>Ga0335071_10000651_pt1 | contig 37876 bp, 41 predicted proteins | sample Lox_Sample_15_FD_206724 | JGI IMG/M metagenome (GOLD analysis project Ga0335071, IMG submission 206724) | Soil microbial communities from Loxahatchee National Wildlife Refuge, Florida, United States - Lox_Sample_1.5 | ecosystem: Environmental > Terrestrial > Soil > Wetlands | place: USA... | reverse complement strand
TGGGAATGGACTCACTGGTGGCTACGCTGTCTTCCCCTGGTGGGGCTTCTCCCGCGCAGGTGAGGCACCCGGCCGAGTCGCAAAGAGACGGTCAAGTGGTGTAAATTGGGGAAACCGAAGTCCAGCCCGGCGCATCTATATAGACAAATCATCGCTTGTATTTTCAAGGAGCAGTTATGGTGAATCGCCGCATGTTCCGTCCCAGCTTCGCGGAACCCAAGGAAGCCATCCCACCGAGACCGCAACACAACGGGCCCATGCCCAGCAAGAAGCCGGCGCCGCCGGAAGTGACACACGCCGAGAATTTCTACTGGGTCAAACAGATGCAGAGCCGGACACCCATGAGCATCGTCCTGGATTCAGGCGAGACACTGCACGGGATTGTGGAGTGGTATGACCGAGACTGCATCAAGCTGACGAGAGAAGGCGCACCCAATCTGATGATCTTCAAGCGGCATATCCGGTACGTCCACAAGGACGGCGAAGAAGGCGGAAACGGGGACGAATAATCTACTTCCTGGAGATAGTGTAACCGGTGGCAGCCGAGAAGGTCATGAGGGCTTTTGCCGCCAGCGACCCAGATTCATTGAAGATCTCGCATTCCGAAACAATGAAATTCCGCCCGGAGCGCAACACGCGCGCTTCAGCCTTGACGCGGCCGCCTGGGATCGGTTCGAGGTAGTTAATCTTCAATTCGAGAGTCGCCAGTTCCACACCGTGGGGCACCACGGTGTATGCGGCGATGGCGCCAGTTGTGTCAGCGAGTGCGGCGATGATTCCACCGTGGACGACGCCATGAATCTGCTTGTGGGTGGGGCGCACATCGAGGCGGAATACAGCCCGGCCGTCATGGACACTCTCGACGTCGAATCCGAGTAATTCGCTAGATTTGCTCTCCTTCATACGCTGGCGGACGAGTTCGGTGACTTTCTGTTCTTCTTTGGTCATCTTGCGAACCATGGATTGCACCTCAATCAATAAGCGGATAAGCCGCCATCCGCGGGAATTGCCGTGCCCGTAATCCAAGAAGACTCATCCGAAGCGAGAAATACCGCGAGTTCGGCGATGTCTTCGGGCTTTCCAAAGCGTGCCAAGGGAAGAGTGGCGACGCGAGCCTGACGGGCTTGCCGGCCTTGCGGATCCTCGGAGAAGAGTTCTTGAACGAGTTCGGTTTCGACGATCGCAGGACAAATGCAATTCACGCGAATGTACTCGTGGGCGTGGTCGATGGCCATGGCCTTGGTCAGCATGGTCACCCCACCCTTCGATGCGCAGTAGGCCGCGCGCTGTTTCATGGCGACCAGGCCGAGGACAGAGCCGACGTTGACGATGGATCCGCCTCCGGCGCGCCGCATGGAGGGGAGGACCGCGCGAGCCATGAGGAACGGCCCCTTCAAGTTGGTCGCCATGACGCGGTCCCAATCTTCCACCGAGATGGATTCGACAGTGGAGACGCTGAGGATGCCCGCGTTGTTGACGAGGACGTTGACTGGGCCAAAGGCCTGCTCGACGGTTTGCACGGCTTCAGCGGTCTGCTGCTCATGGCTTACGTCGCAGACAACCGGGATGGCAGTCTGGCCAGATTGTTTCAGTTCGGTTACAACCTGATCCAGCGCTTCCGGGCGCCGACCGAACACGGCGACCTGGGCCGCTTCGCGGGCAAACGCTCGGGCAATGGCGCGGCCAATACCACTGCCTCCTCCGGTTACGATGGCTACTTTGCCCTTGAGCCGTGTCACGTTCTGCCCCACCCCTGCGTCTAATGGTGTACCATTCCGCTGGCAGGTCACATCGCCCACGGACCGCGCGACTCTAGCATCCGGACTTGCCACCCCGCAAGGAACACGCTCACCCCGGGTAGCCAGGCGCGATCCAGTATCAGAGGGCTAGTATGCGCATCGGGATTACGGGATACCCCACTTATGGAGGCTCGGGCGTTGTGGCAACCGAGCTGGGTCAGGAATTGGCCGCGCGTGGGCACGACGTGCACTTCATCACGTATGCGCCACCGATCCGGATGAATCCGAACGATCCACGCATCCATTTTCACGAAGCGGCGGTGGTGCAGTATCCGTTGTTTGACCATTCGCCATATACGCTGTCGTTGGCGGTAAAGATGCTGGAAGTATTCGAACGGGAATCGCTCGATGTATTGCACGTGCACTATGCGATTCCCCATTCGGTGAGCGCGTTGTTGGCGCGGCAGATGGCGGCGCCGCGGCGGCTGCCCTTTATCACGACCTTGCATGGCACGGACATCACGCTGGTCGGCAACAATCCGAACTTCCTGCCAATCACGCGGTACTCGATCGAGCAGAGCGATGGAGTGACCTCCATTTCACACTATCTCTACCGGCGAACACTCGAAGAGTTCAATATTCGCCGTCCCATTGAAGTGATTCCGAATTTTGTAAACTGCGACTTGTATGTCCGCAAGCCGGATCCGAAGCTGCGTGCGGAGTGGGCCCCGGACGGCGAGCCCATCCTGATGCACCTTTCGAATTTTCGTCCGGTGAAGCGCATCCTCGACGCAGTTGAGATTTTTGCCCTGGTACGAGAGAAAATGCCGGCAAAGCTGGTGATGATCGGCGATGGCCCAGACCGGCAACCGGCGGAAGAGTTGGCCAAGAAACTGGGCGTAGAGAAGGATGTGTTGTTCCTCGGCAAGCAGAACGGAATCCGCGAGAAGCTGGGGCAGGCGGATTTGTTCCTGCTGCCGTCGCAACTCGAATCGTTTGGCCTGGCGGCGCTGGAGGCGATGGCGTGCGAAGTGCCGGTGATCGCGACGAACGCCGGCGGCCTGCCCGAGGTAATTGAGGATGGCGTGGACGGCTACCTGGTGGAACCCGGAGACGTGAAGCTGGCCGGAAAGTATGCGATTGAGTTGCTGTCGCGAGCCGATCGAGGGCGGGAAATGGGGCAACTGGCGCGGAAGAATGCGCGGCGGAAGTTCTGTTCAAATGACGTGATTCCGATGTACGAGCGGTATTACGAACAAGTGCTGGATCAGCAGCGGAGCCTGGCCGCGCGATAAGCGGCCCCACCTCTCCCCTTCTCAGCGAATTGCGTTGAGTGGGACTATTGACGGGAAACCTGAGCCACCGAGCACTGCAACGAGTGGCAATTTCGTTGCGCCGCAACCCACCGATAGGCGGAGTCCAGCGCGGAGTCCATTCCGGGAATCCGCGAAAGCCAAAGCAGCGGCCGGGCCCAGCTAAATTCGCGGGCGATGGCCAACAGGGCGCGCGCACCGCCGTGCAAAGAGCCGTCCGCATCGAGGAAGCGGAGTTCCGCGAGGAGTTCTTCGCGGCTCATGCCCAGCAGCGAGGCGACGCGGGGATCCTGGAGCGGGGCGACACCGATGCCGCGCCGGTGCAACGGCCGAACCACCCACCGGGCGATGCGCGTGCAGAAGGTGCACTCCGCATCGTAGAAAAGCCAGCCGCGGGCGTGGCGTCCTTTGCTGTCGGTGTATTCGTGAGTGAGCGAAATCATCGAGCGACCTCACTATTCGGATAGCAGGAGCCGATTCAGACAGCCTTTTTCTTGTCGCTGCCGAGCAGGGTGATGACTTTTCCGCGGAGTTTGCCAACACCTTTCAGCGCGCCAACCGGCATGCGCAGAACCTCGTCGAACAGGCCCGTCATCGTGGTGAGGAACTCGAGCATGGATTCCAGGCGTTCGCGGGTGTAGGCGTCGCTGTGGGGGGTGGATTTCAACTCCTCGACGCACTCGCCGAGTACGCGCAGCGTCGGATCGATTTCGCGGCGTTTGCGTTCTTCGGAGACGGTGCGGAAGATCTCCCAGACGTCCTTGGAGGTCTCGAAATGGTCGCGGCGGTCACCGAGGACGTGGACGACGCGGACAATTCCCCACCCCTGCAACTCGCGGAGGCTGGTGCTCACATTGGAGCGGGCGACGGCGAGTGTTTCAGAGATTACATCGGCCGGGATCGGCTGGCGAGAAATGAAGAGCAAGGCATGGATCTGGGCGACCGTGCGGTTGATACCCCACTTGGTGCCCATCTCGCCCCAATGAAGGATGAACTTCTGGGCGACGGGAGTGAGCTTGGAGGGGGAGTCCTTAGGTTGATCGCTCATGAGGGACCTCTCGGGGGCCATGGGCTACAGTACTTTCTGACACTACAGAACATACCGTAACGCCGTAATTCTGTCAAGAGGCTTCTTGGGCGGGTGCGGCGTCAGAAGACGCTGACTTCGGGGATGATGGGGACGAGTTGGGGGACGTCGATGCGGATGGTGGTTCCCTTCCCTCCATGGCTTTCGATGCTGAGAGTGAAGTCGGCGCCGTAAAGGACGCGGAGACGCTCGCGCACGTTACTGAGGCCGATTCCTTCGACATACACGTGGGGCATCTTCTCTTCGGAAATGCCGACGCCGTTGTCTTCGATTTCGATGCGCAGGCGGCCACCGTGGTTGGAGGTGCGCAGGCAGATGCGGCCGCCTTCGAGTTTCGGCGCCAGGCCGTGCTTGAGGCTGTTCTCGACGATGGGCTGCAGCAACATGCTGGGGATGAAAGTCTCGAGGGTGCGTTCGTCGATTTCCTTGACGATGTCGAGGCTGTCTTCGCCGAAGCGCGCAACTTCGATATCGAGATAGTCGTCGATGAAGGAAAGCTCCTCGCGGAGCGGGACGAAGGTTTCGTGCTTGCGCAACAAGCGGCGGAGGATGTTGCTGAGCTTGAGCACCACGCCGCGGGCGGTGTCAGGATCGACGCGGATCAGCGCAGTGACGGTGTTCAGAGTGTTAAACAAGAAGTGCGGATTGATCTGGCTGGTCAGGGCATCCATGCGGGCGCGCAGGAGGAGCTGCTGGTGGCGCTCGAGGTTCATTTCGATGCGGGTGTTGTTCCAGATTTTCAGTGGCGCCGCGACGGAGACCAGCGTGGCGATGACGACCAGGATGAGCATTCCGTTCCAATGAGGATCGATAGCGAAGAGCCACTTTGGCCTGGTGGCGATGACCAGGGCGACGCGGCCGAGCTCCAGGCCCACGCAGGCAGCGAGTGGCAGCATCTCCCACATGACTTCGCCCTTGCGCACCATCCGCATGATCGCTTTGGGAATATTGAGAAAGGTGAAGGGGCCGAAGTTCCAGAGGTCTTCCTTGTCGGGGATGATCTGGCGAATCAAGCCGCCGAGCAGCCCCGCGGTCGAGGCAGCAGGCATGGCGAGCCATTCGTGGCCAACCAGCGCGGGAATGGTAACGATGGCGCCGCCGATCGGTCCGACTACGCGCCCACCGAGCAAACCCATCAGGAACGCACCCTCGACGGAGAGGTCTGCAAAGCGGTAGGCCGGGCTCAGCATGCGGAGGAGGACTCCGAGGAGCAGGGGTGGGCTCATGAAGAGCATCAGCTTGAGCTTTTGATCGGGATCGCGCTCTTCGGTGAAAAGGACGCGACGAAACGTATTCCAGCGGGCGAGTAGAGCAGCAAAGGAGGATGCCACACCCACCTTGAGCAGCAGCGTAAATATGAGTTCGCGTATCGTAGGAGTCCGGCTCCGTTGTTCGACGACTCCAGCTATTGTAATGAAGTCAGGGCCGCTCTAGCACGAAGTATCCCGACGCACCAGCGGTGCATCCACTTCTCGCTGCTATACTGGGTAGCTTCTATGAGAAAGAAAGTCGCGAAACAGAGAACAAGGAAGCGCAGACAGGCAGAGCTTCGCAGGATAGCGAAGGCAAACCTACCGACGCGTTACGGGAAATTCACGATATATGGGTTCGAGGGACGCGGGCCGCGGGAGGAAGCGGTGGCGCTCGTGCGGGGAAACGTGAAGGGTAAAGCGGCACCGCTGGTGCGGGTACATTCGCAGTGCCTCACGGGAGACGTGCTGACGTCGCAGCGGTGTGATTGTCGCGCGCAACTGGAATTATCGTTGGAAAAGATCGGGCGGGCGCCCTCGGGGATTCTGCTGTACCTGCCGCAGGAAGGGCGCGGGATCGGCTTGATGAACAAGTTGCGGGCGTATGAGTTGCAGGATGGAGGGATGGATACGGTCGAGGCGAACGAGTCGCTGGGATTCGCCGCGGACGCGCGGGAGTATGATTTTCCCGCGAAGATCCTCAAGAAGCTGGGCGCCACGCGCATCCGGCTGCTCTCAAACAATCCGGACAAAGTGAAGCAGTTGGAGTCCGCGGGGATTAAAGTTGTGGAACGAGTTCCCTGCCAGCCGAAGATTTCGAAGGTTTCGCGGGCGTACCTGCAGACGAAAAAGCACAAGATGGGGCATCTACTGCAGGGAGTATAGCCCGCGTTTCAAACGCTACCCACCACCGACAAACTGGACGATTTCGAAGCGGTCTCCTGACGCAATGGATGTTTCCGGCCATTTTTGCCTGGGGAGGATGGCACGGTTGTACTCCACGGCGACGCGTCCGGCGTTCAATCCCATCTGCTCTAACAACGCAGTGACCGTGAGATCCGACGCGACTTCTTTATCCTCGCCGTTAACGTGGATGGTGATGTGACCTTGGAGCGACATAACTCATACCGAAGGTACCCGAGGCTTGGCCTTCAAGGCAAACCGCACGTGCCCTTGTGCGCCGTTGCGTTCCGCGCGAATGACCAAAGCGGGATCCGCGCCTGTAATACGGGGCAGATCGAACTCGAGGAAGGCGTCACCCTGCTCATTGGTCTGGGCACGGAAGACATGATCGCTGTCTGAACCTTTAAACTCGGCAGTGACCGCAGCACCATCTGCGCCCGCGCCACTGGGTAGCTGGACCCTGACGTGAAGATTGGCGCGCTTGCCCACCAGCCAACCCTTGGCATTCACGAGTGTCAATTGCAGAGGATCCGGGACGGTGATGTGAGACGTGGAAGGAGTCGCGGCCTGGAGCGGCGGCGGGTCGGCCGGAATGGGCAGATCCAGGACGCCCGACCGGATCTCTTCCATCACGGTGCGATGCTGCTCTTCCAGACGCAACTTCAGGGCCTGCTCGCGGTCTTCATTCAGGGGAAGCAGGTCAAAGTAGTTGTTGGTTCTGCGGTGCAACACGCGTCCGCGATAATAAACGGTGGTGTCGAGCAAAGCGTGGACCTCGCCACGGTCTTCCGTCTGAACGTGGAAGGTCACATTGCCGAGCTTGAGATTAGAGTTGTGGCCGAAAACCATAGTCCGTCAACGAGACATCGAGGCAGCCGTTTGTTCGAGTCACCGGCGGCTGTTGAAGACTTTGCTGAACATTTGACCGGTGACGCCTCACCCGATATTATAACGCTTTGACCATGACCTCCTCCGGGCTACATGCGTACATTCCTCTACTGATACACCTGCTGGTGGCGGCATTTCTGGCCGGGGCACTGCTTGCGATATCGACGCTGATCGGATGGCGGCGTCCCAACAAATACAAACAGCAGCCCTACGAGTGCGGCGTCACGCCGACGGGGGACGCGCGCGAGCCGTTCTCGGTGAAGTTCTACCTGGTGGCGATGGTGTTCATTCTGTTCGACGTGGAAGCGATTTTTCTATACCCCTGGGCGTACATCTTCAAGGACATGGTCCGCGCCGGGAAATCGATGGCGCGTTTCGGCTTCGTGGAGATGATGTTCTACGTAGCGATTCTGTTGGTCGGTTATATCTATCTCTGGAAAAAGGGCGCACTCGACTGGCACAAGTCGCAGAAATAAAGCTAGTTCAGGCCCTTTGAGGATCTTGGTAACGTGACGCAGCTCGCCAATGCAGACGCTAGTGTTGTAGTCGAACAGCTACGAAGCTGGAAAGCGGACGCAGTAACGCAAGTGGTGGAACACCGCGGGCAGACGACCATCGTGGTGCCACGAGGACTGCTGCGCGCCGTCGCACAGCAATGCCGGGATAATCCGGAGTTGAAGTTCAACCTGCTGAGCGATGCAACCTGCGTGGACCGCTTCCCGGTTGAGCCGCGGTTTGAGCTGAACTACAGCCTGGTTTCGATCCCGCGCCAAACACGCATTCGCCTGCGGACGGCGGTCAGCGCGCAGCAACCCACCATCGAATCACTGGTTCCCGTCTGGCCAGGAGCCAACTGGCTGGAGCGAGAGATATTCGACCTTTTCGGCATTCGATTCGAAGGACATCCAGATTTGCGGCGCATTCTGCTGCCCGATGCGTTTGAAGGATTTCCACTTCGCCGGGATTTTCCGGTGGAGGGGAAGCGTTAGATTCGGCTAAACCGGACTGCAAACCATGACAACGGTGGAATCGGCAATCGGCACAACGAAAACGATGGTCCTGAACATGGGACCGCAGCACCCTTCGACGCACGGGGTGTTGCGAGTGCTGCTGGAACTGGATGGCGAGAACGTGATGAGCGCCGTGCCGGATCTGGGCTACCTGCACACCGGGATCGAGAAGAGCTGCGAAGACAAGACCTATTCGCAAGCCATCACGCTGACCGACCGGATGGATTACCTGAATCCGCTGGGGAACAACCTGGTGTATTGCCTGGCGGTCGAGAAACTGCTGAACCTCGAAGTGCCGAAGCGCGCGCAGTATATCCGGGTGATGATGGTGGAGTTGCAGCGCATCTCGTCGCACCTGGTCTGGCTGGGAACGCATGCTCTGGACATGGGCGCGATGTCCGTGATGCTCTACTGCTTCCGCGAGCGCGAAGAAATTCTGAAGATATTCGAGCGGTTTGCCGGCCAGCGGATGATGACCAGCTATATCCGGATCGGCGGAGTGGCCTTGCAGCCGCCGACAGGCTGGCGGGATCAAGTGAAACGCTTTGTAGACATGATGCCAGCGCGCGTGGACGAATATGAAGCGTTGCTGACGGAAAACCGCATCTGGCAAGGGCGTTTGAAGGGAGTCGGGTATCTGCCGCCGGAAACCCTGGTGGCGTACAGCACGACGGGACCGGGCCTGCGCGCGTCGGGAGTGGCGTTCGACAATCGCAAGGCGTTTCCCTATTCATCGTACGAAGAGTTCGACTTCGAGGTCCCGACGCGCACGGAATCGGACTGCTATGCGCGTTATCTGGTTCGCGTCGCGGAGATTCGCGAAAGCATCAAGATCGTCCGGCAGGCCGTTGATAAGATCACGGACGAAGGGCCGATCAAGTCCGAGGCTCCGGGGATCATTCCTCCGGAGCGCGAGAAGATGAAGACGGAAATGGAAGCGCTGATCTACCACTTCAAGATTTTCACCGAAGGTTTTTCGCCGCCGCCGGGCGAGGCGTATGTGGCCGTGGAATCGCCGCGCGGCGAACTCGGCTGCTTTATCGCCAGCGATGGATCGCCCAAGCCGTTGCGCGTGCATTTCCGTTCACCCTCGTTTGTGAACTTGCAGGCTCTGCCACGGATGGTGGAAGGGCAACTGATTGCCGACACCGTCGCTTGTATCGGAACGATCGATATCGTCCTCGGAGAAGTGGACAGGTAAGGATTTATGGAACTATCCCCCAAACTCGCTGCGAAGTTTGAACAGTTGCAGGGCCGCTACCCGGTAAAGCGCAGCGCGCTCATCCCGATACTGATGTATGCGCAGGACGAATACGGGTACATAACGGACGAAATGGTGGAAGAGATCGCCCGGCGCCTGGAATTGAAAACCGTGCAGGTGGAAGAGACGCTGGCTTTTTATTCCATGTTGCACCGCAAGCCGATCGGCAAGCATCACGTGCAGGTTTGCACGAACGTGGCGTGCATGCTGCGCGGAGGCAACGAATTGCTGGAGCATGCCAAGAAGCGATTGGAAATCGGCAACAAAGAGACCACGCCAGACGGGATGTTCTCGCTGGAGGAGGTAGAGTGCATCGGCGCGTGTACCGGCGCTCCAGCCATCCAGGTGAATTACGACTTTTACGAGAACCTGACAGTTCGCAGCTTCGACCGCATTCTTGAAGAGATCGATAAGGGCAAGAAACCGGCGCCAGTAGGCGTGATCACCGGCGCACTGCACGAGCGGAACAAACTGGAAACTCCCCTGATCAGCAAGAGGTGGGGGATCAAGGATTCGCACAAGATCGACGTGGCCATGCAGCACGGCGCTTACCAGGCTTTGGACAAAGCGCTGAAGATGGAGCCGGCGCAGATCATTGATGAAGTGAAGAAGTCCAATCTGCGCGGGCGCGGTGGCGCGGGATTCCCTACCGGGATGAAGTGGTCGTTCGTGCCCAAGGATTCGCCGAAGGCGAAGTATGTGATCTGCAACGCGGATGAGTCTGAACCGGGCACCTGCAAAGACCGCCCGCTGATGGAGATGGACCCGCACCAGCTTATCGAGGGAATCATCATCGCGGGACGGGCCATCGACGCACATCGCGGCTTCATTTATATCCGCGGAGAATACCGCTACGTACTTGACATCGTTGACGGCGCGATCGAGGAAGCGTATTCACGCGGCTATCTGGGCAAGAACATCCTCGGTTCGGGCTTCGACTTTGACTTGCTGATTCACACGGGCGCCGGCGCCTACGAGTGCGGCGAAGAATCTGCGTTGATGGAGTCGCTGGAAGGAAAGCGCGGCAATCCGCGCATCAAGCCTCCCTTCCCGGCCGTTGTGGGCCTGTATGGCTGCCCCACGATCATTAATAATGTTGAAACGCTGAGCTCGGTACCTTCGATCATTCTCGAAGGCGGCGAGGCTTACGCGAACCGGGGCACACCGAAGAACGGTGGGACACGCTTGCTGTGCGTCGCCGGGCACGTCAACAAGCCGGGTATTTACGAGATCCCACTCGGCATGAATATGAAGAAGTTCATCGAGGAAGTAGCCGGGGGAGTCCGCGGCGGGAAGAAGCTCAAGGCGGTCATTCCCGGAGGCAGCTCGTGCCCGTTGTTCAAGGCGGATGAAGTCGATGTCGCGATGGACTATGACAGCATTGCCAAGGCCGGCTCGATGTTGGGTTCCGGCGGCATGGTGGTGATCGACGAAGACACGTGCATGGTCGACATGGCGCGCCGGATCATGCACTTCTACGCGCACGAGTCTTGCGGATGGTGCATTCCCTGCCGCGAAGGAACCACCTGGCTGCGCAAGATGCTGGACCGCTTCCACGACGGCATGGGGCGGCCGGAAGATATCGACAATGTGGGAGAGCTGGCGCAGAACATGCTCGGACGAACGTTCTGCCCGCTGGGCGACGCGGCGGCCATGCCGACGATCAGCATCGTCAAGAAGTTCCGGAATGAGTTTGAAGAGCATTTGCAGGGGAAATGCGCGTACAAATCCGCCGAAGCTTTGATGGGTTCGCGGTAGGGTTCCATGGCTGAAATAAAACTGGTGAATTTGAAGATCAACGACCGGGACGTGCAGGTTCCTGCGGGAACGCTGGTCATCGAAGCAACGAGGCGGCTCGGCGTTGAAGTGCCGTCATTCTGTTATTATCCCGGACTTTCGTTGCAGGCGGCTTGCCGCATGTGCCTAGTGGAAGTGGAAAAGATGCCCAAGCTGCAGACAGCGTGCACGCTGGTGGCGACCGAGGGCATGGTGGTGCGCACCGACACGGACCAGGTACGCAATGCGCGCAAGTTCATGCTGGAGTTTTTGCTGACCAATCACCCGCTGGATTGCCCGGTGTGCGACAAAGGCGGCGAGTGCGAGTTACAGGACATGGTGTTCCGTTACGGCGCGGACAGCAGCCGTTTCGTGGAAGAAAAAATTCACCGGCCCGAAGAGAAGTGGTCGGACCTTGTCTATTACGACGCGCCCCGGTGCATCCTGTGCTTCCGCTGCGTGCGCGTGTGCGATGAAGGAATGGATGTGAAGGCGCTGGGCGTGGGCATGCGCGGAGCGCATTCGATCATTATCCCGAACGGCGGCGATCACCTGGACTGCGAAGAATGTGGAATGTGCATTGACATCTGCCCGGTCGGCGCGCTGACCAGCGGAACGTATCGCTACAAGACACGGCCGTGGGAAATGCAGTATGTGTCGACGATTTGCACGCACTGCTCGAATGGCTGCAAGACCACATTGAGCGTGCGGAACCACGAAATCCTGCGCGCGAACAACCGCGACCTCTCCGGGATCAACAAGGACTTCCTGTGCGTGAAGGGCCGATTCGGGTTTGATTTCACGAGCCACCCGGAACGCATCAAGCAGCCCATGCTGCGCAAGGGCGAGAAGCTCTATCCCGTTTCGTGGGACGAGGCAGCCCAGTTCGCAGCCACGCGCCTGAAGGAAATCCACGTAGCGCAGGGACCGGAAGCAATTGGTTTCATCGGGTCGAACCGCACGTCGAACGAAGAAAATTACCTGCTGCAGAAGCTGGCCCGTGCGACGTTCGGAACGAACAACATCGACCATCACCGTACGGCCGATTACACCGGGCTGGTGACGGCGCTGGGCGACCGCGCGGCCGAGTCGATGCTAACGATGGACGAACTGTACCGCTCGAAGGCGGTGCTGCTGATCGGCAACGATCCATCGAACCAGAATCCGCTGGTGGCCTGGCAGATTCGTTCGGGGATTCGCCACAACGGAACGAAGCTGTACTTGCTGAACGCGGATACGATCAAGCTGCAGCACAAGGCTACGCTGTCGGTGGTTTCGGGTTCGACGAAAGAAGCCGCGGCGGTACGTTGGCTGGCAACCGGCCAGGCGAACATCTCGCAGGAACTGGCGGGCCAACTGGGCACGTTGAAGAGCGCGCTGGAGGCCGAGGGTGAACTGGCGATTGTGTTTGGCTCGCAAATTACCGGCGAAGCGATTCGGCACCTGGTGGACTTTGCTTCCAAGCTGAGTGGAAGAGTGCGATTCATGGCGCTGGGCGACTATGCGAATTCGCGTGGCGCGGCGGATATGGGCTTGCTGCCGGACCGGCTGCCGGGGTATGGCTACGTCGATCACGCGGCGGCTTCCGGACCGTTTGCGCGGAACTGGGGCGCAAGCGTTCCGAGTAAGCCCGGACTGACGGCGCCACAGATGGTGGAAGCGGCGCAAGCCGGGAAACTGGGCGCGTTGTATGTAGTGGGCGCGAATCCGCTGGCACACTTTGGCACGCTGGGAGTCGGACGCGGGAAGCTGCCCCTGCTTATCGTGCATGAAATGTTTCTGACCGAGACGGCGCTGCAAGCCGATGTGGTGTTCCCCGCTGCGTCTGCATATGAAAAGGACGGCAGCGTTACGAATACCTGCGGTGAAATTCAATTGCTGCGGAAGGCCGCCGAAGTGATGGGGCCGCGATCGGATTTCGATCTGCTGCGCATCCTGTCGCACCAACTGGAAAAAATCGGGGTGGGCAAGGCGTTGCATTACAAAACGCCGGGCGCGGTGTTTGAAGAAATCCGGAAAGTTGTTCCGGGATATGGCGTGCAGCCGGCGGGTCTGTTGACTGGAGGGGCGGAGCCGACGCTTCCGCAATTCTCGAAGAACGGGCACGCGCCGTACGACGTGCCGGCCGGGCTGATTCGTCCGGCAAAAGACAACCTTTTCACCAGCGGCACGCTCGGCCGCTTCTGCACGATGATGCAATCCTTGCCAGAGGCTGAGGCGAAATCGTGACCGACTTCCTGACCAAGTACGCGTTCGTGATCGTTCCGATCATCAAGATCGCGATTCTGGTGTTCCTTATTCTGACGGTTGACGCTTACCTGACCTGGCTAGAGCGCAAGGTCATTGCGCATATTCAGGCGCGCTGGGGGCCGCACCGCGTCGGGCCACACGGCTTACTGCAGCCGCTGGCGGACGGCGTGAAGTTTATTTTTAAAGAGGACCCGCTGCCTACGCACGTGGACAAGGTGGCGTATTTCCTGGCGCCATTCCTCACGCTGATGCTGGCGCTGACGTCGCTGGCGGTCATTCCCTTTGGGCCGCAGAAGTTCACGGTATTCGGGTATGAGACGCACGTCGGCATCGCGGACGTGAACATCAGTTTGCTCGTGCTGTTCTCGATTACGGCGCTGAGTGTTTACGGAATAGCGCTGGCCGGCTGGGCGTCGAACAGCAAGTATTCCCTGCTGGGCGGGCTGCGCAGCTCGGCACAGATGATCAGCTATGAGTTGGCGTTGACGCTGTCCGTTGTGGGAGTGCTGCTGATCGCCGGCGATTTCAGCTTGCGCAACATCGTCGGGCAGCAGTCATCGGCCCACGGACTCCTTACCTGGAACGTGTTCCCGCAAATCATCGGTTTTCTCTGCTTTTACATCGCGGCGATAGCGGAAACCAATCGCGTGCCCTTCGACTTGCCGGAGGCCGAGTCCGAACTTGTGGCGGGCTTCCATACCGAATACGCGAGCATGAAGTTCGCGATGTTCTTTATCGCCGAGTACACGAACATGATCACGGTGTCGTGCCTGGCGACGATCCTGTTTTTAGGCGGCTGGCTGTCACCGTTCCCCGCATCGTGGACATTTACCCACTACTTGCCCACGGTACTGTTGATTCCCTTTGGCCTGTGGGTCTTTTTCGACGGCATCCGCTACGAAACTCTCTTCGGCAGGATCATGTTGCCCGGCGTCGGATCGGTGCTCGCGATCATTGGCGCGGCGCTGGTGTTTTTCCCGTTGTTGAATGACGCGATTCAGGGACCGTTCTGGTTCCTCGCGAAGGTGTTCACGTTCCTGTTCGTGTACATCTGGATGCGCGGGACGTTGCCCCGCTTCCGGTACGACCAACTGATGAGTTTTGGCTGGAAATTTCTGCTACCGGTCTCCATTGCCAACGTGGTGCTGACCAGCATTGTGATTCTCTGGAGAATGCACTGATGACGGCTTCGCTGATCATTTTCCTGGTGCTGGCGCTGCTGGCGGTATTCGCGGCCGTCAGCCTGATTGTGCAGCGTCACCCGATCCACAGCGCGCTATCGCTGATCGTGGTGATGGTGGCGCTGGCGGGCCTGTACCTGTTGATGGGCGCGGAATTCGTCGCCGCTGTGCAGATCATCGTATACGGCGGCGCCATCATGGTGCTCTTCATCTTCGTGATCATGCTGCTGAACGCGGGGGAGGAAGAGCGCACGAACTTCTCGAAACTGGCGACCTTCGCGGGTATTCCGCTGGCGCTGGCGATTGCCGGATTCATTGCCGCAGCCATCGCGCGGAACGCCGAATCCTTGCCGGCAGCCGCACCTTCGGGAACGCTGACGTCCACGAAGACGCTCTCGAACCTGCTCTTTTCCGATTTTGTGTATCCCTTTGAATTGACATCGTTCCTGATCCTAGTGGCGATTCTGGGCGCGATCGTCCTGGCGCAACGGGAGAACTGACATGGTGCCGACCAGCTATTACCTGATCTTGAGTGCGATCCTGTTTGGATTGGGGATCGTGGCGTTTGTATTCAAACGCAACATCATCACGATCTTCATGGCCATCGAACTGATGCTGAACGCAGTGAATCTGGCGTTCGTGGCGTTCAGCCAGTCGTTGGGGAAGACGGACGGCGAAGTTTTTGTGTTGTTTGTGATTGTCGTGGCGGCTGCGGAAGCGGCTGTAGGACTGGGAATCATTATCTTGACGGCGCGCAACCGGCGGTCGCTCAACGTGGAGCGCGTGGATCTTCTCAAACTCTAATGCAACCGATACTCGAACATCTGTGGATCATTCCGGTGCTGCCGTTGTTAGGCTCGGCGATCAATGGGCTGTTTGGCAAAGACTGGTCCAAATCGACCGTGAATTCCGTGGCGCTGGGCTCAACGGGACTATCGTTCCTCTGCGCGCTGGAGGCGGTTCGAGAGTTCGTGGCGGGCGGGCAGCAACCGTTCCGTAAGGAATTCTTCGACTGGATTCTGGCGGGCAATTTCCGCGCCGGATTCGACCTGCAACTGGACCAATTGACGGTCGTCATGCTCATGGTCGTGACCGGCGTTGGCTTCCTGATTCACATCTATTCGACCGGCTACATGGCGCACGAGGGCGGTTACTACCGATTCTTCTCGTACTTGAATCTGTTCATGTTCTTCATGCTGATTCTGGTGCTGGCCGCGAATTTTGTTTTGCTGTTCGTGGGATGGGAAGGCGTCGGCCTGTGCAGCTATTTGTTGATCGGCTTTTATTTTCTGAAAAAATCGGCTTCGGATGCGGGCAAGAAAGCATTCATCGTGAACCGCATCGGCGACTTCGGTTTCATGCTGGGGATGTTCCTGCTGTTCCGGACGTTCCATACGCTGGATTTCGCGGCGGTATTCGCCAAGATCGGCGAGCAGCCGGCTGACGCGATGGGGCAGTTCGGAACGCTGACGGTGGCAGCGCTGCTGCTGTTTGTCGGAGCCACGGGCAAGTCGGCGCAGCTTCCGTTGTACGTCTGGCTACCGGACGCTATGGAAGGCCCGACGCCAGTGAGCGCGTTGATTCATGCGGCGACCATGGTGACCGCGGGCGTTTACGTGGTGGCACGTTCGCACGTGTTGTACACACACGCGCCGACAGCCATGTATGTCGTGGCGATTGTGGGCTGCGCCACCGCGTTTTTCGCCGCGACGATCGGCCTCGTGCAGTCGGATATCAAGAAGGTGCTGGCGTATTCGACGGTCAGCCAATTGGGCTACATGTTCCTGGGTTGTGGCGTGGGCGCCTTCAGTGCAGGGATCTTCCACTTGATGACGCATGCGTTCTTCAAGGCACTGCTCTTCCTTTCGGCGGGGAGCGTGATTCACGCGATGGGCGGCGAGCAGGACATGTGGCACATGGGCGGCTTGTCGAAGAAGATCAAAGTGACCTACTGGTGCATGCTGTTCGGCACGATTGCCATCGCGGGATTCCCTCCATTCGCGGCGTTCTTCTCGAAGGATGCGATTCTGGCAGCGGCCTATGGTCACGAACCGGCCGGCAAGGTGCTTTACGGAGTGGGCCTGTTCGCGGCGGTGTTGACCTCGTTTTACATGTTCCGGCTCATTTTCCTGACCTTCTTCACCGAGCAGCGTTACGACGAGCATCACGTACACGTGCATGAATCGCCGAAGAACATGACAGTCCCGCTAATGATCCTGGCGTTCCTTTCGTTGACAGGCGGATGGTTTGCCCTGCCAGCGCTCTTTGGCGGCAAAGATTACTTTGCGGAATTCCTCTCGCCGGTATTCGGCGCGGGAGAGGCGGGGAGCGAAATTCCAGCGTCGCTGGAGCACATCCTGTCCATTGTCGCGGTCGTCGCGGCGACGGCAGGATTGCTGGTGGCCTGGCGCATGTACCGAGGCAAGGTGGAGCGCGGAACGTCCGAGGGCTTGCACAAGCTTCTGTACAACAAGTATTACGTCGACGAACTGTACCAGGCCGTGGTGGTGGGGCCATTAATGTGGCTTTCTACAAATGTGCTCTGGAAAGTGATCGACGTAGGCGCGATCGACGGCACGGTGAACGGAATTGCGCACGGAACCTCGGCGGTAGGCGATACGGTGCGGCACGCGCAATCGGGTAACACGCGCAGCTATGCGGTGTGGGTGCTCGTCGGAGCGTTGGTGGTGTTTGCGATTATCTTCTGGCCGATTCTGCATCCGGCCCTGTTCGGAGGGGTGCGCTAATGGCTCTCACCGGACACATCCTCACATTCCTGATCTTCTTCCCTGCGCTGGGGGCGCTGGCGCTGCTCGTCTTGCGGAAAGAGGATGAGCGCGGGATTCGCCTCGGAGCATTTGCGATTTCGGTGGTGGAATTCCTGGCATCGCTGCTGCTGGTTGGCAAAGTGGCAATCGGAACGCCGGGATATTCGTCCGAGGAGTTCAGCCGGTGGATCGCCTCGCCAGCCATTAACTACCACCTGGGCGTGGACGGCATCAGCCTGTTCCTGGTGATTCTGACCACTTTCCTCACGCCGATTTGCGTGCTGGCATCCTGGCACGGCGTGCACCACCGGATCAAAGAATTCCATGTAGCGCTGCTTCTGCTGGAAGTGGGTATAGTCGGCGTGTTCCTGTCGCTGGACTTGTTCCTGTTCTTCCTGTTCTGGGAAGTCATGCTGATCCCGATGGCGTTCCTGATCGGCATCTGGGGACACGATCGGCGAATCTACGCCGCCGTCAAGTTTGTGCTGTACACAATGGCCGGTTCGATCTTGATGCTCGTTGGCATCGTGTGGCTGTACAACGCCACGGGGACGTTTGACCTTCCGACGATCCAGAAGATGGTTCAGACGGGAGCGCTCTTGCTGCCTGCGCGGACGGAGATGATTCTGTTCCTGGCCTTCTTCTTCGCGTTCGCCATCAAGGTTCCACTGTTCCCGCTGCACACGTGGTTGCCGGATGCCCACGTGGAAGCACCGACTGCCGGTTCAATCATCCTGGCGGGCGTGCTGCTGAAGATGGGCACGTACGGCATGATCCGATTCTGCTTGCCGCTGTTTCCCGATGCCTCGCACCGGGCCGCGCCATGGGTGGCGGTGTTGGCGATTATCGGCATCATCTATGGCGCACTGGTGGCGCTGGTACAGCCGAACCTGAAGAAACTGGTGGCGTACTCGTCGGTAAGCCATCTGGGATTCGTGGTGCTGGGCATCTTCGCGTTCACGAACATTTCGTTGCAGGGCGCGGTGTACCAGATGCTGGCGCACGGGATTTCGACCGGGGCGCTGTTCTTGCTGGTCGGCATGCTGTACGACCGGCGGCACACGTTCGAGATCAGCGAGTACGGTGGGTTGTCGACGCCGATGCCGCAATACGCCGCGTTCTTCCTGTTCGTGGCGCTCTCCTCGATGGGTCTGCCCATGCTGAACGGGTTCGTGGGCGAGTATCTGATTCTGCTCGGCACCTACCAAGTACACTGGAAGTGGGCGGCGTGGGCCGCGCTCGGCGTGATCCTGTCCGCGTGTTACCTGCTGTGGGCCTACCAGCGGGTGTTCTACGGCGAAGTGACTCACGAGAAGAATCGCGAGTTGCAGGATGTTTCGCCGCGCGAAAAGTGGATGCTGATCGTGCTGGCCTTCGTGACCTTGTGGATGGGAATCGGATCCACGGACTTTACGCGGCGTTTTGCCGCACCGTGCGAGGCGGTTCTGCAGCAGATGAACCGCAATGTGATGCGTGAGGTGGCTGTGCCAACGCTGCCGGAGCAGAAGGCAGGCAGGGCGGCGGAAAATTCTACGGAAAGGGTGGCGTCCCGCTAGATGAGCCCGGTCAGTCTGGTCGACATCCATCGCGTACTTCCCGAACTGAGCTGGTGTGTGTTCGGCGTTGTGTTAATGCTGCTGCAACCGTTTCTGAAGAACCGTCAGGGGCTAACGTTCGTCGCGTTGATTGGGGCGGCTCTCGGCACGCTGACAACTTCCGTAGCCGCCTATGGAAGCGGATTCGGTGGCCTGGTGCAGTTCGACACGTTCAGCCTGTTCTTTCATTGGCTGCTGGGACTGATCGCCTTCCTGGTGATCCTGGCGAGCGACTCCTACCTGGAGCGGGAAGGGCTCGATCCGGCGGAGTTCTATGCACTCGTGTTGTTTGCGACCGCCGGAATGGGAGTCCTTGCGTCGGCGCAAGAGTTGCTGACGGCGTTTATCGGACTGGAGATGTCGTCGATTTCCAGCTACGTGCTGGCCGGGTATCGGCGCGACTCGATCAAGTCGAGTGAATCCGCAATGAAGTATTTCTTGTTGGGTTCGTTTGCTACGGCGTTTTTCCTATATGGGATCGCCATCGTGTATGGCGCGACGGGCTCGACGTACCTCAATAAGATTGCGGACGCGGAACCATCCGGCAACCTGTTGCGGCTGGGATTGACGCTGATTCTGATTGGCCTCGGCTTCAAGGTGGCCGCCGCTCCGTTCCAGATCTGGACGCCCGATGTTTACGAAGGTGCGCCAACGCCGGTGACAGCGCTGTTCTCGGCGGGGCCCAAAGCGGCCACGTTCGCGCTGCTGCTCAGGATATTTGGCACCAGCCAGGCGGCAACGGACTACTGGTTCTGGGCTTTCTGGATCCTCGCGGTGTTGACCATGTTCGCCGGAAATCTTGGCGCGCTGGTACAAGGGAACGTGAAGCGCATGCTGGCGTACAGCTCGATTGCCCATGCAGGGTACACGCTGGTCGCGTTCGCAGCGGTGACCACGCTGAAGAGGAACTCGGACGGGCCCGTTCCCGCGTACGGCGCGGCTCTTTTCTATCTGGCGAGCTACGCCCTGGTTTCCGTAGGCGCGTTCACGATTGTGTCGGAGCTCGGCGGGAAGGGGGAACGCCACCTGACCCAGGAAGACTTCGCGGGGTTGGGGACCCGGCAGCCATTCGCGGCGGCGGCGCTGAGCCTGTTCCTGTTCTCGATGCTGGGCCTGCCCATTACCGCGGGCTTCTTCGGGAAGCTGTATATATTCAATGCGGCGATCAAGTCGAATCTGCTGTGGCTCGCGGTATTAATGGCGATCAACAGCGTCATTGGCGCGTACTACTATTTGAGACTTGTCGTGGTGATGTACATGTACGACTATAAAGGACCGGCGCCGGCGGAGGGAACAGAAGGACTGAGCCCGACCGCGGCAATGGTGGTGACGGTCGCCGCGCTGATTACCGTTTATCTTGGACTTCTACCAAATCATGTTCTGGGCCTGCTCATCTCGCAGAACCCGATGGTCACCTCCCGCTGAGGCCAAAGAAATGCTACCGCCGAAGTTGTGACTGGAAGAAAGCAGTTGCGTCCAGAAACGGGCGCTGTTACAAGGGAAACTAACGAACAAGGGATTTTAGCCATGGAAGACCGGCATCGCTCCGCCAGGCCCGTACCATCCTCCCAGGAATCGTGGTCCCACGATCAATTCCGCGCCTTATTGGAGTCGGCACCCGACGCGATGGTGATTGCCAACGCGCACGGGAAAATCACGCTGGTCAACGCGCAAACCGAATCGCTGTTCGGGTATACCCGGGAAGAGTTGCTGGGCCAGTCCGTCGAGATCCTCATTCCTGAACGCTATCACGGCCGACACGAGCATTACCGGCAAGACTATGGCAAGACGCCGCGGTTGCGGCCCATGGGCGCCGGTCGCGAGCTGTTTGGCCGGCGAAAAGACGGAACGGAGTTCCCTGTGGAGATCAGCCTGAGTCCGTTCCGGACGCAGGACGGCATCCTGGTGTTCAGCGCCATCCGCGACATTTCACTGCAGAAAGCGGCGCAAACCGAGTTGCGCGAGGCCAAGGAGAAACTCGAGACACGCGTTCGCGAACGCACGGCGGAACTGGTCAAGACGAACGAAGCGCTGCAGGGAGAGATCGTCCAAAGAGAACTGGCGATGCAACAGCGCGACACTGAACAGGAGCGCGCCCGGCGGCTGGAAGAGCAACTTCTGCTGACGCAAAAGATGGAAGCGATCGGACGGCTGGCCGGCGGGATCGCGCACGACTTCAACAATTTGCTGGGCGTCATTCTGGGCAACGCCGAAATGCTGCTGAAATCCGGGAGCGGCTCGCGGCCGGTGATGGAACGCGTCGAGCAGATCAAGATGGCCGGGGAAGAAGCCGCGGCGGTGACGCGCCAACTGCTGGCGTTCGCGCGGCAGCAGGTAAGCGAGCCACAGGTGCTGGACATCAATCTCGTGCTGACCGACCTGGAGCCGCTGCTGCGGAGAATCGTCGAAGAGAATATCCGGCTGGAAATGTCTCTCTCTCGGGATCTGGGTGACGTGAAGATCGACCGCAGCCAACTGGCGCAGGTGATTCTGAATCTGGTGGCGAACGCGCGCGATGCGATGGGAAGAGGCGGGCGGCTTACCATCGAATCGAGCAACGCGTACCTGGGCGAAGCGTATGCCCGGGACCATATCGACGTAGAACCGGGCGCGTACGTGCAACTGTCTGTGACCGACTCCGGTCAGGGGATGGACAAAGAAACCGTAAGCCGGATCTTCGAGCCTTTCTTCACGACGAAGGAGAAGGGCGAGGGCTCTGGACTGGGCCTGGCCACGGTGTACGGAATCGTTCGCCAGAGCGGCGGGCACATCTGGGTGTACAGCGAGCCGGGACGCGGCACGACGTTCAAGATTTATCTGCCGCGCGTGTCTGGTACAGGCGGGGAGGACGCCCTTGCGTACAGCGATGAGGCGTCAAACGGCACGGAAACGATTCTGCTGGTGGAAGACTCGAAGCTGCTTGCGAAAGTCACGCGGGACTATCTGATGTCCGCCGGCTATCGCGTGCTCATGGCAGCGGAGGCGTCCGAAGCGCTCAAGGTGGCTGAGGAATTCACGGGAAGAATCCACCTGCTGCTCACCGACGTGGTGATGCCCCATATGAATGGACGGGAACTTTCGGAGCTGTTGCTGAGGCAGCGGCCGGAGTTGAAAGTTCTGTATATGTCGGGGCATACGGCGGGAGTGATCTCCAAAACCGCGTTGCTGGAAGACGACGTAGCGTTCATCGAGAAGCCGTTCACCCACGATGCACTGGGCCGGAAGATCCGCCACCTGCTGGATGCGGGTTCCCTGAGCTGAAAACCAGCCAAAAAAAGCGCTAAACAGCACTGGTCGGGGTCTGCTCGAAGTGATGAAGATCACACAACTCTGTGCGATTTGACCCACCTCAACTTGGAATGCGCAACTTCCCACAGTAGGCCTGAACGACGGGCAACGCCGTAAGCGCTGCTGTATCAATACATTGCAGGATGTGGATGATTCATGTGGCAAAATTCGACTCTGGCCCGTGTGTTGCACTTCCCTACAGTGCCCGGATTCAAAACCAGAAAGGAAGCCACCCATGGCCCCCACCTTAATCGCCACCAAACGAGAGAGCACGTACTTTACGAGCGTGCCAAAGAGAGCCGGGACGCATTACGGGATACCAGGAGTAGAAGAATGCACGAGCTGTGAACGCCGGACGGACGCGTTCTTCTGTCAGCTCTCGCCGCGTGCCGCGCAGGCACTGGTGGAGATTCGCCGCACGAGTTCGTATCCGGCGGGCGCGATCCTGTTCATGGAAGGCGAGCAGGCGCGGGGCGTGTACATCGTCTGCGAAGGGCGAGTGAAGCTGTTGACGACCAACAGCGACGGCAAGACGCTGATCTTCAAAATTGCCAAGCCGGGCGAAATTCTGGGGCTGAACGCGACGCTGGCCGGAACACCGCATGAGATTACGGCGGAAGCGTTGCAGCCGGCGCGGTTGGCTTATATCGGGCGCGAAGACTTTCTGAAGTTCATCAAGGAGAATGGGGACGCGTGCTTGCACGTGGCGCAGCACCTGGGCCGTGATTGCCACTCGGCGTACGAAGTGATCCGGTCGATCGGACTGAGCAACTCGGTGGAAGAGAAGCTGGCGCGGTTCCTAGTGGAGTGGTCGGCCGAGGCGCCCGTCAGCAACGGAGTGCTGAGGGTAAAACTGGCGCTGACGCACGAGGAGATTGCGCAATTGATTGGCTGCTCGCGGGAATCGGTGAGCCGCAGCTTCAGCGAATTCAAGCGGAAGCATCTGGTGGAGGTGAACGGATCGACGTTGTTGGTGACGAACAAGGCAGCGCTGGAGCAGCTGGCAGCGATGTAAGTTTCAGAGTGCAGGCAGTTCAGGTGGTGGTCGCCACGGGTTCCGCAATGGAGCCCGTGGTTTTTTATTGGGGAGCCGTAGACGGGAAGGAAGAAAAAAGCCCCGCCGGGGGAACCGACGGGGCTTGTGGAAGTCTCTTGGGAGGTCGTTAGACCTTAAGCATGATGATGGCGAGTGTGAACAGGGCGAGGGTCTCGATGAACACCAGGCCGAGGATCATCGCGGCGCGGATGGCACCAGCGGCACCCGGGTTGCGAGCCATGCCTTCGCAAGCGGCCGAGGCGACGCGGCTCTGACCGATGGCGGCACCGAACGCGGCCAGGGCCATACCGAAGCCAGCGGCGATCGCGAGAGTTCCCTTCCCGCCGACGGCACCAGTTTCCTGAGCAAACGCAGCCGGGGCAAGGATCGCCACGGCAACGAGAACAGCCAACAGCATTGCAGCTTTCTTCATAAACAACCTCCTAAGGAATTACCGCCAGTGGGTGGTTCCCGGATCAGCGCACAACAACCGGTCTCACGCTAAACGGCACGAACGAAACCGAGGGTCAAACCAGCAAATGCTAGTGCTCTTCCGCGACGGCCCCGCCGAGATAGATGGAAGGAAGCACGGTGAAAATGTAGGCCTGGATGATGGACACGAAAATATGCAGGCCGATAAAGGCAATCGGGATGACCACGGGAAAGATTCCCAGGATGACGCCAAGTATGGGGCTCTTGCTCCAAGCCCACTGGAACGGGCCAATCAAGAGGCCGAGGAAGATCACGTAAATAAGATCGCTGGCAAAAATATTGGCCCAGAGACGGACAGTGAGCGAGAGGATACGAGCCGAAGTGGAGATGATCTCCACGGGAAACAGCAGCGGCGCGAGAGCCCAATCGGCACCGGTTTTCGGCGAACCGGCAAACGTCAACAAGTAGCCACCTACGCCATGATGGCGAATGCCTTGCCAATTGAAGTAAGCGAAGGTGAGAAGGGCGCAGGCCAAGGGGACGACGGCATTGCCCGTCGGCGAGGTGAATGCCGGAATGACGCTCAACAAATTGGAGAGCAGAACAAAAATGGCGACCGAGCCGGTAAAGGCGATGTACTTGTAAGCATCGTGACCGACGTTTTCTTCGAGCAGGTCCTTGATGCCGAAACCGAGCGGGTTGGTCAGCAGCAATTCGGCGGATTGTTGAAATCCACCAGGGCTCTCGACGGAGAGCCGCGAACGGAGCAACAGAGCGAGGATCGTGCCGATGACGAGCACGAGCAGCGACATGACGACGTGTTCGGGAATGGGTTTTTCGAAGTCGCGAGGCTGAATATTCAGAGAGTGAAAGAGCCGGAGGGCCAAGGGCCCGAAAACGTGGTTAAACCAGTGCGTAAATCGGCTTATATGTTCTTCCATGCCTCAATCCACAGAGCGAAGGATGCTATGCACACTGACCAGAATGGTAGCCGCTCCCAAGGCACACAAACCGAAAACCATGCTTAAAGCGGGAACGTGCAGATACTTAAAAATAACATAGATAAAGAGGGCTATCAACGCGTAGCGGAAGAGGGCTTTGAAGTAAGTGGCCACGGGAACGCGAACCTTTTCCTGATTCAGCTGCGCGGTGGCGGCGGTGGTGAGCGCGTCGAGGCCCTGCTTGAGCCAACGGAAGTTGAGCCAGGCCAACGCCGAGCCGATGAAGATGCCGGCGCCCCACGCCAAGGAATGAAGCGCAGCGACGGGAACTGCCGCGACGATGCCGAGGATGAGCGTAAGAACAGAGATCCGCGCTTCGGACTGCTGATAGAAGGAGTCGGGAATGGAGGTGTCGCTCACAGGCTAAGGAGATTATAGCCTCGGAATCAGAAGTCGAAATCGCCGTCGATGCGCCAGAGTCGGCCGACGGAATTGTAGAAGACTCCGTAGAAGGGGGAAGTGATGTTCTGCTGAACGTCGCGGGGATTGTAGTGATTAGTGACGTCAATGACCTTGAGGCCGCCGAGAAACTGAATGCGGTGGCCTTTGAAGGTGAAATTGAAGGGGTATTGGAGTTTGAGGTCGAGGCTGGCGAAGGCGGGGAAACGTCCGGCTTCATTTCGCTGGCCGATGTAGTTCCAGTTGGCGTCGACATTGGAATAAGGGAACCCGGAGTGGGCATCGAGGATGGGGACGAACTGAAACTTATAGGGTAGCTGGATGATGCCCCAGAAGAGGATGCGGTTGGGCGCATCGCTGGAGAGCGGCCCATATTGGTTCGGTCGGATGAGCGGATTGTTGAAATTGCCGAAAAACTGGTTGTAGTCGTTGAGCTCGCCGCGCGCGTAGGAGCGGACGTAGCTACCCACGATGGAAGTGCGCTCAGTGGGGTTCCAACGGAGCATGGCGAGGAATTCGTCGTAGGTCTGACGGCCGGAGTTGAGGAGCTGAAGCTGCGCAAGTTGCGTCGCGAGCGAGTTCACGGGATTGACGAAGAATTCCCGGCAGCCGGAGCGGTGTTCGTAGCCGAGGCGAAGCAGCAGGTTGCGGCGGAGTTGCCGATCGAATTGAACTGTTGCCCCGAAGCTGTAAGGAACCCGGAGTTTGCCATTGGGCGTGGCGATGACGTGGGTGTAGGTGGTGGCGGGTTGCGTAATCGTGGTGCCGTCCGCGGCGAAGGAAGTGACGGTCTGTGCGGGAAATGCCGGAAAGATAGCGACATTGAGCGGAATTTTATCGTAGAAGAGGCCGACGCCACCGCGAATGGCGGTGCGGTTGTCTTTGCCGGGAGCGTAGACAAAGCCGATGCGGGGGGCGGCGTTAAGGGCCTCGGAGGAAAGGCTGTCGTGGTCCAGGCGTAGACCGAGATCGAGAGTGAAGCGAGGGGTGAGCTGCCAATTGTCTTGAAGGAAAAGGCTGAAGTTATTCTTTGCCGCGTTTGATGGAAGGGAGGGCTGCGTGTAGGTGATCTGCTGGGCGCGGGTGTGGTCTTCGCGGGTGATGCTGACGGGAACGTTGGACACAGTGCCGTCGAAGGTGGAACGGGCAAAGGCGTAGCCGAGAGTGATGAGGTGACGGCCACGAAATTCGAGAGGGCGAAGATGGAGGGCTTGCGTCCACTGATAGAGCCAGGTGTAGCGGCGCTGGGTCTCAAAGTAGCTGCCGGAGTTTTGCTCCGGATACAGAGTCATGATGGCAGGCGTGGGACTGTCGGGGAAAATATGGAAGTTCAACTGTTTCAGGGAAAACAGGGATTGCACGAAGCCGCCACTCGGGAGAATCCAGCGATCGGCGAGCGAGCTGAAGAAGCCGCGTTGATGGTCGTCACCGGTAACGGGCTCCGGATTGAACGTGTTGATGTTGGCGTGCCAAGTATCCTGCGGATCGAAGGTGAAGATGGCGGTAAGGCGATGCGAGGAATTGATGTCCCAATCGAGTTGGGTCTGCGTGTTGACGCGCTCATCGATGCGGATGTTGTTGGGGTTGGGGAGGGAGGGGGTGCGGATGGTGTCGTAGCCGTAGTAAAGAGACTGGAAAAGAAAGAGCTTGTTCTTGACAAGCGGGCCGGAGAAGGCGAGATGCGGCGTGGCGCTTTCTACGCCGTGGATGCGGTAGTCAATCCAGCGGAAGCGCGGGACCGGATCTTCGAAGAGCCATTTCCATTCGTCGCCGCCACCGCGGGTGGTGACTTCAATGACGCCGCTGGAGAAGCCGCCAAATTCGGCGGAGAAGGGATTGGAAAGGACGCGCAGGGAGTCCACAGCCGCAGCAGGAAGACGCAGAGCGGGTTGGCCGGTGAAGGGATCGCCGATGGAGGCGTTGTTGATGAGGGCGTTGGATTGATTGGCATTGCCGCCTTTGATTCGAATGAGGCCATCGGGGCCACGGAGGACCCCGGGGAGGAGCGGGAGAGCCTCCTGAAAATCGGAGTTGAGGCGAATGAGTGATTTGAGAGTGCTGGTGGTGAGGGTCTGCGTGCCGCCGGAACTGGAAGCGGTGTCGATGCCGGTCGGATTGGCGGTAACGGTGACGGATTCGGAGCGGGACTGCGGCACGAGTTGGACGTCGAGCGTGTTGGGCGAATCGGTTTTGAGCGTGATGGGCCTGGTGATGGATTCGAACCCGGTGAGGGTGACGGTGAGTTGGTAGTCGCCGGAGAGAAGGCCAGCGAAGGAGTATTGGCCGAGGTCGTTGGAGACGGTGGATAGTTCCCTACCCGAGGCCAATTGCTTGAGGGTGACGCGTGCGTTGGGCCAAAGGGTCTGGACGTTGTTGGAATCGATGGTAAAGATGACGCCGGAGAGGCGGGCGGTGTCCGCAAAAACGGGAAGAGCGAAGGATAAAGCAACGAGGAATTGGACAAGAACGCGGAATGAGCGACCTGGCCGCATGAGGAATGGTACAGCAGTGGGATGAAGGGCTGGGTGGAGGCGTTGCCATGAGAGGGATGGCAGAGATTCCTCCGCAGATCGCGGCGCGAAACTACCCTACAGGTGCAGGGGGCGGAGATTGGATTCGGGTTGGGAGTCGCGATAGAAGCGGTAGGCGAGCCCGGCGACCGCGGCGAACATGCCGAGCCAGCCTAGGACGCGCATGGAATGGCCAATCTGCTGATCGTGCACCAGGACTCCCCACTGACCGAAGAGCAGAGTCCAGTCGCTCTCGTCGCTGTTGACGAGCGGCAGAGCCGCCGTGCGCGCATCGGCCATGTAGGCGCCGATGTAGAGAAAATTCTCGAAAAACCAGAAAACACAAAAGGCGAAACCGTAGGTCTGGCGCTGAAACCAGAAGAACGCGGCGCAGAGAAGAGGGACGAGGAGTTCGCCGAGCGTCCCCCCGAGCAGCATGATGGTGTGACCTCCCCAGGCGAAGAAGAGATGGCCGGCCTCGTGAATCATCAGGTTGACGAAGTCAAGGAAGAGAAAGCCGGAGGTGTCGCGCCAGGCGTAGAGGAAGAAGAGGCCGTAAGACGCGAGGCAGAGACCGCCGCCGATACGGGAAACGGGAGTCCAGTGGTCGGGACGGTCGAAGGGCAGGTCCATGAGCAAAGCGTACCAGTGGAGGATTGAGGCTGATGGACAATCAAGGATGGTGTTGCGGGAGATGTAGTAGCAAAGGAGCACAGACCGGAGTGTCCTTCGCTTCGCTCAGGATGACAATTCATCGAGCTTTGGTAACGGTGTCAGCTGTGTTGGGAGCGCTGCCGGAGGGGGTGCCGAGCAGGGATTCGTCGGTGGGGGCGCCGGTGATGAGGCGGGCGCCACGACTGAAGGTGAGATAGAGGAAGCCCCACTGAATAAAGACGAGGATGCGGCTCTGGAACTGGACGATGTACATGAGGTGGATAAAGAGCCAGATGAGCCAGGCCGGAAGACCGGAAACGTGGAGACCAAAGACGTTGGCAACAGCCGCAGCGCGGCCGATAACGGCCATGTCTCCCTTGTTGAAGTAGCGGAACGGCGGCGGCGCGGGCTCGCCGTCAATGCGGGCGCGGATGACTTTCGCGGCGTACTGCCCTTCCTGGATGGCGGGCTGAGCGACACCGGGAACCTGGGAGCCGTCTTCATTGAGAACGTGGGCGAGGTCGCCGGTGATGAAGATATCGGGAAAATTGGGAACGGTGAGATCGGGATTCACTTTGATTTTGCCGGAACGGTCGGTTTCGGCGCGGGTCTGTTGCGCGACGGTTCGGCCAAAGGTATTGGCGATGACGCCGCCCGTCCATAGGACGTTCTTGGCGTTCATGCGTTTGGTTCCGTCGCCCTGTTTGTAATCGACGCCGTCGGCATCGATGCTGGTGACAAAGGTGCCCTTATGGACTTCCACACCGAGTTTCGTGACGAGTTTTTCGGCTTTCGTGGAGAGATCCTCAGGAAAGGCGCTGAGGACGCGGGAGGCACCTTCGAGGAGAACGATGCGGGCCTCTTCGGGACGAATGCGGCGAAAATCGTGCTTGAGCGTCTCTTGAGCAATCTCGGCGAGAGCGCCGGCGAGTTCGAGGCCGGTAGCGCCCGCGCCGACGATGATGAAAGTGAGCCAATCGCGGGCTTCCTCTTCGGAAGTGGCGCGCTCGGCGCGTTCGAAGGCATAGAGCAGCTTGTGCCGGATGGAGGTGGCTTCTTCGATGGTTTTCAGGCTGGGAGCGATGCCGCGCCACTCGTCTTTGCCGAAGTAGGAGGTTTTGGAGCCGGTGGCAACGATGAGGGAGTCGTAGGGAAAGTGGGCGCCGTCGCGCAGGACGACATGCCTGGCGACGGGGTCGAGGTCCACAGCCTCGCCGAGGAGGACTTCCACATTCTTCTGGCGGCAAAGGACGGCGCGGAGCGGAGCGGCGATTTCCGCGGGAGAGAGCGAGCCGGTGGCTACCTGGTAGAGGAGCGGCTGGAAGAGATGGAAGTTGCGGCGGTCGATGAGAGTGATGTCGGCGTTGGCACGTTTAAGGGTCTGCGCGGCGACCAGGCCGGCAAAACCTCCGCCGAGAATTACGATGCGATGTGGAGTGTTGGCCATGAAATTGATCAGCAACCGGGCCGCACAATTGGAAAGCACTCATTAGATGCCCGGCTTGGTGCTCCCTGCTACATGCAATATAGGCTTGAGAAAACGTGGGTTACCGCTGCAGACAGGCAGAAGCGAGCCGGGAAGGCTGGCGGATAAGGCACGGATATTGTGCGCTAGACGGGGCTGTACGATGATTTAGGGCATGGGGATGAGGGCGAATTACGGGTCCTCACGGGCGCAATTGGAACGGGATGCGCTGAGGCTGCTGTGCTCGGAGTTGATCGAGCCTGAGACACGGGTGCGGCTGGCGGCAACGTTGCAAGCCGACATGTTTGCCGACGAGCTGAATCGCGTCGTCTACGAAGAGATCACGCGAGCAGGGGCAGTGCCAATCCGGCGATTGAAGGAATGGCTGCCGGGTAGAGTGACGCTTCGAGGCTTCCCTGATTTCGAATTAAGCGACGCGTTGGGGAAAAACGGCGCGGCTGAGGACATCGACAGGCTGTTCGAGAGCTTGCTGGAGTTGGCAGAGCAGGCGCCGCGAATCGGAAAGAAAGCACTGGGACAATCGGCGTGAAGTGGACGGCGGAACAGTGTTCGTGCCTCGTCGAGGCGTTAGCATTTGCTGCGTTTGTGGGCTGGTACATCTGGAGATTGCAGGCGGACGAGCCGTGGACGAGCTGGGTGCTCCTGCTGTGGCTTGTGGGCAGTTACTTTCTGCGGAAAGACACACCGAAGACGATCGGGTGGCGCGCGGACAATCTGTGGCCGGCGACGGTGCAGGCGGCGAAGTTCTTTGGCGCGGGCTTCCTAGCAATTTTCGCGACAGGCGCGTGCCTGGGCATGCTGCATCGGGCGGCATATCACGTGATCGAGCCACGGCGATTGGCGAGTTACCTGGCGTTCTGCCTGTTGCAGCAGGTGGCGCTAAATTCACTGGTAATGAATCGATTGCTGACGGCGTTTGGCGGGAAAATCGGGCCTGCCGCACTGGTAGCCGGACTGGTGTTCAGCGCGCTGCATTGGCCGAATCCGGTGCTGGTGCCGATTACGCTGGTGGGCGGCGCGGGCATGGCATGGCTGTTTGGGAAGCAACGAAATATTGTGCCGCTGGCGGTGGGGCAAATGGTGCTCGGGTCCGTGATCTGGTGGGCGTTTCCGCTGGTGTGGCATCACTCGATGCGAGTGGGGCCGGCGTACTGGAATTATCGGTGAGCCGTTCTACGTTTTGAATGGAAGCAAGGGCACGAGGTCGCGGATGCGCTAGGACTTCACGCCGGAGCTGGACGGATACGGGTAACGGCGGAGGAGCAGGGTGTCCAGAGAGATGAGACCGGGGCCGAAAATGAGGATGATGAGCCCGGCGAACAGAAAGGTGTAGGGATCGGCGACATAGAACTTGCCTGGATCGGAGAAAAAGGCGAAGAGGGCCTCGCGGTCGGCGGTGGCGTAGGCCATGAACATGTCGACGAAGAGCATCAGGGCGACGAGGCGATTGAACAAGCCGAGGACGAGAAAAATCCCGGCTAGGAATTCAAACGTGGCGACGAACGTTGCGGTCAGGCCGGGCGCAGGCAGCCCGAGACTGGCAAAGAACTCGGTGACCCGAGGAAGATTGTGGAGTTTGCCCCAGCCATTCTGGGCAATTTGAATGCCCCAATAGAGACGAACGAAAAGCAGGAACGGCGATTGGAGGAAATTGCAGGCACGGACTGCGCCGGCATAGAGGCGTCGGATGTGAGCGAGGAATGCGGTCATTGGTAATGGCTCCAGCTTGAAAGCGAAATTCGTAATTCGGAACTCTTAGCGTCTGATCGGCCGACGCGGGAAAAGTTACAGCTTTTGGCGGAGGGCGTAACGATCTACAGGAACCAGCCGAGAGCCGCCCAATTGCGGAACCACGCGGACGCGTCGGAGGCCTGTTGGGCGATGGGGACGCGGCTTTTGCGGAAGCCGGCTTCGATCGCGCGGGCAAGGGACTTGCCGCTTTGCAGCGCCGAGAGAATAGCGAACTCTTCCCTTTCGAGGCGCCGGAAATAGACCATGTTCTCGACGCGATGCACGGCGAGATAAGTGGGGACGGGTTTGAGGCGCGCAACCGCGGAAACTTTCTTGCGTTTCTGGCGCTCGGCCATGGCGTTGCTGGCAACGTTGGTGCCGGTATCGTGCTTGATGGCGAGCAGAAGGTCGTCGACGGGATAGCGAAGGTCGAGCAGACGAATGTATGGCTGAAGCTTCAGGCGTAGTCTGGCGGGATTCACGTTTTGCAGCGCGGCGATGGTGACCGGGGGCTCGGCAGCGGAGTCGAAGGCTTCAATTTCCGCCCATTCGAGACGAACCATGTCGAGAGCGAGTTGCAGACGACCGGCGGCGAACTGCGGGTGCTTGCGAAGCCAGGCTTCCAGGCGCGAACCGAGGTCGCGCATGGTGAAGGATTGCGACGGACAATCGGTCAGATAAGCCTTGGCCACGGCATCGAAGCGGCGGTCGCCGAGAACAGCGCGAAGGCCGGGGAAATCCTCAGAGAAGCCATCGAGAACGCGGAACCAGTATTGGCGATTATAGATTTCGAGGCGTTCGAATGAAGTGAGGCGGTCGTTCGGCTTGATGATGCGCGCGGCAACCTTGGCCAGCGATTTGCCGTTGGGCGCTTTGCGGCGCATGCGCTCGGAGGGGGTCAGCGGGGTCATGACCGCGCGGGCAACTTCGCGCTGGAGCGTGGCGAGGTTCATACCGCCGCCGCGAGAGAAGCGCTGGCGAGATACTTGTTGGCTTTCAGCGCTTCGTTATGGACTTCGTCGAAAGAGGGGATACGATCGTCCCATTCGAGGAGCGTGGCGGTGTGACCGGTGCGCTGAATGGCGCGGTCGTAAAGTTTCCAGACCGGATCGATGACCGGGTGATCGTGCGTGTCGAGAATGTATCTGCGGTATCTGGAATGACCGGCGATGTGAATCTGCGCGACGCGCTGTGCGGGGACGGCGTTGACGTAGGCCAACGGATTGAAATTGTGATTCTGCGAGGAGACGTAGATGTTGTTGACGTCGAGAAGGATGCCGCAGTCGGCGCGCTCGACAACCTCGTTGAGGAATTCCCACTCGGTCATTTCGGAGACGTGAAACTCGGCGTAGCTGGAGACGTTCTCGACGACAACGGGAACTTCGAGGAAGTCGCGGACTTCTCTGATCTTTTGCGCGGTGACGCGCGCCGCTTCGAAGGTGTACGGCATGGGGAGAAGGTCGTGGGTGTACCGGCCATCGACACTGCCCCAGCAAAGATGGTCGGAGACCCAGGGGGTTTTGGTGCGGCGGACAAGACTCTTCAGGCGCCGAAGATGCTCGCGATTCAGTTTTTCCGCGGAGCCGAAGTACATGGAAACACCGTGCTGCACGACTTTGTACTGGGCCAGAATCTGATCGAGAATCTCGAGCGGGCGGCCGCCATCGACCATGAAATTTTCGGAAATGATTTCGAACCAATCACAGGTGGGCTTTTTGGCAAGGATATGGTCGTAGTGGGGAATGCGCAGGCCGATGCCGACGCCATAGGTGGTGAAGGAGTTGAAGCGATTTGCGGGCATTTCGTGTCGAGTCTCCGGAGAATCGGAAGCGGTCGAGAGCAATCAGTAATCAGGGATCGAAATCAGAGATCGCGCAGCAGACAGACGTCCTTGAATCGGCCAGCCGAAGCCACGAATCGTTGCTGAATTGTTGGCCGTGAGCGGCGGCGAATCGCCGCACTCCAAAAGAGGGCAGACGGCTGGAGCCTGCCCTCCCCCGGAAGGAAGCAAATTACTGCTTCTTGTCGTGGGGCTTGGAGCCGTCAGTAGCGCAGCCGCCCTTGCCCTTGCAAGAGTTCTTGCCTTTGCAGCCGTTGTCACCCGACTTGCAACCGCCCTTGCCCTTACAGGAGTTCTGGCCCTTACAAGCGTGCTTTTCGGCAGTTTTGGAGTCGTCCTTCTTGTCCTTGTCCTGGAGAGCGGAGAAGGAAGCCTTGCCCGAAGGGATGACGGTGGAGGCCTGGACGGCCGCGCCCGTTCCCGCGAGCAAGCCTGCGATCGCCGCGCTAGTAATGAGAGCCTTGGTGGTCTTAGTCATGGAAAAACATTCCTCCCGAAAGTTGAATAACCGAGGTCGCAGTCCGAACGAAGCCGGCCAGGGATTGCCAGAGGTGTAAGACAGACCGGAAAGGCACGCGAGGTTCCGATAAAGATCGGAGCCCCGTCAAGGCTCGCGAGCCTAAAGCCCGAAAAGCGACTGCCCCCATGTGAGAACAGGAGCGTTGGAAGGTTACACCGGTTAGGGCAGAAATTGGAGAAAAAAGAGTCGAATTATCGGAAAGGTCGGAATGGGGGTCCCGGGACCCCGGGAGTGGATAAGCCAATGATTTGTGTTACCTTTCGTGGGATTCGGACTCCGATGAGCAGGGTCGGCGGAGTACTGTAAATCGGTAGATTCCGGTATTGGGGACGAGGCAAGTCCCCCCAGGCACCAGAGTGAAAGCTGCGCAAACAACGAATGAAGCGGTGCTGATCGGCCGGATTCTGGCCGGCGAAACGGAGCTATTCCACGAGCTCATCCGGCCGTATGAGCGGCTGGTGTATGTGACCATCTTCGCGATCCTGAAGAATGAGACGGAGGCGGAGGACGGCGCCCAGGAGACGATGATCAGCGCGTTCCGGCACCTGAAGAGCTTCCGGGGAGACGCGAAGTTCAGCACCTGGCTGGTAACGATCGCGATGAATGAAGCGCGAAAGCGGCTGAGGAAGGGGAAAACCGCCGCAGAGGATTCGTTGGATGCCACGGTAGAGGATCACGAAGGCGGCGATTACACACCGGCAGTGTTGACGGACTGGCGGGAGATTCCGTTGGAGGCGCTGGAGAAAAAGGAGCTGCGGGAGAAACTACGGGCGGCGGTGGCAAATCTGCCGGAGAAGTACCGCGAGGTTTTTGTGTTGCGCGATATCGAGGAGTTGAATCAGGAGGAAACCGCGGCAGCGTTGGGAATCAACGTGACGCTGGTGAAGGTGAGGCTGCATCGAGCGCGGATTATGCTGCAGAAGGCGCTCGTGCCTTATTTGAAGAGCGAGGCGCCCTACGTGGCTGAGGGCAAGCCCGCGCGCGGCGGGTTCTTCCGAAGGTGGTTCGCATGAAGCTGGACTGCAAACACGTTTGGGAACATATCTCCGGCTATCTGGACCGGCAACTGGACGCGGCGCTGCTGGAGGCCGTGGAGAAGCACCTGGAGAACTGCGAAGTGTGCTCGGCGGTTCTGGATTCCACAAGGAACGTGCTGGTGTTGACGGCAGATGATAGGACGTACGAGCTGCCGGTAGGGTACAGCGAACGGCTGCATGACAGACTGAGGGCAGCGATGCGCGGGGAAACGGGATAGCGGTTCGCACCAGCCACCGCCGTGATCGACAATCCGTAATCGAAAATCAGCAAGAGCCGCGTACCGCGAGCACCGGCTAGAGTGTGCCTTTCAGCTTGAAGTGGGCGATCCATTCTGCGGCCAACAGTACGAGTGTGAGGACCGACAGCAGCAGTTGAAGCGTCTCGGAGCGTCTCCTGGCGGGAGTGAGCGGCTGCTGACGCCAGGCGGAAGCGGAGCGATTGCGAAGGCGGCGAACTTGCCAAAGCGCGATCAGGTTCACCAGGGCGGCGAGGAGAGCGATGAGCATCATCGGAATACGGATGGCATTAATGTGAAGGCGTTCGGCCAGCGCCCAGGTGGACGAGGCCAGGACCACGGCGCCGATGCTCACGAGAATGCGCACACCGTGAAAGGCGATGAACGCGCTGCAGACGCTCTGAATAAAAGCCAGAAAGAGACCTGACCAATTGAGAAGGCGGAAGCGCGCAGCAACAGGGGCCTGAGCTTCGGTAGTGTCCGTCATGGTGACTCCGGATGCGACCCGGCGCGGAGAGCTATTGTGACGAGAGACGCGCTGGTAGGCAAGAGGACACAAACCAGAAGAGCTAACACCAGACGCCGGCAATGGCGGCGCGACAGTGCGGGCACTTCCCTTCCTTGATTTTATTCTTCAGGACATCGTGCCAGGAACGCCGCACGAGCAATTCCTGACAGCTCGGACAATAGGTGTTCGCGGCTTCGGAGAAGATGTTGCCCTCATAAACAAAATGGAGGCCAGCATCGAGAGCGATGCGGCGGGCGCGGTGGAGGGTGGAGGGGGGAGTGGGGGGCTTGCCCTGCAGCTTGAAGTCTGGATGGAACGCGGTGAAGTGGAGCGGGACGTCCGGGCCAAGGTTGGCCAGGATCCAATCCGCGAGCTTACGCGTCTCATCGGGATCGTCGTTGAGCGTGGGAATCATCAAGTTAGTGATTTCGAACCAGACCTGCGTTTCATTCTTGAGCCAAAGGAGAGTATCGAGGACAGGCTGCAAGTGGGTTAGGGTGATCTTGCCGTAGAAGTTCTCGGTGAACGCCTTGAGGTCCACGTTGGCCGCATCGACGTGATCGTAAATGTCGTGGAAGGCTTCGCGGGTAATGTAGCCGTTGGTGACCATGACGGTTTTGAGCCCGAGGGGCTTTGCCGCTTTGCAAATGTCGATGACGTACTCGCCCCAGATGGTGGGTTCGTTATAGGTGAAGGCGATCGATTGGCAACCGTATTCGCGCGCCAGAAGAGGAACCTGCCCGGGAGGAAGATTCTTGGAGCGGGCCTGATCGTGGTGAGACTTGGAGATGTCCCAGTTCTGGCAGAAAAAGCAGCCCATGTTGCATCCGGCCGTGCCCATGCTGAAGATGCGCGTGCCGGGGAGGAAATGGTTGAGGGGCTTCTTTTCGATAGGGTCGATCTGGAGCGCAGCGGGGGAGCCGTAGCCGAGGGAGTAGAGTTTGCCGTGCTGGTTGACGCGAATAAAGCAGAAGCCAGACTGGCCGTCGCCGATGTGGCAGTGGCGGGGACAGAGATAGCAGTGGACACGGCCGTCGGGATCGGTTTCCCACCATCTGGCTTCGTGGAGGGTGTGGGTAGGTTGAAGGATATCGAGGGACGGCATGCTACATGGTCCTGTGAAGGGATTATACGCTCGGGGAAATGGGGAGTAATCAGGTATCAGCCAGCAGATGCCGGATCAGAGGCGAGAGTGTTGGGCGCGGCGGCGGGTGGCGGCCCAGTCCGAGAAAGACTTCAGGCGGTCGCGATACTTCCAGGAAAGACGGAAGAATTTGCCGGCGTCGAGGTGAGCGGCTTCTTTGCCCAGGAATGTCTCGAAGCGCCACTGGATGTAGGGACTATCCCAGGGGTGAAGACGATAGCCGCGAGAGGCAAGCCAGTAGAATTGGAGCAGGTGAAGCACGGAAGAAGTAATCAGCGATGCGTAAGCGGCGACCGCCGATCAGAAACAGTATAAACAAGAAGCTGCGGACCGAGTAGCCTGGCGTGATGGCGGATTTGCCACCGCAACGCGGCCATGCCAGAAGCAAATCGAACTAGCCGCCGAGAGGCACGGAAAGGTGTTCGTGGACGAGCAGCCAGGTCTTCCCGCGTTTTTCCCAGATGCCGGTGTAGCGCACCGGCGAATCGAGAGACTTGCCATCCTTGAATTTGGCGGTGACGCGCATGGGGACCGTGGTCCACGCGATGTTTCCGTGGCGAACCACCTTCAATTCCTTACCAGCAGTGAGTGACGCGGACTCCGTGTTGTCGAAGAACGTCTTGCGAACACCAGCGTCGTATTCCTTCCAGCCGCTGTAGGAGAACGGAGCGAGGTCGTAGAAAGTGAGAGTGGCGTCCTTCGAGTAGTACTTGGCGGCGTTTTCGGGATTGCCGCTGCTCCAGGCGGCACAGTAACCGTCGATGAGCTTGCGGAACGTCGCGTCATCTGAGGCTTTTTGCTGCGCGCGCGCGCCGACGAAAGTAAGCATAGCGCCGAAAAAAGCCAGGATCACATACAGAAACCAATGGTGGCGGGGAGCAGCGGAGCGCGACTGCTGGCGTGCAGTTGCAGACATTTGCACCTCGAATGAGATCGCCCCGGGGTCCTTCTGGAGGGCGGATTACGTTAGTGGCCTTACCTTAACGAGTTCGGCGCGAGAAAGCAAGAGACCCGATCATGCTGGCCGGTGAAG
>Ga0335071_10000649_pt1 | contig 37951 bp, 43 predicted proteins | sample Lox_Sample_15_FD_206724 | JGI IMG/M metagenome (GOLD analysis project Ga0335071, IMG submission 206724) | Soil microbial communities from Loxahatchee National Wildlife Refuge, Florida, United States - Lox_Sample_1.5 | ecosystem: Environmental > Terrestrial > Soil > Wetlands | place: USA... | reverse complement strand
AGATTGCCGTCGAGATCAATGTCCGCGAGCACTCCTGCCGATGCTTGTGCAGGGAAGGCCGCACTGTGCGCCGCCTGGAAAGTCCCGTTTCCGTTCCCCGGCAGGAATGCAGCCTGGCTTGAGATTCCGTCCACGAGCGCGATGTCAGGCTGCTTGTCGCGATTCACATCCCAGATTGCGGCCGCGATCGGCCAATTGATGCCGGTAACGGTGGACAGCGGAGCGGCAAAAGTTCCATTCCCATTCGACAACAGAACGTCGATTGAACCGGGGTGAACCAGAACGATGTCGTCTTTGCCATCCTTGTTGAGATCCGACACCAGGACAAAATGATTGGTGCCGAAGTCCACAGGAATTGGAGTGGTGGCGGTGAATGTCCCATCGCCGTGGCCGAGCAGGACTTGCAGGAAGCTGCCGGTTGAAGACACGCTGTTCTGCACCACGACAATGGCATCCAGCTTCTTGTCGCCGTTCACATCACCTTTCACCACGGGATAACGGGTTACGCCGCCGGCATCAACGATCGATGCCGACAAGAATTCAGAACCCGACACAGCGGCAGCTGCTTGATTGGAGCGGGGGATTTTTGCGTGGCGCAGCGCCGTCGCCCTGTGTTTCGGGGCGTGTGCGAGAAACTGCAACAAAGGCTGTTGAGAAGGCAGACGCTTCGGAGAAACCGGCTCAGTCCAGGATTCTCCGGCAACCGTAAACACTAGCGCTATCGTTAAGAAAACGAGCCGCAACCGCATACCCATGGAAGTCCCCTCGTCGAACTTGATCACAGGCTAATCCCCTCGATGACCAGAATCGGTCAATCTCTTATCGGGACCGGGATGGGTGCTGCTTAGTTTTTAGCGGACCCTTTCGTACATGACCGGAGTTACCTGCGTGCGGGCCTGGGTGGGCTGGACCGGCCTGTTTGGCTGGGAACCGGGAGCATGTGGGTCGGGTACGGAAGCGGCACTGGCCAGAACCACCAAGTCGATCCGGCGATTCTTTCGGCGGCCGTCTTCCGTGGAGTTGTCCGCGATGGGCCGGTATTCCGCGTACCCGGCGACTGCGATCTTGGCCGGGTCGAAGCGATATTTGGAAATCAGGACCTGAACTACCTCCGTCGCCCGGGCAGTCGAGAGCTCCCAGTTCGAACGGAACGACGAATTGTGGATGGGCATGTTGTCCGTGTGACCTTCGACGCGAAAATCGAAGCCGCGTTCCGCCAGTACGCGCCCGATGTGGGCCAGCGTCGGCTCAGCCCCCGGCAGCAGATGGGCTTCCCCACTGTCAAAAAGTCCGACTTCGCGAAGACTCACGACCAGGCCATCAGGTACGACTCGCATTTCAATGCGGTTCTGGCGAATCTCGTCCTGCAGAGCCACTTCGAGTTGGCGTTTGACGACCGAGACCGGAACGCTGCTGCGGCTGGGAGCAGGAGCAGGCGCCATGTCGTTGATCAAGCGCGCCAATTCCGGGAATTTCGGCGACGGCGCCATAATCGCAGGGCCGGACTCCTCCACTCGCAGAATCGACCCCTGCCGCGGCGTGGAAAATACCCCAAGATCGGAGAACCCTCCCTGGATGGCGCGGGCAACCTGCGCAACTTTGCGGTTGTCAACCTGGGAAGAGGCATACAGAACGACAAAGAACGCAAACAGAAGCGTGATGAAATCGGCATAGGAGACGAGCCAGCGCTCATGACTGGAATGACCGTGCGCTTTCTTCCGCCGCGTCACGCGACCACTCCAGCTTTTTGTGACGATTGCTGCTCTTGCTGCTGTTCGAGGAATCCCAGCAACTTGGTTTCAAGCATGCGTGGATTGATGCCCTCGAGGATCGAAACAACACCTTCCAACGTCATTTCGCGGAGAAGCTGTTCTTTGCGCATGCGGATCTTGAGTTTCCCGGATGCAGGCAGGAAGAAGATATTGGCCGCGCCGACCCCATAGATGGTCGCCACGAAGGCTACCGCAATTCCCTTCCCCACTTCATCGATGTTGTCGAGGTGCTGCATCACCTGAATCAGGCCGAGTACAGCACCAATAATTCCGATGGTCGGCGAGAATCCTCCGGCAGACTCGAACACTTGCGGGATTCGATCTTCCTCCTCGGCGCGGTTCCCGAGATCGAGTTCCATCATCTTTCGCAGTTCCTGGGGTTCGGTTCCGTCCACCGCCAGCATGAGAGATTTCTTCAGAACTGGATCCTGGATGTTCTGGAGGTCTGCATCGAGGGCGACGATGCCTTCCTTGCGGGCCTTGTGGGCATATGCCACCAGGTCGTTGATCAGCTGGGAAGGGTCCACGGCTGGTTCACGGAAAACCTGTGAAAGCGATTTGGCAGCGCGAATCACCACCGGTAAAGGGAACTGAACCATGACGGCGCCGATGGTGCCTCCGAAGACGATCATGGCTGCGGTTGGCTGGAGAATCTGTCCAATGCGGCCTCCTTCCAGCAGGAGACCCACGAGAATGCCGGCGACCGCAAGCAGAATGCCTACAAACGTGCTCTTATCCACGGAGATTCATCTCCGAACTCGAGTCTGAGTCAGGTTGATCCGGGGTGTGACTCGTGTTTCCGGCCGCCAGGCTTGGGTTGACCGCAGGCAGGCCGGCCAGAACGGTTCTCCGGAATGCGATGATCCGATCGATCACCTCTTCCGTGCGCTCCTTGACGATGACCTTCTCGCCGGACAGCAGCGTCAGGACGGTATCGTGGGCGTTTTCGATGAACTTAATAAGATCGGAGTTCACTGCGATCGGCTGACTGTTGAGCCGGGTCAGTCGAATCATCGGAATCGCCTCCTTCCCCCCTGGGTCGAGCCCGGAAGAAGACACTCCCGGCCCGGCCTCCTCATCGGTACTTCAGCATGATTTCTTAAGGCGATCGGTATGGTTTCCGTGCCCGGAGATAAGGTCCGCAGGTTTCGAACTCAGGAAAAACGAACGTACATTGGCCGGTTGCCGAACCGCCAGGAACGTAAGGATGGCCCCATTACCCGGGTGTAGAGAGGGGAATTAGTGAGGGATTGGGGAATGTGCCGATAAGGGTGCGACACAAATCGACCTTCTGCAGGAGCAGAGGTTCACGCGATGCGCTAACCAGCAAGCTTTGCACAGGTCGAATCCACCTGACTAAGGAGCCTTACAAATGGCGTTTAACATTCTGTATAACGTTCCGTCCCTGGCGGCGCAGAACCAGATGAACATGACTAGCGCGTCGCTGCAGCAAACCCTCTACCGCTTGTCTTCGGGCTCGCGGATCAACTCCGGCGCGGACGATGCTGCCGGCCTGGCTATTGCCGATGGTCTGCAAGCCAACGTCACGGCGCTGACCCAGTCAGCCCGCAACGCGAGCGACGGCCTCGGCGCCCTGCAAGTAGCCGACGGTTCGCTGGCGCAGGTGACCACACTGCTCAACCGCGCCGTCACACTGGCGACCGAAGCTGCCACCGGCACCGTGAGCGACACCCAGCGCACCGCGCTGGACGCAGAATTCACGGCGATCAAGGCCGAAATCGACCGCATCGGCGCGAACACGACCTACAACAGCGCGCAGGTGTTCAGCGGAACAGTGTCCTCTGTGTATCTGACGGATGCGACCGCAGCCGGCAGCAACTCCATCGACATCACTGTCGGCAAGCTGGCCTCGAACAGCATCGGCTTCAGCACGGGCGTCACCGCCGTCGACCTCAGCAAGAACGACCTGACGACCGCCGCCAATGCCCAAACCGCGCTGACCAACATCGACACGGCAATCGCGAATGTCGCTGCTGACCGCGGCTCGCTGGGCGCTGTGATGAACCGGCTGCAGAGCGCCGGCAACGTTATCAGCAACCAGGTGCAGAACCTGACGCAGGCCGAGAGCTCCATCCGTTCGGCCGACATCGCGCAGGAAGTTGCCAACATGTCGAAGTACAGCATCCTGCAGCAGACCGGCGTTGCCGCTCTGCAACAGTCGAACCAGATGCAGCAGGCTGTGCTCCAGCTGTTGCGGTAACGAAGCAAGGCCGTGGATCCACGTGGTGGGGCGGAAACGCCCCACCAGCACTCTTTTAGACCATGCGGATTGAACCGATCAACACGATGCCGACGGGCCGCCCGGCAACGGACGCATGGCGGCAACTCGCCCACGAGACGGCCAAGGTCCGCGAGCGAGCGCAACGGGTGTCCGCGGATCCCGCGGTCACCGTTCACACCTCCGAGTCTTCCGCGCTGCAATCGGTCATTGAGTCCGACGCAACAACCAAGGAGATCGTGGTAAAGATGGTCGACCAGAAAACCGGGGAAGTCGTGCGTCAGATCCCGCCGGAAGAGATGCTTCGCATTGCGCGCGCCATCAGCGGGCAGATCGCCGCAGAACAACAGAAAACCAACCAACGATAGGGTGGAATGAATGGGAACCTTCGGGATTGATCTCAGCTCGCTCACGGGCTCGCAGGGGATCGACGTCAATTCTCTGATTTCACAGTTGAGTTATGTGGCACGTGCTCCCGAGCGGGTTTGGCAGGTACAGCAGCAGGGACTGCAGGTCCAGATGAACGCGCTAACCAGCCTGAACACCGGCGTCTCCGCTATCCTCGACAAGCTCAACAGCCTGAAAGACTTCTCGGGGGCCATGGGATCGGTGGTCACGAGTTCCTCCAACAGTGACCTGGTCACGGCTTCAGCCAGCGCCGGAGCTTCCATTGGAAGTCACGTAGTCGTCGTGAACAGTCTGGCGACGACCGCCTCCTACTACAGCGCCGCCGTGGCGACAGGCGACACCACTATCTCGAATGGCAGCTTCTCCATTCAGGTTGGCTCTGCTGCCCCCGTCACCGTCACGATCGACGGTACCAACAACACCCTGAACAAACTGGCCGCAACCATTAACGGGCTGGGGCTGGGAGTGACGGCGGGCGTCACAACCGATGTTTCGGGTGCAAGGCTCACGATCGTTGCTAAGTCGTCGGGAGCCGCGAGCGACATCACCATCAGCGGCGACACAAGTGGCTTGGGCCTCACCAAGGCTGCTGCGGGAACGAACGCGAAGTTGACGGTTGACGGCGTGCCCATCGAGAGCGCAACCAACTCCGTCAGTGGGGTCGTGCCGGACGTGACGTTCAATCTCATCGGTGCATCGCCCGGAACGCAGGTGACGATTGGGGTAGCTCCGGACACCGACGCTATCGTGCAGGCAGTCAACGATTTCGTGGACGCTTACAACACCGTGGCGCAGCAGTTCACCCAGGGTTTTGCGGTCGATCCGACATCGAAACAGGCCGGAGCGCTGGTTGGAGACAGCTCGGCCGACATGATGCAGCAGCAGTTGCTCGACATGATGACGTATTCGGTCACCGGTGCTGGAAGCTTTGCGACCCTGCGGTCGTTGGGGATCTCTTTGGCCAATGATGGCACGTTGAGCGTCAACGCCAACACCTTGAAGAACGCAGTCGCTGGCAACTACACGGATGTCAAGTCGTTCTTTCAAAGCGATGCCGGATTCGCGACGTTCTTCTCGAAGGAACTGACACAGGAGACCGATCCCACGCAGGGAGTGTTGTTTGCCGATCTGAAGGGGCTTCAGTCGACACAGGAGAGCCTGCAGGACCAGATCGACAACTTCGAGCAATTCCTCGTTGCCCAGCAACAGCAGTGGCAGAAGCAATACGAGCAGGCCAATATCGTCCTGCAACAGCTCCCGCAGCTGGAAAAGCAGATCGAGATCCAGCTGGGGACCTATAGCACGAGCAGCAAATGAACTCTGAGACTCTCCGATACCGGGCTGCTGCGGTGCAGAGCGCGACGCCGATCCAACTGGCGTGCATGCTCTACGACACGCTGATCCGCGACTTTGGCCGCATTATCTCGGCCATCGCCGAGGAGAACGTCGAAGCCCGCGCTGGCGAAGTGAAGCACGCACTGCTGGTCCTGCAACAGCTGGAAGCACAGCTCGACGTGTCGCGAGGAGGAGAGGCGGCGGCTTCGCTGAGCCGCTTCTACGCCCTGGCCAGGGGGAAGATCCTGCGCGGACACGCGACCGTGGATCCGGCGCAGTTCCGCGAACTGATCGACTTGTTCCTTGAGGTGCGGTCGGCTTGGGAGAAGGTCTCGGATCCTCGCACCGACGACAATTCCGGTAGCGCAGAATTGCGGAACCGTTCCGGCCTGAGCTGCTCCGCCTGAGAGCTGATCCAAGAGTCTCGCCTGCCCCCTGCCTTCCAGGACAGAACGTCGTATCTCGCGGCAGACGCTACCGCAGGTAGTCCAGGAGACTTGGCTGCAGCACCTGGGCGGCTGCGGACAGCGTCGCCTGATGCGCCGTTTGTGCTTGCGATAGATTCGTGGCCGCTTCCGCCAGGTCGATACCGACGAGCGTATTATCCTGCGATTTCAGGTTCAGATTCTGCTGCTGCAGAGCCGACTCGTCGCCATTCAACTGGTTGAGGTTGTTGCCGTAGAACGTGCGTTGGACGTTGAGTCGCTGCAGGGCCTCGCCGACGGCCGTCGTCGCCGACGCGATCGCAGTCTTGTCGCCATTCTGCAGGCCCGTGATCAGTGCCTGGAGCGACCCAAAGACATCTCCGGACGCGTTTTGAAAGATCTGATCGCCGGCCTGATTCATTTCCAGTGTCCGCCCGTCGGCAATCGCCACATTGTTGACACCCGAATTGCCGTTATAGGTGACAACCCCGCCGTTGAGAGCAAATGGGACCGTCGTCGTTGCCGTTCCGGCAAAGATATAGGTCCCGCGGAATGAAGTATTGGCGAGCTGCAGAACCTGGTTCTGCACACCCTGCACTCCCTGAAGGATCTGCTGCAGGTTATCCGGGTTCATATCGCCGTTCGCAGCTTCCGTTCCCAACGTGATGGCCTGGTTGAGAGCAGTCACCACCGATCCCAGCGCGGCGTCGGCCGACTGGAACAGTGCGCGCAAACTGGCGACGCTCTGCAAGTACTGATCAATACGAGACTCGGTGGCGACATTGCCGGAGTAAATGGCTGCGGCTGCCGGATCGTCCGAGGGCTGATTGACTCGCTTGCCGGAGGAGAGCTGTTGCAGAGCCGTCTGCTGGTCCTGTTGCGTCTGCCATAAGGCTGCGAGAAGGTCGTCGGTAGGATTGGGATTGATGCGCATAGATCGTTATCCAGTCGGGCTTCCCATGGCAATCACCGTCTGCGTCATCTCATCGACCGTGGTAATGATCCTGGCCGCGGCGGAGAATGCATGTTGATAGCGGATTAGGTTGGTTGCTTCTTCATCGAGCGACACGCCAGAAACCCCCTGGCGCTGGTCCTGAAGCTGCTGCAACGACAGAGACGAGGCCGTGGATTCTGCTTTCACCTGCGCGGTCCGATCACCCACCGTGAAAACCAGTGCGGCGTAGGCGTCGCCTGGGTTCTTGCCTGACGGGAGGCTGTTGGTTTGCACCGCCAGCAGGTTCGTGATGTTTCCGCTGCTTCCGGGCGAACCGTCGGAACTGGCCGCGATGGCTGCCGGGTCGGTGATCGCCAGTGCGAAGTTGCGCGCCGCTCCGGTGCCCGTGATCGGAGCGAAGAAATCCTGGCCTGCCGCTCCGTTCAGATCAAAACCACCGTGGTGAGCTGTGTTGAAATTGGTCGCAAGGCCGCCGGCCAAGTCGTCGAGTTGCTTCATCCCGTCGGGAATGGCCTGGTCACGAACTGACAGGAATCCACCGATGCGGCCGCCCGTCAGCGACGCGGTGATGTCCTGACCCAGTGCGAAAACATGCTGCGCCCCGTCCGCAGCGGTTCCGGCCTGCAACTCGAAGCTCTGCCCGCCTACAACTAATGCAGTCCCGTTTCCAGTCGTGATCGTATCGCCCTGCTCCGTGCTGATCACGTGGACCTCGGTCAATTGCGCAAGCTGGTTGACGAGTTCGTTGCGCTGATCTTCGAGGACGCCCGCGTCCTTCCCCAGGCTCTTCAGCGTGCCGACTTGGGCGTTCAGTTTGGCGATCTCGGACGTCAGCCGGTTGATGTCGTTGACCGACTGTACGACGTTCTGATTGAGATTCACCGTCAGGGCATCGAGCTGGTTCACGGTGTTGTGGAAGTCTGCGGCCAGATTGCTGGCGGCGGTTAGCACGGCCTGGCGGAGCGGAAGGCTGGTGGGATCAGTCGACAACTGCGTCAGGCTATTGAAGAACGCCGTGATATCCGTCCCGATGTTCTGCGAAGTGTTGCTGAAGAGCCCCTGCACCTGATTGAGAAAGCCAAGTTGAGCGCCGGCGTTGCTCTGTTGCTGTGTTTCGCCCAGAATGCGCAATTCGAGAAGCCGGTCGCGGATGCTGTCGATGCTCTTGAGGTTGACCCCCTGACCAAACATCAAATCGCCCATCTGCACCGGGGGATTGTCCGTGAAGGTTGGCGCTTCCCGCGAATAACCGGGAGTATTGACGTTGGCGATGTTGTTGGAAGTAACGCTCAAGGCGCCTTGCTCAGCGATCAGGGCCTGCACCGCCATCATCAGCGAACTGGTAAGTCCACCCATGCCTACACCTCGCTCGACCAGGTAACGATTTCGAGAGGAGCGCGACCCTTTGCAGAATAGCCGCGGCTGGATTGGTGAAACGTCAGAAGGACTTGGACGAAACGTTCAGCGCGGCCCAGCAGACTCGCATAGACCCGCTTCTGTTGCCGGATCTCGTGCGCGATCTGCTGGACTGGTGCAGGCGCCGGGCGCACAGCACGAGACTCAGTTGGAAAGAGGCCAGCATCAGCCAGCAGAGCGCAGAGTTCACCCTGCAGCGCAACATGCCTCTCGAACTCCTTCAGGTCCTGGCGCGCGAGGGCGCGTGCGCCGGCATCAAGTTCTGACGAGAGCTGGCGTAACACCGGCAGCACGAGATGCCACGGCGTTTGCCCGGAATTATGAACGTTGTCCATCGGGATGGTTTGTCGCCGGGTTCCGGGCGTCCTTACGCGCCGCCTTCGTTCAACATGGCTTCAGCCATGGCGTCAGCGTCAAGGCGATACTGTCCGTTGGCAACCGCTTCCCGGAGAGCTGCGATGCGCTCCTGACGGCTTGTCGACGCCGCCAATGCCCGCTCCATTAGGGACGACATCGACTCCGCGGCTTGCGAGAAGCTCGCTTTGTCCTCCGAAACGGAAGTAGAGGAGCCGGGCTTGTTGCTGGACTTGTCCGTACGCTCGGCCGCGATCTGTTGGGCGATTGAATTGTTGAGGTCGATTCTCATCTCTGCACCTACTTTTCCGGGTGACTCCTTATCGGTCACTTCGGTCCTAGACTTTAGTTACCTCCGACATCTTCCTTACAGGCCATGCAGACTTCCCGAACACCCTTATTTTCACTCACTTACATGTCTGACCAGGCTCTTCAGCAACAACTTCGCGATGCCGAATCCGCCGCCCGCGGTCACACTCTCCGCCAGCGACTGCATTCCCAATACGGAAAACTGATGTAACGCCCCTTCTTCCTGATCTGGGTCGCCTCCGGGCACTGTTGCCAGCGACTCCTCGGCAGCCTCGAGCCACTTCCCGATTAGTAAAGATTCGAAGGCGCGCGCGGATTCGGCCACCTTCTTATCCCCTGCCGCCCCCGGCGATTTGAGGTCCGCGACGGCACGCTCCTCCCGCGAACGTTGCCAGTCGTGGAGTCCGACGGTACCGGTCAGCCCGAGAGGATCCGGCATTTATAGGACCTCCAGTTCGGCGCGAAGGCCGCCCGCTGCCTTGATCGCCTGCAGGATCGCCACAACGTCGCGTGCGGTTGCTCCCATCTCATGCAAGCCGCTGACCAGGTCTTCGACGCGCGCTCCCTCGGGGAGCTGGATCTTCCCCACCGGCCCTTCCTTCGCGTGTATCGAAATGTCCGGCACTACGGTGGTGTCGCCCTTGGCAAATGGTTGCGGCTGGGAAACTTCCAGAGTTGTGACCACATCGATGGTCAGATTGCCGTGCAGCACGGAGACGGCGGAGAGCTTGACGTCGCCTCCGAGGACGATCGTGCCGGTTCGTTCGTTGATCACGACTTTGGCGCGCGGATGAAATGTGATCGAGAGATTCTGCACCTTTGAAATCAGTTCCGGCGTGGGAATCGGTCCGGCCAGGCTGACGCTTACATCGATGCGGCGGCTGTCGATCGCCGTAGCCAGGTGCCGTCCGAATTCTTTGTCGATGGCTTCGGCAACGTCCCGGCTGGCAGTGAAGTCCGCATCCTGCAGCATGAAAGAGATCGTGTTCATCCGCGTGAGATCGAGGGCTGTGTCGCGTTCGACGGTTGCCCCGTTTGCGACCTGGCCCACAGTGGGATGGTTGACCTGCTTCGTGTTGCCGCTGCCGCCCGCCGAGTACCCGCCAAGGGTGAGTGGGCCTTGTGCAGATGCATAGACCCTGCCGTCCGGGCCCTGCAGTGGGGTCAGCAATAAGACGCCGCCCTCAAGGCTTTTGGCATCGCCGACCGAGGCGACATTCACGTCCAACGTGGTCCCCGACCTCGCGAATGGTGGCAACGTGCCCGTGACAAAAACGGCGGCGATGTTATTCACGCGCACCGCGCTGGCGGGAATCTGCACGCCCATGCGCTGCATGATGTTGGCCAGAGTTTGCGTGGTAAAGAAGGTCTGACGGCGATCGCCTGTGCCGTTGAGTCCGATCACCAGGCCGTATCCGACAAGCGGATTCGAGCGAACTCCCTCAATCGTGGTGATGTCACGGAGGAGTACGCGCTCCCGCATGGGTTGCGCGCTCTCCGAGGAAGGCGGCGGGGTCTTGGTGATCAGCGGAGTCGAAGCGTCTCTCGCAGCTGCCGGCGGAATGCATGTGCCGGCCGCCAGCAGCAAGAGAGCATGACTCCAACCGCCCAACCAGCCGCGGATCAGAAGCCGAAAATCCATTGCAGGCTCCTCATGATGACGTTGGGCGGACGCGTCGCATCCGAAATCACACCTTTGCCTTTCAATTCAATCTCCAGGTTCGCCAGCGCGGTGGAAAGAACGACATTGTTTGGTCCGACGTCGCCGGGACGGGCGACACCACGCACAATGGCTGTTTCGCGCTCGTGGTTCAGCAGCACTTCGCGCTGTGCTTCGACGACAAGATTTCCGTTTGGCAGGACGGCAATCACTTCACCCGCCAGGCTGGTCTGCAATTTCGAGTTGGCGGAGACTTGTCCCTGCCCTTTGAGTTTGCTGGCCGAATTCGCGCCGAAGAGAGGATTGACGCCACCGACCTTCAAGCGTCCAGGAAGAGCGGTGATGGCGGAAGAAGTGTCGTAGGAACGCTCGGCGTCGGTCGTGCCCCCGGCGGCGGCGCTCGTCTGCTGCACGACTTGAATGATGATGGTGTCGTGCGCGTGCGCAGCCTTGTAATCAGAGGCGAGATTGGCGAGCCGCCCACTGTCCACCCACAGACTCCCCAAAGTTGCTTCCTCGGTCGGACCGGACGACTGCATTACCCGTTCGAGGTATTCCGTGCGGAGTTGCTGGCTGGTCTTGAGTTTCGCCCGAGCCCCGGCCGGCTGGGGCAGCAACAGAACGATCCCCACCGCGAACAGGACTGACGTCATGGCGCGCATTGAGTTCTTCATTCGAACCACGCTCGTACCACTCCCCGGTCAACGACTTGTGCCAGGTAGATTCGTTTGGTGGCGGTGTTCCTGACTCGCACCTTTCCGCCGAGGCTTCCGTTCTCAAGACAGGTCACTGGGGTTGAAATACGCGTTCCGCGGTTCTCAAGCAGCAGGATCGCTCTTCGGCCAGCGCGAACGAGAACTGGCGCGCGCGATTTTGCTTCCGGCGATACCTGGCGCGAAGAACTCAGCCGATGGGAAAGGTCCGGCCAAGCTTGAGGATTGCCCGGATGCAGCATGATGAAGAACGGCAGACAATCCTTGGGCTGCCGGCACACCAGCCGGATCCAGATGGAGTTGTCGTCGAGCTTCCGCCAGTACTGAACGCGCAACGGCGCGTCGGGTGTTGCCACCGGCACGGAAACGGGAAATTCGATTTCGTGTGCTTCCGCCGTGAGGCCCGATTCCCGCAGCGCTTCGACGACGTGGTCCGCGTTCACGACCGCAGACGAGGAGGCGCCAAGATTCCCGGACAACCCGGCAACCAGCAGTCCCAGCACCCAAGCAAAATGGAGGGTACGAGTCATTCTTTCCGCTCACCTGCCCAGCGTATTCAACTGCTGCAACATCTGATCGGCCGCTTGCACAACTCGGGAATTCGATTCGTAGGAGCGCTGGGCCAGAATCATCTGAATAAACTCATCGACCACGCTGACATTGGATTGTTCGAGAAATCCCTGCTGCAGCGTACCCAGCCCCTCGGCCCCACCCGGAGTTCCAACGATCGGATCGCCCGAAGCCGTCGTCGCCAGGAACAGGTTCTTGCCCACGCTGTTCAGCCCGCCCGGATTAGCAAACAGCGCAAGCTGGATGTTTCCCACCTGCTGAGCTGCGGTTTGTCCAGGTTGCGTGACAGAAACCGTTCCGTCTTCCCCGATCGTGACCGAGAGCGCATCGGGCGGGATCGTAATCGCAGGATCCAGAGGATTGCCGTCGGCGGTAACGATGTTGCCTTCCGAGTCGAGGTGGAAGTTTCCGGCGCGCGTGTAGGCGATGGAGCCATCGGGCTGCCGTACCTGGAAGAAGCCCGCGCCCTGGATGGTCAGATCGAGCGGGTTGCCTGTCTGCGAGAGCTCGCCCTGCTGCTGCACCATTTCGGAGGCCCCCGGCCGAGTGCCGAGCCCGACTTGAAGACCGGCGGCAACTGTAGTCTGCTGCGTCGCCGCAGCGCCCGGCATCACCATGTTCTGGTAGATCATGTCGGAGAACTGCAGGCGCCGGCGGCGGAATCCGCTGGTGCTGGCGTTGGCCAGGTTGTTGGCGATGTTGTCGAGATTCAGTTGCTGGGCGATCATCCCACTCGCCGCCGTGTAGAGAGCTCGGAACATTCAGATCTCCTATGCCTACCCGATGCGCGGCAGCTCTTCTGCCGCGATGCGATTGAACTGTGAATCGAAAACGGACAGCGCGCGCTGCATCATTTCGGTTGACCGTTGCACGGTAACCAGATCGACCGCGCTCATGACCGGATCGACGTTCGAGGATTCCAGCATCCCCTGGCGCAAGCGCGTGTGGGTCGAGGGGGTTCCTTTGGAGCGAGCGGAGTAGTAGTTCTTCCCAACACTCTCCAGCTTCGCTTCCGGGCCGAACTCGACCAGTTCGATCTTGCCGGTGATCGCGCCGTCGACGGAGATGGTGCCGTCGGGGCTCACCGAAATCGGGCCGTTGGGAATCCGGATCAGGCCCTTGTCCCCGAGAACTGCATCGCCGTCGCTCGTGACTAATTGGCCCTGCCGGTTCAGATGAAAAGAACCGTTGCGCGTGTAGAGTCTTCCGCCGGCCGTCTGCACAACAAAGAACGCGCTGCCTTCGAGCGCAAAGTCGAGATCATTGCTGGTCGTCTGGAGTCCTCCCTGCGACAGATCGAGACGGCTGCCTTCAAGGACTCCATAGTTGTTGGTTGCCTGGTTCAGATCGCTCATGGGGCGTTCCAGATTGGTGGCCAGAAGCGAGCGGAAGACGCTATGGTGGGCGCGATACCCGGTGGTGCTGCCGTTGGCAAGGTTGTTGGCAACCAATTCGAGAGATTGAGCCTGTGCCATCATCGCGGTGCAGGCAGCGTAGTACCCCGGATCCATGAAGCGCTCCTTCTGGCCACTGACGGAGGAGCACGTAGACCACCGCTGGCTTTGCCCGCACTCATGAGTAAGTGATTGAAAGATGGAGAAGGACGCCAGGCTGGATGAGAGCCGGATGAGGGTCGCGACTTCAGACGGCAGCCAGCGATCCGGCGCGCCGGCGGGGCCTCTAACGTTGGTCTATTTCACAGTCCTCTAGTCCAGGCTCCAAAGACGCCACGCGTCGAGCTTGCCGGACAACTCGTGCAACACTTCCATGCAGTTCGGCAGGCGCTCCCATTCGCTTCGGCGGCAGACGCGTTCCCTCCAGCCTGCGGAGAGACTGGTCGAGGACAACTGAATCTCATTCACCCAGGCGCGAACTGCAGCGATCCTCTGCGCTAGAACCGTGTGCTCCGGAGGCGCATACCACGGCTGACGGTGCCACCGCATCACCTCCACCAGTTGTTCGGGCAGATTCCAGGCTTCAAGGCTAGGCTGGAACTCGGTTACGGTGCAGTGGCATCCCTGCCCAAGGCAGGTGAGCCCCGGCAGATCGTGAAGCAGGCCCGCAAGATAGGCGGATTCCGGCGAAATATCCCCGATGCATGCCGAAGCGGCTTCTGCCGCCAATGCCACGAGCCGGGTCCTCTTCAGTCGCCAGCGCAGCCTGCAAATCCGGGTGTGGCTCAATCCACGCGTCCACACCGGCACAATCTGCGTTGCACGGCGCAGTGTGTTCTGACCCAAATGCACGATGGACGTCTGCAAGGAGAGCGGATCCCGTCGCAGGTGACGGTGGCTCAGACGAAGGACTTCTGCCGTGAAGCCGGGATCCGTGCGCACTGCGGAGACGAGTCTGTCCAGATCGACGGAGGCGCCGGCAAGCAACAGGTCAAGAGCAACCAGGGTCGAGGGCAACGCCGGAAATGGCGGCGCATAGCCGCAGGAACCCGGCGGGACGTGAACCGCCTCCGCCGCCAGCCACGGCCGGATTGGGATTCCGGCGCTTCCGGTCTGGGTTTCCTGTTGCATGGGCCGACTCTATATCGGCCACACGCACAGGCGAGCTTAGCCAAGCCTGCCAACCTCAGGTCATGCCCCGCAGCGGAACAGCAAGTCCACCTGCAGGCGGGCATGAAGCCGGACCCAGAGGTACTGCCCACACATCGAAAAATCCGCCCGCGGAGCTCCCAACTGCCGAATGTAGCTTGCGCTCACTCTGGCTATTTCCGCGGGAGAGCAAGCTCGATCGAAGAGAAGTTCGTTCGCACGGTCCTCCCCCTTCAGGGAATGGAGTCGCCGCTGATACTCGCTCATAGTGATAAAGCATGGTCCGACCTGACAACCCAGCATACGCTGGATCTCGGGCAAGATTCTGTGGTCCGGACCATCGGCAAAACCCATGAGGAGTGTCCGCGATGCCTCAATGTAATGCAACGGGATGACGCGATAACGCTCTGCCAGGAATATCGGAACGCGGACAGGAAGCCAGGTGATGCCGGTATTGGATGGAAATGTTGGATGTCCCCATTGCGCCGCTAAGGCATACGTGAGTTGCTCTTCGCTGGCATAGCCCTTCTGTAGAAGAATGTCGCCTACTCGAGTACCCTTGGCGCGATGTTCTTCGAGGACTTCCCGCAATTGCGCCTGCGTGAGTTCTCCCCGCGACAACAGCATGAGACCCAGCGGAATCCGCGCTTTCCGCGGAGCAGGTTGGCGTCTCCGACTCACGATGAGCGCGTTGAACATGCGCAGCATCTCTGCCTCGTAACACGCGGGACCGCAAAGCCAGCGGCCGGCAAGATCCACTCCCTCGAGCCTGCGTGAGAACGAATACTGGACCGACCGGCGCCGGCAGCCCGGATGCGCGCAGGTTCTGCCAAGTGCCTGCAGCCGCGAACCCGGCAACGACAGGAAACCGACCAGGCGATCCAGCAGCGAGATGTCCCTCCATGGGGCTGGTGGAATCGTCATACGAGCCCCCGCTGGCAGACCTCGGTCACGCGCAACCCGTAGTTGCCGTCGACAACCATCACTTCACCCCGCGCCAGCACTTTTCCGTTGAGAACCAGTTCCACCGGATCATGTAACCGCCGGTCTAACTCCACGACGGCTCCCGGCCCCAGTTCGGCAAGACGCCCGAGCGTAAGACGCTGCTGCCCGAATCGCAAGGAAACGTCGAGACCTGCCTCCATCACCAGATTGAGCGTTTCATTCTTCGATTCCATCCTTGGTTGCTCCTCAACGATCTGGTTGATCCGTAGGTTGGGACCGCATAACAATGACGCGCGTAAGCCCGGTTTGCCGTCGGCACTCGCGGTCAGAACCAGAACTTTCTCCGATACCCACGCCGGCGTCTGCGCGACTTCCGTTTTCGCCATCAGCTTCCCGTGCTGCTCCTGAAAAGCGGACAGAGCGAGCGCCACGGACTGACGCAAAGCATCCTGAAGAGATGCAGGTGTTGCACTCGGCTCACCGCTCTCGGCTTTGGCAAACAGGGTGCGAGCATCCTCTGCCGAGATCACGAGAGCGGCCTCGCCTTCCATTACGCCGGCGAAGGTGATCGCCAGCCAGACTGGTTCGGCGCCGGGATCAGGACGGGGAACTTCGCTCCGCGTGATGGTGTGTGGCATTCCCCGAAAGTGCTGGAGCACTCCGCTCCAGCTCCTTCCAAGACATTCCACAAACCCGGCCAGCGTGTTGTCCAATGTCAGTTCACTCATGGCGTTTTTGTATCTCCTTGCCCGTCATCAAACCCACTTCGAGCTTTGCCGCTCTCCAGTGCCCGCTTCTGACCGGGAACGCTGTGAAAGCTTCTAAGCCGGCTACCAGCACCTTTGCCGGCCGATTGGCAGCCATCGGCAGGCGCAGGACGGAGTCTTTCGCGAGGCCGGCCAAGTCCCCGACCGTCACTCGCAAGGCGGGTAGTTCCAACGACACATCGACGGCAATTCCCAGCAGGGCGGCAGAACACTCCGCTCCGATTGTCGAAGCGAACGCCAGTTGTGGCGGCTCAGAGGACGCCGCGACCGCATGCAGGATGCGCTCGGTCACCGAGACGGAGAGCAAGAGGCTCATACTGCCCGAAGCTCCTCCCATCCGCATGCTGAATGTCAATGCCAGCACGCTCGTCGCGCCCGGCAAACGGGACCGCTTGTCTTTGTCGATGGTCACTTCAGGCAGAAGGCGGACACCCAGGTCACGCCAGGCCGCTTGCAGTTCTTTTGCAGCCATGCGACCCGCTTCTGTCAGCATCTTCAGGTCGAGATCAGTGAATTCCGTGCGCGCCGGCACTTTCTCACCCGACCCTCCCAGCGACAAGTCCAAAACTGCCGCCGCCAGCGGGGAATCCAGGTGCAGAATCACCGGCAACGGCTGCGATTCCACGCGGATGGCGATGCGGACGCTGCCGGGCCCTGCCGCCGCAACGAAATCCTGGTACGGACATAAGCGGCCCACCGCGAGCTCGATTTCGACGGCGACGCCCAGAGACAGGCTGAGACAGCGTGCCAGTCCGCGCGCGAACGTACTGTGAAACCCTGCGACCGAATGGATTTTCTCTTCGGAAAGCGAAGAGGGCCTTTGAGAGTCCCACCTCTCCACCGAGGCGAATGCAGGAGCAGGGGTTTGCATGGGCGGAGCGCCGGCGGCTACTGCCTGGGCCACTTCGGCCGCGACGATCGTGTCATTGGCATTGGGCATGACGTATTCTCAGGCTCCGGCGGCGAACGACCGCACGCCCTCGATTTCCTTCTTCTCCAGGCTGGCACGCAACTTCGCCAAGGCCGCGCAATGAATCTGGGAAATCCTCGACTCGCGAACATCGAGGATGGTGGCAATTTCCTGCATGGTCAGTTGTTCGACGTAGTAGAGCGAGATCACCTGTTGTTCGCGCTCGGGCAATTGCCGGATAGCCTGGCTAAGATGTTGCCGCATTTCTGAGTTCAGGCAGCGCGCGAAAGGACTTTCCTCCGGGGTTGCAGGCGCGGATTCCACCAGGTCGTGAGTCCCGCTGCGGTCCGCACCGTGGGCCACCGTTTGTCCAACGGTCTCCAGGCTGTCGAGAGTTCTTCGCAACTTCCGCAACGCGAGTAGCGTCACGCCCAGTTTCTCCGCCACTTCTTCTTCCGCGGGAGGCCGGCCCAGTTCCATCGAGAGGCTGGAGACCGCTTCATCCAGCTTGCGCCCGCGGCGCCGCAGACGCCGAGAGGCCGGATCGAGTCTCCGCAGGCTGTCGAGGATGGCGCCGCGGATGCGAAACTGCGCGTAGGACTTGAACTGCACATTCTTCCGTGGATCGTAGTTCCGCGTGGCTTCCATCAGGCCCAGGATTCCGGCATGAACGAGGTCTTCAAAGAGCACCGATTGGGGAAGGCGCTCGTGAATCCGGCGGGCGATGAACTGCACCTCCTGGAGTTGGCTCAAGATGAGCTGGTTCCGTTCTGCGAAGTCCTGTTGTGTCTCAACGTATTGCTCTTCCGTCGGTGTCATGGTCTGGTCCTGTCAAAAGTTAAGCGCCTGCTCACTGCAGCACCCCCACGGACTGCACTTGGGTCGCAGCCGGAATCTCGGTAGGCGCGAGTACGACGATGCGCGGCAAGAACGGCTCAAGAACGCGTCGCAGATAGAAGCGCGCCGGAGACGCGCACAGCAGCACCGGAGGTGCCTGCGTCCCGTGTTCTCCGAGCAGCCGGTTCAGTCCTTCGAGAACGCGGCGTACGAGCGATGGCTGTGATTCTGCGGCTGCGGCGGCAGCCCCACCGTTCGCCCCGCGTGTGCATTCGTCTTCAATCGCTCCCGTCACTGTTACGACTTTGAGTTCGCCGGCCGGATTGAGCAGCGGCCGCACCAGCGCACGCCCCAAAGCATGCCGTGCCGATTCCACCAACAGCACCGGGTTCTTGTTGATGGCAGCGGTTTCCACCATCGCTTCCAGAATCGTGCCCAGATCGCGGATGGAAACCTGTTCCCGCAGCAGCTGCTGCAGCACCTTCTGGACTTCGCCCAGTGTCATCAACTTGGGCACCAGTTCCTCGATCAGCTTGGGATGGCTCTCGCCGAGCTGGTCGATCAGCCGTTTCGTCTCTTTGCGGGTCAGAAGCTCGTGCGCATTCTGCCGGATGATTTCGCTCAGATGCGTGCTCAGGACCGTCGTCGCATCTACCACGGTATAGCCCGAAGACAGCGCCTTGGCTTCCATCTCTTTGGCAATCCAGCGCGCCGGAGTGCTGAATGCGGGTTCGCGAGTCTCCTGCCCCGGAAGCAGAGTGGCCGCATCGTCGGAGCTGATGGCCAGCATGCAATCTCGCCGCAACTCCCAGCGCGCTACTTCTACTCCCCGCAGGTAAACGACGTATTCGTGTTCGCGCAGCGCGAGATTGTCCGTGATGTGAATGGGCGGAATCAGGAAGCCGAGCTGCTTTGCCAGATGCTTTCGGAGAGCGCGGATCTTGGGCAGGAGTTGGCCATTCTGCTTTTCGTCCGCCAGCGGGACCAGGCCGAACCCGACTTCCAGGGCCAATTCATCGAGCTTGAATGAACCATCCGCGGCATCGGCCGCCGGCTTGGACAGCGTTCCCGCCTTGTGAACGTCGGCCTGGGCCTTCTGATCGGCGGGTTTGTTCTGGATCCGGCGAGCCACCACCATCAATCCGGCGGCCACGACGACGAATGACAACTTGGGAAGGCCGGGAACCAGCGCCAACACCAGCATGGCTCCGGCGGCAAGCCACAAGGGACGGCTCTTGCCAAACAGTTGCCGTTGCACATCTGTCGCGAGGGTTGCTTCTGACGATGCCCGCGTCAAAACAATCGCGCCGGCCACGGAAACCAGCAACGACGGGATCATGGTGACGAGGCCGTTGCCCACGGTGAGAATCGTGTAGGTCTTCAGCGCGTCCTGGAATCCCAACCCCTGCTGGAACACGCCGATCAGGAAGCCCGCAATAATATTGATGACGGTGATCAGAATGGTCGCCAGCGAGTCGCGCTGATTGAAACGCGCGGCGCCGTCCATAGCGCCATAGAACTCGGCTTCACGCGCGATCTGCTCTCGTCGGGCGCGCGCCTGGCTCTCATCGATCAGCCCTGCGTTCAGGTCGGCGTCGATGGCCATCTGCTTTCCGGGCATCGCGTCCAAGGTGAAGCGGGCGGTCACTTCCGCCGTGCGCACGGCGCCGTGGGAGACGACGATGTACTGGATCGCAATCAGGGCGAGGAACAGAACAAACCCTACGACGTAGTTCCCGCCGACGACGAACTGTCCGAAGGCCTCAATGACCCGGCCCGCCGCCGCCGCTCCCTCGCTGCCGTTCAGCAGAATCCGGCGGCTCGACGCAAGGTCGAGCGAGAGACGGAACAGTGTCAAGAGAAGAAGAAGGCTGGGAAAGACGGAGAACTGAACCGGCTTGAGAATCTGCACCGCCGTCAGCAGCACCAGGACGGATGCCGTGATGCTGAGGGTCAGCAGGATATCGAGGGCGAGGCTCGGCAGCGGGACAAGCATGACAAACACCATGCTCACCGTGGCGGCAGGGAGTGCCCACTCCGCGCTGCTGCTCTTCAGCTCGGAGAGCAGACTGATTTTTTTCGTGCTCGCCATGAATCAGTTCCCTCTCACTCGTTGCGCCTGCCGCGCTCTTGCTTGCGCGCGATACACAAAGGCCATGATTTCTGCGACAGCGGTATAGAGCTTGGCCGGAATCTCGTGGCCCACCGGCACGACGCGGTACATCAGTTGTGCCAGCGGCGGATTCTCGACAATCGGTATCCCGTACCAGCGCGCCACTTCTTTGATCTGCTCCGCCAGCAAGTCACGGCCCTTGGCCACCACCAGCGGAGCGGGCATGTTGAGTTCGTAGCGCAACGCAACGGCAAAGTGCGTCGGGTTCGCAATCACCACAGTCGCCGTCTGCGCGTCCTTCAGCATCTGCTGGCGGCGCACCCGCCGCTGCAATTGCCGGATGCGGGACTTCACTGCGGGATTTCCTTCCGTTTCCTTGAATTCCTGGCGCAGTTCCTCGCGGCTCATCAGCAGCTCGCTTTCGTGCTTGCGCCACGCCAACACGTAATCGATCGCCGCCCAGATCAGCAGCACAAGCAATGACTTCCAGGTCACCTCGAAGATGAGGGCGAACGTCATTCGCAGAAAGGAAGCGAAATCGATGCTCGAGGCGGCGACGAGCGCGCCCCATTCGCGACTGATGACCCGGACCGCAAGATAAAGAATCGCCGTGAACGGCAGCAGCGACTTGAGCAATCCGCTGAGGCCGGTCAGAGAAAACAGTTGCTTCAGCTTTGTTCCGGGACTCAGGCGTTCCACCTTGGGCTGCAGCGAGTCGGTGGCAAATACCAGCCCGCCTTGCATGAGGAACGCGGCAGTCGCAATCACGAAGGCTCCGACCATGGCGGGCATGGCCCAGTGCAACAGTTCCCATCCTGTCCTGAAGAAGACACGGCTTGTGGGCTCTAGTCCGGACTGCATGGAAAGATCCAGGGACGAGCGCAGAAATCCACGCCACGCCATCGGCGCCTGTTGCGCTTGCCAGGCAAAGACGCCGAACGCTGCCGCCGCCGCCAGCACGCTGGGCAGTTCGCGGGTTCGTGCGACTTGCCCGCTTTCGCGCGCCTTCTGGCGACGCCGTGGTGTCGGCTTCTCTGTTTTGTGTCCGGCCATGCCCCTTACCTAGCCAACTGCAGTATGCGATCGCTGAGCACCATCGATTGCTGGAAGAGTGCTGAGAACAAGCGAGGCCAGTACGGCAATGCCCCTGCCAGCAGAAGTACCGACAACATCGCCTTCACCGCCGGCCCAAGAAACAGAACCGGCATCTGCGGCGCGGCCTTGCTGAGCAACCCCAGCAACAGGTCTGCGACAATCGTCGCGGAGAGAACCGGTGCGGCGATCTGGACGCCGATGGAGAGAACACTTCCCGCGCTTCGCAGTACAAAACCGGTAAACGCAGGTCCAAACTGCGCCACGCCTGGCGGTATGCTTTCGAAGCTCTGCGCCAGCAGGCGCAAAATCCAGTGGTGAACATCCAAGGCGAGAAAGGTGAGCAGCGCGATGATCTCGGTGAACAGCGATACCACTGTCGTGTCCACTTGTGTCTGCGGGTCGAGGATATTGACCAGCGAATAGCCCATCTGGAGGCTCATCACCTGGCCCGCCAGCTGCACGCCTTCGAAGACAAGATTCATAACCAGGCCCAGGGCAATGCCGATCAGCATCTCGCTCCCCACCAGCCAGGGCCAATGTTCCAGCGTAGGAGGCTGGAGTTTCGGGGCAAGCACCGGATAGAGCACGGCGGTGAGCGCCATCATGAGAACGATCTTGATGCGAGCCGGCACGGCGGTGTGCGCGAAGAACGGAACAAAGAGCATCAGCCCCGAGATGCGGGCCCCGATCGCGAGCAACGTACCGGCAAGTTTGGCCAATGAGACTTCCATAGCGGTCAGCGGTGGTAGCTCCCCAGGTTCGAGAACAGATCAACGGTGAAATGTGCCATCTGGCGCCACATCCACGGCATCATCAGAAACGCGGCCACCGCCGACGCCAGCAGCCGCGGCACCGTGGAGATCGTCGTGTCCTGCAGAGACGTGAGCACTTGCACTACGTTCACGATCAGGCTCACCGCCAGGGCCACGCCCAAAATTGGCGCGCCCAGACGGAAGACCTCCAGCAGCGTCCGTTGACCGAGTTGCACTACCTGTTCCACCGGCATCGTTTTATGCAAATCCTTTCATCAGTGAACCGATCACAAGATTCCAGCCATCCACCATGACGAACAGCAGCAGCTTGATTGGTGTGGAAATGACGACCGGAGGCAGTTGGAACATTCCGATCGATGTGGTGATCGAAGCTACGACCATGTCGATAATCAGGAACGGCAGGAAGAGGACTGCGCCGATCTGAAATCCGGCGCGCAGTTCCGAAATGATGTACGCGGGCACAACCACGCGCATGGACAAGTCTTTGACGTCATGCGGTCGCGGCTCTTTCGCGAGGTCGACGAACAGCGCCAGGTCCTTCTCGCGGACATAGCGGAGCATGAAGTCGTGGACCGGCTCCGATGCGCGGTTCAGGGCATGCATCGCGTTGATCCTGCCTTCCTGATATGGTTCCACCGCGTTGTGCACGATGACGGCGCCGACCGGCTGCATGAGAAAGAACGTGAGGATCAGCGCCAGGCCGATCAGCGTCTGGTTCGAGGGCGTCGTCTGCAGCCCGAGCGCCTGGCGGAGGAAATGAAACACCACGAGCAGCCGGGCAAAGGGCGTCACGCAGAGCAGGATCGACGGAATCAGCGTCAGGAAAGTCAGCAGCACCGCAACATTGAACGCCGAGTTGTTCCCGACTCCAATGATGCGGATCTCCCCCGGGCGAGTTTTTATGTCCTCCAGGGGGGGCGTTGCCGCCTCGGGCTTCGGAGCTGCCGACGCGGATTTGTCAGCCGGCGCCGCGGCCGGTGTCGCAGGCGTGGGCTCTGTCGCCGCCTCAGGGCCCATCGCCCCGGCGGTACCGATGAGAGACGCCACAACGAGGATCGCGGCAATCGCCTTGTGCACGCCGATCATTGCGCCAGTCCTGCGACCTCCGCCTTCTGCCTCAGCACCGACGAAAAAGATTCGGGCTCCTGCAATTTGGCCAGCATGGAAACGCTTCCCGTCGAGCCGCCGAGAAGAAAGCTCTCGGAATCCACGCGAACGATTGCCAGAAAACGCTTCTCGCCCAATGACACGCTTTCGCAGACACGCAACCGTTTCTTGGGGGCCTGGAATCTTCCGAGGCAGCCGCGGAAGCGTGTCCACCAATGCGACGAGGCTGCCGACGCTGTATCTACCGGTGATGGAAGCGGGGCTGGAACGAGCGACTCGGCCGCTTCGGTAATCGCTAGAGTTCGCGATTCGGAATCGCACGCCGGCGGTAGGTCTGTTGTGCGCGCTTCACCGGCTGGGTCCCTCACAACCATCGGCACCAGGCCACCGGCCTGACTCTCGGCGGCACGGGTTGCCTTACTCCTCTTCGCGCGGTTCGTACTCACCCGTGTCGTTGGGCGGGGATGCTTCCCTGTTGTGCGCCCAGTCTTCTTTTCCGGTGTCTCAGTCATCATGCCAACTCCACAATGCGGGCAGCCAGGTGATCGCCGATCACTTCGAGCTTGCCCCATGCCATGAGCTTTCCATTGACGAGCAGGGGTATGGTCGCGGTCTGCGGAATTCCGCTCCTCACGACGATTCCTGGCCGGCACGCGACCAGATCGCGCACCGCGAAGTTCTCCAGTTCGGCCTCTAAAGAAACGGTGAGCGGAACCCATGCCAGCTCAACCAGCGGACTGGGCTCGTTGAGCGTGGGTGTTGCCGCTGGCTCGACTTGACTCATCTGTCCTCGTTCCCCCCAGATATCCCTGCGCCCTACCGCTGCACCAGAAATTCCGTGAAATAGATCTCGCGCACGCCTAGCCCCGGCACGCGTTGTTGCAGCGCAACCAGAATCTGTTCCTTCAGTTTCCTTTTGCCTTCGATCGTGGTTACATCCTGCGGTTTTGTCGCCATCAGCACGTTAAGGATCGTGTCCCGCACAACGGCTGTCGGCGGACTCGACTCCTTGTCTGCCTTGGGATCGTGGTCGAGTCCCAGATCAATCCCCACACGCAGGTAGGTTCTCTGCTCGGGATCGTCGATGTTCAGTGTGAAGGTTTCCAGGTGGAGCACTGCAGGCAGAGACGAGGGCGCAGGCTGGCTCGCTCCGGCGACCGAAGGAGCCTTGTGGCTCCAGTAGTAGAACGCGCCCGCATTGGCGATGGCAGTCAACAACACCAACCACAGCACCATCGACTTGGGGGATTTCGGCGGCTGGTTCTTCGCTTCCGGCATGAAGTCAGTTCAACCCTCATCGACGGGTGTGCAACTTCACTGCCGAGACCAGGGTTCGAGGTGACGATTCCGAGGAATCCAGCAAACAACGAGGAACGCATTCCAGAGCAATGGCTTACGCCGGTGAAACCCGGCGGAAGCGCGACCACGGATTAGGTGAACCGAAAACTCGATTAGAACCTGGATAGAGAAGAGGCGATCTCGGCTCCAGCCTGAGTGGAGCCGCCGGGATCGCCTCTCATCCAACACTAAAGAATCAACCCTCGCGACTAACGCTTCAGGTTGATGGTGTCCTGGGTAATCTCGTCGAAGGTCGTCACGACGCGGGCGTTCGCCTGGAAACCACGCTGCGTGATGATCATCTTCGAGAATTCCTTGGCGATGTCGACGTTCGACTGCTCCAGCGTTCCGCCGGTGAGAGTTCCGCGGCCGCCCGAGCCCGGCGCGCCGATCGTGGCCGCCCCCGAGGTCAACGTCTGGGCATACTGGTTGCCGCCGATGCGCTCCAGGCCCTGCAGATTGGCGAAACTCGCCAGGGCGATTTGAGCGACCGCGGCGGTCTTCCCGTTGCTGAACGTGCCCTGGATCGTTCCGTCACTATTGACACTGAACCCGAGCAGGTTGCCGGCGCCGTATCCATCCTGGTAGGTGGCCGAGGTTGAGCTGGGCGTGGCGAACTGACTCATTAACGGGTTGTTGTTCACATCGTAGAGGTTCCACGTGACATTCATCGGTGCGGCGCCACTGGCCAGGTTGTTGATGGTGATCCCCGTCACGTTCCCCGTCGGCGATGTCAGAATTCCGGTGTCGCTGAATGTCAGGTTGCCGGTTGACACCTGTACCGGATTGCCGGTTCCACCGACGTCGGCCGCCGGTATCGTAACCTCGTACGACCAGGCATTCGGGCCCGTCTTGGTGTAGTTGAACGTCAACACATGGGACACCCCGAGCGAGTCATACACCGTCAAAGGGGTCGAGAATACCGTGCCCACGTCGGCGGAGGCGTCGAGGTTCGCAGTCATCTGCATCGTGGAGGTAACCGCCGGCGGACTAACCTGCCCTTGCCCCAACTGGATCGGAGCCAGGGTCTGTCCGGGTACGATCACTCCATTCACCGCCGGATAGCCCATTACAAAATCGCCACTGTCGCTGATCAGCTGGCCCTTTGCGTTGACATTGAAGTGTCCATCCCGCGTGAAGGTCAACGCGCCGTTGGCGTCCTGGATCACAAAGAATCCGTTACCGGTGATCGCCACATCGCTGCCGACTCCGGTCTGCGTCAGCGCGCCGTTGGTGAACAGGCCGCTGATCGAGGACACCGTCGCCCCCGCTCCTACCTGGATCGGCCCGGCTCCGTTGCTGCCGATCGTCTGATAGAACAGGTCCTGGAAGGATGCGGATTGATCTTTGTAGCCGACCGTGTTGAGGTTGGCGAGGTTGTTGGCAATGACAGAGAGCGCGTTGCTGGCTGCGTCCAGTCCTGAGAGCGGTATGGAAAACATCGGCATGGTGGTTTCTCCCTTGGTGATACCTGATCTTTAGCTGCTTACTCCTTGCAGGATTTCGCGAATCTGAATGAGCTGATCGAGCTGGTTCAAGGACACGATCTGCGCCGTCATCTGATTCGGATCGAGCGGCGACGTGGGATCCTGCGCCTGCAATTCGGTGATCAGCAGCTGCAGGTAAGCCGCAGAGGTATCGCTGGCGCTGTTGCTCTTCGTGCTGCTGTTGTTCGAAGCGCCCGAGGCGGCTGCGCTCGCGACGTTCATAAATGGCTGAATAGTCATGGTGTCTCCTTTACCTCTAAATTCGTATGCTCAGCCCATCGGCCGATTCTGTCGGCTCGAGTGGCGGGGTTGTCTTGGTCTCGGCGTCGGATTCCGATCTCGCATTTCTCGGCACCTGGGTTGTGGTCCAATCCTGGGCGCGAGAATGGCGGTTCGCATCACCGGCCATCGCGGCCGACTGCTCGTAAAGCGCGATCTTCGCTACCGGGATGTCGAGATCGCTCATCCGCCGGTGCAGCGAAGGAAGTTCCGTTTCCAGGGCGCGCCCAAGATCGGCTCGCTCCACGACAATCTTTGCCGTCACTGCGTGCTGGTCGAGACTGGTACGGACTTCGACCCGCCCAAACTCGCCGGCCTGCATTCCAAAGTGGAGTTCGGTGTTCCGGAAGCGCTCAATCAGGCTGGCGGCAGGGAGTCCGGCAAAGGACACTCCTGCGTCGAAGCCCGTCTGCGCGGGAGTCATGGGCGCGGCCGCCTGGCGAGCCTGAATTGGCCCAGCCTCGCCTTGCGTCGCCGGCTTCTCCCCCCCAGCCTGTGAATTCAACAGCCCCGAGAAAGACCGGGGCGTATGCTCCCCGTCCGGATGCGTCGAGGCGGAATTCTCCGCGGGCTCTTCGCCGTGTGATTCGTCGGCCTTGGTACGAGATTCGATAACCGAATCCCGCTCCGGCTTGGAGCTGCCGGCGGCTTGTGTCTCGGAAGCAGCCGGACGGCCGTCGACGCTCCGGTTCTCAGGCTTCGTGGACGGCAGCTTCGCGCCGGATGGAACGCGCAAGCCATTGACCTTGATTGCCGCCGCCCGGATGGCAGGATCGATCGCTTGTGAAGACGGGGCCGGATTCCCTTTGACACGTGCGACCGTTACTGTCAGGGGATTGACCGCAACAGGTACGGGCGAGTTTGCGTTCGCAGCGACAGCTTGTGTTTCGACAGGAGTATTCTGCGCTGCCGTGCCGTTGGCCTTGGAATCCAGCGTAGGTGATTGCTTGTCGTTGTTCTCAGGCGACGGCCGCATCAGTTGAACCGGGGACCCCGGGGCTGGCACCGAGTCCTGCGCAACCGGAACAAACAAGCCGGGTATATCCGGCTTTGTCGCATCCCCTTCGGGCTGATTCGGGCGATTCGCATTGTTGGGCCCCGGCGTGGATTGCACTGTGTTCTCGTTCTGAGCGGGAATGCCCTGGGTTGAGTTCCCGGCTACAGCAGGGGGCAACGCTGTGGTATCCGGAATCGCAATCGGCTGACTTGGCGGCAGGTTCTCCAGAGATGCACCAGGGCTTGACGCATCCGATGGGTTGGCCGGCGAGCGCACCTGCCGTGCGGCGTTCCCCTCAATATTCGCTGGAAGAAACGGCCGCGCTTCCGCATGCGCGGCGACTCCAGGAACGGCTTCTGGCGACGGACCTTGCTGGCCTTCTGAGTTTTCCAACCGGTCGTTCGCAGTGGTAAGTCCCAAGCCCGGAATCATCAGCGACGCAGGTTCGAGCGGAAGCGGAAGGGGCGCGTTGATCGCAGAGGGAGGCTGGGCGGCTGGCGATTGCTGTGTTGCTGCTGGTTCTTTCGCCGGATCCTTTTGCGCGCCGCGTAGATCGCGCGATGGAACCTTGCCATGTTCGGGTGATGGCTCGGTTTCCTGGGCATGCTGCGCACCGAGAACGTCGGCGAACAGCGGATGTCCCGCGTTCGACGAGGGCGCGGCAGGCGCGGGCTTGCCCACTAGCATATTCACGGGGCTGAGGTCTAGAGCGGCCACACCTCCGTGCTATGCAAGTGGCCCGCCACAATTCCACAGTGGGACTAGTTCCATCGTGAGAAAGAATTGCTTTGGAAACTAAAGACTTGTGCGAATGGCGCCGATAGAGACAGTCGATAAGCCGGAATCCATTTGCCGGCTGGGCAACTTCTGCCCGGTCACGCTAGGCAAGCCTTGCCTATTTGCGGTGCAATCGCCGTAACAAGTACAGATCATCCACCAGACGCTGTTCGCGTTGCGCCTCGTGCCGCGACCATTCCCAGTATGCCGACCGGCGCAATTCGGTGATGACCTCGCGCTGCTGCCGCGCTGCGCGAAACCGTGCCAGCTGTTCCTGCAGTGCCTGCTGGGCCTGGGTGAGCTGTTTGAGGATCGTGTCGCGCAGTTGCTCCACTCGCAGCTGTTCCTCGATCAAGCACTGCGCGCCGGCAGCCTTCGTCCCGGTGGCGAGGCGATCTGCGTATTCCTCGCGCAACCGCTTCACCCAGGCGTCGGTCTCCGACAGGCGCTTTTGAACCATGTAGAGATGCCGGTAGCACTGGTCGAGCGCTTGCTGTTCCTTCTTTTCGAGACTTTCGCGGACCCGGAGAACCGTTGCCAGTGGGAAGTGGAAGGCCATGTTTACGAGGGCAGCGCCATGAATTGTTCGAGCGTCTGCTGCAGCGGTGCGATTTCCTCCCGCGGCTGGCGCAGGAATGCATGGATCTGCGGCAGCGCGGCGATGGCGCGATCGAGTTGTGGGTCGCTGCCCGGACTGTAGGCGCCGATCCGGATCAAGTCCTCAGAGCGCGCGTAGGCAGCGAGCAGCGTCCGGAGGTCGCGGGACTTGTTCATGTGTTGCGCGTCGCATACATTCGGCATGAGTCGGCTCAGGCTGTCGAGCACCGAGATCGCGGGATAGTGCCCTTTGGAGCTGAGATTGCGATCAAGCACGATGTGGCCATCGAGCAAGGAACGAACGGTATCGACGAGCGGATCCTGCTGATCGTCTCCTTCCATCAGCACGGTGTAGAAGGCCGAGATACTCCCCTGCGAAAACTTGCCCGCGCGCTCGATGATGCGGGACAACATCGCCAGCACGGACGGCGTATATCCTTTGGTCGTTGGCGGTTCGCCGGCCGCAAGTCCGATTTCCCGCTGGGCCATCGCGAAGCGTGTCAGCGAGTCGATCACCAGCAGCACATTCTTCCCACGATGGCAGAAGTACTCTGCCACTGTCGTAGCCGCGAGCGCGGCACGCACGCGCAATAGAGGCGATTGATCTGAGGTCGAGACGACGACCACCGAACGGCGGCGCCCTTCTTCTCCCAGGGCGTCTTCGAGGAACTCCCGTACTTCGCGGCCACGCTCCCCTACCAGTGCCAGGACGGTCATATCCGCGTTCGTGCTTCGAGCCATCATGCCCAGCAGAATGCTCTTGCCGACACCGCTGCCGCCAAAGATGCCGACACGTTGCCCGCGGCCGCAGGTCAGGAACGCGTCGATGGCGCGGATTCCGCAGCCGAGAGGCTCGCGGATGGGAGTTCGTTCCAGAGGTAGTGGTGCAGAACCATCCAGCGGCAAGCGTGTCGCGGCGCGGTACTCGCCGTCCGAGTCGAGCGGGGCTCCGGTAGCGTCAATTACGCGGCCGAGCAGTTCCGGGCCGACGCGCAGCGCGGGCGTTGCTCCCCACGCCACAATGCGGTCGCCAAGTCGAACGCCGGTCGGTCGTTCCAACGGCATCGCCAGCACTGTCGAATCGCGGAAACCAACAATCTCCCCCTGCAATCGCAGGTCGTTTGCGGTGACAATCTCGCAGGTTTCACCAACCGAGCAGAAGGGACCGGCTGACTCGACAAGGTTGCCCTGGACCTGCGTGACGCGGCCTGTCCATCGCATTCCCGAACAGGCCCGCACCCAGCTCAGGTACGGTGACAACGACGAGCGGCTCATTGCGGCTGTGGCCTTTGCGCGAGAAGATCGAACAGACCGTTCTCAATTTCCTTGAGTTGTGTCTCGATTCCCAATTCGGTGGACCCGAGGTCTGTCTCCAGGACGCAGTTGTGCGCTTGTATGCTCGAGTCCTCGACGATCTCCGGCATGCTGGATTGCTCCATGTGCTGGGCGAAAAACTGCCTCCATCCCGAAGTCTCTTCCGGGCGCACACGAATCACAGCTTTGGTGTTCTTGTAGAATTTGTCGAGCGCAACGCGGGCCAGCGCGGCCACCAGCAATGAATCGACCTGCGCCTCGCGGTGGAGGACCTTCGAGGCAATCGCCAGCGAAAGCTTCACAACTTCGACCTCGATCCGCGAATAGTATTCCGCCACGTCCTTTTCGAATCCATGGAGTGCCGCGGCAATGCGGTTGCGCTCTTCGGCCAGAGTCCGCTCATACTCGTCGCGCGCTTTCTGGCGCGCTTGGCGTGCGCCTTCGTCATGAGCGCGTTGCAGCAGCGAGGCGATATCGTCGGCTGCGTCTGGAGTCGGAGGTTCCGCGGGAGGCTGCTCCGTTGGAGTCTCGTATTCGGCCGTGTGGGCTTCCCGATACTCGAACACTTCCATCGCTTTGGCTCGATTCTGGGCCATGGTCACACCACGTACTCGTCCTCGCCTTCAGGCCGCAGGACCAGCCTTCCTTCGGACTCCAGTTGCCGCGCAACTGCAATCGCTTCTTCCTGCGCTTTCGCGATTTCCTTCCCGCGCACCGGTCCCAGGGCATCGATATCTTCCTTGAGCATCTGCGCGGCCCGCGATGACATGCCTTTGAAGATGTAGTTCTTCACCTCTTCGCTGGCCCCCTTTAAGGCAACCGCCAGTGTCTTTTTGTCGATCGACGTGAGCCACTCGCGGATGGACACTTCCGGAACGCTGATCAGGTCTTCGAAGGTGAACATCAGGTTGCGAATCCCGATGGCAAGCGTGGGCTGGTCCTTTTCCACCGCTTCGAGGAGAGGCGTCGATGTACTGGCAGGCATGCGGTTCATGATGTCAGCCGCGCCCTTGAGGCCGGGATAGTCTCTCCGCTGCCGTTCTCCCAGGGTTTGCAGGCGCGCTTGCAGCGACTCCGATACGGCCCGGGCCGATTCCGGCGAGAACTGCTTGAGTTGGGCCATCCGCAGGAGCACATCGGACGCTCTTTCCTGCGGCAATTTTGTCAGAATGGCTGACGCCTGACTGGATTCGAGTTGGGCCAGAATCAAAGCGATGGCCTGCGGGTGCTCTTCAGCCAGCATCGTCGCCAGCACCCGCGGATCGGCGGCGCGCAAGGCATCGATCGACGGCAACTGCTGCGGGTTCATCCCTCCAATGCGTTGCAGAATGCGCGCGCACTCATCTTCACTGAAGGCCCGCCGTAACACCTGCCGGGCATATTCCGAACCGGCGATGATTGGCGGAACCCTGTCGCTCGCTTCGGCCACCTCGACCAGCACGCGGTGGACGACGTCCAGCTCCACCGTCTTCATGCTCGCCAGTTCCCCGGCAACCACCTCTGCTTCCCGCGTGCCCAAGCTCTTCAGCACGATACCGGCGGCCTCTTCCCCGAGTGCCGCAAGCAGGATTGCCGCTTTACGGGGCCCTGTGAGCGCCTGTTGCGATTGAGCTGCCATCAATGCCCCTCACCGCGCAACAGATTTTGCACAAGTTGGCCGGCCGCGCCGGGCTCAGCTTTCACCTTCTCGACAAGCCTCTGCTTAAGGACGAGAGCCTGCTGCCCGGGCGTCAACTGGTTGGCGTCGGACGCCCGCTCGCTGTCCACCTTGAGGGCACCCCGCGACCGCACTTCCTGAAATGCCAACAATGCGTGTTTCTTTACCGGCCGCAGCAACAGGAAGTAGGCGAGCAGGAAGAGCAGGAGCACAGTTCCGTAGCGAATCAGGCTCGACCAATCCGTCAGGATCACGCGCACTCGTTCCACCGGTCCGGGCTTGGGTGGCACTTCGGCTTCGGGTTTTCGGAACGACAGATTTTGTACGGTGAGCGTGTCTCCACGAGTGCTGTCCAGCCCGATCGCAGCACTCGCCAGTTGCTCGATTTGCTTCAGTTCCTCTGCCGTTCTCTTGCGGCGGGAGGCCGTCTGCTTCCCGTTTGCCGCCGTGATCTCCGCCGCGTCATCGACCACCACCGCCGCCGTGACTCGGCGGATCCGTCCGGCAGGCTGCAATACTCTTCGCGTCACCTTGCTGACGGCATAAGAGCTGGACTCCGAATGGGAAGTCTGGAATGACTCGCTCGGCGTCGCCGCAGTCTTGGCGTTCGCGCTTGCCCCCGGAACATTGCTTGAGGTACCAGGCACTCCTCCAGTACCTCCGCCGCCGACCTGTTCATCGGCACGTTGCGTCGCGACGGCGACAACCAGCTTGGGATCGTAGGTTTCCTGATTCTCTTCCGAAGTGCTCGAATCGTAATCGACGTTGACGCTGGCCCGGACAGCTTCCGGCCCTACCACCGGAGCAAGCGTATCCAGGATGCGTGTGCTCAGCTCACTCTCCAGGCCCGCGCCGGATGTGGGATCGTGCTCGGCAAGCCGCACGGGGCGATCGTCATTGGCGTCAATGATCGTGACATTTTCCGGAGAGAGCTTATCGACCGCGCCCGATACAAGACGGGCGATGGCGAGCTGTGTCTCCGGCGTGATATGTCCGTAGCGCAGATTGAGAATCACCGATGCCTTCGCAGCGCGTTCCCGATCCACGAACAGAGAGTCGGTCGGAAGAACCAGATGGACCCGGACACTCTGCACATTTCTCACCTTCTGGATGGTGCGCTCCAGCTCTCCTTCGAGAGCACGCTGATAGTTGACCTTCTCGTCGAACTCCGTCTCGCCCCAGTTCATCTTGTCGAAGAGCTCAAATCCCAGACGCCCGGTATGCGGCATTCCTTCCGACGCCAGTTCGAGGCGGGCTGCATCCAGCTTGTCGGCGGGAACGGAAATGGACTTTCCGTCGGTCGTGAGCTCGTAGACGATGTGTTTCTCCGTCAGGCGCTGCGCCAGGGATTGCGCATCGGCCGGCTCCATGTTCGTGTAGAGCGGTTTGAAGTCCGGTTTCGAAAGCGTCCGTACAAAGAACAGCAGAGTCGCGATGGTCAGTACCGCTCCGCCCGCCAGGATAAGCTTCTGCTTCGTCGAAAGGTCGTTCACCATTCCTCGAAGCTGGTCGATCATTTGATTTGCTGCTGCCATCGTTGGTCCGGGGCCTCAGTCGTCAAAACTGAAGGCGCGAGATCTCCTGGTATGCGTTCACAATCTTGTTGCGCACCTGCATCATGAGCTGGAAGGCGATGTCGGCCTTCTCGACGGCGATCATGACGTTATGCAGGTCCTGGCCGCCGTTCTGCATCATGTCCGTGGCATTCGCCTGCGCATCGGTATGGAGTTGTTCCACCTGCTCGATGGCGCTCGCCAGCGTCGACGCGAACCCGTTCGTTTTAGCCGAACCACCTGTGGACGGCGTCACCGCCGGCGAAACCGGCAGCGTGTTTGTGAGATTCGTAATCGGATTCGTCATCAGATCGCTCTCCTTCGCTAGCTGCGCAGAATGTCGATCGCCTGCTGGAACATCTGTTTCGACGCGCTGACGGCCGAAGCATTCAACTGGTACGAGCGCACAGCACCCATCAGATCCACCATTTCCTGAATGGGATTAATTGCCGGATATGCCACAAACCCCTGGGCGTTGGCATCGGGATGTCCCGGCTCATATCGCAACAGCGGCGCGGCGGGATCGGCGACGACCCGCTCGACCCGCACGGCAGAGTGGCCTAATCCCAACAGCTCTTTCGCCCGCTGAAACGCCAGCCGGAAAGGCGAGTTCCCTGAACTGGCGAACACGACTTCCTTCCGTCGATACGGACCGCCCTCCGCTGTCCGTGTGGTATTGGCATTGGCAAGATTGGCCGCGACCACCTCGGCGCGCTGACGCTCCGCCGACATCGCAGAGCCACTGATTTCAAGCATGGAGAACATGTCGCTCATATCTATTTCCCTTCGTTGATGGCGGTCAGCAGCCGGCGAAATTCCGACTTCAGGAGTTGGACGGCAACGCGGTACTGCATTTGTGTCTCAGCCATCGCCATGCCTTCCCGGTCGAGATTCACGTTGTTCCCATCCGGACGTTCGATGAGCCCACGCACTTCCCTTCCCGCCGGCTGCAGCGTGAACTGGGATCCGTTGGCGACGCGCTGCAACTCGGTTCGAAAATCAATGTCCCGCGTGCGATATCCCGGCGTATCGATGTTGGCCATGTTCGTGACCACCATCGTGTGGCGTTCCGACGCAAGTGACAGATAACGTTCCAGGAACTCCATCGTGTTCATCAGGCGTACCTCCTGGGTGGCAGGCCGTACTCGCGGATCTTGTTGCGGATCGTACGCAGGCTGATGCCCAGCATCTCGGCGGCGCGTGTGCGATTGCCGTGGGTCGCAGCCAGAGTGGATTCGAGCAAGTGACGCTCAAGATCACGCATGGCTGTCCCCGGCCGCACCGGGCTGCGGTCGCTGTGAATCTCCGAGGCCGGCGGCACGAACTCCGCGTAGAACTGATCGGCGCCGATCTCCTCGACTGCGTTCAGTGTCAACACTCTGCGGATGAAGTTCCCGAGCTCGCGAATGTTCCCGGGCCAGGTTTGCCGCTGCAGCTGCGCCAGGAAATCCGGAAGAAGCCGGCGCGCGGGCTGCTCGGTATGAGCGGCGAACGTTTCTGCAAAATGCTGTGCGAGCTGGGGGATGTCCTCGCGACGGTGCCGGAGCGGAGGCAACGTCAGGGGGATCACATTGAGTCGGTAGTAGAGATCTGCTCTGAACTTCCCCTGTTCGACCAGGCGCAGAAGGGGGACATTGGTCGACGTGATGACCCGGACATTGAGTCGCCGCGGGCGCGTGTCGCCCAGTCGCTCGCATTCGCGTTCCTGCAGCACGCGCAGGAGTTTAGGCTGCAACATCAGCGGCATCTCACCGATCTCGTCGAGCAGCAGCGTGCCACGCTCGGCGAGTTCGAACTTTCCCGCTTTGGTGGTCACCGCGCCTGTGAACGCGCCCTTGACATAGCCGAACAACTCGCTTTCCAACAGGTGTTCCGGCACGGCGGCGCAATTCACCGCGACGAATGGTCCCTCGCGCCGGCTGCTGTGTTCGTGGATGTACCGCGCCAGCAGTTCCTTACCCGTCCCGCTTTCGGCTTCGATGAGGACATCCGCGTTGGCGGCGGCGGCATTCGCCGCCCGCTGCAACGCCTGCAGCAGTGCCGGCGAGTTCCCGACGATCTGCGCGGCGGTAGTCTCCGGCTCGCGCGGCGCCCGTCGCGCTCCCGCCAGGACTCGTTCGATGGCGCCTTGAAGCAGGTCGAACGAGACCGGTTTGGTTAGATAGTCGCACGCCCCGCCGCGAATGGCCTGCACGGCCTCGGGCACGGTGCCATACGCCGTGAGCAGAATGACAGCCGTCTCCGGTGACAGCGTCCGCGCGGTTCGCATCACTTGAAGGCCGCTGCCGTCGGGCATGCGGACATCGGTGACAACCAGCGGATAACTCACCGCATTCATCTTCTGTAGAGCGTCGTGTACGCCGGTGGCGGTCTCCACCTGCCACCCGGTCTTCTGAAGATTCGCTGCGAGCGCCATCCGCATCGCAGGCTCATCGTCGACCACCAGAACCGCTCTGTTTCGGGTCTCGTTCATAGCAAGGGAAACTCCATGCGAAATGTGCTGCCCGATCCGATTTGACTCGTCACTGAAATGCCCCCGCGGTGTTGTTCCACGATCTTCTTGCAGACGGCCAGACCGAGGCCGGGATTCTGCCCGGTTCCGCTGAAGCCCGCTTCAAACAGGCGAGGCAAATCTTCTTCCCGAATTCCCTCCCCCGTGTCCGCCACTTCGACCACCGCCTGATTGCCATTCGGACCGCGGTGGGCGGCAACTCTCACGCTTCCGCCTCTGGCGGTGTGGCGAAACGCATTCAGCGTGAGGTTGAACAGGACCTGTTGCAGTTCGCCGGAATTGCCCGCGATCTTGAGTTCGCCAAGTTCGTCGTCGAACAGCAGTGTGATCTCCGCTTGCTTCGCCAGCGGCTGAACGAATTGAATCGACTCCCGAATCACTTGCGACAACTGCACGGGAAGCAGCACGGCTGTGCCCAGCGAGTGGTATCGAAGAACGTTGTTCACGGTCGCGGAAAGAGATCGCAGTCCCGCCCGCAGCCCGTCGATCCAGGACCGCTGTTCGGCCTGCAACCCCTCGCAGCCGTACAGCAGCCCGACCAGCAACTCCATGCTGGCAAGCGGATTGCGAATCTCATGCGCCAGAACGGCGGACATTCGCGCCAGCGCGATCAGATGCTCTGTCTCATCGCGATCCTTCTCCAGTTCCTTCTGTGTGGTGATGTCCCGGAACGTCAGCACGACATGATCGTGTTGCGCCGACCTGCTGCCTGCAGGCGTGAGCGGGCATGTCGAGCGCATCATGCTCGAGCGGGCGGCTACCCACTTCGCCTGCGCCGCGCCAGGTATCTGGACCTCTCGCTCTTCACCACCAGGAAGAACCTGGCCGGTGATTGCCGCCAGTCGCCTCCGTGCGTCGCCGTGCGCATGTGCCGCGCGCTGATCTCCAAATTCCGGGGTTTCCAGTAGGCGCTGTGCCTCAAAATTGAGGAACACCGCTTCGCCGGTCGATTCCAGCACCGCCACACCGCAAGGCAGGATATCCAGGATGCGGCGCAGTGCCAGGCGCATGCTCTGGTTCTCATTGAGAGTCTCAGCCATCGCGGCGTTGCGAGTCTCCAGTTCTCGACGCAGACGCACGACCTCTTTCTGCAGTTCGCGATAGGAATATTCCAGCTGTCCGGCGGCAGTCGCGAATGCGGAGAAGGCGTCCGCTAGTAGAGGCTCGGCATCACGCGCGGCGAGCGTGTTGATTGGATTCATATGAGAACTAGGCAACATCTGCCCACTTCATGTGCACTGTGAGTTCCAAACAGCGGACCGCGTATCTCCGCCTTTTTCTCTGCCTTTTGACCGGAAGATTAGAGGAGGATGTGATCGGCCCTCACCACCCACTCGTTGTTGGCGAGGATGCAGGCGCGCTCCACTACGTTTCGCAGTTCGCGGACATTGCCCGGCCAGTTGTGACTCTGCAAGCGAGCCATGGCCTCGTCGCTGACCCCCAATTCGCGACGCGAGTACACCTTGAGAAATACCCGTACCAGTAGCGGAAGGTCGGACATCCGCTCACGCAACGGCGGGAGGTTAATCGGAAATACGGAGAGGCGGTAAAAAAGGTCCTCTCGAAACTGTTTCTCCTGGATCAATCGCCGCAAGTCGGCGTTTGTCGCCGCAACCACTCTCACATCGACGCGTAACGTATCGGTGCTTCCCAGCCTTTGCACCTCGCCCTGCTCTAGAAAACGCAACAGCTTCGATTGCAGGCCTAAGGGGAGATCTCCAATCTCATCGAGAAACAGCGTTCCACCCTGGGCGGCATGGATGCGCCCGATCCGTGACTGCACAGCCCCCGTGAACGCGCCTTTCACATAGCCAAACAACTCAGCCTCGAGCAGGGCTTCCGGGATGGCGGCACAGTTGATGACGACGAAGGGTCTCAGTTTACGCAGGCTCAGCTCGTGAACGGCGCGGGCGACAAGGTCCTTTCCCGTCCCGCTCTCTCCGGTAAGCAACACTGCGGTGTCACGCTGCGCAACGAGCTCGACCATCGAATAGAGCTGGCGCATCGAAGGAGCGTCGCCGACCATATTCGGCAAGCCGCCGGCGACCGTCATTTCATCTTCTGCCGGACCGAGCCGCCGCGCAGGAGCGAGGGCATGACTGCGCTCCAACTCTCGCGCCAGTTCCAGGATCGCGGCTCCGGATGCCGGTGCCGGCGACACTGGCTGTCCACTGTGCGGGTGCAAAGGCAGCAC
>Ga0335071_10000648_pt1 | contig 37960 bp, 42 predicted proteins | sample Lox_Sample_15_FD_206724 | JGI IMG/M metagenome (GOLD analysis project Ga0335071, IMG submission 206724) | Soil microbial communities from Loxahatchee National Wildlife Refuge, Florida, United States - Lox_Sample_1.5 | ecosystem: Environmental > Terrestrial > Soil > Wetlands | place: USA... | reverse complement strand
GCGACCGCCGGGGCGGGCGGTGCTCCGCGAACAGGATCAGGTCGCGCACGATGGAGGCCGCGCGCTTGGCGGCGGCATCGATGACGCCGAGCGCTTCCTCGACCTGGGAGCTCATCGGACCCTGCCCCAGCAGATGGAGCTGCGCCATGATGATCGTCAGCGGATTGTTGATCTCGTGGGCCACGCCGGCGGCCAGGCCGTTGACGGCCGACAGCCGCTCCGCCTTGACCACCTCGATCTGGGCGCGCCGGAGGTCCTCGAGCTGCCGGTTGATCTCGCCGTAGAGCCGGGCGTTGTCGAGGGCCAGGCCGATCTGGTCGGCCACGCTCTCGAGCAGCGCCGTTTCCTCGTCGGTGAACTGATCTTCGGTCTGGCGGCCGAGGGACAGCGTGCCCAGGATGCGGTGGCGCGCGCGGATGGGCACGCACACGAAGCCGCGAATGCCGTCGGCGGACACGGCGGCCCGCGCCGCGGGCAGCAGATCGTCGGTGGCACTGGCATCCTCCACCCGCCGTGCCTGCCCGGAGAGTGCGACGCGGCCGATGAGCCCTCCGCCCATGGGCAGCTCCGTGTTGATACGGCGCAGCTCGTCGCTGAGCCCCCGGTCGCCGCGCAGGAGCAGGCTGTTGCCGTCCGCGGAGATGAGGTGGAGGCTCGAGATCTCGTGCCCGGTGACGTGGGTCAGGGCGGCGAGCGATCGCTGCAGCACCTCGTTCAGATCGAGCGAGCGGCTGACGGCTTCGTTGACCGCACGCAAAACCTGCAGGTGCCGGATCAGGGACGATGGCTGATCGTTGCGCATGATGAGCCAGAAGGTAGCAAGTTGAATGCCACTGAGCCAGGGGCGATTCCCGCGGTTTCTCGACGAGGTGTCAGCCTCCTGCGTGACAGTGTCAGCTTCAAGGTCATGCACGCGCCCTCGCGCGGGCCACTCGCCGATCCACCGACGGATGCGAGTAGAGCATCAGCTCCTTCAGCACGTGGGGGTTCCGCTCGGCAAGGTTCAGGTCCGCCAGCCTCTCCATGGCCCCGATGAAGGGTCCCGGGGCGTGTGTCAACCCGAGCGCGAAATCGTCAGCACGGCTCTCGACAAAGCGCGACCAGCCGTTGACGATGGGCAGGGCGACGAGACTGACAGCCATTGTCACGAGCCCTAGAAGGGGCAACCCCGCAATATCGGTGGTCCCAGAAAGCCCGAGTGCGCCGGCGGCCACGCCCAGTGATCGATCGATCACCCAGAGCGCCACGAGCGTGAGCATGCCCTGAACCGCGAGGCCGCGCCAGATGTCCCGGGCCGCATGGTGTCCCAGCTCGTGGGCGAGGACTGCTTCGATCTCCTCGGGCTGGAAGTCTCTCACGAGCGTGTCGAAGAGAATGATGCGCCGGGTCCGGCCGATCCCGACGACCGCGGCGTTGGCCGTGCGGCTTCGACGCGACTGATCGACGGTCCACGCGCCGATGGCCGGCACGCCTGCCTGCTCGGCCAAGCGGAGCAGCCGCGATCGGAGGTCGCCGTCGGGCAGCGGCGTGAGCCGATAGAAGAGCGGCACGAGCCAGACGGGCGTGACGAAGGCGATCAGCACCTGACCCGTGAACAGCACGCCGGCGGCCCAGAGCCACCACCACGCTGTGGTCCGCATGAGCCCATAGACGATCACCAGGGCGACTGATCCGAGCGCTGCGCCGATGATCCCGGCCTTGCTCCGGTCCAGGAACCAGCGCGCGCAGCTCTGATGGTGGAGTCCGTAGCGCCGGGGCAGCCAGAAGCCGCCGGCCAGCGAGAGAGGAAGCGTCAGGATCTCCTGGCCGAGCCCCAGCAGGAGCACGAAGATCGGTACCGCCAGCCACCACACGGAGGTCCATGCCGCAACGAGATCGCGGAGACGGACCGAGAGCCCCGAGGCCAGGAGGGCTCCCAGGTAGGCCGCGACGATCACCCAGCGGAGCGCGCCGATCCAGAACTGCTGGCGATGATAGGAGCGGGCGTCGCTCTGTGCGCTCACGACTACACCCTCAGGCCCCCGCTGGCGGTCGACGATCCATTCCCACATGAGGCAAGTATCCCCCCGCGACGGGAGGCCGGCAAATGGTTGCCCCGGGAGTTCGACCGGGCGCAAGTGTGCTACACTCCAAGCCAATTCACTCTTAAAGGGGCCCAAATGTTCCAGTCCGTCGAGGATGTCCAGCAGCATTTCAAGAACGCCCGATACATCGCCAACCGCCGCATCTCCACCGTCGTGTTCCTCGCGGAGCGCATGGGGCGGCCGGTGCTCATCGAAGGACCGGCGGGCGTCGGCAAGACCGAGCTGGCGAAGACGCTCGCCGACATCACCAATCGACGGCTGATTCGCCTGCAGTGCTACGAGGGCCTCGACGAGGGCAAGGCCCTCTACGAGTGGAAGTACGCCAAGCAGCTCCTCTACACGCAGCTCCTCCGCGAGCGCATCGGCGAGCTGATCGCCGACGCGCCGTCCTTGCCCGATGCCGTCGCCCGCATCTCCGGGCAGGACGATGCCTTCTTCTCGCACCGGTTCCTGGCGCCGCGGCCTCTTCTGCAGGCCATCGAGTCCTCCGATCCCGTCGTGCTCCTGGTGGACGAGATCGACAAGGCGGAGCCGGAATTCGAGGCATTTCTGCTGGAAGTCCTCTCGGACTTCCAGGTCTCGGTGCCGGAGCTCGGCACCATCAAGGCGAACAACATCCCGCTCGTGGTCCTGACCTCGAACAACGCGCGCGAGCTGTCGGACGGCCTCAAGCGGCGCTGCCTCCACCTCTTCATCGACTTCCCGCCGCCCGACGAGGAGCTGGCCATCATCCGGATGAAGGTGCCGGAGATCTCGGAGCGGCTGGCGCAGACCGTGGTGACCACCGTGCAGCGCATCCGCGGGCTCGACCTCCGCAAGGCCCCGTCCGTGTCGGAGAGCCTCGACTGGGCGCGCTCCCTGGTCATTCTCAACGCCGACAACCTGGACCGCGAGCTCGTGGAGTCGACGTTGACCATGCTCGTCAAGCACGAGAAGGACCTGGAGCGGGTCAAGGGCGCTCTCGACAAGGTGCTGGCCGATATCAACTAGCGAGCGCCGATGAACCTGAGCGAGTTCCGCGAGCTGTGGTTTCCGTGCCCGCGCATCCGCCTGCCTGAGCTCGGGCCGGGCGGGCCGGTCTTCATCGAGGGAGGGCGCTGCATCTCCGGGGCCCTCGGCGAGTACGCGAAGCTCTGGATCCATGCCGCGGGGCGCTGGCACTTCTACTACACGCATCCGGCCCCGCGCGAGTTCTTCCGCTGGGCCATGCCGGACGCCGTCCCGCACCTGCTCGAGCCCGGCGAGATGACGGTGGAGACCTCGCGGCAGGATCCGGCCTACAAGGTGGTGCTCGGACTCCGCTGCTCGGAGGGGCCCGTGCGCGTGCTGCATCTGGTCGGCGATGTGCCGGACGTCACGCGCATGACGGAGCGCGACGAGGAGGCCCCGGCCGGTGACCTCGGCTGGAAGCTCAAGATGACGCACTTCATCGCGCCCGGCTCCTTCCACGGACTTTTGCGGCTCGAGGACGGGCGCCTCTGCCCCATCACCCGCGAGGGCGGCGAGGACGTCTTCAAGTCCTCGTGGGTGACGTTCTCCCGATAATGGATCAACGCATCCTCGAGTTCATCGGCGATCTGCGGCGCGCGGAGCTCCGCATCTCTCCGAGCGAGGCCATGGACGCGCTGGCCGCCTCGTCCGAGATCGGCCTCGAGCATCGCGAGACCTTCAAGGCGGCGCTGGCCACCACGCTGGTGAAGGAATCGCGCGACCTCCCAACCTTCGACCGACTCTTCGATCTCTACTTCCTCGACCTGGAAGCGCTGGGGGCGGGACTCAAGAAGGCGCTGGGACCGGAAGACCCGCGGATCCAGCAGCTCCTCGATCAGCTCATGTCGCAGGAGGACATGAACCTGGACGAGCTGACGGAGCTGATGTTGCAGGGCGAAGGCTCGGACATGGAGATGGCCATCCGGGGCCAGGGGCAGGGAGCGGGCCTCGAGCGCCTCATGTACTTCCTCCAGGTGGGATACTTCTCGCGCCGCATCTACGACAAGTTCGACTGGGAGGCCATCGAGCGCGATCTGTCCCGCATCATGCAGATGCTGGAGGCGCAGGGCATGGACCCGGGGATGCTGGCGCGCATCCGCAACTATCTGGACCTGCGGCTCGAGGCGTTCCGGCGGATGATCCGCCAGCACGTGGAGCGCGAGCTCGAGCGCCGCGCCTACCGCCAGGGCGAGAAGCTCACGCGCGAGGTCCTCACCGACAAGCCCCTTTTCGCGCTCTCGCCCGACGAGGTGGCGCAGATGAAGGCGGTGGTGGCGCGGCTGGCGCGCAAGATCAAGGACGCGCTCGCCATGCGCCAGCGCCAGGAAGAGAAGGGGCGGCTCGATTCGCGCCGGACCATCCGGAAGAGCCTTCAGTACGGCGGCGTGCCGATGGAGCTGCGCTTCCGCCGCCGGCATCGCGAGAAGCCCAAGCTGATCACGCTCTGCGACGTCTCGGACTCCGTGCGCAACGCCTCGCGCTTCATGCTCCAGCTCGTGTGGAGCCTCCAGGAATGCTTCTCGCGCGTGCGCTCTTACGTCTTCGTCTCCGAGATCGCCGAGGTGACGCAGGCCTTCAACTCCCATCCCGTGGACCACGCCATCGACTGGGCCCTCAAGGGCTCGTCGGTGGACTATCACTGCCGCTCGGACTTCGGCTACGCCTTCAACCGGTTCGTGCGCACGGAGCTCGAGTCGCTCGACCGCAAGACGACCGTGCTCATCCTGGGTGACGCCCGCAACAACTACAACGACCCGCAGGCGTGGGCCATCCGCCAGATCCGCGAGCGGGTCAAGGGCATCATCTGGCTCAATCCCGAGGGCCAGTGGGGCTGGGGTATCGGGGACAGCGTGATGCCGCTCTACGCCCCCTCCTGCGACATCGTGAAGGAGTGTCGCACCGTGGGCCAGCTCGTCCAGGTGGTGGACCAGCTCGTTCATTCCTGGTGGCGGCGCGGGCGTTGAGGGTGTGGCCCTCGTTTTCCTCCTCCTAGCTCTCCTCGTCCTTCCGACGAGGGCAGCCGCCCAGGACTGCGTCACCGTGGAGAGCTTCGCCAAGGGGAAGGTCGGAGAGTTCCCGCCGGACTGGAAGCCTCGGAAGGACTCCGGCCGTGAGGTCTACTCGATCCAGGAGATGGATGGCCTGCGATTCCTGCACGCGCTGTCCAAGGGCATCGGGATCCAGGCCGCCAAGCAGTACGAGTGGGAACCCAAGCAGTACCCGTGGCTCGTGTGGTCGTGGCGCCCGGTGACATTTCCCAAGGGCTCGGACGAGCGGCAGTCGAAGACCAACGACAGCGCCGTGTCCGTGTATGCGGTGTTCCCGCACACGCCGTGGTCCGTGAAGACGCTCAAGTACATCTGGAGCGCGGGGGTGCCGGTGGGCACGCGTCTTTCGTCGAGCGCGGGCTTGACGCAGGTGCTCGTGGTGCGCAGCGGCACGGAGCCGAAGGCGGCGTGGGCGGAGGAGCGGGTGAACGTCCTCGAGGACTACAAGAAGTTCTTCGAGGAAGCGGACACGCCCAAGGCTTCGGGGATCGCCGTCCTCACCGACGCGGACGACACGAAGTCCGTGGCCGAGGGCGACTACGCGAATTTCCGGGTGTGCAAGCCCTGAGGCGACCGTGAGCGATCCGACCACGGATCCCTTCGAAGCGCTCTTCGAGCGCGGCGTCACCGACGGGCTACCCGTCGTGCCGCCCACGCGGGAGCGCGTGGCTGCCATGATCGCCGGCTCCGGGCGCCCGGGTGCCGACCTCGTCGCGTTCGTGCCGCCCAACTTTGGCCGCGGCACTGTCGAGAAGATCGCCATCAACGCCGTCATGGCGGGCTGCCGGCCCGACTACATGCCCGTGGTGATCGCCGGCGTCGAGGCCATGTGCGACGACGCCTTCGACCTGCACGGCGTCTCCGCCACCACCAACTTCCCGTCGCCACTCTTCATCGTCAACGGGCCCGTGCGCAAGGCCATCGACATCAACTGCGCCGCGGGTTGCTTCGGTCCCGGCTGGCGCGCGAACGGGACCATCGGACGGGCGCTCCGGCTCGTCGTGGCCAACCTCGGCGGAGCCTCGGCGCGGACCATGAGCATGTCGACCATGGCGCATCCGGGCCGCTACACCTACTGCATCGGCGAGCACGAGGAGCAGAACCCGTGGGACTCGCTGGCCGTCGAGCACGGCTTCGCGCCCGAGGACAGCACGGTGGCGGCCTTCGCGGGGGAGGCGCCGCACGGCGTCTACGATCATCAGAGCCGCAACGCCAAGGACTTCCTGATCACGGTCTCGAAGTCACTCGAGGTGCTCTCGCACCACAAGTCGACGCACCATGGCGACACGCTGGTCGTCCTCTCGCCGGAGCACGCGCACCTGGTCGCCGGCGACGGGTGGAGCAAGGCGGACATGCGGGATTTCCTCTGGCACCGGCTGCGCAAGCCCGTGCGCGAGCTCGTGCCGGGTATCGACGGCGGCGAGGGCCTGCCCGCCCGCGCGCTGGCCAAGTTCCCGAGCCCGGAGACGAACGCGACGCTCATCCCCAAGTTCCGCGAGCCGGCCAACATCAAGTTCCTCGTGGCGGGCGGGACGGCCGGCCGCTTCTCGGCCGTGATCCACGGCTGGACCTTTTCCAAGATGTCCCGGCTCGTCATCAAGAAGGTACAATCGCGCCAGGAGGGCCTATGACAACCGAAGAGTTCCTGGATCCGACCGATTCCGTCGCCGTGCCCCGCAAGACCGCCGCGCGTCTTTCCACGCTCGACGGCAAGACCATCACGCTCCTCGACATCTCGAAGGCCAAGGGCGACTTTCTCCTGGACCGCGTCGAGGAGCTCATCCGCGAGCGGGCGAAGCCGAAGGCCATCATCCGCAAGCGCAAGCCGACCTTCGCGCGGCCGGCGCCGGAGGACATGCGGGCGGAGATCCTCAAGACGAGCGACGCCGTCATCGAGGCGCTCGCCGACTGAGGGTCCTGCACAACGTGCAGTGTGCACGACGGCGTGTTTTTCGAGGACAACGGGATGCCGACGGCCACGGTGATCTCCACGGAGTTCGCCCGGGCCGCGCGCGCCCAGGCGTCGGCCCTGGGGGCGGAGAGCTACAAGACCATCATGGTGCCGCACCCGATCCAGCCGCTCACGCGCGATGAGGTGCGGGCGCTGGCGGAAAAGGCTTACGAGGAAATCGTCGCGCAGCTGACGCGCGGGTGAGCCGCTGACCGCGCGCGGTCGGCGGGGCCACGCCATCGGCGCGGCCGGGGGCCGCGCGCGGAGGTTCCCGTGCTCGTGATTTCTGCGACCGCGGCATGGCGGAGCGCTCATGCGGGCGCCATCATCGGCCTGCTGGAGCTTTCAGGTCTGGAGAACGCGCAGGCCTCCCCGGAGCTGGACGCACGGAAGCGGGAAACGGAAGCGGCCCTGCGGGAGCGCTACCAGGGCTTTTCCCGGAAGGATTTCCTGGCGCTGCCCGTGATGTCGGCGTACGAGCGGTACTACAGGCGCTTCAACAAGACCTACCACGTCCAGCTGCAAGTCGAGTCCATCGTCGGAAAAGGCAAGAGCCTGCCGAATGTCTCTCCCCTCGTTGACGCCAACTTCGTGGCCGAGGTGGAGACGCTGGTGCTGACGGCCGGGCACGACGCCGCGAAGCTCGAGGGCCCACTCTCTCTCGACGTGTCGCGGGACGACGACGAGATGACGCAGATGAACGGTGTGAAGAAAGCCATTCGTGCGGGCGACATGGTCATGCGCGACGCGCGTGGCGTGTGCTGTTCGATTCTCTATGGCCAGGATAGCCGGTCACCCATTTCCGCCGGCACCTCACACGCTTTGTATGTGGCGTACGCGCCAGCCGGGGTTGGCGCCGAGGCTGTCGAGGCTCAGCTGGGAAGGATCGAGGCGAATATCCGGCCGTTCTCTCCACGAGCCGTGGTCGAGCAGCATCGGTTGGTCCAGGCGTAGCGTCCTTGAAGATCCTCGTGGTCGGCGCGGGCGCCCTCGGATCCATCATCGGGGCGCACCTCGTGCGGGCGGGTGAGGAGGTCATCTTCATCTCCCGGGGCCAGCGGGCGGTTTCCCTGCAGCAGCATGGCATCGCGCTGACCGGGCTGGCCGACATCACCGTGCCGGCCACCGTGGTGACGGACCCCGGTGCGGTCCGGGCTGCTGATGCCCTGCTCGTCACCGTGAAGACTTACGACACGGAGCCGGCGCTGGCCGAACTGCGGCACGTGCGGGTGGGAAGCGTGCTGTCCCTCCAGAACGGCGTGCTCAAGAACGAGCAGCTGGCGAGCGCCTTCGGAGAGAAACGGGTCCTGGGAGCTGCGGCGGTGGTGGCGGGCGAGCTGCTGACGGACGGCACCGTGCGATTCACCCTCAACGAGCGACTTGCCGTCGGAGAGCTCGCGGGCGGCACGTCGAAGCGCGCCGAGGCCCTGGCGGCCGCGCTGGTGCGGGCAGGTCTCAAGGCCGAGGCGTCACCACATATCCGGACGGTCGAATGGTCCAAGTACGCGCTCTTCGTGGGCGGGATGGCGGTCGCGAGCCTGACACGCCTGACGACGGCCCGGTTCCTGGGCGATCCCGATGGCGCGCTGCTCATGGCGCGACTGATGCGCGAGCTGGGATCGATTGCCGCGCGTCTCGGGATTCCGCTCGAGGATGCCGGGCCGATCCCGATCAAGACACTCTGCTCCGGGCCGCTGCCTCAGGCCATCGAGCACGTGCAGCGATTCGGAGCGCTCCTGGCCCAACGGGCGCCGGCCCACAAGATCTCGACGCTCCAGGACCTGGAGCGGGGGCGGCGCCTCGAGGTCGAGGAAACTCTGGGCTATGCCGTACGGAAAGGCGCGGAGCTCGACGTGCCCGTGCCGACACTGGAGACCTGCTATCGGCTGCTGGCAGGGATCAGCCGGCACGTGCCGGCGCGGTAGCCACAGGGCCGTGCCCCCCCACCCCGCCCTCTCCCCAGAGGGGAGAGGGAGAGGAGGGAATGCGCTCTACGTCGGGAGGCTCCACACACGGCCCACCGGCGGCTCGTCGGTGAGCGTGAACTGGGGCAGCGCGAAATCCGCTGAGAGGTCCTGGAACACGACGCGCACGCGCTTGCCGATGGCCACCTTGCTCTCCGCCTCCGCCTTGAAGTCCGGTGTCACCAGATTGCCGATGATGCGGAGCGCCTCGTCCGGCGTGGGCTTGCCGCTCTGCTCGTCGAGCTCGACCAGCACGATCGCGTAGGGCGTCCACTCCTTGAAGCCCGGCTGGATCGCGTGGTGCACGATCTCGTAGGAATAGATGTGGCCCTTGCCGCTGACGTCCTTCCACTCCCACTCGAGGGACATGCACCAGGGACAGCCGTGGCTCGGCGGGTAGCGCATGAGCCGGCAGCTCGTGCACGCCCGCAGCATCAGCTTGTGCTGCTCGCGCGCCAGCTTGAAGTGCTCGCGCCACTCCGAGTCGTTCTCCGGGATCACCAGGTTCATCCCGCGGTATTCGACGCTGGCCATTGGATGGGCTCCTAGTTGTGCATGATGAGGGCGGAGCCGGTCGGCGGCATCGCCCAGCCGAGATTCATGGTGATCTTCGCGTCCTTGACCTGGCGGCACTTGCCCGGCGAGTAGTCGTAGCTGTGCTTGCCCTCCGCCGCGCCGGGGCAATAGTCGTCGACCAGTCCGCGGAGCTGGCGCACGTTCTCGATGACCATGCTCATGCCGTGGGTGTAGCCCTCGCAGAGATGGCTGCCCGAGGTGTTGTTCGGCCGCTTGCCCCCCAGCTCGATGATCCCGCCCGACACGTAGGCGCCCCCTTCGCCCTTCTTGCAGAAGCCGTACTCCTCGAGCTGGAGCATGGTGGTGAAGGTGAAGGCGTCGTAGGAGCCGGTGATGTCCACGTCCTCCGGCTTGATCCCGGCCTGGCCGAACACGATGTCCTTGGCATAGTAGCCGGCCACGCGCGAGATGGGCCCCGTGGCCCAGTGGAAGTCCGTGCGCGGCTTGTTCACGCGCCCCGCCACGCCCATGACGTAGGCGGGCTTCTGCCGGAGGTCACGCGCGCGCTCGGCGGAGGTGACGATGATGCAGGTGGCGTTGTCGGTCTCCACGCAGCAGTCGAGGAGATGGAGCGGCTTGCAGATCCAGCGCGAGCTGGTCACGTCCTGGACCGTGACGCGCTCCTTGAGGAGCGCCTTGGGATTCTGCGAGGCGTGCTTGCTGTGTGCCACACGGACGGCCGCCACCTGCTCCGACGTGGTCCCGTACTCGTACATGTGCCGCATGAACGTGGGGGCGAAGTTCTGGCCGGCGCTGCGCATGCCGAAGGGCACCTGGGCCAGGTCGAGGCCGCGCACGGGCTGGGCGGCGCGCGCCCCCGTGCCGCCGATGCGGAAGTCGGAATACCCGTTCATGGAGCGGAACAGCGCCACGGTCTTGCACATGCCAGACTCGATGGCGCCCATGGCGAGACCGATCAGCGCTTCGGTCGACGAGCCGCCGCCGAACACGTCCATGTAGAAGTTGAGGCGCAGCCCGAGATCGCCCGAGACCCAGTTGGCCGGAGTCGAGTCGCCGCCCTGGTAGGACATCATGCCGTCGACGTCGGCCGGCTTGAGACCGGCATCGCCCATGGCCTTCTTGATCGCCTCCACGGCCATGGCGCGCGTGCTGCGATTGGATTTCCGGCTGTACTCGGTTTCCCCCACGCCCACGATGCAGTACTTGTCCTTGAGCCCCGCCATCATGCCTCCTAGAGTGAAGAGGGTTCGAGACGCTGCGGCGGCCTGGCCCACCGGAGCAGCCCCAGCGCCATCACGTTGAGCGCCGCGCTGCCCAGCCAGGCCGGGCCGTAACTGCCGGTGCGATCATAAATGAACCCGGCCCCGAGCGGGCCCCAAGCCGACATCGAGCCGGCCGTCGCGAAGAGGAGGCCGACCAGGCTTCCGGCCTGGGCGCGACCGAAGTAGTCGGCGATCACGGCGGGCATCAGCGCGGAGACGGCGCCGTACGAGAAGCCGAAGGCGATGGACGCCGCGTAGAGCCCGGGCAGCGACCCCGCAGCGGCGAGCCCCACGAAGGCCGCCGCCTGGAGCGCCAGGCCCAGGCCGAGAGCCGGACGGCGCCCCACGCGATCCGACAGCGTACCCATGACGAGGCGGCCCGCGACCGCCGCGATGCCCAGCGCGCTGACCAGTGTGGCTGCGAGCATGGGATCGATGCCGAGGCCGCGCGCGAGCGGCACGAGATGGACCATCGGGCTGAAGACGCCGACCCACGTGAGGGCGAAGAGCGTGAAGAGGACCCAAAAGGCCCGACTCCTGAGCGCCTGGCCCATCGTGTAGCTCCGCCCCTCGAACCCGCGCTCGACCTGGGTGCGCGGCGCGCCATCGGGATAGAGCCCGATGCTTTCCGGGTCGCGCTTCATCAGCGGCGCGAGCGCGTTGAGCGAGACGAGGATGGCCGCGCCGAAGATGACGTAGGCCCAGCGCCAGCCCAGGCGCGAGACGAGGAGCTGCGCCAGCGGCGGAAGTGCAAAGGCGCCCAGGCTGCCGCCCGCCGACGCCAGGCCCACCGCGAGACCGCGCTGCCTGACGAACCACCGCGCCACCGTGGCGCCGCACGGCACGTAGGCGGTGGACATGCCGAGGGCGCCCACGACGCCGTAGAAGACATAGGGATGCCAGAGCGCGTGCGTGAAGCTCATGGCGATCCAGCCCGCGCCGAGGAAGATGCCGCCCGTCGCGATGACCGCGCGCGGGCCCCATCGATCCGTGAGGCCGCCCGAGACGACGGCGAAGCCGCTGTAGCCGAAGGCGTAGAGCGCGAAGGCGCCGGAGAGCGCCGCCCGGCTCCAGCCGAACTCTTCGAGCAGCGCGGAGAAGAAGACGCCGAAGGAGAACTGCGCGCCGTACGCCATGAAGAGGACGGAGAACGCCGCCCCCACGACCACCCAGCCGTAGAACGGAGCGCGCCTCACTCAGTGGCGCCCGGCGCCGTTCTTTCCGTTGGGGCGGGGCAAAAGATCGCGGAGGAACTTGCCCGTGTAGGAGCCATCGATCTGCGCGATCTGCTCCGGCGTGCCCTCGGCCACCACCTCGCCGCCCGCCGCCCCGCCTTCGGGGCCGAGGTCGATGACCCAGTCCGCCGTCTTGACGACGTCGAGATGGTGCTCGACCACGAGGACGGTATTGCCGGCGTCGACGAGCCGGTTGAGCACGCCCAGGAGCCGCTTCACGTCGTCGAGGTGGAGCCCCGTGGTGGGCTCGTCCAGGATGTACAGCATGTCCGAGGCCGGCCGCGTGGACAGCTCGGCCGCGATCTTGAGACGCTGCGCCTCGCCTCCGGACAGGGTGGTGGCGGGCTGACCGAGCCGGAGATAGCCGAGTCCCACGTCCTGCAGGACCTTGAGGCGGCGGGCGAGCACGGGCTGGGCGGCGAAGAACTCCACGGCTTCGTCCACGGTCTGCTTGAGCACCTTGCTGATGTGCCGGTTCTTGAACGTGACCTGCAGCACGTCCGGGCGATAGCGGCGCCCCTCGCATTCCTGACACGTCACGTACACGTCCTCGAAGAAGTACATCTCGAGCTTCTGGAGGCCGTCGCCCTGACATGCCTCGCAGCGGCCGCCGGGCACGTTGAAGGAGAACGAGCCGGCGGTGAGCCCCAGCGCCTTGGCGCGGGGCAGCCCCGCGTAGAGCTTGCGGATCTCGTCGAAGGCCTTGACGTAGGTGACGGGATTGGAGCGCGGGGTGCGGCCGATCGGCTCCTGATCGATGAGGTGCACACCCTTCAGGAACTCGAGGCCGCGAAGGTCGTCGTGCGCTCCCGCCCGCGCGAGCTCCACCTTGAAATGGCGCGCGAGCGCCCGGTACAGCGTGTCGTGCACGAGCGTCGACTTGCCGGAGCCCGAGACGCCGGTGACGCACGTGAGCGTGTGGAGCGGCAGCCGCACCGTGAGGTTCTTCAGATTGTGCTCGCGGGCCCCGCGGATGACGAGGGCGCGGCGCCCTTCGCGGCGCGAGAGGGGCAGGGGAATGTCCTCGCGCCCGCTCACATACGCCGCGGTGAGGGAGCGCGCGTCCCTGGCGAACTCCGACTGGGTGCCCGCGAAGACCACGGTGCCGCCGTGCTCGCCCGAGCCCGGGCCCATCTCGATCAGATAGTCGGCCGACTCGATGAACGAGCGGTCGTGCTCCACGATGAGCACGGTGTTGCCCACCTGCGCCAGCTCGCGACAGAGCTCGGCGAGGCGCTGCGTGTCGCGCGCGTGGAGCCCGATGGACGGCTCGTCGAGCACGTAGAGGGTGCCGACGAGCTGCGCGCCCAGCTGATTGGCCAGGTTGATGCGCTGGGCCTCGCCGCCGGAGAGCGTCCGGGTCTGGCGGCCCAGCGTGAGGTAGCCGAGCCCCACGCGCTGCAGGAACGAGAGCTTGGCGCGGAGGAGCTTGAGCGCCTCGCGCCCCACGGCCTCCTCCCACGGGGAGAACGCGATGCCGCCCAAGAACGCGTGGAGATCCTCCACCGTCTTGGCGTTCCAGTCCGCGATGGAGGCGCCGCCCACCTTCACCGTCAGCGCTTCGGGCTTGAGGCGCGCGCCGCCGCAGCGCGGGCAGGGCCACTGGCTGCGATAGCGCGAGAGGAACACGCGCACGTGCAGCTTGTAGCGGTAGGACTCGACTTCCTCGAAAAAGCCCTGGATGCCGGTGAGGCCGTCGCCGCCCTGGTAGATCCACTCCCGGTCCGGCTGGTCGAGCTCTGCGTAGGGGCGGGTCGTATCCACGCCGCGCTTCTTCGCCGCCTTCAGGAGCTGTTTCTGGTACCACCGCCCCGAGGGATGCGACCACGGCTCGACGGCGCCCTCCGCGAGGCTCCGCGTCGGGTCGGGCACCACGAGCGATTCGTCGTAGCGGAGGATGTTGCCGAACCCCTTGCACTCCGGGCAGGCGCCCAGGGGGTGGTTGAAGGAGAAGAGCACGGGCTGCGGGCGCGCCAGGCTGACGTCGCAGCGCGGGCAGCGGAACTCCCGGCTCACGCTGACGGCCCCGTGCCCCATCACCTCGATGCTGGCGCGGCCGCCGCCTTCGCCGAGCGCCACCTCCAGCGACTCCGTGAGCCGTCGCCGGCCCTCGGACGACAGGACCACGCGATCGAGCACGACCTGGAGCGGTTGGCCTTCGAGGGAGGGCAGGCTCGCGCCGGGCGCCAGCACCTCCGCCAGCTCGAGCACGCTCGCGCCCACCTTCAGGCGGGCGAAGCCGCGCTGGACGAGCGTCGCCAGGAAGGCCTTCGGGTCGGGACGCGGCGTCCCGGGCAGGGGGAAGCAGACGAGCGCACGTTGGCCGGGATGGTCCCGGATCAGCTCGTCCGCCACCCGCTCCGCCGAGTCGCTGCGCGCTTCGCTGCCGCACTTCGGGCAGTGGACGCGGCCGACCTTGGCGAAGAGGAGGCGCAGGTAGTCGTGGAGCTCCGTGGCGGTCCCGACCGTGGAGCGGGCCGTGCGCACCGGGTTCTTCTGCTCGAGGGCGATGGCGGGCCGGATGTGCTCGATGCGGTCCACGTCGGGCCGGTCGAGCTTCTCGAGGAACATGCGCGCGTAGGCGGACAGCGACTCGATGTAGCGCCACTGCCCCTCGGCGAACACGGTGTCGAAGGCGAGAGAAGACTTCCCGGAGCCCGAGACACCGGTGACCACCGTCACCCGGTCGTGGGGGATGGCGAGCGAGACGTTCTTGAGGTTGTTCTGCCTGGCGCCTTCGATCCGGAGCCAGAGTGGCTGCGCCATCCGATGGACCCTCCTGAGATGGGAAGTCTACCCGAGCGGACAAGCGCGGAGCAACCCCGGAGCGGTCTTGACAGCGGCCAGCGCGGCCTGTACCGTACGTTCTGTAAATGAGAACCATTCCTAAGAACGCCGACACGGCCCTCCGCACCCGCGGGCTCCGCCTCACGGGGCCGCGCCGCGCCATCCTCGACGTGCTGCGCGGCACCGCGTCGCATCCCACGGCCGAATGGGTGCACCGCGCCGTACGCCGCCGCCGGCCCGGGGTGAGCCTCGGCACCGTGTATCGCAACCTGCGGCTGCTCGTGGCGGAGGGATTGGCCGCGGAGATCCCGGGCCCGCACGCGCGCTTCGACGCCAACCTGGCCGCCCACCACCACTTCACCTGCGTGCGCTGCGGCCGCATCCTGGACGTCGACGGCCCCCTGGCCGAGCCGCACGCGGAGGCGCTGCGCGGGCGAATCGCGGCCCGCACGGGGCTCAGCATCACGCACCAGCGCATCGAGTTCTTCGGCCGTTGTCCCCAGTGTCGGCCCGCGTCCCGTCGCCCGCGTCGCCGGACACCCTGAGTCCACCGTTCCACGCTTTTCCAAGGAGGAAGAAGACCATGGCAGGCAAGAGCCTCAAGGGCACGAAGAGCCACGAGAACCTCAAGGAGGCGTTCGCCGGCGAGTCGCAGGCGAACCGCCGCTACCTCTATTTCGCCCGCGTGGCGGACATCGAGGGCTTCCCGGACATGGCTGGTCTCTTCAAGGACACCGCCGACGCGGAGACGGGCCACGCCTTTGGCCACATGGACTTCCTGAAGGAAGTGGGCGATCCCGCGACGGGCGAGCCCTTCGGCAAGACGGAGGCCAACCTCAAGTCGGCCGTGGCGGGCGAGACGTACGAGTACACGCAGATGTATCCCGGCATGGCCAAGACCGCGCGCGACGAGGGTTTCGCCGAACTCGCGGAATGGTTCGAGACCCTCGCCAAGGCCGAGAAGTCGCACGCGGGCCGCTTCGCCAAGGGCCTGAAGCAGGTCGCCGGCAAGGACCCCGCCGAGGCCATCTAGGTTTTCTTTCGGGGCGGGGCGGCGATCTCCTGCCGCCTCGCCCCGTGCCATGAGGACCGCATGACTCTCGATATCCGCGAGCCGGAGTTCTGGAAGCTCGATGCCGTCGACGCGGAGCTGCGCCGTGTCTACGACATCTGCAGCGGCTGCCGGCGCTGCCTGCCCCTCTGCCCCTCCTTCAAGGTCATGTTCGACCGGCTCGATGCCGATGCGGTCGACGGCGACGTGGAGAAGCTGCCGGCCCGGGACGTGAAGGAGGTCGTGGATCTCTGCTTTCAGTGCAAGCTCTGCTACAACCACTGCCCGTACACGCCGCCGCATCGCTGGCAGGTGGACTTCCCGCGGCTGATGCTGCGCTCGCGCTCCGCGGAAGCGCGCGCGAAGGGCGTGACCCTGCAGGATCGCTTCCTCGGCAACACGGAGCTCGTGGGCCGGCTGGGGAGCGCCACCGCGCCCTTCTCCAACTGGGGATCATCGTTCCCGCCGCAGCGCGCCCTCATGCAGGCCGTGGTGGGCATCCACAAGAATCGGAAGCTGCCGGCCTTTCACCGCGAGACCTTCTCCGCGTGGTTCGACCGCCGAAAGCCCGCGCGCTTCGAGCCGCAGGCCCGCGTGGCGCTCTTCGCCACCTGCACCGTGGACTTCAACGATCCCGCCACGGGCAAGGCGGCGGTGGCCGTGCTCGAGCGCAACCGCGTGGACGTGTCGCTGCCCGCCCAGCGCTGCTGCGGCATGCCCTACCTCGATGGAGGCGCGGTGAAGGAAGCCAAGAGCCTCATCAAGGACAACGTGCGAACGCTGGCCGAGGCGGTGCGGCAGGGACGCGAGATCGTGGTGCCGGGCCCCACCTGCTCGTACATGCTCAAGCAGGAGTACCCGTGGCTCGACGGATCCGAGGACGCGCGCCTCGTCGCCAGCCACACGCGGGATCTCTTCGAATACCTCTCGGGGCTTCAGGCCGCCGGCCGGCTCGACACGAATTTCCCGCACGCGCCGGCCCGGATCGCCTACCAGCTGCCCTGCCACCTCAAGGCCCAGAACATGGGCACGAAGTCGGCGGATCTCCTCCGCCTCACCGGCGCCGCCGTGGAGACCATCGAGCGCTGCTCGGCCGTGGACGGCACGTGGGGCATGAAGAAGGAGTACTTCGAGCTGTCGATGAAGCTGGCCGAGCCGCTCTTCAAGGACGTGCGTGCGGCCGGCGCCACCTGCGTGGCCACCGACTGCCCGCTGGCCGCGCTGCAGATCACCCAGGGCACGGGCCTGGAGGCGCGCCATCCCATCCGCGTCCTCGCCCTAGCCTACGGGATCGAGACGGAGTAGCCGCCATGACTCACGGGAAGATCGAGCGGAAGGACGTGTTGAACTTCTTCGAGTACGAGAAGGTGCGCGCCGACATGCGGGAGCGCGTGATCGAGCTGAAGCGGGCGCGGCGCGTGCCGGTGGGACGTTACCTGTCTTTCGTGTTCGAGAACCGCGACACCGTGCTGTTCCAGATCCAGGAGATGTGCCGCGTCGAGCGCATCACCGACGACGCCCGGATCCAGGACGAGATCGACGTCTACAACGCGCTCCTGCCGCGCCCGCGGGAGCTCAGCGCCACCCTCTTCATCGAGATCACCGACAAGGACCAGATCCAGCCCGTGCTCGACCGCTTCATGGGGATCGACGTGGGCCCGACGGTCTGGATCCAGGTCGGCAAGGAATTCGCTATTCCCGGCGAGTTCGAGGCGGGGCACTCCGACGAGGAGAAAGGCAAGCTGGCGGCCGTCCACTTCGTGCGGTTCGCCTTTCCCCCGGAGGCCGTCCGCGCCTTCGCCGGGTCGCCCGTCTTCCTCGTCGTCGACCACCCGGCCGAGCGCGCGCGCGTCGCGCTCTCCGAGGAGACCAGAGCCCAGCTCAGCCTCGACCTCCGGAGCTGACGCACGAACGCCGGCCGGGATGCTCGATTCCGGCCGGCGCGCGAGCGTCCGGTGACGCGAGGGGCCCGGTTACGCGCCCCCGCCCCGCTTCATCACCTCGAAGAGTAGATAGAAGATAACGGTCAGGATGAAGCCGAACCACAGCGTGCCCTTGACCGTGGCGAGCGGCTTCGTCGTGGGTTTGCCGGGGGCGACGGCGAGCGCGTTCCACTCGACGAGCGCGACGATCACGAGCGCGATGACCCAGAACGCGGCCCCGGAGCCGGGCATGGGCATGGGCAGGTGGCTCGCCGCACCCATCATGAAGAGCATCGGTATGGAGAAGACCGTGTTGGTGCGGGAGGCGAGGCCGGCGCGCGCGCCCGATGGCGCGGCCGTCGGGTTGGCGGGCTTGCCCGCGGCGGTGTCGAGGGCGTTCTGGATGACGATCTTCTGCTTGGGGTGGATCACGAACCAGACGTTGAACCACATCACGCTGCCGATGATGCCGCCCAGGAGGATCACCCAGGTCTGGGGATCGGCGAGGCCGCGCTTGCCGAGCCACCAGTGCAGGAGGTAGATCCAGCCTGACAGGAACGTGATCATGGCGCCCCAGCGGAACCACCACATGGCGCGAGGCAGGAGCTTTTGCTGGGCCCCACTCCGCACGGGCGCTTCCGTCTCGGCGAAGAACGGGGTCTGGACGAAATTGAAGTAGTAGAGCAGCCCGATCCAGGTGATGCCGGACAGGAAGTGGATCCATCGCAGCAGGAACAGGAAGCCGGATTCGTTCATCAGTGCCATCGAACCCTCCTTGGAGAGGACTGCGGGTCAGGCGCTGCCGTCACTCGTCGTCTTCGTCGTCGAGATCCTCGTCCTCCTCCTCGTCGTCGTCCTCGTCGAGGTCGTCTAGCTCGTCGTCGTCGAGGTCGTCATCCTCGTCATCCTCGTCGTCGTCGAGGTCGTCGAGGTCGTCGTCCTCGTCGTCATCGAGATCGTCGTCTGCGTCCTCATCCTCCTCGTCGTCATCCTCCTCGTCCTCGTCTACCGCAAGGACGCGCACCGTCTCGTCTTCCTTCCACGGCCGAGTGCGAAGCCACGTCATCTGGAGCTCCTCCGGACAGGTCCTGCCCTCAGGCTTACGTATCGGAAATCATGACTGCTGGTCGTCGTCCGGGCGGGATTATAGCAAAGCGCTTTTTGTGTCAACCCGATTTTCGGAGGCGGAGGAGGCGTATCGCGTTCACGTGCCGGGGCCCGGACGATGCGCCGCCGACGTCGACGCCAAGGCTCTGGCCTTGCTCGACGCACGGCAGCCCGGTGCCTGGTTCCGCGAGAGCTTCGACGGCCGCTCGCAGGTCGCCGCGCTCTCGAGACTTCCGCGCGGGACCGGTCTCGGGGGCGCGTGAATCCGCCGAGCCGACGGCGCGTGGAGCGTCGAAGCGGCTTCCGCTCGCCTTGACTCGCGTACGGTAAGCCTGTAACTTTCCTGTTCGGTCCACCGGCGCGGCGGCGTAGCTCAGGTGGCAGAGCAGGGGTCTCATAAGCCCCGTGTCGGAGGTTCGAGTCCTCCCGCCGCCACCACGCTCTCCATCCCCAGCCCTGTACCGACCGGCGTAGCGCGATGAGTGGGCGGCGTGCGCGCGCCAGTTGTCGACGTAGCGGGCGGCGAGGGCCGGGTCCCGGACCACGAGCAGATTCTCCGCGTTGTGCCGCTCCGCCGCCGTCGTGAAGTTGAACGAGCCCGTGATGACGGTGTCGCCGTCGACGACCATGACCTTGTTGTGGGCGATCGCGTGCGCGCCGTCGATCAGCGTGACGACCCCCGCGTGCGCGAGGAAGTCTGCCGACGAGTACCGGGCGCCCGTCTCCTTCCGGTCGAGAATGACCTGCACGTCGACGCCGCGGGCGTGCGCATCGACGAGCGCCTTCGCGATGGGGGCGGAGGTGAAGGAGTAGGCCTGCACGAGGACGGTCGAGCGCGCGCTGTCGAGCACGTCCACCACTGCCGTGGTGGCGCCGCGATTCGGCGAGAAGTACACGCGCCAGGCAGGCGGGTCCGGCTCGGCCGCGGAGCCCGCGGCCAGCAGGAGCACGCCGGCGACGGCGGCGACAGCAAGCCGGAAGCGGCCGGGCAATCCTGTCATCGTCGCGCCGAGTATCCCAGAGGATACGGTGGCAGACCAAGGCCTTTCCTCGGGCGACGGGGAATGCCGAGCCGCGAGGCCGCCGGCCGAAGGCTGGATGCGCCTCCGCGAGATCGGGTACGATACGGGGCACCGTCGACGCGGGCAGAGATCGGGATCCGACCCCGTCGAGGACATCAAGGAGGACGAGCATGAGCGACGAGATCCTGGTCGAGCGCGACGGTGGGATCGCCACCGTGGTCTTCAACCGGCCCAAGATGCGCAACGCGGTGAGCCTCGCCATGTGGGGCGAGATCGCGAACGTCACCGAGACGCTGTCCCGCGACGACGCGGTGCGGGCCGTCGTCTATCGCGGCGCCGGCCGCGACGCCTTCGCGTCGGGCGCCGACATCTCCGAGTTCAAGGAGAATCGCAAGGACACGGAGACGGCGCTCGCCTACAACAAGAAGACCGAGGCCGCCTACACCGCCATCCGGCTCTGCCCCAAGCCCACCGTGGCCATGGTGTTCGGCTTCTGCATGGGCGGCGCGATGGCGCTCGCCATGGCGTGCGATCTCCGCTTCGCCGCCGGCGGGTCCAAGTTCGGCATTCCCGCGGCCAAGCTCAGCATCATCTACGGCCTCGATCCCGTCCATCAGCTCGTCGACCTGGTCGGGCCCGCCTACGCGAAGGACATCCTGTACTCGGCCCGCACGCTGGATGCGCCGGAGGCCCTCCGCATCGGGTTCATCCAGCGCCTGGTGCCGGCCGCGGAGCTCGAAGCCTACACCTACGACTATCTCCGCACGGTCGCCGAGAACGCGCCGCTGTCCATCCGCGGCACCAAGGCGCAGGTGCAGGCGATCTTCGAAGGCGTCAACGACGGGCACCGGAAGAGGCTCTTCGACATGGGCATCGAGACGTTCAACAGCCAGGATTATGCGGAAGGCACCCGCGCGTTCCTGGAGAAGCGGAAGCCGGCCTTCAAAGGGAAGTAGTCCCTGCGCATCGCCGTCCTCTCCTCCACACCTGCCAACGCGCTGGAGGGGAGTGGCACGTTCGTCGGCATCTCGGGATTGCGGCGGGGCCTGGAGTCGCTGGGGCATCGGCTCGAGGTTCGGCCGCTCGGGGTGCGAACCGGCTTCCACACCTTCGACCGCTGGCTTTACAACGCCGAGGTCGCGCTCCGGCCGCCGCGGGACGTCGACCTCGTCTATGGCGTCGATCTCGACGGCTTCCTGTTCGGCCGCCGGTCCCGTCGCCCGCCGCTCGTGGTGAGCCTGAAGGGGATCATCGCCGACGAGCTCCGGAACGAGCGCGGGCTGACGCGCGCCCTCCTCTCGGTCCAGGCGCGCTGGGAGCGAAAGAACACGGAGCGCGCCGACCTCGTGATCGCGTGCAGCCGCTACTCCTGCGAGGTGGCCCGCCGGGAGTACGGCGTCCCGGAGGACAAGCTGGCCCCCGTGCCCGAGCCCATCGACCTCGCCGAGTGGGATCGCCGTTTTGCGGCGGCCCTGCGGCTCTCCCACCCGGGGCCGGTCGTCCTCTGCGTGGCGCGCATGTATCCGCGGAAGCGCATCGGCGATCTCCTCGAGGCGGCCGTGCGCATCCAGGCCCGAATCCCCGGCGCCCGAATTCGCATCGTAGGACGGGGCCCCGAGTGGGAATCCGTGGAGCGCCGGCATGCCGCGCTCGGCCTGGGGGAGACCGTGGCGCTGCTGGGGGACGTCACGCGGGAGGCGCTTGCCGCCGAGTACGTCAGCGCCGACCTCTTCTGTCTGCCGTCCGTGCAGGAGGGATTCGGCATCGTGTTCCTCGAGGCGATGGCGGCGGGCCTGCCCGTTGTGGCCTGTCGCGCCGCTGCGATCCCCGAGGTGGTGGAGGACGGCGTGACGGGCACGCTCGTGGCGCCCCGAGACCCCGAAGCCCTCGCGGCGGCCGTGCAAGGCCTTCTCGGGAACCCGGAGAGGCGTCGCGCGATGCGCGAGGCGGGCCGGCGTCGGGTTGCGCTGTTCACGCCCGAACGGGTCGCCGCGCAGCTCCTGGAAAAGGTAAGATGGCGGCTCGAAGGGAGACTGGGTCCATGAGCGACGGTCACGTCTTCGCGACGCGCAAGTTCACGTTCTCCTCGGCCCATCGGTACGGGCGGCCCGAGTGGAGCGACGCCGAGAACCGTCGCGTCTTCGGCAACCTCACCGTCCCGCATGGGCACAACTACATCCTCGAGGTGACCATCAAAGGCCCGGTCGATGCCCAGACGGGCATGGTGATGGATCTGGCCGAGCTCAAGCGTGTCGTCTCCGACGCCGTCATCCAGCGGTTCGATCACGCTGACCTGAACGCGGATCCGTTCTTCGCTCCCGGCACGATCCCGACCACCGAGAACCTCGTGCGCGCGGTCTGGGAGCTCCTCCTGCCCAAGCTCGGGGCTGAGCGCCTCTGGCGCCTCCGGCTCTGGGAGGATCCGACCTTCTACGTGGACTACTTCGGCGGATGAGCGCGCCCGAGCTGACCCGGCAGTACCACTTCAGCGCGGGACATCGCCTCGAGAGCCCGGCCCTGTCGCCCGAGGACAACGAGCGCCTCTACGGCCAGTGCTATCGCCAGCACGGCCACAACTATCTGGTCGAGGTGACCGTCTCGGGCCGGATGGATCCGGTCACGGGCATGGCCGCCGATCTGGGAGCGCTCGACGCGGCCGTCAAGCGGCTGATCCTGGATCGGGTCGACCACTACGATCTGTCGAGCGCGGTGGACGCGCTCCGCGGCGTGCCCACCACCGGCGAGAACCTCGCGCGCGCCTTCTGGGAGTGGCTGGAGCCGGCGCTGCCGACGGGGAGCCTGCGGCGCCTGGCTGTCGTCGAGACCGACAACAACACCTTCGAGTACCGTGGGGAGGCCCCGAGGTGACGCCGATAGAGAACCTGATTCACGAGTTGTTGAAGGAGATCGGCGAAGACCCGAACCGTGAGGGCCTGGAGAAGACGCCCACGCGCGTCGCCAAGGCGTGGGCGTACCTCACCTCGGGCTACCGCCAGGACGTCCACGAGGTCCTCAACGAGGCGCTCTTCACCGAAGAATACGACGAGATGGTGGTGGTCAAGGACATCGACCTGTACTCGATCTGCGAGCACCACCTCCTCCCATTTTTTGGGAAGTGCCACATCGCCTACATGCCGTCGAAAAAAATCGTCGGCCTGTCCAAGCTGCCGCGGCTCGTGGAGATGTTCGCGCGCCGGCTGCAGGTGCAGGAGCGGCTCACCACCCAGATCGCCCAGACGCTGCAGGAGGTGCTCCAGCCGCGCGGCGTGGCCGTGGTCATCGAGGCCCTGCACATGTGCATGCTCATGCGCGGGGTCGAGAAGCAGAACTCGAAGGCCGTGACCTCGGCGATGCTCGGGCAGTTCCGCGATCGCCCCGAGACACGAGCCGAGTTCATGGAGCTCATCCGCTCGCGGGGCGGCCTCGTCCTGTGAGGCTCGGCGGCCAGGTCGCCCTCGTCACGGGCGCGGGGCGCGGCATCGGGCGGGCGGTGGCTGTCCTGTTCGCGCGCGAAGGGGCGCGCGTCGTCCTGGCCGCGCGCACGGCGCGAGAGCTCCACGCCGTCCAGCGGGAGATCGAGGCGGCGGGCGGCACCGCGCTGGCCGTCCCCACCGATGTCAGGCAGGAGCCGGCGGTCGCCGCGCTCGTGAGCCAGGCTGTGGCCGACGGCGGGCGCATCGACTGTCTCGTGACCGCGGCGGGCCTGGCTGCCTTCGCGCCGGTGGCCGACCTCAAGACCGAGGACTGGGATCAGCTCATGGCGGTGAACCTCCGCGGAGCCTTCCTCGCCTGCCGGGCCGTGCTGCCCACGATGACCGCGCAGAAGCGGGGAACGATCATCAACATCGGCTCCATTGTCACCAGCCGGACACTGCCGGGCAGCGCCGCCTATACCGCGACCAAGTACGCGCTGCTGGGCTTCTCGCGCGTCCTGGCGGAGGAGATGCGCGCGCATGGCGTGCGGGTGGGCGTGCTTTCCGCCGGGGCCACCGATACGCCCCTCTGGGATGCCGTGCCGGCGCCGCCCGATCGTGCCCTCATGCTGAAGGCCGACCAGATCGCGGAGGCCGCCCTGCTCATGGCCACGCTGCCTCCCGGCGCCACGCTCGAAGAGATGACGCTCCTGCCCCAAGGAGGCGTCTTGTGAGGAGCCAGGCCCGCAGTTTTGCTATACTGCTTGCGAAGTCTGGGACGACCCGATCACCGAACCCAAGGAGGCATTCATGATTTCGCTGACCGAAACCGCTGCGAAGAAGATCTCGGATCTGCGGCTCGAAGAGGGCAAGCCCGAGTGGGGGCTCCGGATCCGGGTGGTCGGCGGCGGCTGCTCGGGCATGTCCTACGAGCTCGGCTGGGACGATGCCGCCGGGGCGGACGACAACGTCACCGAGGTCCACGGCGTGAGGGTGTTCGTGGACAGCAAGAGCGCGCCCTATCTCCAGGGGAGCGAGATCGACTACGTCGATAACAACATGCTGGGGGCCGGCTTCGCGATCAACAACCCCAACGTGAAGTCGTCCTGCGGCTGCGGCCACTCGCACCAGTTCTAGTCGCATATCCATGAAGGTCGGGGTCCGCTTCTTCGCCCGCTATCGCGAGGCGGCGGGCCGCGACCACGTGGAGCTGGACCTGCCGGACGGCGGTACGGTGGAGTCGGCCTGGGAGGCGGTGGCAAGCCGCTTCCCCGTCCTCCAGCAGTACCGCCCCTTCACGCTCTTCGCCCTCGGCACCGACTACGTCTCCGCCACTCACCCGCTGCGTCCAGGCGATGAGGTCTGCCTGTTCCCGCCGGTGAGCGGCGGCTCCGAAGGTGACCTGATCGAGGTGACCGACAAGCCGCTGTCCGAAGAGGCTCTCATGCGCGGCGTCGGCAACGCAGGCGCCGGGGGGCTCGTCCTCTTCTCGGGCGTCGTGAGAGGTGAGACCGGTGGGCGCCGGGTCAAGTACCTCGAGTACGAGGCGCACGCGCCGATGGCCGCCGCCAAGATGCGCGAGATCGCCGCGCAGGTGCGGCAGCGCTGGCCCGGCGTCCGGGGCGTGGCGCTGGTGCACCGCATCGGGCGCCTCGAGATCGGGGAGTCGAGCGTGATGATCGCCGTCTCCTCGCCGCACCGGGCCGAAGCCTTCGACGCCTGCCGCTTCGCCATCGATACCCTCAAGGAGACCGTCCCGGTGTGGAAGAAGGAGTTCTTCGAGGACGGCGAGGTGTGGGTTGGACTACAGGGAGACTGCGCGCATCGTCACTGACCTTCGCGCGGTCGCCGCGGCCGCCATTCGCCGCTCCGGAATGCTCCGGGGCGGCGAAAGTGTTTTGGTGGCCGTGTCGGGCGGCGCGGACTCGGTGGCGCTCCTCGACGTGCTGCGCTCCCTGGCCGCGGAGTGGTCGCTGACGCTCCACGCGGTCCATGTCGACCACGGTCTCCGGTCCGGGGCCGCCGCCGACGCAGACTTCGTCCGCGAGCTGTGTGCGCAGTGGCATGTGCCCGTCCACGTCGAGCGCGTCGCCGTCAGGCGAGAGCCGCCGTGGGAGGGGCTCGAAGCGGAAGCACGCCGGGCCCGCTATGGCGCCTTTCGCGAGGTGGCCCGCCGCGCCGGCGCCCAGCGCATCGCCACCGCCCACACCGCGGACGATCAGGCCGAGACGGTCCTCATGAGGATCCTGGAAGGTGCAGGCCCGCGCGGCCTGGCGGGCATCGCCGCCACGCGCGGGATGCTCATCCGGCCCCTGCTCGACGCGCGCCGCGCCGACGTGGAGGCGCACCTGCACGCCCGCGGGCTCGCGTGGGTGGAGGACGAGAGCAACCGCGACCCTCGCTTCCTGCGCAACCGCATCCGGCACGAGGTCCTGCCCTTCCTTGCCGAGGCCATCGGGCCGTCCGTCGTCGATCGGCTCGTGCGCTCGGCCACGCTCGTCCGGAGCATGGTGGAGGACCTCGAGCGAGCCGCCGCGCATGAGCTTTCGCGCCTCGGAGCCCGCGCGCCCGAGGGCTTCGTCCTGCGCGTGCCGGATCTCACCACGCTCCCGCACGAGCTGGCAGCCGAGACGGTACGATGCGCCGGGCGCGAGCTGGGACACCGGGCCGCCCTGCGGCGCCACGCGCACGAGGCCCTGCGCCGCCTGCTCGAGCCGGGCCTCGCGCGCGGCTGCCTCCGGATGGGCGGCCTCATCGTGGAGCGCAGCGGCCGCTGGCTGCGTGTCGGGTCGCCTCGTCTCCTTCCGCTGGTCCCTCGCGACCTCCTCGTGCCGGGTGCGATCGCGCTGCCCGAGATCGCGTCGGTGCTCGAAGCCCGCTGCTTTGCACGGCCTCCCGGATACGCCGCCCCTCGGGAGAGGAGGGTGGCCGCCTTCGACGCCGATCTCCTGCCGGAGCGTCTCCACATCCGCGCGCGGCGAGCAGGCGATCGCTTTGCTCCGTTCGGCGGTCCGCCCGAGCGCCGGCTCAAGTCGCTCTTCATCGACGCGGGAGTGCCGCGATGGGCGCGCCCGCGCGTGCCGCTGGTCGAGGCGGCCGGTGACATCGTCTGGGTCGCCGGGCTCCGGCGCGGCGCCGCCGCACCCGTCGGCCCGGGAACAAGGCGTATCCTCGAGGTGACACTCCGTTCCGAGCTTCCGAGCAGATCTCCTCTGGCGGCGCCCGGGCGGGAGCGGTAAGATGGCGCGCCAGGAGGCGACACGAGATGACGAGGCAACGGCTGGTTGGTGCGGTAGTGATGGCGATCGCACTCCTGATTGGCGCGCGGCCCGCCGGCGCGCAGTCGCCCGCTCCCGATAGCAAGGCGCTGCTCCAGGCTCTTGAAGACGCGTTCGTCTCGGTCGCCGATCGCGTCACGCCCGCGGTCGTGAACGTGGGGGCGAAGTCGAAGAGGGGCGTGCCCGGCGAGGCCGGCCCGAGCCCGGAGAACGAGCAGCGCTTCCGCGAGTTCTTCGGCCCGGAGCTCTACGAGCGGTTCTTCAAGCGCCGCGGGCCGCGCGAGGAGACGCGCGCCGCCGGCTCCGGCGTGATCGTCGACGCCAAGGGCTACATCCTGACCAACGCCCACGTGGTCGAGAACGCCGCCGAGATCGAGGTGCGGCTGTCGGACGACCGGAAGTTCTCCGCCACGCTGGTCGGGCGCGATCCCAAGACCGATCTCGCGGTGGTGAAGATCGATCCGGGCGCCAGCCCTCTGCCGGTGGCGGAGCTTGGCGACTCCGACAAGCTCCGGATCGGCCAATGGGCCATCGCCATCGGCAACCCCTTCGGCCTCGACCGCACCGTGACCGCCGGCATCATCTCCGCGACCGGCCGCACCAAGGTCGGCGTGGCGACGTACGAGGCGTTCATCCAGACCGACGCATCCATCAACCCCGGCAACTCGGGCGGGCCCCTGCTCAATCTCGACGGGCGCGTGATCGGCATCAACACGGCCATCGTCTCGTCCGGGCAGGGCATTGGCTTCGCGATCCCCATCAACATGGTCCGCGAGGTCATGAGCCAGCTCGTCTCCAAGGGGCGGGTGGTGCGGGGCTGGCTCGGCATCTCCATCCAGGACCTCACCGACGATCTCGCCGCCGGCTTCGGCGTGACCGCCAGGGGTGGTGTCCTGGTGGCCGACGTCATGAAGGACAGCCCGGCCGAGAGCGGCGGCATGAAGGCCGGAGACGTCATCATCGATTTCGGAGGCACGCCGGTCAAAGAGGTGACCGAGCTGCAGAAGCAGGTGGCCGCGGTGCCGCCGGGCCGGCACGTGCCCGTGACGGTGCTCCGTGATCGCCGCCCGACCAAGCTGACGGTGAAGATCGGCGAGCAGCCCGGCGAGGAGACGGTCGTGTCGGCGGCGCCCAGGGGCATGGGGCTGGGCGTGACCGTCGAGGCGCTCACGGAGGATGCGGCCCAGGCGTACGGGCTTCGCGCCGGCTCGGGCGTGGTGGTGACGGAGGTCGTCCCGGGCAGCGTAGCGGAGGGCGCCGGGATCAAGGAAGGCGACCTCATCCTCGAGGTGAACCGCCGCCGCACGTCGACCGTGGACGAGTTCAAGAACGCGGTGGCGGCCCTCAAGCCCGGCGAGGCCGTGCCCGTGCAGGTCGAGCGGAGCGGCGCCGGGCGACAGTACGTCGTCCTCAAGGTTCCCGCCAAGCCCTGATCCCGTGACCGCCGCCCGCGATCCGTCCCGGCCGCGCCCCGTTGCCCTCGTCATCGACGACGAGCTGGGCGTCCGCGAATCGTTCCGGCTCATCCTCGAGGGCGATTTCGAGGTGCTCGAGGCGGAGCAGGGCAGCGAGGGGCTCGAGATCCTTCACGGCCGCCGGGTGGACGTGGTCCTCCTGGACGTGCGGATGCCGGGGGCGCCCGGCCCGACCTTCCTGCCGCAGATCCTGGCGCTCGACGACGGCATCGCCGTGATCATCGTCACCGCTGTAAAGGACGTGCGGACGGCCGTCGAAGCGATCAAGGGCGGCGCCTACGACTACATCACCAAGCCCTTCGACGTGGACGAGATCCTGGCGCTGGTCCGGCAGGCCGCCGAGCGCCGCGTGCTGCAGCGCGAGGTGCATTGCCTGCGCGCCGAGCTCGACCGCGCGCAGGGCTTCGACGCCCTGATCGGGCGCCACCCGTCGATGGTGAAGCTCTACGAGCTCATCGCCCAGGTGGCGCAAACCCCGGCCACGGTGCTCATCGCCGCGGAGAGCGGCACGGGCAAGGAGCTGGTGGCGCGCGCCATCCACCGGCAGGGGCCGCGGCGGGACCAGCCGTTCGTGGCCGTCAACCTCGCCGCCATTCCGGACACCCTCCTCGAGTCCGAGCTCTTCGGCCACGAGAAGGGCGCCTTCACCGGCGCGCATGCGCGCAAGGTCGGCAAGTTCGAGCTGGCGCACGGCGGCACGCTGTTCCTCGACGAGGTCGGCACGCTCCGCATCGATCTCCAGGCCAAGCTCCTCCGGGCGCTCCAGGAGCGGGAGATCGAGCGGCTGGGCGGAGGGCACCCCATTCCGGTCGACCTCCGCGTGCTCGCCGCGACCAACGTGGACCTGAAGGCCGCCGTGCGCGCCCGCACGTTCCGTGAGGATCTGTACTATCGGCTGAACGTGGTACCCATCACCGTGCCGCCCCTGCGCACGCGGAAGTCCGACATCCCGATCCTCGTCGAGCATTTTCTCCGCAAGTACTCGCAGGAGTTCAAGAAGGACGTCCGCGGCATCTCCCGGGGCGCGCTCCCCACGCTCCAGGCATACGACTGGCCGGGCAACGTGCGCGAGCTCGAGAACATCGTCGAGCGCAGTGTGGCCCTGGCCACGGGGCCGGTGGTTCGCCTCGACGACCTGCCCGTCGACCTGGCGATCCACGAGGTCAACCAGCGCGCCGGCGGGGACGGCGGCCCGGTGCCGCTGCCGCTCCAGGATGCGCGCGACCGCTTCGAGCAGGCCTACGTGCTGCGCGCCCTCGAGCGCGAGAACTGGAACCGGACCCGCGCGGCCCGGCTCCTCGGCATGCACCGCAACACGCTGCTCGCCCGCCTCGCGGCCTGGGGGCTGCGCCGCGAGGACGTGACCGGCGCGCCGCCGTCCGCACTGGGCGGTACCGTCTCCTGAATCCCGGCCTGCAGCGGCCCCTCGCGCTCCTTGCCACCCTCGCGGCCATCATCGGCGCCGTGGCGCTCGGCATCACGTGGAGCCACCGGGCAGCCCCCCGCCAGGCACTCGTCATGGCCTTCACGCCGTCGCGCGACCCGTCGGCGCTCCAGGGGGCGGCCGATGCCTTCGTGAAGCTCCTCTCCGAGTTGTCGAGCGTCCCCGTGCGCGCGCAGGTCGCCTCGGACTACGCCGGCGTGATCGAGGCGCTCCGCAGCCGCCGGGTGGACCTGGCCTTCGTCCATCCCGTCGGCTACGTCCTGGCCAAGCGCGAGGCGGGCTGCGAGATCCTCGTGCGCGACGTGTGGCAGGACCGCACGGCCTACAAGGCGAGCTTCTACGTGCGCAAGGACCGCGGCTTCGCCGGCCTCGAGGACCTCCGCGGCCGCACGATCGCCTTCGTGGATCCGGCGTCGAGCTCGGGCTACATCTACCCGATGGTGCTGCTGATCAAGCGCGGGCTTGTCCAGAATCGCGATCCCAAGACCTTCTTCAAGGAGGCGCTCTTCGCGGGCACGCACGACGCGGCCCTGCGGGCGCTGGTCCAGGGTCGGGTGGACGCCGCTACGACCTTCGACCGGGCGCCCCAGATCCACCTGAAGGACCCGGCCCTGGAGGCGCAGCTGGTGGCGATCGCGGAGACGCCGGACATTCCCGAAGCGGGCATCTGCGCCCGGCCCGGTCTGCTCGCGGACCAACTCCTCGCCATCAAGCGCGCGCTGCTCTCCATGAAGCGGCCCGATCACACGGCCGTGCTGAAGGACATCTACGACATCGACGGTTTCGTCGAGGGCAAGGATGCAGATTACGACCCCGTGCGGGACGCGCTCGCGTTGATGGACTACCGGCCGAAGCGCTGAGGGGGAGGGGCTACTTCCGCCAAGCGGCTATTTCCGATTGACGCACTTGATGAGGCGCCAGCCGTTGAACAGATTGACCTTGGTCGAGATCTCCGCGCTCAGGCCCACCTGCTCGAGAAGCGGCTCGAGCGGCAGGTTGGACTTCCAGCCCAGACGGGTGCAGACAGGCGAAACCAGATCCTCCAGGCGCCCCACCATGCGCCGCTCGCTGCGGAAATGGTTCAGGAGGACGATGTTGCCACCGGGCTTGACCACGCGCTGCATCTCGCGCAGCACGCCCACCGGGTCCGGCACGGCGCTGATGGTGTAGGTCGCCACCGCGGCGTCGAACTCGCTGTCGCCGAAGTCCATGACGGTCGCGTCCATGGCCTTGAGCGTCACGCTGCTGAGGGCCAGCTCCACCACCTTCTCCTGGGCCTTCTCGAGCATCTCCTCGGAGAGGTCGATGCCCGTGATGCGGCAGTGGCCGGGGTAGAGGGGCAGGTTCAGGCCCGTGCCGATCCCGACTTCGAGGACGTGCTCCCCCCGCCGGAGGTCGAGGAGGCGGATGGCCTGCTCCCGCCCGGGATGGAAGATCCAGTCGAAGACGAAGTCGTAGGCGGGCGCGTAGATCTTGTAGGCTCGCGTGACGTGCCGCTTCTCCAGAGCCGCATCCATGGACAGCCGTTTCGGGCGGGAGTTCAGAGGTTGTCCTCACGCATGACTCCCGCTCTTCTAACACGGGGCGCAGGAATTGCCAAGTGCTTTCTGACTCCTTGATCCTAAAGGAGAAAAGTCACGGAGCGGGCGGTGGCGTCGACCGTTCCGCCGCGGCGAGCCTGGCCTCCAGCTGGCGGATCCGGCTGCGCAGCTTCCAGTGACGGAGCAGCCCCACGCACGAGGCGAAGACAAGCCCCCCCATGACCGACACGAGGATCACCAAGCTCAGCGGCATGCCCTCGATTCGCCAGGTCACGAAGCGGATCACGACGGGATCCATGTTCTGCAGGGCGAACACGGCGCACGCGGCACCCACGAGAACCAGGAGGAGATAGGCAAACGTCACCGGTCCGGGCTCCGGCCGTTGCCGCCGAGGGCACGAAGGAAGCGCTGCACGATACGGTCCTGGCATCCGGCCGGATCGGCGGAGCCGGATGCGCCCGGGACCAGGCGGTCCAGGGCCAGCACGGCCTTGGCCATGGTGCGGTGCCCGCCTGCCGAGCCCAGGTCGCCGAAGGCCGCCCGGGTCACGTCGCCCGCCCCCCGCACGTAGCCCACGTTGCGCACCGAGATGTGGACGTCCTCGCCCACGATGCCGGAGACGACGGACCACTCGACGCCTTCCGCCTGGAGGCCGAAGTCGGCGAACTGAGGGATGAGGTCGGCCGTCGCCACGCGCCCGAGGTGCGAGAAGAACACGCCCTTGGTGATGCGGCGCCTGGCGAGCCCCGTGGCCAGCGCGTCGAGGGCAGCCTCGCCGAGCGCGGGCCGCTCGATGCGCCGGAGCGCATTGTGGTTGGCGAGCAGGTACAGGAGCGTGAAGGCTTCGAGATCCGCCTTGGTGCCGCCCCGCTCGAGGCCGAGCGTGTCGGCCTTGATGCCGTAGAGCAGCGCCGTGGCCAGCCGCTGCGTGATCTTCACGTCCGCGGCGCGCAGGTAGTCGACCAGGATGGTCGAGGTGGCGCCGTAGGACGGCCGCACGTCACGCAGGTGCGCGCGCACCGGCTCCTCCACGGGGTGGTGGTCGATGACGAGGTCGACCTCGACGAAGCGCTCCTCGAGAAACGACGGCTGCACGTCGACCATGGCCACCCGGTCGAAGCCGTGCATCTCGCGCGTGGTGATCGGCTCCACGTCGATGTCGAGGATCTCGCACATGGCGACGTTCTCGGGCCGCGTGATGGTGCCGAACGTGCAGATGGGCGCTCCCGTACGGTTGCGGCCGAGCAGCGTCCGGAGAGCCAGGGCGGAGGCGATGGCGTCGGGATCGGGATCGTCCTGCATCAGGATCAGCACGCGCGCGGCGCCTTCGAAATGCGCGCGGATCTTCTCGACGCGCGCGCGCTCGTGTGCGCGCTCGAGCTCGGGCTGGAGGACACGCTCGGCGAAGGCGGACAGCGGCACCGTGATCGCGCCCGGGACGTGCAGACGCTCGTCGCCCACCACGAGCACGGCAGCGTCGGGGAGGCCGGCGCGCACGGCGGCGCCGACACGTCCGGCGCGCCCTGCCGGCGCCGCTACCACAAGGGGCCCGCGGCCGCGGCCCAGCGCGCGCCGGTACGCCGCCGGATCTTCCGGGTCGCCCGTGACCGCGCGAGCCTTGCGCCGGGCGAGCCGGGCGCGCAGCGCGGGCTGCGCGACGAGGTAGAGGGGCGGCTCGCCTCCGAGCGCGATATGGCCCTCGAGGTCGAGGACGAGCTCTTCGGGCAGGACGAGAACCGGTCGCATGAGCTCCGCGGGCGGCGCGCTAGTCGCGAGTCCCGCTGCGAAAGGCTCGGCTGCCCGCGCGCACGCCGGCGCGCACGGCCCGTGTCAGGCGGCCGGCCTTCGACTCCACGGACTCCCGCGACGCGGCGAGCGCGCGGGTGATCGAATCGAGCGATTGCTTCAGGGTGGCGTGCGCGGTGTGGATCTGCGCCGCGGCACGACGCTCGAGGCCCTCGAGACGCGCCCGCGTGGCACCGACGCTGCTGGAGGCCTCGCTGCGCAGCGCCTTCAGCTGTTCCTCGAGGTGGGCGAGCCGCGCCTCGAGCTCCTTGAGTCCGGACTGTGCGGCGCTGCTGGCGGGCCGCCGCTTTGGTCGCTCGGCCATGTGTCCTCCCGTGTCACGGCTTCGACGTCCTGACATTTCACCTGTACCTCAAGGGCTCTCCGGGGGCAAGCTTCTTGGCCGCGGGGCTCCTAGCGCAGGAAGGCTGTCCAGAGCTGGAGAGCGAAGGCGACGGCGGTGAGCGAGAGGGTGGCGCCGGCCAGCACGCGATCGCCTCCCTGCTCTGGCCGCTCGTGGGTCGGGCTCAGCACGAAGGCGGCCAGGAAGCCGCCGATGAGTCCGCCCGCATGCCCCCAGTTGTTCACGCCGGTGCCCGAGACGAGCCCCAGCACGAAGAGGACGAGGGCCCACGCGCCGTACTGCCGGAGCACCTGGCTGCCGAAGAATCCGCCGCGGCGGCGGCCGTACCACACCATGGCCGCGAGGAGACCGAAGACCGCGCCCGAGGCGCCCACCGTGAAGGCCGTGCCCACGAAGCTCGACAGGAGGAAGCACGCGACGCCGCTCGCCGTGAAGATGACGATGGTGCGCGCGCGGCCGTACACCTGCTCCACGTCCGGGACGAGCTGCCGCACCCAGAGCAGGTTGAAGAGGATGTGCAGCAGGCTGCCGTGGAGGTAGATGGCGGTGAGGACGGTCCACCAGTGCCCCTGCTGCCAAGGAATGGCGCCCGCCATGCCGAGCGTGTAGAGGGCCCGGCCGCTCGGGGCGAAGAGGTCGAAGACGCCGCGCGGGACCAGGATCGCGCGCGGATCGAGCGCGAGCGAGGCGAGGTACGCGACGACGGCCACCACCGTCACGAGCCCGGCGAAGTCGAGGCCACCGATGAGTCGCCCCAGGCTCTGCCCGTAGCCCCAGAGGCCCGGGTTGCGCCGGCCGCAGTAGAAGCACACGGCAGCGTCCACGCGGTTCAGCTTGCCGCACGCGTAGCAGAGGCTCGACCCGGAGCGCTGGCGGAACACGCCGCGCCTCAGGCGCCGTACTTGGCGAAGCGCAGGGCGTTGGCCATCAGGACGGGCATGAGATCCTGGGCCGGCGCGATGCCGAGCGCGCCCGCGGCGCAGTCCCGCTCGGTGAAGCGGCTCACGTGGTCCGCGCCGCAGTAGGCGCTCGCGACGAGGACGGGCACGGGCTGCCAGCCGTGCGCCGCGAGCACGGACGGCGTCGCGTGGTCGCCGGAGATGGCCAGCACGTCCGGCGTGAGGGCCAGGATGGCGGGCAGGTGCGCGTCGAAGCGCTCGAGCGCGGCCACCTTGGCGTCGAAGTCGCCATCCTCGCCGGCCTTGTCGGTGTCCTTGTAGTGCACGAAGAAGAAGTCGTAGTCGTTCCAGCGCTGCCGCAGGGTGGCGATCTCGTCGGCATAGGTCGAGCCCGTGTCGAGCACGTCCATGCCGACGAGCCGCGCGAGACCCCGGTACATGGGGTAGGCGGCGATCGCCGCGGCCCGGAGCCGGAACGTGTCGGGAAAGAGCGGAATGTCTGGCTGCCGGTCGAAGCCCCGGAGAAGGACCATGTTCGCGGGCGCCGCGTCCCGGAGCAATGCCTGCGCCCGCTCGATGAACGCATTCACGGCGGCCGCGGCGCGGCCGGCGGTGGGCTCGAGCGGCCGCACGGGGAGCGGGGGCACGCCGAGGGCCTGCGGGTCGGTCTCGGACAGACGGCCGGAGAGGTCATCGCCGCGCAGCACGAGGACGAACCGGTGCTCCTTGACGGGCTCGATGACGATGTCCACCCCGTCCACGGCGATGCTGCGAAGCCGCTCGCAGAGCTTGATGCAGAGATCGGTGGCGATCCGGCCCGCGCGCCGGTCCGTGATCCGGCCCTGGCCGTCCACGGTGCAGAAGTTGCCCCGCGCCGCGACGTCCCCCGCCTTCAGGTGGAAGTCGATGCCGAGCGCCTCGAGCACGCCGCGGCCCACCGGATGCTGGAGCGGGTCGTAGCCGAACAGGCCGAGATGGCCGGGTCCGCTCCCCGGCGTGATCCCGGGGCCCACGTGGCGAAGCAGCCCGCACGCGGAGCGCGCTGCGAGGGCGTGCAGGTTGGGCAGGCGCGCGGTCTCGAGCTCGCTCTTGCCCGTGGCGGGGCGGGGGAGCCCGCCCAGCCCATCGAGCGAGCACAGCACGATCTTGGTCGTGTTCGGCTGGGCGAGGTCGTGCAGCAGGGCGAGATCCATCTACGAGGTGATTTCCTTGTTCTCTCCGAAGTCGGCGGGCACGGGCGGCCCCCAGATGTAGAGGGAGTCGTCGGCGGGGAAGTCTCGCGGCTCCCACGCGCAGCTCTCCGGGATCTGGTCGATGTCGTAGAAGTACTCGGCGAAGCTGCCCCAGGGATCGCGGATGTAGTAGAAGAAGTTCGATCCGATCACGTGCCGTCCGAAGCCCCAGCCCGGCTGCCATCCCCGGTCCGCCATCTGCACCGCGCCCATGCCGATCTCGTCCACCCCGCCCACCTCGAACGAGGCGTGGTGGAAGCCCGGCGCCGTCGACGCGAGGAAAGCCAGGTTGTGATGATCGGCGGTGCAGCGCATGAAGGCGATGATGTTGCCCGAGCGATCGGAGAGCTTGAGGCCCAGCACGCGCGAATAGAAGTCGACCTGCCGGTTGATGTCCGGCGTGAAGAGGAGGACGTGTCCGAGCCGCCGCGGCGCGACCGCGAGCCCGCGGGCCGGCGCGCCCCTCGCGGCCAGGCGTGGAGCGTATCCGGGGCCGTTGAACGCCGGCGGGGTCTCGGCCGGCGGCGCCGGGGCGGCCTCCTCGCGCACGTTGAGCAGGTTGCCGTCCGGGTCCCGGAGCCAGATGCCGCCATCAGGTGCGTGCCCGGGGGGATCCACCTCGGCCACGCCGGCGCGACGGATGGCCTCGCGCGTGCGCGCGAAGTCCTCGCCGGTGGCGCCGAAGCCGAGGTGGTGGAGCCGCTTGCGCGGCCCCTCGTAGAGGAGCACGGTTTCGCGCTGCTGCTTCGCCGGCCGGAGCCGCACCGCGGGCCCCCGGCCGGAGTCGTCCGCGAGACCGAAGTCGCGGTAGTACCGCTGGCCCACGGACTGATCCGGCACCTCCAGCGCGTAGTGGAGCAGCGAGCGCACCGGCATGGCAGGCCGCCGGCCTCAGGCGTCCTTGATCGGGTTCTCGAGGGAGCCCAGGCTCGCGATCTCGAGCCGGCAGGTGTCGCCCGGCTGGAGCGTGACCTGGGGCTTGCGGGAGAAGCCCACGCCGGCGGGCGTGCCGGTGGAGATGAGATCGCCCGGCGACAGCGTCATGATGTTCGTGAGGTACTCGATGATGTAGCCGATGTCGAAGATGAAGTTCTTCGTGTTGCCGTCCTGCATCAGGGTGCCGTTGACCCAGGTCTTGAGGCTCAGCGAGTGCGGGTCCGGGACCTCCGCCCGGTCGGCGATGTAGGGGCCGACGGGCGCCAGCGTGTCGCCCATCTTCCCGGGACCCCACTGGCTGGTGTGGAACTGGAAGTCCCGCGCGCTCACGTCGTTGATGATCGTGTAGCCGTAGACGTAGTCGAGGGCCTTCGCCCGGGGCACGAAGCGCGCCGTCTTGCCGATGACCAGCCCCAGCTCCACCTCCCAGTCGAGCGTCTTCTCGCCGCGCGGCCTCAGGATGGGCTCGCCCGGATCGAGGATGGCGTTGTTCCACTTGGGGAACACGGGCGGCTCCTTGGGGACCTGGGCCCCGGTCTCGGCCGCATGGTCCCGGTAGTTGAGCCCGATGCAGATGAACTTCCCGGGGTCGTTGATGGGAGCGTGGAGACGGACGGAGCTGGCCGCATGGCTGACGGGCTGGAACTTCCCCGCCTTGGTCGCGTCCACCATGGCTCCCAGCATGTCCTGGGTCGCCGAGCCGCCCTCGAGGAAGCCGCGCGTGCTCTGAGGGAAGAGCGCGGCCGCGATGGCGGCGGAGCGGACGACCCCCTTGCCCTCGAGCCACGCGACGCAGCTCGCCTCGAGGTCGACCACACGGTCCTGGCCCATGTAGCAGCCGAGGCGGGCAGCGGAGCCGTTCTGAGAGAACCGGACGATCTTCATGTGGGCCTCCTTGAGGATCCTGTGGGCGACCGGGGCGGCCGCGCGCCGAATGATAGCACCGTTTCAGGGCTCTGGCGGGCGGTTGAAGAGGTTGGTTTTTCCTTGATATAGTCGCGCAAATGCCTGCTAGGGTAGGAGTGTCAACATGCGAACACGGCCCCGGCTCACATGCCCGAGTCGACCGCAGGCTAATGGAGGCACGGCCATGAAGACTTCCCCCTGGATCGCTGCGGCGCTCGTGGCGGCTTTGCTGTCGATGGGGCCCCTCGCGCCTATGGTGTCGATCGCCGAAGCCCAGCAGATGCAACAGATGCAGCAGGCCACACCGGCACCGCCCCTCGAGCCGCCCGTGACCAGCCAGGTCCCGGGTCAGGAGATGCGGCCTGCCGACCCGTCCGAGTCGATGATGCTTCCTGCGAATGACCCGGTGACGAGCCACGAGCCGACTCCCGGTGATGCGACCGGCGCGGCCGTGATGAACGTGGTGTACGTCCCAGGGAAAGCCTTTCTCTGCACCGCCGGCGTGATCACCTCGACGGTGCTCCTCGTGCTCACCTTCGGGAGCGCGTACCGGGCGGCGCGGAGCGTCTTCCTGGAAGGCTGCAGCTCGCCATGGGCGCTCACCGCCGAGCACGTCTCGGGCAAGATCCCTGGCCCCGGCGATCCCGGGTACGATCCCGCGAACTATTGATTCGGAGGGGGGCTCTCGCCCCCCTTCCGAGCCTCCCTCCAGCGGATTGCGCGGGCT
>Ga0335071_10000647_pt1 | contig 37978 bp, 30 predicted proteins | sample Lox_Sample_15_FD_206724 | JGI IMG/M metagenome (GOLD analysis project Ga0335071, IMG submission 206724) | Soil microbial communities from Loxahatchee National Wildlife Refuge, Florida, United States - Lox_Sample_1.5 | ecosystem: Environmental > Terrestrial > Soil > Wetlands | place: USA... | reverse complement strand
GCAGCCACAGCGCGGGGGCACGATAGAGAACATTCTCGCCTTGGTGGTCCCTGGCCTGCGGCACAGCACTCGGGTTGAGCAGCAGCCGGCTGCCGAGGAGGAGGCTCCCGAGGCCGATGAGGGCGGCGAGATAGAGGGCCGGCATGGGCGAGCCCCATTGGGCCATTGCCGCCGAGGCGATCACCGGCGCCAACACCGCGCCCGCACCGAAAGCGAAATGGAGCAGGTTGACCGCCGATACGACCTTCTCTTTGGGAAAGACCGCCGTCACCATTACGTTCGTGCTGATGTCGATGGCGCCCTGCCCGAGGCCGATGAGGAAGGCGCTGGCGAGCAGCAACGGCAATATCAGGCTCACCGTGATGCCGACCATGCCCAAGGTCAGAAGTCCCGTGCCGATAAGGACCATGTTCCGAAGCCCGACCCGCTCGTTGAGCCACCCTCCCGTGAACTGCGTCGTCAGCGCGCCCACGAAGAGGGCGGTGAACATCGAACCGACCGCTTCGACGGGAACGGCCAACCTAGTCGCCAGCTGAGGGAGCAGAGGCCCGAGCGCACCCGAGAACATGCCGATGACTAGGGTTGACGTCCCTGCCACTCCCAGCGTCGACCTCGGCGTCCTCATTTTGCACTCCCTGCGCGCCCGGATCCCACGCGAACCTCAGAACAGATCCTCGCGTCTCATTCGTTCGAGAGCCACGGCAACCCCGTCCTCATCGTTACTCACCGTCACCCAGGTCGCCGCCTCGATGACCGCAGGTCGCGCGTTGCCGACCGCCACACCGAGGCCCACCGCCCTCAGCATGGCGATGTCGTTCTCTCCGTCTCCGATGGCCGCGATCTCTCCGGCTGAGCACCCCAGGATGGCTCCGAGTTCCAGCACAGCCTGGGCCTTGTCCGTGCTCGGGCTGAAGACCTCGAGGTAGTTTGGGTTGGAGAACTGAGCGGCACAGCCCGCCGGAAGCGTGGCTCGTAACGTCCGAAGCTGCTCGATGGCGCCGAGCGGAACCATGCACTGGAGCTTGAACGGGGGAACGCTCAGCCAGTCCAGGTCCTCTATTCGGGGCTCTACCTCGATAATGGCCGCTTCGCGGGTCACCGGGCCGTCGAGCTCGGCGACGCTCCAGTGCTCAAGGTCCCACCACCCGACGCTGATGTGCAGTTCGCGGGCGCGGCGGACCACCCAGCGCGCCGGCTCCAGCTCCATCCTTCGGCTCTGCAGCACGGCAGCAGGCGGCGAGGAATCTAGCCGGCAAAGCAGGGCCCCGGAGAAGGCGACCGCATGGCCCTCGAGCCCGAGTTGCCGGGCCACGGGTCTGAGGCCGGCTGGACCCCGCGCTGAGCCTAGGGCCACGTGAACCCCTGCCTCGGCTGCTTCCCTGACCGCGCTTCGTACACGCTCCGTGATTCGATGCCGGCTGTCGAGAAGTGTGCCGTCGACATCCAGGACCAGCAGGCGGAGGCGGGCCCCTCCTCCCTTCGAGCTCATGGTTCGCTTCGGCCCTCGGCTCATTCGTTCCGACCGCCGCTCTCCATTCTCACCTCAACCACCAATACAGACCTGGAGTCCGTGGCGGGAGAGCTCGGTCTTTACCTGGGCGAGCTTCTCGTCGCTGTTATGCAGGCTCTGGTCGTACCTGAACACCTTGCCCACCTGCGCGCTCTTCGAGGCGCCCATGGAGTGGTAGGGCATCACGTCGATGCGCTTCACCTCGGGGAGCCTGTCGGCCACGAACCTGCCGAGCGCCTCGACATTGGCTAGATCGTCGTTGTAGTGCGGGATGAGGGGGAAGCGGACGATCATCTCGCGTGCGACCCGGGCGGCCGCCTCGGCGTTCTGGAGGACGAGCGTATTGCTTGCGCCGGTCCGGGCCTTGTGCGCCGCCGAGTCCATGTGCTTGAGGTCGAAGAGGAGCAGGTCGACCTGCTGCAGGATCCGCTCCAGGGTGGACCAGGGCGTGACCCCGCAGGTCTCGATGGCTGTGTGGATCCCTTCCACCTTGCAGGCCCGGAGGATCCGATCGCAGAATTCCGGCTGCATCGTGGCCTCGCCCCCGCCCACCGTCACGCCACCACCGGAGTTCTGGAAGAAGACCCGGTCGCGCCGGGCAACGGCCATCACCTCGTCCACCGTCATGCGCTTGCCGACAACCGACCGAGCGCCATAGGGGCAGGCATCGACGCACTCCATGCAACGGCGGCAGTCCTCTCGCGGGATCGTGTGCGTGGCTTTGAACTCTTCCCCGTGGGGACAGTGCTCCACGCAGCGGAAGCACCGCTCACACTTCTCCTCCAGGAAGCGAAGCTCCGGTCGGGGGTCCTGCGATTCCGGATTGGCGCACCAGTCGCAACGAAGGGGGCAGCCTTTCAGGAAGACCAGCGTCCGGATCCCATGGCCGTCGTTCAGGCTGAAGCGCTGGATGTCGAACACGAGGCCGGAGCGCCCATCCTCGTCGAGGTCTGGGCGGCCGGCCTTCCCTCGTTCGGGAGTGGCGTTGGTCTCGGACAAGCCACTCCTCACATCCGATGCTCGGTACGGCGCATGTACTCGTCCTGCTGCGCCTTGGCGAGCTGCACGAAGTAGGCGGTCAGGCCGCCCAGCCTGACCCGCAGCGACACGTACTTCTCAGGCTCCTTCTGCGCACGCTTGAGGGTCTCCAGGTCGACCTTGGTGATGGTCATGATGTTGGAGCCCAGGTCGATGAACGATCGGATGAAGGCGAGCATGATAGCCCGGCTCTGCTCGGGCTCCTCCTTATCGAAGCTGACCCGCAGGTCGATCGGGCAACCGCTGTTTAGCCGGGAGAGATCGAACTTGGCGGCCGAGAGAAGAACGGCCGTCGGCCCCTCCTTGTCGCGTCCCACGGCGGGCGAGAAGTTGCTGGAGAAGGCCTCGTGGGCCACACGGCCATCGAACGACGCCCAGGCGTTATGCCCGAAACGGGGATAGTTCTCGAACGTGGCCGCCCCGGCGCTCACCTGCAGCCAGTCGACCTTGCGGTTCCAGGCATCGGCGTGGTCGCAGAAGTCCCCGAGAAACCGGGTGAGCACGGCGTCCGCCTCGTCGGAGTCGTTCCCGTACTTGGGTGCCTTCTCGAGGCAGGCCCGCCGTAGCTCTTCGTAGCCCTCCCAGTTGGCCTTGAGGGCCCGAATCGCGTCCTTGAGGGAGACCCGCCTGTCCTCGTAGACGAGTTTCTTGAACGCGAGGAGGGAGTCGATGCAATGGGAAAGACCAGTGATGAACAGCGAGTAGATGCGGTAGCGGGCGCCACGGTCGGTCAGGTCTCGACCATTCTCGACACAGTCGCGCATGAAAGCCGAAAGATAGGGCTCCGGCGCGATGCGCTGCATGCGATCGTAGTACGCAATCTTGTTCTGAAGTGCCGTATCGATTTTGTGCCGCACCTGCTTCATGAATGCCTGGTAGAACTCCTCGTATGTGGTGAGGCTGCTGGCCACATCCCCTAGGTCGAGACCGACCTGGCGGCCACTGGCCATGGAGACGCCGTTGTTGAGCAACGCCTCCATGCACGGCATGACCTCGATGTGGCCGTAGGTGTACTCCGTCTTGCCGTAGATCAGCACTTCCCAGCAGCCGTCGCTGGAGTAGTCGAGCGCGTCCTCGGCGGGTATGTCGAGTCGCTCCCGCAGCCCCTTGATGATGGAGCCGTCGTTGAAGAGAACGGGCTGGGCGCCGCCGTTGCACAACTCGCCACTGATGAACTCGAGCCACTGCTTCGGCGAGTCCCGGTGAATACGCGCACTGATCATGGGCGAGACGAATTCGAGCTTGTTGATGATCTCAAGGAAAAGGTAGCTCAGGTCGTTGGTCGCGTCCTTGCCGTCTGGGCCGAAGCCGCCGACCGTGGCGCTCTGCAACCAGTGGTTGGCCGATTGGCCGAACGTGTACTCCGCATCGTTCTCCATGTCGAAGCGGGTGGTGGCTTCCTCCGGGCTGCCGCCCTGCGACCAGTCACCCACGGTCAGGTGGTTCTCGTGGTGCTCGCGGCGGAACTGCACCCGCTCGTTGAACTTCACGAGGAAGGAGGCGATCATCTCCTTGGCTCGGTCACGGGTGATAACACCCTTCCGAATATCGGCCTCGTAGTATGGCCAGAGGTACTGATCGATCCGGCCCAGCGGGGTGTAGGTGAGCGTGCTGTGTAGAAGCATGTGGACGAACCACACGCTCTGGAGCGCTTCCTGGAAGGACTCCGCGGGCTGGGCCGGTACTTTGCGGCAGATGGCCCGGATCTCCTCCAACTCACGCCGGCGCTCTTCGGAAGGCTCGGTCTCGATCAACTTCCCGAGAAGCTGAACGTAGCGCCGCGGCACCTCCATGGCTGCGACCAAGGTGTGCCGCACGGCCTCGTAGAACTCGACGGTCTTCTGACTCAGCGACTTTCGGCGGTCAAGTCGGGCATCGATCTCGGCCATTACGCCCCGGTACCCCTTGCTCAATACGTCAGGGTAATAGGGCATATGGTGGCCCCATACTGACTTGCGGCTTAGCGCGTACCGGGCCGCCTCCGCGGCTTCCTCGTCGGTCTCGTAGCGGGGGAAGGTGTGACCGTAACCGACCGAGGACATGGTGGCCATGCCCACGATGAGCTCGTTCGGTTTCACCTCGATGGGCATCTCCCGGCAGACCTTCTCGAAGGCCATCGCCTTGCGCATGATGAGCGGCTTCGCCGCGATGCCAGGCGCGTCGAGGATGGTCAGGTCGTCCCCCCACCACTCCTTCTTGACGAAGAAGTTGGCGAAGGCCTGCTGCTTCAAGGTCTCGATCCGGTTCATGGGCTCGTCTCCACGGGCCGGTACCCGACCGACCCGCTCCACGTCGTTCGGAGATCTAACCTACCTCGCCCGGAGCCGCCGGCACGCGGGCCCCGAGCGAGCACCACATTGCCTCGTACTCACAGCATGTGTACTTCCCCGCACTCGACGGATGGATAGCCTCGCCAGCGTAACGTCCTCGCGGAGCCGCAACCGCCGCGGTCACCGGAATCCGGTGCAGTGCGGCCAAGGTGGCCGTCCCTGCCCTCCAGATCTTGAGTACGCTAGCCCATACGCAGAGGTCGAGTTACCCACAGGGCTGAAGAGATGGAGGACAGGAGTGAATCACGACCTACCCTCGCCGGGGTCAACCCTTGCGGGGCTCTAGGCCTCGACGAGAACGAACCTCTGCCGCGTGACGGCCAGCGCGCCGCTCCAGGCCGAAAACGGCGGCAGCGACCGCCGCCCGACAACCCTTCTGTCCACTATCCGGAGGGGCGAGTTGCGTCTGGGGAACCTGCGTGGAAACCCGGCAACGACTCGCGCCAAGAAATCCGAACCGAGCTCCGGCCGCAACGTGCTCCCGTCTTCGACCGATCCTGGAGAGGTGCCGATCAGGGTCTACGGCGCCGTGTCATCAACCGAGCAGCTGTGTTGTCGGATCGCCCTCAGGGAGCCAGGATCGAAGCCCATAGCGGATCCAACGCCGACGTCTTCTAGGAAATGTGTGCGCCCCGCCGCTGGATTACCGTGGCCGTGAGGAGTGTCGCTCACGTCGGTGGGCGGTTTGTGGCGGTTCGAGAGGGAATATCTCCTCCGAGCTCCTCGACGGTGCCGTCCCGACGGAGTCGTTTCGCCGCGTTAGGTAGGACGGCGGCACTCAACCCTCACGGGAGGAGGTGAGGTCGCTATGCCGGGGCTGCGGCGGCCCAAGACGACGTCCGGCGTGAGAGACCTGCCCCTTGCATCTCGATGCACCGTTCGCGAGTTGGAATGCCGCGACCATAGCGGCGAGCTCCTCCGCCTGTCCGGATAGCTCGCTTGCCGCAGAGGAGGACTCCTCGGCGCTTGCCGCATTCTGCTGCGTCACCTTGTCCATCTCAGTAAGTGACGTGGTGACCTGCTGGACGCCTGCAGCCTGCTCGCGAGCTGCGGCAGCGATCTCCGCGACGATCTCCGTCACCTTGGAAACGCCGCTTGCGATCTCGGAGAGCTTGCTCGCGACCTGTCCGGCGGTGCTCTCGCCCTGTCCCGCTTCCTTGACGGACTGTTTGATCAGCCCCTCGGTCTTGGACGCGGCTTCCTTCGCGCGAAGGGCGAGTGACCGGACCTCCTCTGCGACCACGGCAAACCCGCGCCCTGCTTCCCCGGCCCGCGCGGCCTCGACGGCGGCGTTCAGGGCCAGCAAGTTCGTCTGGAAGGCAATGTCGTTGATGTCGCGGATAATCTGCGAGGTCCCCTCCGCGCTAGCCTTGATCTTGGACATGGCCCCCTGCATCTGCTCGACTGCCGCCGACCCCTCGCTGGCAGCGGCACGAGCGGACCGGGCAAGGTCGTCGGCCTGCTGTGCACTATCGGCGGTCTGCTTCGTCGTGCTGGAGACCGATTCGAGAGATGAGCTCGTCTCTTCCAGCGAGGACGCCTGCTCCGACGCGCCCGAGGCTACCGCTTGCGAGGACGAGGCGATTTGCGTAGCGGCGGAGGAAACCTGATCTACGGCCTGGGCGACTTGAGCCAGCGCATCATGAAGCGCGGTCGCCATCCCGTTGACCGACTCCCTGATTTTGGCGTGGTCCCCCTGGTAGCTGCCACTCATCCGGGCGCGGAGGTCGCGCGCGGCCAGCCGCTCGAGTGTCTGGGCCGCCTCCTGAACGGGGGCGAGTGTGGTGTCCAGGGTTCGGTTCATGCCCTCCACGGCATCACGAAAGGCACCCTCGTGCCGCGTTGCGTCGATGCGCGCGGAGAGCTTGCCCTCCACCGCGGAGCGGGCCAGGCCTTCGACGTCTGCAACCAGCAGGCCCAACGCATCGACACAGCGGTTCAGACTCTCCTGCATTGCGACGAGGTCGCCCTGTACCTGGGCCGTTCGGCGGGGTGGGATCTCTCCGTGCGAGATCCGTTCGCAGTATTCGGCGACGACGCGGAAGGGCATCACGATGGAATCCAGCGTTTCGTTCACGCCTTGGATGATCCCGCGGAAATCACCCTGGTGCCGGGTGGCGTCGGCCCGGTAGTCGAGGCGTCCCGCAACTGCGGCCGAGGAGAGCGCATTCGCGTCCGAGACAAGGCCGTTCACCGCCTCGATGCAGACGTTGAGGTTGCGCTTGAGCAGGTCGAAATCGCCACGGTACTCGGCGGTGATCTTCTCGGGAATGTCGCCTTTGGCGATGCGTTCCACGTACGACGCCGATACCTTGAGCGGTGTCACTAGGGCATCCAGCATCTCGTCAATGCCCTTGATGACGCGCGCGTCGGAGCCCTGATACCCGCTGGGATCGACCCGGTAATCGAGGCGCCCTTCCAGCGCGGCCTGGATCACGGCGTCGATGTCGCGGGCTCGCCGAGTGACCGTGTCGATGAGGGAGTTCAGGCTCTCCTTGATCCGCCGGAAGTCGCCGTTGAACTCCTCCGTGATCTTCTCCGGGAGTTCGCCTCGAGCGATGGCGTCGACGTACTGTGCTGTGAGCGCCATGGGACGGGCGCAGGCGTCCATCGTCTCGTTCATCCCGATAACTACCGGCTGGAACTCACTGGCGAGCCGGGTAGGGTCGCCGCGTCGATCGAGACGGCCCTCCCGCACCGCCTCCGCCAGGCGGGCTGCTTCCTCGGTGAGGTGGGCGAGCGGCGCGGCTACGAACAGGTTCACGATGAGGAGCAACACCAGCGCCAGGACCCCGTCGACAACCAGGATCTGCACCACTGTCTGCGATAGCTCCGCACGGAGTTGTGCCCGCAGCCGGCCCCGCTCGTAGACGATCACGCCCTTACCGATGACCTTGCCGTCCTTGCTGACCGTGAACGTCCGAGTCTGTGCGTCCGCGGAGGGCGGCGGCACCTCCGCGACCGGCTCTGGCTTACCCTCCTTGCGGTCCACGGCGGCGAAGGGCTTGTCGTCGGCGTCCTTCACTTCGATGGCCGAGATGTCCTGGATGAGCATCTCGCTGAGGAGCACCTCGCGGGCGTCGTCGGGAGTGATGTTCCAGAGCGGAGCCGACAGGTTCTTCGTTAGTCGGTCGGTCGACCGGTCGAGCGAGGCCATCAGTGCTGCGTCCAGCTTGCTCCGCTGAGTGGCGTACTGGACCCCTCCCAGGGCGGTGAGCACGATCGTGATCGAGGCGAGGCAGGTGACGAGCACCCGCGCCTTCAAACTGAGCCGTCCGGATCGAGTCCAGGCCATGGAAGGCCCTCCACGCGGTCGGCCCCGAGACCGGGCCCCGCGCCCCGATTAACAACGGAACTACTTGATGACGCCGTTCAGCTTCTCCAAGAACGCCTTCGTCCTCGGCGAAGCCTTGCAGAGGACGGAGTCCTCGTGGACCTCGACCGGCTGAGCCTCGGCGTGGGGGAACGGCTTCATGTTCAGCTTCTGGAAGGCGATCTCCATATCGGGCGTCCACTCGAGGAGGTAGTCCACCCGCCCGAGTTCCAGCTTCTTGATGCTCGCCTCGGGGGTGGGGGATGGGTCCTTGATGAAGTCCTTGGAGTCGTCGATGCGCTTCCCGTAGGGGAGGCCCGCCCGGATCCCCACCTTCTTGCCCTTGAGAGCGTCCAGGCTCGATACGGCGGGCGCCCCTGCCGGCGAGAAGATGTACACCTTGGCCAGGTTCTGCGGCTTGCTCGCAAGGTAGGCGTCGGTATTGAACTCATAAAAGACAGGGTTCTTGTTTGCCGGGGAGATGCAGCAGTCCGAGCACTTCGCAAACTCAGCGAACGCTCGTGTCGCCGGCAGGACGGTGAGGATCGCATCCTTCACCTGGACCACGTTCTTGTCGTAGTCGCCCCCCTTATCGGCCTGGTGTAGGCCCGCGATCTCGATGCCCAAGACGGTCACCTGGGCGTGCGCCGCGAGAGGAACGAGGCTGAGCGCGAGCAGGAACGATGTGGTACAGGCTCGAAAAGTCATCTCGGATGCTCCTGTGGATTCAGGTGTTAGACCGCAACCCCGCGGGCTGCACGGCGCGTGCCGTCGTCGCGCCCTCCCCCCGCGTGCGGTGATGGGGGGTGGGGTCGAACCGCAAGCCAGTGAAGTCACGAGACGGGTAGCCGGGCGACCCCCTAAGACTTTGGAAGGGTGAAGGTGGACCCCGGGTCGGCGTGCAATGAGTTAGGGACGGTTCGCTGGTACCCCCCAGGAACCGAACGTGTGTTTACTTTTGATGGCGAAGTTCGGAGAGAGTTGCTTCGCGAACACCGCATCTTCCGCGATGTCTTCACGCTCATCTGAGAATGAGGGAATGGCTCAGGTGAGGAGCCCCGGGTCTTTCGTATCCGCTTTCCCCCATCGATGCCGGAACCAAGTCCCGAGGCCGGCAAGGTCCACACACCGCCAGCCTGCGATCCGCTCAGGCAGTCAACCTCGTTTGCCTTCTCCTACTTCAGGCGCGGACAATTACGGCCACGAACTCGAGGCGGTCGTTGCCAGTGTTCTCGATACCGTGAGTTCCGCCACTCCTGACGAGGTGAGCGTCACCAGCATTGAGAGAGGCGGGAACTCCACCCTCGACTAGAGTCCCCTGGCCCCGGATCACGTAGTAGATCTCGTCCTCGCCCACGTGTCGGTGGAGGCCTATTGAGGCACCCGGCTCAAGCGCGATCACGGCGAACAGGCGGGAGAATGCCGGAAGATCTTCTTTCCTGAACATATGGGTGATCTCTGTCACACCCGTCCCTCCCTGCTCCTTCTCGTTCCGCTCGGTGGGCATGGCGTCGGCTCGTGTGATCATATGTTCTCCTCAGGTGAACTCCCGCAATTCCGCGTGCGAACTCGCGTCATGGTAATGCCGGTGCAGTGCTCTAAGATCCTGTCGACCTTACCACGATCATCCTGACCCGCCTGTTCGCGATGCGGTGCCAGGCCGCCGCTGCGCTCGCCAGACCACTGGGGCGCCACGATCAGCGACGCATGTCTTCGTTGCGCAGCAAATCCCCAGCCGCGGCGCACTGGAGAATGGTAGGCAGGAGCGGCATCAGTGCCGGAGAACGGTGTCTTCGCCTTTCCAGCGAGCCTGCGCCGGCACATGCCCGTGTGCTCAGAGCCACGGCTGTCGGCGGACCCTATCCGCGCTGGCATGAGTTGCGCTTCGCCGCCGTCCGGGGCCGCGCCTGACGGCGGCGGGTCGCGGGGCGTCCGGCGGCTCGGCCGCGGGACGGTTCATGCTGTCTGGCCAGAGTTGAGAAGGGGCGGCCAGCAGGCCGGTGGTTCAGGTGAGCTCCCGGTGATTCGTGACCTGGGCGGCGAGGAGCGCATCGCGGAGCGTCTCCATCGCGCGTGCCCAGGCGAGGGCCTGCCACCCCTTCGAGGCGCCAGGCTCCGCCACGCGCCGACCGCGTAGTAGCCGATGAGCCTGAGCCAGTTGACGGTCTCGATGGAAGTCCGGGACGTCTGGCAAGGGTGACCCTCGTCCTCCCCGAGCATCACGTCGAGCGTCCAGTGGCAGCCCTTGTCGATTCTCCAGGGCAGACGCACCAGCGTGAGCTCCTCGCCGCGCGAGAAGGTAGGCGCGGGGATCGAGGTCACGAAGCACCGCTGCCCGACGGCCACGCACTCACCGTCCGGAGCGTAGGTGGTCTGGCACACGCTGGGCCTCCGCGATGTCGACCATGCGGCTGCCCGCCACGTCGTGCGCATGCAGCTCGTGCACGATCCTGTGACCACGGTACCTGTCCGTCGTCCGGGCGAGCGGCAGGCCCATGTTGTCGCGGCCGAAGTCACTGGCGAGGCCGTGCACGTGGGAGTGGTTTCCCTTCAGGCCGAAGAGGTACCAGCGGCCGAGGTCGGCCACGAGGCGCGCGTTCTCGCGCGCGCACAGGCCCGCGTCGCCGGTGACGATCTTGAAGGGGTCACCGAGCGCCTTGCGCACGCGGGGAGCAACTCGCGGAAGGCTGGCGCTTCGCCCTCCTTCGATCCGATCACCTTCTGCCCCACGCACTGCCAGACGGACGAAGAGGTGCGGGCGGCTCGCATCGCGCCGAAGTTCTGGACCGGCAGTCCTTGGAACCCGTCGATGAACTGTTTCGCGCCCTCGACCGTATCGCCGTCGGTCCGCGACCAGGTACCCCTGCCGTCGAAGCTCACCACCCCGACCCGGAAGGCGTCGTTCCTCACCACCTTGCGGGCCATGAGGTCCTTCGCCTGGGCGAAGACGGCCTCCTCGAGACCAGCCGGATCCTGCCCGGCGAGCAACCGATAGAGCGTGGTCGCACGGGCTCCGAACACCCAGTCCGAGCGGGCGGCGCGCGCCCACGCGGAGGTCGCCGAGGAAGTCCTCCGCGGTGCCCTTCGGCTCTGGGGCTTCGCCCGGAAACGCCGCGAGAAGCGCATTCCTCGGCTTCGCTTCGAGGCACCGTGGATCTCCTCGACACCTTCCAGTATGAGCTTGCCACCATGCGTGGCGGGAAGGCCTGGGTCGTCATCGAGGATGAGGACGCGTGGGTACGCGAGCGGGAGCACGAGCCAGTGCCAGCATCCCCGCGGGCCCCCTCCCAGGGGTGGGATTCGTCCCGCTCTCGCCCTTCACCCTACCGGGGGCGGAGGCGGCGCAGGAGCGAGGTGCGTACTCAGGTGCACCTGCCCACCACCCACGCGCACGCGACAGCGGCTCGCACGACTCCACCATGTCGTGAGCCACCCTCATAATTCCTACGTGGTCGATCTTCTGGCAGCCTTCATGATCCTCATTGCCCTGACGGCCACGGCGACGATCGCCCACCGGCTGCGCAAACGATCGAAGCCGGTCAAACCCCGGCAACTGGCGCTGCACTTCGAGCTGCCCCCGCTGGAACCGGGACCCCGCATTCGTCCCGGGCGCCATCTCGTCGAACGCCCCAAGAGCTAACTCAGGTTCCACTGTCAACTCGGCTGCGACCCAGCGACGACGGAGGTCGTCCCCGAGCTCCGTCCAAAGCGGGTCGAATGGCCGTTCGCGCCGCGACGGCACGAGCGCCGGACACCCGTCGGAAAGATTCCGGCCAGTTCACCAGAAAGCGCCCGCAACGCAGGGTGCAGGCCGCAAACGCCGCGCGCGGGGTAGCTACCGCCGCACCGGAAAAGCTGCCTCCGGTCACGCAGCCATCCCGGCACACCATCAGCCCGTGTCAACCCTCGGTGGAGGGCGGGATCGCCGGCGCCCTCCTTCAGCGAGAGGAGCGGATGGCGGCGTGCTGCCTCCGCAAGTCAGGATTCGAAGGACCGCCGAAGGCGCGGCGCACACCACCGACTACGGTTCGAAACAACCGTCTCCTTACCCCCGCCATGACCGGGGCCCCTGTTCAAAGATGCCGCGCCGGAGTTCGAGGGGAGGGAGCCAATACCTTGAGGGAATCTCATGCAGGGGGGACTACTTCAGGACCTCTCCCTTGTGCCGGGGGAATATCCGGCAACTGCCCACTGGGTTCTTCAGCCGTAAAGCCTCGTGCCGAGTCCTTCTCTCGCGCCGAGATGACGCGATCCAGATCGAGAAGGAGGACGAACCCCTTCCCCTCCTTGGCCATCCCGGTGATGAACTCCAGCTTGACGTCGGTCCCGAACGTTGGCGGCGGCTCGATGTCGTCCGAGCCAAGGTCGAGCACTTCCTTGACCGCGTCGGCCAGCACACCCATCACCAGCCGCTCGCCTTCCAGTGACGCCTCGACAATGAGGACACAGGTCCGCTTCGTCACCGGCATTGGTGGCAGACCGAACTTCACCGCAAGGTCGAGCACCGGGACCACGGCACCCCGCAGGTTAATGACCCCACGCACCGAGGGAGGCACCGAGGGAACGCGGGTGACCGTGTCGTACTGCAAGATCTCCTTCACCTGGAGAATGCTCACGCCGTAGTGGCTGTCTCCAAGTCTGAAGGAAAGGTACTGCTTCCGCTCCTCGAGTTCCCTGCCGGCCATGGCGTCTCCCTAGAAGCTCTCGAAGTGCCGATCCGAGGCCTTCCCGTTCGTGCCATTCGGCTTCGGCTGGGGCAGCACGACCACGGGACGGCCACCCTTGACCGGATGGGCCGGCTCGGCCGAGCCCTCCGGAGCCCGCAAAGCGGATGCCGGCCTGTGAACGACTTTCTGCCTCGCCGTCGTATCCGCCACCTTGAACCAGGCCATGAGCGCCTGGAGCGACTCCGCCTGCGCGTTCATCTCCTCCGCCGTGGAGGCCAACTCCTCGGCACTCGAGGCATTGCGCTGCGTCACCTCATCGACCTGGGTCATGGCCGTGTTGATCTGCGCCACGCCCGACGACTGCTCCTGGCTCGCCGCGGCGACTTCCTGCACTAGCTCCGCGGTCTTGCGGATGGCCGGCACCAGCTCGAGCAGCAGCTGCCCAGAATGCTCCGCCACCTTGACTGAGCGCGAGGCGAGGCTGCCGATTTCGCCTGCAGCCTTCTGGCTTCGCTCCGCCAGCTTCCGCACTTCTGTCGCGACGACCGCGAACCCCTTCCCATGCTCCCCCGCTCTCGCCGCCTCGATGGCCGCGTTCAACGCCAGGAGGTTCGTCTGGTAGGCGATCTCCTCGATGATCGATATGCGCTCGGCGATGTCCTTCATTGCCTGGACCGTTTCGTTCACGGCCTTTCCGCTCTCCTCGGCATTCCTGGCGCCGGCGGTCGCCATCTGCTCCGTCTGCCGGCTGTTTTCCGCATTCTGCTGGATCGACGAGCTCATCTGTTCCAGCGACGACGTCGTCTCCTCCACCGATGCCGCCTGCTCGCTCGTGCCCTGGGACACGACTTGAGAGGCAGCCGACACCTGGCTCGCCGCGGCAGCGATCCCGCTCACCACCTCCACAGCCTCGCCGATGGCTCGCGCAATAGCCGAAGCGATGGCCAGAGCGAGTACCACTCCGAGGACCAGGGCCGCGATGATGAAACCGCTGATCCAGAGGCGCGAAGACTCGGCGGTCGCGGTGGCATCGGCGGCTGCCTTGTTCCCGCCCCCGTCGTTTATCGAAACCAGCGAGACCAGGGTCTGGGTCGCCTTGTCGTGGGCAGCCCGCCCCTCGCCGGTCGAGAGCTTGTGAGCTTCCTCAGTCTTGAGCTCGCGGGAAAGCGGCAGGACCCTGCGCAACACGCCCACGTACTCGTCCCAGTCCTTTCGGAACTGCTCGTACTGGCTCCGCTCGTCATTGGAGGAGATCAGGGGCTCATAGGCCTTCTCCGTCTGGGACAGCTTTTCGGAGAGTTCCTGGATGGTCCGCTCGTACTGCTCCATCTCGCCCTTGTCGTTCGAGATGATGTGACCCAGCTCCTGGCGACGGATCCTGTTGGCGTAGTTGTCCATCTCGGCGAGCGTCTTGATGCTCGGCATCCAGTTCGTGGCAAGGTCGTCCGAGTGTGCCCTCATCCTCGCAACCTGGAAGAGCGAGAAGACCCCGAGCCCAGCGGTGAGGAGGAGAAGCAGCCCGAACGAAACGAGAAGGCGCGCCTTGATGCCGAGGCTCTTGAACCAAGTCATGGGATTCCCTGGGCCCCGATCCGTTGCCGGTCGGTACGTGGCTGCCTGCAGGCTTAGCAGGCTTCGGCAGGTGCTCGATGCGCCACCTGTGCCAGTTCGCACCCGGGATGCTGCGGTCCGAACTCTGCGTCACCGCTTGGGTCGTGCTCAGAAACTGAGCAAGAACTTAGGGGTCCAATCTACCCGTGGGTGGAACTCCCGGGGGTATGCACACCGCACCCTCCTCGTCATGATTCGACAGTCGACGCGGGTCCGTTAGGCCGCTTCGGACGTCAGGACTGGTGCTCGCGCCAAGCGGGTTCTCGCGGTCCCATCGCGTCACGGTCGCTCCCTGCCTCTTCACGTGCAACCGTGTCTCGGCCTTCAGCTCGGCCGCGCGTCCCCCCCGCCAGGCGCGGTGAGAATAGAGCGCTCTCCGAATGCCGACGAACGAGTATCCCCCAGCCCGGCGAGATTCCCACAAGTCCGCGGCCATATTGGTCGGCGACGCGCCCATACTCCGGCCGGTCCGGTCCGCGGCGCGGGCTGAGCGGGCCGACTCGTGCGAGCGGCTGGCACCGTCCGTTCCTGGCCCTCCGGCGACCGCCCGCCACGCGGTGCTTGCCACGGGGCCGCCGGCGCGGGAAGGTCCCACCGGGAACCTCCGCGTGCCGTCGTCCGCTGCCGATCTTCAGGAACTGCCCCCGGCCGCTCCGGCCGCACGCAGCCGCGAGTTCGGGCTCGACTGGCTCCGCGTGGGCGCGTTCGCCATCTTGATCGCCTATCACACCGGCATGTACTTCGTTCCCTGGCCCTGGTTCGTGAAGAACCCGCGCTCGAGCGAGGCGCTCTCCTGGGCCATGTCGTTCTTCGCCGTGTGGCGTCTCCCGCTCCTCTTCTTCATTTCCGGGGCGGGCACCTGGTTCAACCTCGGCCGCCGGGGGCCGGGCGCGTTCGTGGGGGAGCGCGCCACGCGTCTTCTCGTGCCGCTCCTCTTCGGGATGCTGGTCGTCTGCCCGCCCCAGACGTACGTCGAGCGGCTCGCCGCGGGTCTGCACTATCGGTCCTACCTCGATTTCTGGGAGACGCTCTTCTCCTTCGTGCCCTACCCGCGCGGCAATCTCACCTGGATCCATCTCTGGTTCCTGCCCTACCTCTTCACGTTCTCGGTCCTCGCCCTGCCGCTCCTCGGCTTTCTCCGCGGCGCGCGGGGGCGAGCACTCGTCGAGCGGCTTGCAACGTTCTGCGAGCGGCCGGGGCGCATCTACCTCTTCGCCCTGCCCAACGTCGCCGCCACTCTCGCCCTTGCCCCCTTCTGGCCGCGGACCGACAACCTGGTCGCCGACTGGGCCCACTTCGTCAACTCGTTCCTCGCATTCCTCTACGGCTTCCTCATCTGCAGCAGCGAGCGGTTCTTGAGGCTCGTCCAGCGCAAACGAAAGGAGTTCGCCTGGGCGGCGTTTGCCGCAGCACTTACCTTCTATGCGCTCCTCGCCACCGACCGCCTCCACCCCCTGCCGCCCGCGGCCCGCTTCGCGGCCGGGACGGTGATCGAGTGCGCCCTCGCCCTCGCGATGATCCTCGCGCTCGTGGCCTTCGCCCGCGAGAAACTCGATCGCGACGGTCCAGGCCTGCGCCGGGCCAACGTCGCCGTCTACCCTTGGTACGTGATCCACCAGACCATCACCGTGCTCCTCGGATGGTATTGGCGTGGCTGGGACCTGCCGCTCGGGATCAAGTACGCGCTACTCCTCACGGGCACGCTCCTCGGGACCTGGCTCGCGTACGAGATCATCCGGCGGACACGAGTTACGCGCGTTCTGTTCGGGATGAGGGCGTGATCCCTCCTCGGGTACCCCCGTCGCGAGTGTTCGTGCGCGCGGAAACCTCCTCGCCCGGAAGTGGTTCCAACCGAATTTCCGGTGGATTTGATTGAACGCCCCATTCCCGGTTCCTTCGGTCCGGGAAGACGGATTACGCGTAGCCTTCGCCGTCCAGCGACCAGCCGACCAGCAACGCGTTGTACAGCGTCCACTCGATGAGGTCGGCGTACCGGGCGTCGCCCGTCGCAGCGAGCATGCGCTGGGCCCACATGACGCTGGCCACGGCCGCGCAGGTCTCGCTGCAAGCGGTCCGGTTGGGAAGCTCCAGATCGTCGCCGAACGACTCGGTGTCCCGGCGCGCACCGATGCCGCCAGAGACGTAGAGCTGGCGCGCCACCATGCGCGTCCAGAGCCGATCGAGGGTGGCGAGGAGTCCACGGTCGCCGTTCTCGAGATAGAGGTCCGTCGCGCCGCACAGGGCGTACAGCGCCCGCACCACGTGGCCCGTGGCCTGGTCGAGGTCGCGTAGCGGCCGGTGGTCGAGGTAGTAGGAGAGGCCCAGCCTGCCGCCCTCGAGGAACCCGTGGCCGCGCGCCTCCAGGAAGTGGGCTGCTTGTTCCAGGTAGCGATTCGACCGCGTCTCGCGGTACAGCTCGACGAGCGCCATCTCGATCCCGGGGTGTCCGTCGACGCCGGCCCGCTTGCCGAGGGCGGGAGGGGCCGAACACCCGGCAGACCAGATCGGCCGCCCGCCGAGCGACCGTGAGCAGTCGTTCCTCGCCGGTGACGCGATGGTGGGCCCCACGTCGGGCCGACCGGCCGCGCGCCGGAAGTTGTCGAGGACGCCCGCCGCCTCGAGGGAGGCGTGCTGGGCGGGGAGCGAGACGCCGGCCAGTCTGAGGAGGCGCTCTCCCCAGAAACCGCAGTCCAGCTGCTATCGAAACCAGCCGTCGCCCCACCGAGACCGATCTGGCCGGACTCATAGGCTTCATCTGGCCCTTCTGAAGAGAACTACCTCCTTCCCTGGGCCGGTCGCCAAAGAGGCATGCGCACCGGACACCCCCGGCTGCCCGGCCGGGGTCGTAGCCGCGGGAAAGTCAAGCCTCCCCGGGCTTGTCCAGTTCTCTGGCGGGGAGAACCGCTGCTTCTCGGCGCAGAAGTACCCTCGGCGCTGGCTTCGGGCGACCTCTTGCGATACCCATCGGGGACCAACCCTCAGACACCTTGGAGACATCACCCCATGCCCACCACCCAAGAGAACCTGGCCGTCGCCTTCGCCGGAGAGAGCCAGGCCAACCGCAAGTACCTCGCGTTCGCCCGTCAGGCGGAGAAGGACGGCCTCCCACAGATCGCCAAGCTCTTCCGTGCGGCGGCCGAGGCCGAGACCCTCCACGCCCTCGCCCACCTCGCCAACATGGGCGGCATCGCTACGACGAGGCAGAACCTGGAGGAGGCTGTCAAGGGCGAGACCTACGAGTTCACCTCGATGTACCCGCCCATGGTCGAGCAGGCCAAGTCCGAGGGGCACAAGGCCCGCCACATGCTGGGCTACGCTCTGGCCGCCGAGAAGGTCCACGCCACGCTCTTCGGCCAGGCGCTCGAGGCGATGAAGTCGGGCAAGGACCTCTCGAAGATGGACGTTTTCCTCTGCCCGGTTTGCGGGGACATCGAGTTCGGCGTGCTGCCAGAGAAGTGCCCGATCTGCGGCGCCCCGAAGACGAGGTTCGAGAAGATCGGGTAGTGACCTCGTCGCGGTACCGCGACGATCGGCGGCCTCCCTTGGACGGGCTCGCCGAATGACGACGCCCGAGAGCGTGCCCTCGTTCAGCGCTTGGCCCACGCGCTCGGGCGCTCGCCAGCGCACTCACAAAGGACAGCTGACGGCGCCCTCACGGGATTGCCGAAGTACCTGCCGAGACGGTGCATTGCTCGCAGGCCGCCCTGCATCTGGCCGAGCGCGACGCAATCATGGCGCCCAATGCCACCCCCGGTGCGCCTCCTGCTCCCCCGGCCCTGGTGAAGCTGCTCCCACGGCTACGACCCGCCGGCAGCCCGGCGCACCGAACTCGTCCGGAAGCTCGCGGCTCCGTTCCTAATGCAGGCACCCAAGGACGGAGGCTTGCCTGAGAAAGTGGCCATCCGTGCAGGGATCGAGGCGGGAGAAGCGGCTCGCCCGGAAGGGCGACGGATGGTTGATCCATCCCAGGCAAGGAGGGCCTTCGGGAGCGCCGAGCTCTACCGATGGGGGCCGGCCATGGCTACGCTATCGGGATGCGGGCGGATCGCGGTCAGGAGAGCGAACGAGTGCCCGCGCGGCGGTTCTCCGCCGGGGCGGAAGTCTCGGCGGCCGGGGTCCACTTTCGCGTCTGGGCGCCCCGGAGCGCCCAGGTGGAGGTACTGCCGGAGGGGGCTCACCCGGCGCGACTCGCCCCCGAGCCGGGGGGCTTCTTCTCGGCGCTCGTCCCCGGGCTCCGCGCTGGCGTTCGTTACACCTACCGGCTGGACGGCGGGGCTCCCCTGCCCGACCCCGCCTCCAGGTTTCAGCCCGAGGGCCCTCAGGGCCCGTCGCTGGTGGTGGACCCGGGCTCGTTCCGCTGGGCCGACGCTGGTTGGCGAGGCCTGCGACCCCAGGGACAGGTTCTCTACGAGCTGCACCTCGGCACGTTCACACTAGACGGCACCTGGGAGGCGGCCGCGCACGAGCTGGAATTCCTGGCGGACCTGGGGATCACCGCCCTCGAGGTCATGCCAGTGGCTGATTCCCCTGGCCGCTTCGGGTGGGGGTATGACGGGGTCTGTCTCTACGCGCCCAACCGCCTGTACGGGACTCCCGACGACATGCGCCGCTTCGTCGACCGCGCCCACACCCTTGGGCTGGGCGTCCTGCTCGACGTGGTCTACAACCATCTCGGGCCGGCGGGCGCAAGCCTCACCGCGTACACTCCCGACTATCTCAACACCCGGTACCGCGGTGAGTGGGGGGCCCCGCTCAACTTCGACGGCCCCGAATCGGCCGCGGTGCGCGATTTCGTTGCCGACAACGCCGCCCACTGGATCGCCGAATACCATCTGGACGGGCTCAGGCTGGATGCCACCCAGGGCATGTTCGACTCCTCGGCGCGGCACATCGTGCGAGAAGTCACGGAGCGGGCCCGGGCGGCGGCGGCGGACCGGCGAATCTTGCTCGTGGCCGAGAACGAGCCCGAGGACGCCCGTCTGGTCCGCCCGGTTGCCGATGGGGGCGAGGGGCTGGACATGCTCTGGAACGACGATCTCCACCACTCGGCGGCGGTGGCCCTGACCGGCCGGCGCGAGGCCTACTACCAGGACCACCAAGGCTCAGCCCAGGAACTCGTCTCCGCGGCCAAGCACGGCTTCCTCTTCCAGGGCCAGTACTACTCCTGGCAGAAGAAACGCCGCGGCCAGCCCACCCGCGGGCTCCCGGGCCATGCTTTCGTGGCCTACCTGGAGAACCACGATCAGGTGGCGAACAGCGCCCGGGGAGAGCGGCTCTGGCAGCGGACCGGCCCCGGCCGCTTTCGCGCCGGCACAGCGCTGCTCCTGCTCGGCCCCTGGACGCCGATGCTGTTCATGGGCGAGGAGCACGGCTCGAGCCGCCCGTTCTGCTACTTCGCCGACCATGCTGGCGAACTGGGACGCTCGGTGCGCCGGGGCCGAGCCGAGTTCCTGCGGCAGTTCCAGGGACTGGCCGGGGCGGACATGCGCGATGGTCTGCCCGACCCGACCGCCCCGGCCACCTTCGAGGCTTGCCGTCTCGATCCGAGCGAGCGCGCTCTGCACCCCCAGGTACTGGCCCTCCACCGCGACCTCCTGAGACTGCGACGCCAGGATCCGGTGATCGCTACCCAGGGAGCCGCGGGCCTGGACGGCGCGGTGCTGGCGCCGGAGGCCCTCTGCCTGCGCTTCTTCGAACCCGGCGGCCGGGACCGGCTCCTCTTGGTGAACCTCGGAGCAGACCTCTCCTTGGCTGGGGCAGCCGAGCCGCTGCTCGCGCCGCCCGATCGGCAGGGCTGGCGAGTTCTCTGGTCGAGCGAGGACCCACGCTATGGCGGGACCGGCACCCCGGAGGTGGAAGAGGGCCGGGGCCTGCGCTTGGCCGGGCACGCGGCCCTCCTCCTCGGGCCCGCCGAACCCGGGATGGGCGCCAGCTCTCCCGGGAAGGAGGCGCCGCGTGGCTGAAACGCCCCTGCGGACCGGGTGGCGCCCGGCCGACGGGCCGGACGCCCTCCTCGAGCGAGAGTGGCTCGTGGCCAACGGCCTCGGCGGGTATGCCAGCGGCACGGTGGCCGGCGTCTGCACCCGGCGCTACCACGGGCTGTTGGTGGCGGCCCTTCCCGGGCTGGGGCGGACGGTGATGCTCTCGCACCTCGCCGACCAGATCCGGATTCGCGGGGGACCGCCGGTAAGGCTGTGGGGCGAGGAGAAGCGAGCCGGGCTGGAGCTCCATGGCACCGAGCACCTGCGCGAGTTCCGGCTGGAGGCCGGGCTGCCGGTCTGGGTCTTCGCTGCCGCCGGCACGGTGGTCGAGAAACGGCTGCTCGTCGTCCACGAGCAGAATACGGTACTCGTCTCCTACCGCCTCCTATCCGGCGATGGACCGGTCCGGCTCACCCTGAGGCCCGGGGTCCACTTCAGACCGCACGACGCACCCGTGTCCGGACCACCACTCCTCTACGTGCTCGAGGTAAAGAACGGCCGGTTCCAGATCCGCGCCCAGGATGAACCGCGCTTTCCACCGCTCCGGCTGTGGGTCGGCGGGGGCCGGCCGGCCTTCACGGTCGAGGAGCAGCGGCTCGCCGAGGTGGTCTATCGGGCCGAGGGGAGCCGGGGCTACGACCAGCAGGGCGAGCTCCATAGCCCGGGACGCTTCCGCGTCGATCTCGGTCCCGACCCGGTCCACTTCCTGGCCACCACCGAGCCTTGGGAGGTCGCCCTGGCGATGGGACCGGACGAGGCGGCGCGGGTCGAGCGGGAGCGCCGCGCCGCCCTCTTGGACCGGGCCCCCCGGGCCGCCCAGAGCGGCCCGGCCGCCGAGCTGGTGCTGGCCGCCGACGCCTTCCTCGTCGTCCCGGCGGGGCGAGTCGAGGACGCGGTACACGCGCGAGCCGAAGGGCACGAGCCGAGAACGGTGATCGCCGGGTATCACTGGTTCACCGACTGGGGCCGGGACACGATGATCTCGCTCGAGGGGCTGACCCTGTGCACGGGCCGGGCGGAGGATGCCCAGTCCATCCTCCGCGTCTTCGCTCGCCACGTCCGCGACGGGCTCATCCCGAACCTCTTCCCCGAGGCGACGGCCGAAGGGCTCTACCACACGGCCGACGCGACGCTGTGGATGTTCCATGCCCTCGATCGATACGTCCGCAGGACCGGCGACCGACGCACCCTCCGCGACCTGCTACCGGTCATGCGGGAGGTGGTCCGCTGTCACCGCGAAGGGACCCGCTTCGGCATCCGGGTGGACCCGCACGACGGCCTCCTCACCCAGGGCGAGCCCGGGTTTGCCCTCACCTGGATGGACGCGAAGTGCGACGGCTGGGTGGTGACCCCGAGGCGAGGCAAGGCGGTCGAGGTGAACGCGCTCTGGTACAACGCGCTCTCCAACCTCATGAGCTGGCTCTCCGAGGAGGGCGAATCGATCGAGGCGGCGACCCTCCGGGACGAGGCCGAACGGGCTCGCGACTCCTTCAACCGACGCTTCTGGTACCCGGAGGGCGGATATCTCTACGACGTGGTCGAGGGGGACGATGGGAAGAACGACGCCGCCTGTCGGCCGAACCAGCTCCTCGCCATCTCGCTACCCCATCCGGTGCTCGATCCGGCCCGCTGGGCGCAGGTCCTGGAGGTGGTGCGGACGCGGCTCGCCACTCCGATGGGCCTGCGCTCCCTGTCGCCCGACCATCCAGAATACAAGCGCAATTACCATGGCGACCTGCGGACGCGCGACGCTGCCTACCACCAGGGCACCGTGTGGAGTTGGCTCATCGGACCGTACCGCGATGCATGGGCCCGGGTGCATCACGAGGCGGGCCGCGACCTCCTGGAAGGCCTCCTCGCCCATCTTTCGCAAGCCTGCATCGGCCAGGTTTCGGAGGTGTTCGACGCCGAGCCGCCCTATGCCCCCCGTGGCTGCGTGGCCCAGGCGTGGGGGGTGGCCGAACTCTTGCGGGCCATGCTCGCCACCGAGGATTGAGCCTCTCCCTGCTCCCGGGGCGACGCGACGCAGGAGTGGCGAAACGAGAGGCCGCTCCACGCCACCGCTCTCCAGTTTGCTCGCGAGGAGGACGCTGAGCCCACCCTCGATCCGCCCGAGGCCCGCTGCGCGGGGGAAGCTGGCGACCATGGGCTCCCGCGCTGCGAGACCTCCTGGCAGGTGCTCTGCCAGGATCGCTCCCGCCGCTCACGGGTTCGTTTCTTCCCCGCTCGCGCTGGATCGAGCGCTAAAGGTCGCCCCGTGCCACAAGGTCGTCGCGGGGGATGAGCGGCACTGCGCCGTCCTCGACCCGGGGACGGATGCGAGCCACGGCACCTCGGGGCCTCATCGGAGCTCCGCCCGTCTCACAAGATGCCCGGCGCCCGGCTGGGCGGGTCGGGAGCCGTGCCTCACCGCGGCGAGGCAGCCAGCCCACGGTCATCCCCATCGCCCTTGGCGCCCAGGCAGATCTGCGGGCGTGATGTCCGCCTTCCACTCTCTCGCCACTGCCAAGGGAACTCGCCGCCGTGCATCGACACCCTCGTGGCGCGGTCGCCGGCTCCAGCCGGCCTCGCCACGGCGGGGAACGTCGCCGCCAGGCGGCGGAGCGCGCCCGCGTCGGAACAGGGCCGACGGAGCAGCGCACCGACCTTCATCATGCGCCGACTCACTGACACGAAAAGGAGCCTCCGAATCTCGTCCGGGACATCGACAACGGGCTCCTCCGATGCGTCCGCGAGCAAGCGATCCGATTTGCCCGACCCAACGGATCCGCGCCGGCGCCCGCGCGTGCGCCTAGCATGCGACGGAGGCGCGCGATGTTCTCGCTTGAGCGAAACAACGGCGGCGAGACAAGAGTGAAGTTCCAAGGAATTCTCGATGCCTCCGCCGCCCGCGAGGTGAGGGCGTTCCTGAGCGGCGAAACCGAGATCAACGTCACGCTGGACTTCAGTCAGTCGACCGACGTTGACTACTACGGCCTGTCCACTCTCGTGGCCGAAATCATCAGCAGCGAGAAGGCCGTTCGTCTGCGCGGGCTTCGCTCGCAGCACGTTCGAATGCTTAGGTATTTCGGGGTCGACCCAGCTCGATTCGATCTCGAGGACAACGCCGTGCCCGAGTGGGCCGGCACCGGCACGTCCTGAGTCGAGCCGAACCAGCTGGATGAGGGGGACGAGGAAGGGAACGGTTAGCCTGGCTCGCACCAGGCCGTCTGCCGGATTCACTTTCCCAACGCCCCTTCGCTCGGTTCCGCCCTCGGGATGGCCGCCCTTTTCTCGGGTCGTGGCATCGTTCACCCGGGGAACGCGAAGCGGGAGCCTCCCGACTTGGTCGCCGCTCGACCCGGCCGATGAGGCGCCCCTGCCCGGGTGCGGTGCGCGCGCCTGACGGCTGCATCGCGCCGAACGACCGCAGAATCCAAGCGGGGGGCCGGGAGTCTCTCCTCCTCGGGCGAGGGGATTGCCGCCACGCAAGCCCAATAGACGCTTGAGCACCACAATCGAGGCGCGACCGGGTGTGGACGCCGGCGCGGACAAGTCCCGAAGACGCCGCCGAGCGCGAAGGGCCGTTCGCCTGTGCTCCAACCCGCACCGGCACGCCCCGTCCCGTCAAGCCTGCCGCACGACAGGGGACGCGCTGCTCCGGATCGCCATGCGGTGACTCAGCCCGGCGATGGCGAGCAGCAGGCAGGCTAGGGTGCGAAGGAAGGCGGTGATGGCCGGGGCCAGCCAGGGTGGCGCCCCGGGGATGTCGCCCAGGAACTCGGAAGCGTCGAGCAGAAGCCAGCAGGCACAGGAGGCCGCCAGGAACCCGAATGGCCAGGATAGCGACCCACCCCAGAGCGCCCGGGCCGTCAAGAACACCGGCGCGATGAGCAAAAAGACGGCTGCGTCGCTGGCGTCGCCAACGGCCATGGCTCCCGCGTAGGGATCGCCGCCCAGGGCCCCCCGGATCGACTCCACGAGATGCGGGGCGGGAACCGCCAGGGCCAGAACCGTCAGCAGCACGCCCACGGCGATCTTCCCACGGCGCGAACCCGGCAAGGGAAGCCCGGTCCGCCACCAGGTCAGTGCGAACAGCGCCGTTCCCCAAACACCGAGCACGTTCGAAAGAAGGGTGGCGAGCGCCCGAAGCCAGGCGACCATGGAGGTGTCCGGCAGCCCCAACAACTGCTCGGGAAAGAGCAGTCTCCCAGCCGCCAGTGCCACGTTGGCGAGGCTTAGCAGGCCCCAGGCACGCCGCAGATGATCGCCCGGCTCGAATCCGGCCGCCCCGGCCCAGGCCCCCAACGCGGCGAGCAGGTACACCAACACCGCCACGGAGGACGTGACCTTGGTGCGCCCGAAGCCGGTAGCCGTCCACTCCAAGATGGAGAGCACCAGGGTCACGGCAAGAGCAGCGGAGAGGAGGGCGGCAGGCCCTTTGGCAACAGCGCCGCGCTGCGGGTCGAGAGGCTGGTTCATGGTCGGACGAGATGCTGTGTGAGTTGCAGGAGGACCACGTCGGTGCGGGCTCTGCCCAGCAGGGTCCGGAGCATGGGTCGGAGCATTCCCAGCGCCCGTTCCACCTCGCCCGGCGTGAGCGTGCCGTCAGACCGTCCCGTGGCCCGCTCGGCGCACATCCTTGCCGCCACGCGGGCCATGTTCGGGCCCAGGTAAGGCGTCAGATCGGTGGCGATGATCTCCACCGGGCTGGCGAGGGCCGTGCTCATGCAGTGACTGCCGTGCGGCGGGGCGCAGGGCCGGGATCGCTGAACTCGATCATCGCGCTGATGTTATCAGGCTTTGCCGAGGCTGAAACTCTCTGGCAGCGCGGGCCGAGCCGTCTCTATCCGCCAGTCACCGACATCGACCGGGCGACGACCGCGCCCCTGTCGCCCATCCCGAACCGGTGGCCGAGGGGCTTGCGAACGATCCCCCGCACGATGGCTTCGGCCACCGGCCCGTCGGAGGCCGAGCTGCGCAGCGGCTCCCGGAGGTCCACCCCGCTCTCGTGGCCGATGCACGCGTGCAAAACCCCGGTGCAGGTGACCCGTACCCGGTTGCAGGTCGCGCAGAAGCACTGGCTCAGCGGGGCAATGAAGCCGAGGCGCCCGCCCGTCTCCAGGACTCTGTAGAAGCGCGCGGGTCCCGGCCCGCGCTGAGGTTCCGGCACGAGCGTGAACTCCCGCGCCAGTTGCTGGCGTACAAGAGCCAAGGAGACGAAGCGTTGGGCGTGGTCCGGCGCCATGGCCCCGAGGGGCATGGCCTCGATGAGGCTCAGATCGAGCCCTCGGGCGTGCGCCCAGCGAACCAGCGTGGGCACGTGCTCCCGGTTCTCGCCCTCCAGGATGACCGCGTTGAGCTTGACCGTGAGCCCCGCCGCCACCGCCGCTTCGAGGCCTTGCAGGATCTCGCTCAGGTCGCCGCCCCGGGTGATGCGCCGGTAGACCTCCGGGTCGAGGCTGTCCAGGGAGAGGTTGACCCGGTGGACCCCGGCCCCGGCCAGCGCAGCGGCCGCGGCCCGGAGCCGAGACCCGTTGGTGGTCAGGGTGAGCTCGTCCAGCGCGCCGCTCCGGACGTGGCGGCCGAGCCACTGCAACAGCTCGAGCACGCCCGGGCGCAAGAGCGGCTCGCCGCCGGTGATGCGCACGCGGCGCACGCCCAGCCCGACAAAGACCGTGGCCAGCCGCTCCAGTTCCTCCAGGCTCAGCACCTCGCGGCGCGGGACGAAGCGGGGCTCTGCCGTCATGCAGTAGGTGCAGCGTAGGTCGCAGCGGTCGGTCACCGAGAGCCGGAGGTAGTCGACCACCCGGCCGAAGGGGTCGACCAGCCGGTGCGGTCGTTCCGGGCGCGAGCGGGCGAGCCCCATCACGAGGAGGCCTCCGAGGCGCGACGCCGGTGCCGGCCCGAGGCGGCGCGAGCCCGCTCCCGGCGCAGGTCCGGCGGACCACCGTTCAGAACGCTCACCTGGTACCTCGAGCCCTCGCACCGGATCACGTTGCAGCACCCGTAGTCCTGGCCCAGCCGGAAGAGATTGGCGGGCAACATCCCGAGAACGTGGCAGAGGAGCAGGCGGTTCACCCCCGCATGGCCGACCATCAGCACATCCCCCTGGGTGGTCCGGACGATCTCGTGGAAGGCACGGACCACGCGCTCGCTGCACTCGCTGAAGCTCTCTCCGCCGGGAGGATGGAAGCCGGCGAAGTCCTCGCCTCGCGCCCGGTACTGCTCCGGAAAGCGCTGCTCGATCTCCCGCAGGGCGTACCCCTCCCAAGCGCCCAGGCTCACCTCCCGCAGGTCCCGGCGCGGGGCAACCTCGAGCCCGACCGCCTCGCCCACGATCCGCGCCGTCTCCAGCGATCGCGACAGGTCGCTGCAGGTGATGGTCCCCAGGCCGGTGGCCCGGAACCGCCGGGCCAGCTCCCCCGCCTGCCGGCGCCCGGCCTCGGAGAGCGGGACGTCGAGCTGGCCGACGTATCGAGGCAGGTCGTCGTCCCGCCGGATCTCGCCGTGCCGCACGAGGTAGATGACCCGCGACGCCATCTCGCTCCTCCCGCCCCGCTCGAGGCGGGCCCGGGCGCCTACTTCTTCTTCCGGTAGTAGGCAGCGTTGATCTCGGCGAATTGTACCTTGTCGGGCGGGAGAGCGGCCGCCGGGAAGATGGAGTGCGTCTCGCAGACCGCGATGCACGAGCCGCAAGCCAGGCAGCGCTTGGGGTTGATGTAGAGCTGCTTGACCTCGGCGAACCCGGGCTCGTCCTCGCGCGGATGGATGTTCTTCCGCTGGCAAACCGGCACGCATTTCATGTCCTTGACGCAGGTGTCGATGATCACGCTCGGCATTCGTCGTCTCCCAGGAGCACCGGCCTTGCCTCACCGGTCCGTACACGAGTAACAGGGGTCCACCGAGGCCTGGATGAGCGGGGCGTCGGCCAGCTGCGCCCCCCTGAGCATCACCTTGACCGCGGGCATGTTCGCGTAGGTCGGGGTGCGGACGTGGACGCGCCGGGGGGTGTCGTTCTCGCCGTCCGCGGTCACCGAGTAGAACACCTCTCCGCGAGGCCCCTCCACCCGGCTCAGGGCCGTTCCCTCCGGAAACTCCACCTCGTCGGTGGGCCCGCGCCAGTCGCCCGGCGGAAGCGTCTCCAGCGCCTGGCGCACGATCCGGCAGCTCTCCAGGATCTCCAGCGCACGGACGCGCAGCCGGGCCAAAACGTCGCCGGCGGTCTCCACCGGAACCGTGAACTCGAGCTCCTCGTAGGCAGCGTAGGGTGCGGCGCGGCGGATGTCCTGCCCCACCCCCGAGGCCCGGGCGGTGGGGCCGACCACCGCCAGCGCTCGCGCCTCCTCGAGGGGCAGCACCCCCACCCCCTGGCACCGAGCGCGGGTGGTCCGGCTCCTCGTGAAGACCGGAACGATCTCGCGCGCCACCTCGCGCTCCAGATCGGCCACCGCCTTCTGGATGGGGGCGGGATCGTCGATGTCTCGGTTCACCCCCCCCACCCGGTTCATGGCGTAGTTGACGCGGTTCCCGGAGATGGCCTCCAGGACGTCCATCACCTTCTCGCGGATCTCGAAGCAGGCCATGAACATCGTCTTGAAGCCGATGAGCTTCCCGGCGATGCCGGCCCACAAAACGTGCGAGTGCAGCCGCTCCAGCTCGGCGATCACCACCCGGATGTGCCGGGCGCGGGGCGGTACCTCCAGCTCCGCCAGCCGTTCCAGCCCCTGGCAGAAGGAGAGCGTGTGCACGTTCGAGCAGATGCCACAGACCCGCTCCATGAGCGCGATGGCCGCCGTGAAGTTCCGCCTCTCGGCCAGCCGCTCCACCGCCCGGAAGTTGAACCCGATGCGCAACTCGGCCTCGCGGACGACCTCGCCGTCGCAGGTGAGCTCCAGCTTGTACGGCTCCTCCAGCGCCGGGTGGTAGGGCCCGATGGAGATGCGGTGGGTCATTCGTCCTCCCCGCGGAAGACTCCCGGGGATTGCCCGGGCCGCAGCAGGAGCGGCTCCGGCCGAGCGCCCTGGAACTCCACCGCGAAGCAGTCGTGGATCTCCCGCTCGATCCAGTCGGCTGCCGGGCAGGTCTCGCGGATGCTGGCCATGCCGCCCTCCGCGATCCGCGTCTCGATGGTGAGCAAGCGGCCCTCCAGGTCCCAGTGGTAGGAGAGCCGCATGGCGGCCGGCTCGTCCTCGGACTCGGCACGCGCGGTGATGGTCACGAACCGTGCGTCGTGGGCCAGCATGACCTGGGCCATGCGGCGCACGTCGAGCCCCTCCGGCCGCAGCCAGGGCGAGCCGTTCGCCTCCTCCCAGGCCTCCCCCGCCCCCATCTCCCGGGCGATGTCCTCGAGGTCGCTCATCGCGTCCCTCCGGTGTCCCCGCCTTGCCCCGCCGCCGGGGCGGGCCCGGCAGGCGGCGCTGCGCCGGGCGGGGGCTTGCGCGGCAGGGTCAGAGCCACCCGGAGCGCCCCCTCGCGCGTGTACACCGGCGGGCGGGAGTGCTGCATCGAGATGGCCTGGGAGGCGCAGCCATCCACGCACCGGCCGCAGAAGGTGCACCGGGCGGCATCGTAGCTCCAGTCGTAGGTGGCGGTCCGGGCCTCGAACCGGATGGAGCTCGAGGTACAGACGAAGGCGCACATCCCGCACCCCTGGCAGCGGTCGCGATCCATCTCCACCAGCCCGCGGTAGCCCAGGGGCTCCGGGGCCCGCGCCGGGAAGCGAAGCGTCACCGACCCGCGCCTCAGGTTTTCGAGGAGGAACTCGAAGGCGTTCATGATCCCGCCCCCAAGAGCCAGGAGGCCGAGACGGCCAGGACCGCAAGCAGCGCCGCGGCCCGCCAGTAGAACCGGACCGCTTGCTCGACGGTGAGCCGCGCGGTGGCCGCCGCCAGGACGGAGAGGGAGAGCACCACCGCCACCGAGATGCCCACGAACCAGACCGGCGCCGCCCAGGTGGCCAGGGGCGGCGCTGCCAGCGCCGCCACCAGACCGGTCAGGGCGACCCACTCCAGCCCATGGGCCAGCTCCCACAGCGCCAGCTCCGGTCCGGCGTACTCGGTGAGCGCGCCCGCGTACAGCTCCTGCTCGGCGTTGGCCACCGAGAAGGGGGTGACGTGCAGCTTGGCCGGGAGGCAGAGCACGATGGCGGCGATGGCGAGCCAGCGCAGCGGAGAGGCCGGGGCCCGGACCAGCGCCTCGAGCTCGAAGGTGTGCTGCGCGGCGCCGATCCCCAGGACCGCCGTGACGAAGACGGCGCTGGTGGCGAGCCCGAGCGCCGCCTCGCGTGCCGATCCGATCTGCCCGAAGGGGGAGCGCGACGAGAACCCGGCAGCGACGAGGAACAGCGAAGGCAGCTCGAGGAGCGTCAGGAGCAGGACGAGGTCCCCCGCGAACCCGCCGGCCCCGGGAAGCACCGGCAAGAGGGCGACCGCACCCGCGGCCGACGCGGCCGCCAGCACCGGCCAGGCCCGCATCAGCCCGCCCTCCAGGCCCGGACGCGGCGGGGACTCCTTCCCCAGGAGCTTCATGAAGTCGTAGAACGGCTGCGGGAAGGGCGGGCCGATGCGCCGCTGCATGCGGGCCACCGCCTTCCGCTCGATCCACAGGAACACCCATGCGGCCGGAACCGCGTAGAGGAGGCCGGGAAAGACCAAGAGCCGCAACAGGTGGGCGGAGGTCATGGCCGGCCCTCGTCCTCCACGGGTGCCCCCTCCGGCCTGGCCCCGGCATCGACCGCCGAGGGTCTCGCCTCGGCGCGCTCTGCCAGGATCTGCACCGCCCGGGCCACCCCCTCGATGATGGCGTCCGGGCGCGGCGGGCAGCCGGGCACGAACACGTCCACGGGCAAATGGCGGGAGAGCGGGCCATCGATGGTGGGACTGCCGGTGAAGACGTTGGTCGAGGCCGGACAGGAGCCGATGGCCACCACCGCCTTGGGCGCGCAGACCTGCGCGTGAACGGTCCGGATGGCCTCCACCGTGTTGCGGGTCACCGGCCCGGACACGCACAGGATGTCGGCGTGCCGCGGGCTCGCCTCGAGCCTTATCCCGAGCTGCTCCACGTCGTAGCGGGGCGTGAGGCAGGCGACGAGCTCGATGTCGCAGCCGTTGCAGCTGCCGGCATTCAGGTGGAAGAGCCAGGGGCTCCTCCTCCGGCAGCCGCCTACGAGCCTGCTCCATGGGTTCACGGTCCACCCCCGGTCAAGAGGGCGAGGGCCCCCGGCCAGGCGCCGGCCAGGACGAGCAGGGCGCAGAGGACGACTACCGTCGCCCGGAGCAGGGCCGGCTCGCGCGCGGGCGGCGCGCCGGACTCGGGGGCCGGCCCCCACCAGGCCCGGGTGAACGCCAGGACGTAGGCCACCAGGGCCAGGCCCGATGCCACGGCAAAGGCCGCCAAAAGGCCCGGAGAGAGCTGCCCGGCGGCCTCGAACAGCCGCCAGCGCCCCGAGAACCCAAGCGTGGGCGGAACGCCGAGAACGGCCAGCATGCCCACCAGGAACCCGGCGCCGCTCGCCGGGTAGGACCCGGCCAGGCCGGAGGCGTCCCCGGTTAGCCGGGCCCCGCCCTCCGGGGCGCACAGGCTCGCAAAGAGGAGGGCCTTGGCGAGCGCGTGGACCACGGCCCCCCAGAGCGCCCCCGAGAACCCCAGGGCACTGCCCGCGACGAGCCCGAGCAGGAGGAACCCGAGATCCTCGACCGTGGAGAGCACCAGGAGCCGCTTCAGGTCGCGCTGGCCGAGCATGAGCAGCCCGCCCAACAACGCCGAGGCCAGGGCCAGACCCAGCCACAGACCACGCGGCTCGAGAAGCCCGGGCGCGGCCCTTGCCAGCCCCCACAGCTCCCCGAAGGCCGCCATGTCCACCACCGCCACCAGCAGCCCGAGCAAGAGCGCCGGCACGTCCTCGGCGATGCGCGGCAGCCACAGGAAGAGCGGCACCACCCCGAGCTTCAGCAAGAACCCGGTGAGGAGCAGCGCTCGGGCCCAGCCGGGCGCCCCGGCCTCTAGCGAGAACTCGCCTCCCGCCAGCGCCGCCACGGAGAGGAGCACGATCCCGAGATAGGTCCGGCGCACCGCCCCGGGGGGAACGGCACGCCAGACGAGCAGCAGGGCGACCAGAGCGGCCCCCTCCAAGAGCCCGAGCCTCAAGAGCGGCGCCTGCACCGCCAGTCCAGACACCGCGGCTGCACCGGCGAGGAGCATCGGCCCCACCCAACCGCGAGTGGAGGGCGCCGAGAGCGCCGCGAGCGTCAGCACCAGACAGGCGAGGGCGCAGCTCGCGAGAAGGAGCGGCGGGACGGGGGGAAGGGCCACCCCGGCCGCCGGGCCGGCCGCCCGGGGGAGCAGGCCGACCGCGGCGAGGAGGACCATGGCCAGCGCGGCAGTCCAGGCCAGGGCACGCGCCTCGGCCCGCCGCAGCAGCCGCGCCGCCCCGGCGGAGAAGGCCCGCAGCCCGTCCCAGGCCACCAGGTAGACACGATCCGGGTCCGCCAGGCGGTAGAGGGGCGCCCAGTGCTGGCGGAGGATCTCGGAGAAGTCGGCGGCGGAGAGCCGCCCGCCCTCCGGGATCGGTTCGCCGCCGGTGAACACCCCGGCACCGGCTCCGCCCGCCTGTACCATCCCGCCCGCGGCCGCGGCCTGCGGCGGCCGGGCCAGCTTGTAGACGATCGCCCCCAGGGCCACCGAGATCACGGCCAGCACCAGCCCGGTGGTGGTCCACCAGGCGCCGGCCGGTCCCGCCAGCCCGAACCAGGTCACCTCCACGCCGGCGGGGAGCCCCAGCGCGGCCAGCGCCGGGGTGACGAGCAGCTTCACCGCCAACTGCGGGGCCACGCTCAGCAGAAGCGTCCCCGCCGCGAGGAGGCCCAGCCCCCACTGCATGGAAGGAGGCGACTCGTGCGCACCCTCGCTCCGCTCGCCGGGCGGCCCCAAGAAGACCGCACTCGTCGCCTTGGCGCAGTAGAACACGGTCGCAATGCTGGCCAGCCAGGCCGCCAGCGCCGGCAGGATGAGCCCGGCTTGGAGCGCGGCCGAGTACAGCATCCACTTGCTGGCAAAGCCGCTCATGAGCGGCACGCCCATCATGCTGCCCGCTTGCAACAGCCAGAAGACGGTGGTGCGGGGCATCCGCCCGGCCAGCCCCCCCAGCCGGTCCATGTCGCGGGTTCCCGTGGCGTGCTGCACCGAGCCGGCGGCCAGGAACAGCCCTCCCTTGAAGAACCCGTGGTTGAGGCAGTGCAGCAGGGCGGCGGTGATCCCCAGCGGCGTGCCGATTCCCAGGCCGGTGATCATGTAGCCGATCTGGCTCACCGTGCTGAATGCCAGCATGCGCTTCAGGTCGCCCTGGACCATGGCGTAGAGCGCCCCGACGAGCATAGTGACCGTGCCCACCGCCACCACCGTGGCGCTCCAGGAGGGGTGCCAGGGGCCGAGGCTGTGCATGCGCGCGGCCAGGTAGACGCCGGCCTTCACGTAGCAGGCGGCATGGAGCAGCGCGCTCACCGGCGTGGGCGCGGCCATGGCCTCCGGGATCCAGGTGTGCAGCGGGAACTGGACCGACTTCGCCGCCAAGGAGACCAGCATGAGCAGGAACACGCCCGTGGAGAAGCCGCTCGCGATCGCGGGATCGGTGAAGAGCGCCGTTCCGGTCCGGAGGTGCAGGGTCACGATCGCCGCCAGCAGGCCGTAGCCGGCCAGGTGGGTCATGAGCAGGACCTTGCGCGCGCCCTTGACCGCCTCCCGATCGTGGGTCCAGAAGCCGACCAGCCCGAACGAGCAGAGCCCCACCACCTCCCAGAAGGCGTAGACGAGGAAGAGGTTGGCGCTGAAGACCAGGCCGAGCAGGCCGCCGATGAAGGCCAGCATCAGCGCGTAGAAGCGCGTGCAGGCCGGGTCCCGGGCCATGTAGCCCACCGAGAAGACCAGGACCGCCGCGCCGATCCCCGCCGCCATGGCCGCGAACAGCACCGCCAGCCCGTCCACGTGCAGGACGAGGTCGAAGGGTCCGTCCCAGCGCGCCAGGACCAGCTCGACCGCCCTGCCCCCCCGCACCGCCGGGGCGAGGGCCAGGACCGCCCCGAGCGCCAGCGCCGAGGAGAACACCGCCCAGATGCCCTTGGCCCGGCTCGAGGCGAGCCGCACCAGAGCAAGTTGCAAGACGATCCCGGCCGCGAGCGAGCCGATGCCGGCGAGGGCGAGCGTGGCCGGGGTCATGTTGCCCCCAGGGAGGAGCAAGAAGCGTGCCCCGGCCCGGAGTCCGGGAACCCGAGGAATTGGTGGACGGTGCCCGATCCCCCTCCCCGGGGAGAAACGTGCCTGGCCCGCAATGTGTATGATTGGGCCGCATCTCGGCCAGTTTGATTTCCGTCGGGTTTCGCTCAGGCGAGGTCTCGGCCATGCCACCCCGGAACGTCGCCCCTGGAAGAAAGGCCTGGGAGCACTACCTCGAGTCGGACGCGATCGATGAGCGCCTGGTCCGGGCCGAGGTCGCGGAATCGTGGCGCAGGTGCCGCGAACTCAAGGTCGATCCGCTGCAGCGGGCCGACCACGCCGTCGATCAGACGCGGCTCCTGCACGATCGGCTCCTCCAGAAGCAGCAGCTGGTGCGCGCCGCCCGCCCCTTCATCGAGGACCTAGCCCACTTCGTCACCGGCTCGCAGTTCCAGGTGATCCTGGCCGACGAGGACGGGCTCCTCCTCGAGGCCCTGGGCGCCTCCCGGATCCTCTCGCGCACCAAGCGCGTCGCCCTCTGTCCCGGGTTCAACTGGAGCGAGGCATCCAAGGGCACCAATGCCATCGGGACCGCCCTGGTGGAGAAGCGGCCGGTCCAGATCTACGCCTGGGAGCACTTCTGCGAGCGGAACCAGTTCCTCACCTGCTCGGCCGCCCCCATCCTCGACCCGGCCGGGAACCTGGTGGGCGTCCTCGACGTCTCCGGCGAGTGCCGCGACTTCAGCCCCCACACCCTGGGGATGGTGGTGGCCGCGGCACGGGCCATCGAGAGCCAGCTCCGCCTCGAGCAGGCGACCCGCAAGCTGCACGTCATGACCCGCTACTCCGAGGCGCTGACCTCGGGGGTGTCCGACGGGGTCATCGCCGTCGATGGCCAGGGCGTCATCCTCGACGTCAACGCGCGCGGCGGGGAGATCCTGGGCCTCTCGCCCGGACAGGCCAAGGGGAGCGACCTGCGAACGGTGTGCGGCGACCGGGCTCCGCTGCTGCGGGCGCTCGCTCCGCAGGAGGGGAGCGGACACGAGGAGGTCCTGGTCGACCGCCAGGGGAGGACCATCCGCGGTTCCACCGCCACCCTGCGCGACGATCGCGGCGCGGTGGTGGGCGCGCTGGCCCTGTTCCACGACGACCCCGATCACCCGAGTGACCGGCGCGCCGCGAAGGTCCGGCCCTCCCGCACCCATTTCGAGGACATCGTCGGGGCCAGCGCCGCCATCTCCGCCGCCCGGGACGCCGCCCGGCAAGCAGCCGCCAGCTCCTCGACCGTGCTCATCCTGGGCGAGAGCGGCAGCGGCAAGGAACTGTTCGTCAACGCCATCCACGACGCCAGCGCACGGGGAGGCCGCCCCCTCGTGGCCATCAACTGCGCCTCCCTCCCCGAGACCCTCATCGAGAGCGAACTGTTCGGATACGCCGAGGGCTCCTTCACCGGGGCCCGCAAGGGCGGGCAGGCGGGCAAGTTCGAGCTCGCCAACGGCGGCACCATCTTCCTCGACGAGATCGGGGACATGTCCGCCAACGTGCAGGCCAAGCTCCTGCGCGTGCTCCAGGAGCGCACGGTCTCCCGCATCGGCTCGGCGAGGGAGATCCCGGTCGACATCCGCGTCATGGCCGCCACCCACCGCGATCTGCGGGCCGAGGCGCGGCGCGGCGCCTTCCGCGAGGATCTCTACTACCGGCTGGCGGTCCTCGAGATCCTCGTCCCTCCGCTCCGCGACCGCCTCGAGGACGTCCCGCTGCTCGCCGAGCGAATCGCCGCCAAGCTCGCCGGGCGCATGGGCCTCCCGCCCCTCCGCATCGAGGCGAGCTTCGCCGCCCGGCTCTGCACCTACCCGTGGCCCGGAAACGTGCGCGAACTGGAGAACGTCATCGAGCGGGCCATCAACCGGGCCGGCCGGACCGGCGTCCTCACCACCGACCTCCTCGACTTCACCGGCGAAGGGCTGCAGCGGCCCACCCCGCCCCAAGCGCCCGCCCCGCCGGTCGAGGCGCCCGCCCCCCCCGCCCAATCGCTCCGCGACATCGAGAAACAGGCCATCCTCGAGGCCCTCTCCTCCTGCGAGGGGAACGTGCTGAAGGCGGCCGCCCGCCTCGGAATCGGCCGCAACACCCTGTACCGAAAGATGGAGCGGTACCAGCTCGGCCCGGTGAGCGCCTTCCGCCCACCCGGTGGCTGAGCGTCCCGGCCGGGGGGTTGTTGTTCCAGCATGGGACAGTCGGCCGTTCAGGCTGGAACAGTGTTCGTTCCCGGGACAGGCTTCGCCGAGGAAAGCGCCGCCCGGAGCGCCTGGATCGCGAGCGCCGCCGCGTGCCCCGAGGCCGGCGGCAGCCCGCCGAGCGAAGCGGCGATTCCGCTCGCCTCGATCGCCAGGGCCTCGACCGCCGATCGCCCGCGCACCATCTCCGTCAACCGCGAGGAACAGGCTATGGTCGCCACGCAGCCCCGGGCCCGGAAGCGGACATCGGCGATGCGCCCGCCCTCGAGCCGCATGGTCAGCTCCACCTCGTCGCCGCACCCCGGGTTCTCGGCCCGCCCGCACCCGCTCGCGCCCTTTAGGGTGCCGGCGTTGCGCGGCGAGCGGAAGTGATCGAGGACCTCGGGACTGTACACGGGGGTACCCTGGCGCCTTCGCGGCCCGGTGGCTTCACGCTCCTCGAGCCTGGCCGCCCGAGCCGTCGCTCCAACTCGGGCTCAAGGCCCGCAGGTGCGCCACCGCGCCGGGAAGAGAGCGGAGGAAATGGTCGACCTCTGCCGAGGTGGTCTGCTTCCCCAGGCTGCACCGAATGGTGGCGTAGGCCTGCTCCGGCCTTAGCCCCATGGCCCGCAAGACGTACGGGGGCTCGCTCGACCCGGTCGAGCAGGCAGACCCGGTCGACACGCAGATCCCGTCCAGGTCCAGCCCCAGCACCAGCGCCTTCCCGGAGATCCCCTCGAAGAGGAGGCTGCTCGTGTTCGGGACGCGGGGCGCGCCGGCGCCATGGACCCGGCTCGCCGGGATTCGCTCGAGTACCGTCCGCTCGATACGGTCGCGCTCTGCTGCCATCTCCGCGGCCGCTCCCGCGGCGAGCCACTCCACGGCCAGGCTCGCCGCCACCCCCAGGCCGATGATGGCCGGCAGGTTCTCCGTGCCGGCCCGAAACCCGCGCTCCTGTGGCCCGCCGTGGATGAGGGGCCGCGGGAACGTGCCCCGTCGGACGTATTGCGCCCCCACCCCGGGCGGCCCGTGCAGCTTGTGGCCGGAAATGGTGAGCAGGGCACAACCCAACCGCCCCACCGCCACCGGGACCTTGCCGGCCGCCTGCACCGCATCGGTGTGGAACGAGACCCCCGCCTCGGCCGCGATCCGGCCGATCTCCTCCACCGGCTGGAGCACGCCCGTCTCGTTGTTCGCCATCATCACCGAGACCAGCCGGGTGGTGGGCCGCAGCGCCGCCCGGACCGCCTCCGGATCGACACGCCCGTTCGCCTCCACCGGCAGGTAGGTCACCTCCGTTCCGACACGCTCCAGGCGTTTGCAGGAGCGGAGCACCGCATGGTGCTCGATGGAGGTGGTGATGACATGGTCCCCCGGCGAGACCAGCCCCAGGATGGCCGTGGTGTCGCCCTCCGAGCCGCCGCTCGTGAAGACGATCTCCTGGGCCGAGGCCCCAACCAGCGCCGCGACGCGCTCCCGCGCCTCCTCGACGGCCGCGAGCGCCTCGCGGCCACGGCGGTGCGCCGACGAGGGATTCCCGAACCGCTCGCCGAAGTAGGGCCGCATGGCCTCGAACACCGCCGGCAAGAGCGGCGCGGTGGCGTTGTTGTCCAGGTACGCCTCTTCCATCCCCAGGCCTTTCGCCGGCTCGCGTCTAGACCGGTTCGGCGCAAGACACCTTCTCGGCAGCCGACCCGGCAGCCTGCCCGGAGGCCCGGCGGGCCCTCAGCGCCGCCGGATCGGCCAGCGCCGCCCGGCGCCGGCAGGCGATCAGCTCCGCCACCACCGCCACCGCGATCTCCTCCGGAGTGGCGGCCCCGATGTCGAGCCCGACCGGCGCGTACACCCGCTCCAGCGCCGCGGCGTCGATCCCCTCCTCCCGCAACGCCCGGAAGATGGTGAGCACCTTGCGCCGGGAGCCCAGCATGCCCACGTAGCGCGCGGGCGTCCCCATGGCCCAGCGCAACACGCGCATGTCGTCGCGATGCCCGCGCGTGGCGATGACGACGAACGAGGCGGCAGACGGCGAGAGCCGCGCCAGGATGGACTCCATCTCCCCGGTGAGGATCTCCTTCGCCTCGGGGAAGCGCTCGCGGTTGGCGTAGGTGTCGCGATCGTCGACGA
>Ga0335071_10000646_pt1 | contig 38029 bp, 31 predicted proteins | sample Lox_Sample_15_FD_206724 | JGI IMG/M metagenome (GOLD analysis project Ga0335071, IMG submission 206724) | Soil microbial communities from Loxahatchee National Wildlife Refuge, Florida, United States - Lox_Sample_1.5 | ecosystem: Environmental > Terrestrial > Soil > Wetlands | place: USA... | reverse complement strand
CTGTCGTTGGGCGCCTGCGAGCTCGCGCTGAAATTCAAGCCCGCTCTGGCCGGGAAGCCGTACGTCGAGCACCATGCACGTAGGACCTTCCGGCAAAGCGGAGGCTGCGAATTCACTCACCGAACTCAGCAGGTTCACGCGAAAGCCCACGGATCGAAGCAGCCTTCCGAGCGCTTCCTGTATTCCCGGATCGTCGTCAATGACGATCACGGTTGGCGGTTGGCTCTTGGTTCGCTGCTCTACCACATGTGGCCTGTTTAACATGTGTACCTGCCCCGGCAATTTCCCAGCATAACCGGATTGTAGCTCCGCCGAAAGGGTTCTTTCAGCGCCGAAGCCACGATTGAATGACTCACCGGTTGGGCCGCGTTGCCGCGCTGCCTGCAGGCGCCAACATCGGGCTGGTGAAACCGACACGCTGGGGAAACCGACACATGGGATACAAGAACTAACCGGTTCGTATAGTGCCGGCCTTCCAAAATGATGCTCCATCTGTCCCTTCGATCAATGGGTTCGTGCCATCGTAGCCCGTATGTTGAGGCTCTCCCCCGTGGCCGACCACCCATCGGCCTCACCTGCCCCTCCGGCCCTACACCCCCCGGCCGGAGGGGGCTTGTCGAGCGCTTGCGGCGCGAGCCGTTAATCGCGCTGCTTCCAAATTTGGCGGTTTAGAAATTTATACAATGGTATAGTCGCAGCACGTAACCCCTGCGCCTAGTCTACGTCTAGTTGGGTCCAGCGGGATGACCATTCTCGTTCCGCCAAAACGCTCGAGTGCCTATTCAAGTGCCAAACAAAGGACCCCTCATTGCGATTGTGGATGACGATGAATCGGTTCGTAACGCCATCAAGGGATTAATGCGTTCGGTGGGGTTTTCCGCCGAAGTATTTTCGTCGGCGAACGAATTCCTACAGTCGGCGGATCTGGGCCGCGCCGCCTGCCTTGTCGCGGACGTGCATATGCCGAACATGAGTGGTATTGACCTGCATCAGAATCTATTGGTTCAGGGCAATACAATTCCTACGATACTGATCACCGCCTACCCCAGCGACAATGATCGCGCCAGAGCGCTTCAGGCGGGCGTCCTCTGCTACCTTGCAAAGCCGTTCGAGGAGCAGGATCTACTAAACTGTATCCACGACGCTCTACAAATTGGTAAAGCGCACGGGAGCACATCTTAGTGCTCGACTGATTCAGCTTTGGTGGCACTCAATTTCGTGGTGGTTCGAGTTCGCTCCGGTTTCATGCACAACGAGTGGCGAACTGGTCATGGCAGACATTGTGCTGACCAGGTAATCTTGAAAGGGCAACTTGCCAGCGGAGTCCGGCAATTGGAGCTATCGTTTCGGTGTTCGGTGCTCAAGAAGAAGATGACTTCAAGGTCCTTTGGGAAGACGGCCAACGCGTCTTCCGTCGAGGATGCTGTCGTGATGCGACCGGTAATTCAAGGGCCATCCTGGCCTTAGCGGCCGCCGCCGAACACCCGACGCCCTCTATACTCGACCGCTTCGCTCGCGAATACGAGCTGAGGAATGACTTGGATAGTGCGTGGGCAGTGCGGCCGCTGGACCTCGTGCGTGAAGGCAACCGGACGGTACTGTTGCTTGAAGACCCGGGCGGCGAGCCACTCGATCGGCTGCTCGGCGAGCCCATGGAGATGGGACGCCTCCTCGACCTCGCGATCGGCATCATCAGCGCGCTGGGCAAGGCGCATCAGCATGGCCTCATTCACAAGGACGTCAAGCCGGCCAATATCCTGGCGAACTGTGCAGACGGACAAGTGAGGCTCACGGGTTTTGGTATTGCTTCGCGACTGCCGCGTGAGCGGCAGCCGCCCGGACCGCCAGAGACGCTCGATGGCACGCTGGCCTACATGGCCCCGGAACAGACCGGACGCATGAACCGATCGATCGACTCTCGCAGCGATCTCTACGCGCTCGGTGTCACGTTCTACCAGATGCTCACGGGTCAATTGCCGTTCACTGCATCCAACCCGATGGAATGGGTGCACTGCCACATCGCAAGGCAGCCTGTCGCGCCCGCCGAGCGGCTGCGGGACGTGCCCAGTGCAGTCTCAAAAATCATCATGAAGCTGCTCGCCAAGACGGCCGAGGACCGCTATCAGACCGCGATTGGCCTCGAAAGCGATCTACGGAACTGCCTAGCGGCATGGGAGGCTCATCGCCGCATCGAGGACTTCGCACTCGGCGAACACGACATACCCGACCGGCTCTTGATCCCCGAGAAGCTGTACGGACGTGATCGCGAGATCGACACTCTGCTCGCCTCCTTTGACCGCATCATCAAGAGTGGGACGCCGGAACTCGTGCTGGTGACCGGATATTCCGGCATTGGCAAGTCCTCGGTGGTCAATGAACTGCACAAGGCGTTAGTACCACCGCGCGGGCTCTTCGCTTCCGGCAAATTCGACCAGTACAAGCGTGACATACCATACGCGACTTTGGCGCAAGCCATTCAGAGTCTGATCCGGCCCCTTCTGGGCAAAAGCGAAGCTGAACTGGCGCCTTGGCACGATGCGCTCTTAGAGGCTCTAAACCCGAACGGCCAGCTCATGGTCGATCTCGTTCCGGAACTGAAGCTCATCATTGGGGACCAATCACCGACCCCTGAGCTTCCGCCACAGGACGCGCAACGGCGTTTCCAGTTGGCGCTTCGCCGACTTATCGGCGTCTTCGCCCGGCCGGATCATCCACTGGCGCTCTTCCTCGACGACCTGCAGTGGCTCGATGCGGCGACGCTTGATCTGCTTGAGGATCTGTTGACCCGGTCAGATCTGCAGCATCTCATGCTGATCGGCGCCTATCGGAACAACGAAGTCAATTCGGCCCATCCGCTGATCCGGAAGCTCGATGCCATCAAGGCAGCGGGTGGCAAGGTAGCGGAGATCATGCTTCGGCCCCTCACCCGAGAGCATCTCGGACAGTTGGTTGTAGACGCACTTTGCTGCGAACCCGTGGCTGCCGCTCCGCTGGCGGAACTGACACATGCGAAGACCGGCGGCAATCCGTTTTTTGCAATTCAGTTCGTTTCTTCGCTCGCCGAGGAGGGATTGCTCATTGTTGATCATAGCCTGCGCCGCTGGGCTTGGGGTCTCGATGGGATTCACGCCAAGGGATACACCGATAACGTCGTCGACCTGATGGTCGGGAAGCTCACGCGCCTGCCGGCCGAAACACAGGAAGCATTGCAGGTTCTGGCTTGTCTCGGAAACATTGCCGAGACCAGCACATTCGCGATCGCGCTAGAAGCTCCGGAAGAACGGATCCACGCAGCTCTGCTGCCTTCTGTCCGCCAGGAGTTGGTCGAGCGCCGGTCCAGCGCTTACCGGTTCGTGCACGACCGTGTTCAGGAGGCTGCCTATTCGCTAATATCCGAAGAACTGCGGGAAGGGACGCACCTTCGAATTGGCAGACTGCTCGCGGCTCATACGCCGCGCGAAAAGCGCGAGGAAGCGATCTTCGACATCGTCAATCACCTGAATCGCGGTGCCGCCCTGATCGTCTCCCCCCAGGAGTGCGAGCAGCTGGCCGAGTTGAACCTGATCGCGGGCCGACGCGCCAAGGCGTCGACCGCCTATGCTTCCGCGCTGACGTACCTTTCCGCCGGTCGTACGCTGTTGCCGATGGACTGCTGGGATCGGTGTGGCGCGCTCACCTTCGCGCTCGAACTCGCCCGCGCCCAATGCGAGTTTGCGACCGGCGCCCTGGCGGAAGCGGAGAAGCACATTGGGGAGTTGGCACGCCGTGCCGCCACTCTGCCCGATCTGGCCGCCGTCACTCAGCTGCAGGTGGAACTCTTTTCATGGACCATGGGTCAGACAAACCGCGCCGTCGAGGCGGGCCTTGACTATTTGTGCCATGTCGGCGTCGCGTGGTCGGCGCACCCGACGTGGGACGAGGTCCAGGAAGAGTATGAGCGGATGTGGCGGCGGCTCGGGGACCGCCCGATCGAGGCGCTGCTCGACCTGCCGCGGATAACCGATCCGGTTGCGCGCGGGACCATGGACGTCCTTACAGCACTCGGACCGCCCGCCCGGTTCACCGACGAAAATCTGCGCTGCCTCGTCCTGGCACGCATCGTGAATCTCAGCCTGGAACATGGCAACAGCGGTGGATCGTGCCTCGCCTACGTCGCACTCGGCAACGTGTTGGGATTGCACTTCGGCGACTACGATGCGGGCTATCGCTTCGGCAAGGTCGCTCTCGAGCTGGCGGAGCAGCCGGGATTGGAACGCCTAAAGGCACGCGTCTACCTGATCTTCGGGAATCTCGTGAATCCCTGGACTAAGCCTATCCGCACCGGCCGCGACGTGGCGCGGCGCGCCTTTGATGCAGCCAACAAGCTCGGCGACCTTCCGTGCGCGGCCTACAGCAGCAACAACCTAATCACACAGCTCCTGGTCAGCGGCGACCCGCTCGCAGAAATACAGCGCGAAGCCGAGGCCGGGCTGGAATTTGCGCGCCAGGTGCGGTTCGGTCTCGTTATCCCCATGATCACCGCACAGCTCCAGCTGGTCCGGACACTACGGGGCCTGACGCCGGCGTTCGGCTCATTCAACGACGCCGACTACGATGAGGAGCGGTTTGAACAAAGCCTGGCGGCAGATCCGCGGCTCGCAATCGCTGCCTGTTGGTACTGGATCCGCAAGCTGCAGGCGCGCTTCCTCGCGGGTGACTATGCTTCCGCCAGCGCGGCTGCATCAAACGCACAACCGCTTCTCTGGACGTCGGTAGGCCAACTCGAGGTGGCCGAATGCCATTTCTACGCCGCGCTCGTGCACACTGCGCTCTGCGGTGCGGCATCCGCCGTGCAACGTACCCAACACCTGGAGGCCGTGACCGCGCATCACCGCAAGCTGCAAGAATGGGCCGAGAACTGCCCAGAGAACTTTGAAAACCGGGCTGCGCTGGTTGGCGCGGAGATCGCCCGTCTGGACGGGCGCGACTTGGATGCCGAACGCCTTTACGAGCGCGCCATAAAGTCAGCCCGCGCTAACGGCTTTGTTCACAATGAGGCGCTCGCCAACGAGACAGCCGCGCGCTTCTACGCTGCGCGGGACCTGGAGACCAATGCCCAAGCTCATCTGCGAAACGCTCGGCACTGCTACCTGAGATGGGGCGCCGACGGGAAGGTGCGGCAGCTCGATCAACTCCATCCAAACCTCAGGCAGGACGAGCGCGCGCCGGGTCCAACGAGCACGATCGGAACGCCGGTTGAGCACCTCGACCTTGCGACTGTAATAAAGGTCTCACAAGCGATTTCGGGCGAGATTATCTTGCAAAAACTGCTCGACACGCTTATGCGGACAGCCATTGAGCAGGCAGGCGCCGAACGCGGCCTCCTTATTCTGTCACGAGGGGCCGAGCAGCGGATCGCGGCGGAAGCCAGCACCGATAGCACCGAGATCACGGTGCATTTGTGCGACGAGGCGGTCGCCGGTGCCGTGCTGCCGGAGTCGGTGCTTCGTTACGTCCTGCGCACCGGGAAGAGCGTCATTCTCGATGATGCAGCGGCGCACTCCCCGTTCGCCACGGATCCGTACATCGGTCAGCGCGAAGCCCGTTCTGTTCTCTGTATGCCGCTGCTCAATCAGGCCAAGCTGATTGGTGTGCTGTATTTCGAGAACAACCTCGCTCCTCGGGTATTCGCGCCGGCGCGGATCGCCGTGCTGAAGCTGCTCGCCTCGCAGGCTGCGATTTCGTTGGAAAATACCCGTTTGTACCGCGATCTGGCAGAACGCGAAGCGAAGATCCGGCGCTTGGTCGATGCCAACATTATTGGCATTTTCATCTTTGGCGAGGAAGGGCGTATCATCGAGGCGAACGATGCGTTTCTCGACATGGTAGGATACGACCGCGAGGATCTCGCCTCCGGTACTCTCCTCTGGACGAATTTGACGCCGCCCGAATGGCTCAGCCGCGACGAACAGCAATTGATACCTGAGTTGAAGAGGACCGGCGTATTGCCACCGTTTGAGAAAGAGTATTTGCGCAAGGACGGCAGCCTCGTGCCCGTACTTATCGGAGTGGCGAGCTTCGAACCATCAGCCAATCCAGGCGTCACCTTCGTGCTCGACCTGACCGAGCGAAAGCGAGCCGAAGAAGCCCTGCGCGGAATGCAGACAGAGCTGGCACACGCGAACCGCGTCGCGACCATGGGCCAGCTCACGGCCTCGATAGCGCATGAAATCAGACAACCACTTTCCGCGATCAAAGTGAACGGAAATACCGCCTTGCGCTGGCTCACGAGACAACCGCCTGAGATCTGCGAAGTATGGCAGGCAATTGAGGGTATCGTCAAAGACGCCAATCGAGCCAATGAGGTGATCAGCCGCATTCATAGTCTTGTAAGGAAGGCTGCACCGAGCAAGGACGCACTCGACATCAACGAAGCAATCCTTGAGGTGGTTGCCCTCACCCGCGCTGAAGCGCTCAAACAAGGCGTCACGACCCAGACGCAGCTGGCAGATCATCTGCCGCGGATTTTTGGCGACCGGGTTCAGCTGCAGCAGGTGATAATCAACTTAGCCATCAACGCTATCCAGGCGATGAGCAGTTTCGAAGGCGTACGCGAGCTTTATATCAGCAGCGAGTACGATGCATCCTTGGGAGTGCGCGTAGCGGTGCGGGATACGGGCCCCGGGCTATGCCTAGAGAGGATGCCAGACCTGTTTGAACCCTTCTACACAACCAAGCCGGGCGGTATGGGAATGGGACTATCGATCAGCCGCTCCATCATCGAAGATCACGGTGGGCAACTGTGGGCAAGCGAGCATGAGCCAAATGGCGCACTGTTTCAGTTTACGATTCCCGTCAGCTGACCTTTCCTCCGACTGGCGGCATCGGCATGGGGCTGTCGAGCCGACACTCCATCATCGAGGACCTTGTTGAGAGATCATGCGCGAACGAGCAGCAATTACGCGGCCACCTGTTTCAGTTTACACTTCAGGTTGGTTGATTGTTGCCGGTTGGCCCTGCGCAATGAATGAGGATCGTCCAATGCCGAGCAAGTCTCGACCACGCTCAGACCCCTTGGGTCCACCTTCAGCAAGGGGCATGGGCGTTCAACGGCCGCCATGCCACACTACATCGACCTTCACTAACTAGTTTATAGCAAACGGACATGGCTCTTGGATCATTCGTTTTTCAAGGACAAGACGACCTCAAGGTTCTGTGGGAGGACGGCGAGCGTGTCTTTTGCCGAGGGTGGGGCCGAAGCGCTGATGGAAGCCGCTGTCCTGTGCTGGTCCTGCTGCCTGTCGCGGAATCTCCGCCAGCGCTCGGTCTCGATCGCTTTGCGCATGAATATGCGTTGAAAGCAGAGTTGGATGCCGCCTGGTCGCTGCGGCCGTTGGAGCTCGTCCGCGAGGGTGGACGGAGCATACTGGTGCTTGAGGATGCAAACGCCGAGCCGCTCGATCGGCTGCTTGGCGGGCCCATGGAGATAGGGCGCTTCTTGCAGCTCGCCGTCGGTATCACTGTCGCCTTGGGCAAGGCGCACGAGCGCGGACTTCTTCACAAGGACATCAAGCCGGCCAATATCATGGTGAACTGTGCCGACGGCGGCGTGCGGTTGACGGGTTTCGGCATTGCATCGCGTCTGCTGCGTGAGCGTCAGTCGCCCGATCCTCCGGAGACCATCGCCGGCACGTTTGGCTACATGTCGCCAGAACAGACCGGACGGATGAATCGCTCGGTCGATTCTCGCAGCGATCTTTATTCGCTCGGCATCACCTTCTACCAAATGATCACCGGTGCTCTTCCGTTTAACGCGTCAGATGCGATGGAATGGGTGCATTGCCATATCGCGCGTCAGCCGGTACCGCCAAGCGAGCGGCGCGCGAGCGTTCCGGGCGCGGTGTCGCAGATCATCATGAAGCTGCTCGCCAAGACCGCCGAGGAGCGTTATCAGACCGCCGGTGGTGTGGAATACGATCTTCGGCGCTGTCTCGAAGCATGGGAAGGTGACGGGCGCATCGAACAATTTGTCCTAGCCGAACGTGACACTCCGGATCGGCTGCTGATCCCCGAGAAGCTGTATGGACGGGAGCGCGAGGTGGCGACTTTGCTTGCCGCCTTCGACCGCATCATCAAGAGCGGGGTGCCGGAGCTGGTACTGGTATCCGGCTATTCGGGAATCGGCAAATCCTCCGTCGTGAACGAACTACACAAGGTGCTGGTGCCACCGCGCGGACTTTTTGCGTCCGGCAAATTCGACCAATACAAGCGCGATATTCCCTACGCGACTTTGGCGCAAGCGTTCCAGAGCTTGGTTCGTGTGCTTCTAGTCAAGAGCAACGCCGAACTATCCCGGTGGCGCGATGACCTTTTGGAGGTCCTGGACCCAAACGCCCAGCTCATGGTCGACCTGGTTCCGGAGTTGAAGCTTATTATTGGGCAACAGCCTCCTGTCCCAGAGCTCGAACCGCAGCTGGCACAAACCCGTTTCCAGCTGGTGCTCAGGCGGTTCATCGGCGTCTTCGCTCGGCCGGAACACCCGCTGGCACTTTTCCTGGACGACCTGCAATGGCTTGATGCGGCGACGCTTGATCTCCTGGAGGAGTTGCTGACCCGGTCGGACCTGCAGCACCTTGTGCTGATCGGCGCCTATCGCGACAACGAGGTTACGTCGGCCCATCCCCTTATGCGAAAGGTCGAGGCGATCAAGACGGCCGGCGGAAAAATAGCGGAGATAAGGCTGACGCCGCTCGCCCGCGAGCATGTCGGGCAATTGATTGCGGAGACGCTTCGCTGCAAAGTGGAGCGCGCAGCGCCACTCGCGCACCTGGTGCACGAGAAAACGGATGGCAATCCACTGTTCGCCATTCAGTTCATGTCCTCCCTCGCCGAAGAGCGAATGGTCACTTTCGATCATGAAACTTTGCGCTGGGCTTGGGATCTCAGCCGCATTTGCGCCAAGCGTTACACCGACAACGTCGTCGACCTCATGATCGCGAAACTAGCGCGGCTGCCCGCCGAGACGCAGGCCGCGGTTCGACAATTGGCCTGTCTTGGAAACACCGCCGAAATCACGACAATTGCGATTGCTCTCGGAGTCTCGGAAGAACAGATCCACACGGTTTTGTGGCCGGCAGCGCGTCAGGAACTGGTCGAGCGACTGGACGGCGCATATCGATTTGTCCACGACCGCATTCAGGAAGCCGGCTATTCGATGGTTCCAGATGAGCTGCGCAGTGAGGCACATCTGCGAATAGGAAGACTACTTGCAACGCACATCCCTCCCGAAAAGCGGGATGCGACAATCTTCGATATCGTCAATCAGCTCAACCGTGGCGCGGCTTTGATCACTTCACAAGAGGAGCGTGTCCAGCTAGCCGTGTTCAATCTGAACGCAGCCAAGCGCGCCAAAGCGTCAAGTGCTTACGCATCTACCCTGAACTATCTCGCGGCCGGCATTGCCTTGCTGGAACCTGACTGCTGGATCAGCCAACGCGAACTAGCATTCGCCCTGGAGTTGCTTCGGGCCGAATGCGAGTTTCTGACCGGCGAGTTGTCGCAAGCAGCCGAAAGGTTGGCTGCGCTGTCGGCACGTGCGGCCGGACTCGTCGAATTGGCGACAGTGGTCTCTTTGCACATTGAGGTATGCACGACGCTCGATCAGAGCGATCGCGCAGTAGCCTTATGTCTCGATTATCTTCGGCGTCTCGGAGTACAATGGTCGGCGCACCCGACTGAAGACGAAGCACGGCGCGAATACGAGCGGATCTGGTCTCAGATCGGAGACCGCACGATCGAGCAGCTTATCGATTTGCCGATGATGACCGATCCAATCGTCATCGCCACGATGGATGTCCTGACCAAGGTCGTCGTGCCCGCAATATTTACGGATCGCAATTTGTTCGCACTGATCGCTTGCCGGGCAGTAAACCTCTGTCTCGAGCACGGTACGAGCGATGGGTCGTGCTTTCTCTATCAGACATTTGGCATGATCGCGGGAGCATGCTTTCACAACTATGAGGCAGGATTCCAATTCGGCAGGCTCGGTTACGATCTGGTGGAAAGGGGTGAATGGCACCGATTCCAGGCCCGCACCTACATGACCTTCGCTGGTCTGATCATGCCATGGACGAAGCATATCCTTGCCGGCCGAGATTTGATGCGCCGCGCGTTCGAGGCCGCGACCAAAATCGGCGATCTCACCTTTGCCGCATACAGCTGCAACCAGCTCAACACCAAGCTTCTCGCGGCAGGCGAACCGCTCGTAGAAGTTGAACGTGAAGCCGAGGTTGGCCTCGAGTTCGCGAAGCAGGCCCGATTTGGACTGGTCATTGACATCATCAGCGCGCAGCTCGGCCTCATCGGTACCCTTCGTGGCCTGAAACGTAAATTTGGTTGCTTCGACGATGATCAGTTCAACGAGTTGCAGTTCGAGCGCCATCTGTCAAGTGATCCCGCTTTGGCTTTGCCGGAGTGCTGGTATTGGATACGAAAGCTGCAGGCGCGCTTCTTCGCGGGAGACTATCTCGCGGCAATCGAAGCATTGTCACATGCGCAACGACTGCTCTGGACGTCACCCTCGTTTTTCGAGACGGCGGAGTATCACTTTTACGGCGCCCTTGCCATTGCAGCATCATGCGATTTTGGCTTTCAGGATCGGCGTGCGGATCATTTGGGCGCTCTAAAGGCTCACCACAGGCAGCTCGAGATTTGGACCGAACATTGCGCCGAAACTTTCGAAGACCGTGCCGCGCTGGTCGGTGCCGAGATCGCTCGGCTAGAAATGCGCGACACGGACGCAATGCGCCTCTATGAAAAAGCTATCGCTTCGGCCCGCTCCAACGGATTCGTTCATCATGAAGCGCTGGCGTACGAACTCGCCGCCCGCTTCTATGCAGCTCGCGGCTTTGAGGAATTCGCGCGTCTCTATTTGCGAAACGCCCGCCATGGCTACAACCTGTGGGGCGCAGCCGGAAAAGTGCGGCAACTCGAGGACGTGTTTTCATTGAGGGAGGAAGAACCAAGGCTCGCCTCGACAAACACGATAGCAACACCGGTCGAACACCTCGATCTCTCAACCGTAATCAAGATCTCGCAGGCCGTGTCGGGAGAGATCGTGCTGGAGACGCTGCTCCACACGCTCATGCGCACAGCGATCGAGCAGGCGGGCGCCGAGCGGGCTTTGTTGATTCTTCCACGAGGTACCGAGCAGTGGTTGGAGGCGGAAGCCAAGGTCAGCGCTGAAGCTGTCAACGTGCATTTGCCGGACAAGGCAATTGGGGACGCCATGCTGCCGGACGCGGTGCTTCAATATGTCTTGCGCTCTCGCGAAAGCATCATTCTTGACGATGCCGTCGCCCAGTCGGCGTTTGCCGCCGATCCATATGTCAAACAACACCAGGTTCGTTCAGTTCTCTGCATGCCGCTGCTCAACCAGGCCAAGCTGATTGGTGTGCTGTACTTTGAGAATAATCTGGCGCCCCGGGTTTTTGCCCCGGCGCGGATCACGGTTCTGAAGTTGCTCGCCTCCCAGGCGGCGATCTCGATCGAGAACACCCGGTTGTACCGCGACCTGTCCGAGCGTGAAGCGAGGATTCGGCGCCTAGTCGACGCCAACATCATCGGAATCTTCATATGGACTCTCGAGGGCCAGATCATTGATGCCAATGACGCTTTTCTCCGCATGATCGGATACGAGCGAGAGGATCTCGTTTCCGGGCGTTTAAGCTGGATGGATCTTACGCCGCAGGAATGGCTCGACCGTTGCCTAGAGCTATTTGTGCCGGAGATAAAGCTGACCGGCAATGTGCAGCCATTCGAAAAAGAGTATCTTCGAAAGAACGGTACCCGCGTGCCTGTTTTGGTCGGCGGGGCAAGCTTCGAGGAAGGTGGGACCCAGGGGGTCGCATTCGTGCTCGATCTAACGGAGCGCAGACGAGCCGAAGATACCTTGAGCAGGGTGCAGATGGAGCTGGCACACGCCAACCGCGTCGCCGCGATGGGACAACTCACTGCCTCGATCGCGCATGAAATAAGGCAGCCACTTGCCGCAGTGGCAATGAGCGGGAGCAGTGCGTTGCGTTGGCTCAACAAAGATCCTCTTGAGATCGAGGAGGCGCGACAGGCAATCGACAGCGTGCTCAAAGACACCAACCGCGCCGCCAACGTGATCGGCCGCATTCACGACTTCGTACGGAAAGTATCACCGAGCAAAGAGGCTCTCGACATCAATGAAGCCATTCTCGAGGTAATTGCATTGACGCGTAGCGAAGCTGCCAAGTATGGCGTCGCGATACACGTAAATCTGACGGATCGCCTGCCGCGGATCCATGGAGATCGGGTGCAGTTGCAACAGCTGATGATCAACCTGATCATCAACGCCGTCCAGGCGATGAGCGATATCGACGGTATCCGCGAACTTCACATCAGCGCCCAACACGGCGAACCGAAGGAGGTGCGCGTCGCAGTGCAGGACACGGGTGTTGGGATAAGTCCGGAAAAGATGCTCCAGCTGTTCGAGCCGTTTTACAGCACGAGGCCCGAGGGCCTGGGTATGGGACTCTCGATTAGCCGCTCCATCGTCGAGGACCATGGCGGGCAGCTATCGGCGAGTGCGAACGTCCCCCGCGGGGCGGCCTTTTCTTTCACGTTGCCGGCGCACCCGGACGATGTGTTGTGATCGCGCCACGCGATAGTCGGTCCGTACAGCCTTCGCCGCGGGAGACCACAGTAGAGTAACTGTAGGCCAGCGAGCACAAACCCCGGGACGGATGGTTTCAAGTTTGCGATTCCTGTCTCCTGACCTGATATAAGCCATAGAGCATGGCCGACCAGCGTGGATTTTGGGTGCAGCCAAGTCTCCTAAAGCAGCGAGCAGATGGTCGTGCGGCAGGCCGATGGCAGAATGTCGGACCAACTTGTCTCAGCAACGCGGCGTGAAAATGGGGCTATCGATTTGCCGCTCCATCGTCGAAGACGGCGGTGGGCCGGCGCGCAGCTGCCCCGCGGCGCGATCTTTCATTTCATGTTGCCTGCCCACTCGGACAACGTGTTGCAATCGCGCCCGCCACACCGGATCCCGGCAGCTCCGCTGCGGAGGTATTCCGTCGCAAATCTCAAATTTAATTTCAAAAGGCCGCCATTTGATGTTAAGGCCAGAATCGCGAAAGCCATAACGATTGTCACCGCTATGTAAAGACGCGCGGGTCTGTCAGCGGTGGGAAACAAAAGGGCACTTTGATTGCAATAACCAACTGCCACGCACTCATGGCGTCGTAAGTGAGCCTGGGTCAACGACGCTAAGCCGCTACACTTATTCGCGAAAATATGGCTGAGTGCAAACGGGTGCACGTGTCATCACGGCACGCTCCTTCGAAACCCTGTCGATCTCGGCCGACGCGGCTGCCAACAACGTCATGTAGCTCGCTTGTTCTTCTGCAGCGGCCTCAAGGACACATTTGCCAATCCGCGAAACCAGTGCCGGCATCCCGTCGTCGACGGGTACTGCAGCAATGATTTCGTCGACCACATCCGTCATTTGCTTGGTAAGTCCCGATCTAGTGGTGCGCATGATGCAGACCCCTTCGCCCGGCCTCGACATGGTACTCCCCGCGGAAGCTTCGGTTGGCTTGCTGCTCTCTCCCGACGAAGGGCAGAGCGACCGAGAATGAGGATCCGTTGGCGCCAAACGAGCGATCGACCTGGCCGCCCAGATTCTTGACCATTTCGCCAATGATCTTCAAGCCGCGCCCCGGCCTGACGACTCGCGCCGGCGACCCGTTATCCGAAACGCAGCACCTTGCTGTCGCACCTGCCCGGGAAAATTCAACCCGCACCTCTCCCTCTCTGCCTTCAAAGAAGGCATGGCGTGCCGCGTTGGTCACAAGCTCGTATACGATCATCCCCAATTGCCAGCATCTCTCCGAGTGAAGCCGCACGACGTCAGCCGCCAGTACAAGCTTTATGCCCGCGCGGTCCAATTTGGATTGGCTCATCGCGCGACAGAGCGCCTGAAGGTACGCTGTCGCGTCGACCACGGCATTCCGATCCGGCAGCTTCAGCGCGCGATGAACATCTGCGTGTTGATGGAGCAACTCGACTACATTGCTCAATGCAGCTTTTACCTCCGGATTGTCCGTCCGCACAGCGGCAACAGAGACGAGGTTGATAGCGGAGGCGAACTCGTTATTGACCCGGTGGTTCAGCTCAAGCAGAAGGACGCGCTCGCTTATCTCGGGGAGCTGCCGGACTAATTCGGCCACGATAATCTCCTGCTGTTGGCTCTCGAAGGGATTTCATTGCAACTCGAGGTTCGCATGGCGATCCTATAGGACTTCACTCATTGGTCCATTGTGCGAACGGTGCCCGACCGCCAGCTCTGGCATATCTGGATCGATACCAACGTATAGTGTGCGCCCATCAGTTCGCGAAGCTTGGAGAGCTGCGCGCGCACACTCGTCTGCCTGCGATTCCTGGACTTTTGAAGTCAAGGGCGCCATGCAATACGCCTGAATTGCATAGTGCCACAACCTTCGTATAGCCATCTGGATTCCTTTCGATAGCGGACGCTACCCTGCGTACAATTGATTGGACCGTCTTGATGGCTTTAGCCTCGCTGACAGTTCGCCGACGCTATTGATGTCACTTGCAGCCAAGTCGGCATTGTTCGCCATATGAACGGCGACGATACGAAAGGCCAGACATATGAGTGACACAGACAGGGTCATCGATGCTTTGCTCCGCGATTATTTCAAGAGGAGCAAGTCTTCAGAACGAAACACTGCACGCTGCACTCCAATGCTGATCCAGAAGCGATAGCTCATGCGTGCGCGGGCGTGACGGCAAACACGATCAGACTTTACGGTTCTCTCGAGTCTTACAGGAGGCGGTAATGCTCAATCGTTCCCAAGCTCTTCAACGTACCACAGCACAGTGTTGCACCATGTGCGGCGGAAAGTTCGGCCTCATCCGGCATTATTCCTGGCGATCTCCACTTTGTTCAAGAAAGTGCGCCGAGCGCTTCAGGGCGCGTCGGGAAAACGACCGCTCATGGCTGTGGATCTTTCAAGCCTCCTGAAACTCTCGCAAAAGATCCCTCGCCGCACCTTGCTCCCGTCCCGAGCTCAAAGAGGAGTCTGCAAGATGACCGTCCTTTGCAAATTTCTGCTGTGGAGCTTTCTTTGTTGCCTATTTTCAACGTCACTCCAGGCGCAAGACTCTGGAGAAAACCACGCCACGCGTCACCATCCACCGCAGGATCAGTTCCTCCACGAGAAATTCCACTCAACGTGGCGCATGCCAGATCACCCAGGCGCCAGCTGCTGCAACGAAGCGGACTGTTACCCAACGGAAATCAAGTACGTTGGCGGGAGCCTCTACGCGAAGCGGAGAGAGGACGGGAAATATATATTTGTCCCGCCAGAAAAAGTCGAGCGGAATAGAGATAATCCCGATGGCAGAAATCACCTTTGCGCTCCGCCACCCAGTTCATCCAGCTCGTCAGACACAGTGTTTTGCTTTGCATTGGGAGGTGCCACATGAGATTCGTGCTGGTGAGCGGCAGAACGCCCTATCCGCGATCCGTCTGCGTGATGTGTTGCGAGCCGATCGATGCAGGCTACCTGAGAGAACTTGGAACCCGCCTTTGCTATTGCGATTAGAGTTGTTACGCATCTCACTGCCAAAGTGCCATTCTGCTGATCGAAAGTCGAAAAGCATCATGACCTGGTCTGCTGCAATCCAGGCAGATCGATTGCCGGGCCGCCATCATTTGATCGCTTGAGTTTCGTGTCCATCGACCTCGGAGCGATCGCCCTCAATCGTACGAGCCAGAACCGCGGATCCGGTTACACTGGCGTTGATCGTGATACTGGCAGGGTGCTTTCCGCTGCAGATCCTCTTGGCGACCTGCTTCGGTCCACCTAACGAGCTGGCGTTCGGGATATTCGCTGGCGGCTCCGCGGCTTCGATTTACACCAACGTATATGAAGCTTCATGACTTGGTTGTGCCTGCGTTTCCTCGCGCACAATAGCACCTCCTCGGCCAATCCTATATTTTGAAAAGCAAGGAGCACCTGTGAAAGCCCGCTTCCGGAAGGCAATGCTCGCCCTCGATATTCGTTGAGAACGTCGACGTTTGAATTGAAGAGAACGACCTCGCGATAACAACTCTCCGGCGTTGAAAGAGACCGACCATGAAGATCACAGCTATCTCCTTGTCTCGTCCACAAGTGCTTTCGTACTCCGGTTCGACGACGCGAATGTCTGACTTTTTCGCGCTCATGAAGCCGCGCGTCATGTTTCTTGCGGTGTTTACAGCTTTCGTCGGGATGATGCTCGCACCGGTCCACCCCGGTCCGGTTCTTGGGTCGATTGCCATGCTGGCAATCGCCCTTGGGGCGGGTGCCGCCGGCGTCTTGAATATGTGGTACGATGCCGACATCGACGCTGTGATGGTTCGCACGGCGAGGCGCCCGATCCCTCGTGGCAGCATTTCCCGCGGAGAGGCGCTGGCGTTTGGACTTGTCCTCGCCTGCGGCGCGGTCATCGTTCTCTGCATTGCCTCGAACGCCGCTGCCGCAGTGCTACTCGCCTTCACGATCTTCTTCTACGTGGTCGTGTACACGCTCTGGCTGAAGCGGCATTCGCGCCAGAATATCGTCATAGGTGGTGTTGCCGGCGCGCTTCCGCCTGTGGTCGGCTGGGCTGCCGCCACCGGGCACGTCGGGCTGGAGCCGCTCGTACTGTTTCTGATCATCTTCCTGTGGACGCCGCCGCATTTCTGGGCGTTGTCGCTCAATCGTGCTGACGAGTACGAGCGTGCAAGCGTGCCCATGTTGCCGGTCGTAGCCGGAAAAGCCGCAACAACCCGGCAGATCCTTATTTATAGCGCAGTCCTGGTGCCGCTCTCCTTGCTGCCGTGCGCATTTCGTTTTGCAGGTCTGATGTACGGCGCGACCGCGTTAGGCTGCGGAGCGCTTTTCCTTGCGCTCGCGATGCAACTACGGCGGAGCAAGGGGAGCAATCGGCAAGCCGCCCATCGGCTGTTCCTGTTCTCCATCTCCTACTTGTTCCTGCTGTTTGCGGCCCTGCTGGCCGACAGCATCAGCGGACGCTGGTCGTCCGCGGTGTCAGCACACGAATCGCGGCCAGCCAAGGAATCGGTTCCGGCCCCACCCCTCGAACGAAACCTCGTGGCCGTCTGCAGCTTCACCAAATGCCAGGGAAGATGAGGTCTAACATGCGCTACCGTTTGCTGATCCTCGTCCTCATCAGCGTCGCCCTCGGCGGCTGCTCCGAAGGTATCCTCGATCCGAAGGGACCGATCGCCTCCGCTGAACGCCTGATCCTGCTCAACGCCCTTGGCATCATGCTGGCGATCGTCATCCCAACGATCCTCGCGACCCTGGCCGTCGCCTTCTGGTTTCGTTCGTCGAATTTGCGCGCCAGCTACCGGCCGGACTTCATTTATTCCGGCCGTCTCGAATTGCTGGTCTGGTCGATCCCCGCGATGACCGTGCTTCTCGTGGGCGGCGTCGCCTGGGTGGGCGCACACGATCTCGACGGCCGCAAGCCGATCGAGTCGACGGCCAAACCTGTTGCCATTCAGGTCGTCTCGCTCGATTGGAAGTGGCTGTTCATCTATCCGGAGCAGGGAATTGCGACCGTGAACAAGCTCGTCGTGCCGGTCGGCACTCCGATCAGCTTTGAGCTGACCTCGTCGACAGTCATGAATAGCTTCTTCGTGCCCCAGCTCGGCGGCCAGATCTACACCATGTCCGGAATGGTGACACGCCTTCAGCTGCAGGCTGACCATCCCGGGACCTATCCGGGGCTATCCGCCATGTTCAGCGGTGATGGCTTCGCCGACATGCGCTTTACGGTGGATGCAGTCTCCGACGGCAGATTTGCGCAATGGGTTCGCGAGACGCACGACACCGGTCCGGTGCTTGATGCGCGATCCTATGCTGACTTGGCCAAGCCGAGCAAAGCGATCGCGCCGTACACCTTCCGGGAAGTCGCCGCAGATCTGTTTAGCGGCATCGTGAACACCGCATCGGCCACTGACAATCCGTCGCAATCCATTTGTTCAACGTCGCAGAGGGCAGAACGATGAATCTCCTTGGCAAACTTGATTGGAACGCGGTTCCACTACACGAGCCGATCATCATGGGCGCTACCGCTGGCATGGTTCTCATCGTGGTGGTTGTTCTCGGATTCATTACGATGAAGGGGGCGTGGCTCTATCTTTGGCGCGAGTGGATCACCTCGGTCGACCACAAGCGCATCGGCGTCATGTATATCGTCCTGGCGCTGGTCATGATGCTGCGCGGCTTTAGCGACGCGATCATGATGCGCGCGCAGCAGGCGGTCGCGGCCGGCGGAGCACAGGGCTATCTGCCACCGGAGCATTTTGACCAGATCTTCTCGGCCCACGGAACCATCATGATCTTCTTCATGGCTATGCCATTTGTAGTTGGTGTGATGAATTTCGCGGTACCGCTCCAGCTCGGCATCCGCGACGTCGCCTTCCCGACGCTCAACTCCGTCAGCTTCTGGCTGACGGCCTCGGGCGCCCTGCTGATCAATGTTTCGCTGGCGATCGGCGAGTTCTCAAAAGCCGGCTGGACGGGTTATGCGCCACTAAGCGAGCTACAATTCTCGCCTGGTGTTGGGGTCGACTATTACCTTTGGTCGCTGCAGATCTCCGGCCTGGGCACATTGCTGGCCGGAATAAACTTCGTCACCACGATCCTCAAGATGCGAGCGCCGGGGATGGGCTATATGCGCATGCCGGTGTTCTGTTGGACAGCTCTCGCTACCAACCTGCTCATCGTCGCAGCCTTTCCGATCCTGACGGCGGCGCTCGCGATGCTGCTGCTCGATCGCTACCTCGGCTTTCACTTCTTCACGCTCAGCGGCCAAGGCAATCAGATGCTATACGCCAACCTGTTCTGGGTTTGGGGACACCCCGAAGTCTACATCCTGATCCTGCCGGCGTTCGGGATATTTTCGGAGGTCATCGCGACCTTCTCCGGCAAGCCGCTGTTCGGCTACCGCTCGATGGTCGCCGCGACCATGGCCATCTGCGTCCTATCTTTTCTCGTTTGGCTGCACCATTTCTTCACGATGGGTGCCAGCGCCAACGTCAACGGCTTCTTCGGCGTCATGACCATGATCATCGCGGTGCCGACCGGCGTGAAAGTCTTCAACTGGCTGTTCACGATGTATGGCGGACGTGTGCGGTTCTCGGTACCGGTGTTGTGGTCCGTCGGATTCATGCTGACCTTCGTGATCGGCGGCATGACCGGAGTGCTGATGGCGGTGCCACCGGCCGACTTCCAGCTGCATAATAGTGTCTTTCTGATCGCGCATTTTCACAACGTCATCATCGGTGGCGTGGTGTTCGGATTGATGGCCGGCTACAATTACTGGTTCCCGAAGGCGTTCGGCTTCAAGCTCGACGAACGTTGGGGCAAGGCCTCTTTCTGGTGCTGGTTCACCGGATTCTATCTGGCGTTCATGCCGCTTTATCTGCTGGGCCTGATGGGCATGACCCGGCGCATGCAGCATTACGACGACCTGACATGGCAGCCTTGGCTGCTGGTGGCGATGTTGGGTACCGTTATCATCCTGGCCGGGATCGCCTGCCAAGTCGTTCAGCTTGTCGTGTCGATCCGTAATCGCGATAAGCTCCGCGTGGGCAGCGATCCCTGGGATGCCCGAACGCTGGAATGGGCCACGGCGTCGCCGCCTCCCGCATGGAATTTCGCGGTCCAGCCACGTGTCTCCGGGATCGATGCCCTTTGGAGCAGCAAACAACGCGTGCTCGCCACAAAGGGCGAATCGTCGCCGGGTCGCGCATACGAGCCGATCGAAATGCCTAAAAACAGCGCGACCGGCTTTGTCACCGCCTTCTTTGCAGTCGTCATCGGATTCGCGATGATCTGGCACATCTGGTGGATGGCCGGTCTGGGCGTATGCGGTGCGTTCGTAACGCTGCTTGCTCTCGCGTTCCGCAGACATGCGGAGTTCGAGGTGCCGGCGGAGCAAATCGCCCGGTTCGAGCGGGCCCATCAGGCTGGAGTTGCAGCATGAACATCGCCGTTGCAATCGATACTGTCCCTCAAGACACGCCGCCAAGTGTCAGCGAAACGGGACCCGCTCCAAAGAGGGTCGTGGTCGCCTATGGCTTCTGGATCTTCCTCCTGAGTGACATCATCATGTTTGCCGCGTTGTTTGCGAGCTACGCGGTCCTCGTGCGCTCCACGGCGGGTGGTCCTGGCGGCGCCCAGTTGTTCAATCAAGTCACGGTCGCCATCGAGACGGTTTGCCTGCTCGTCTCGAGCTATACTTGCGGGCTTATGTCGCTCGCCATCAATTCCCGATATCGTCTCGGGACCTATTTGGGCGCCATCCTAACATTTGCGCTTGGAGCAGCGTTCCTCACTCTTGAGATCCGCGAGTTCGCGGACATGATTGCACGCGGCGCAACACCGGAGCGCAGCGCTTTCCTTTCCGCCTTCTTCACGCTTGTCGGATGCCATGGCCTTCATGTCACCCTTGGGCTGATCTGGCTCGTCGTGATGATGGTTCAGGTGGCAGCGATGGGATTTGTGCCCGCCGTGGAGCGGCGCCTGCTCTGCTTCTCCCTGTTCTGGCACGCGCTCGACATCGTTTGGGTCGGGCTATTCACGGTGGTCTATCTGATGGGAGTGAGTCCATGACCGACACTCGACACGAACGTGCACCCGGAGACAGGCCGAGCCGCGAGATGCATGCCTCGGCACCATCCGAGTTTCTCGTATACACGATCGGCCTGATTGTGGCGCTTCTTCTCACCGCCACGTCGTTCTGGGCTGCAAATACGACCTTGCTTTGGACAGGCGGCGTATTCCTGGGGCTGGCTGTCCTCGCCATAGCCCAAATGGGGATTCATCTGGTGTTCTTTCTGCATATCACTACCGGGCCGGAAAGCACCAACAACGTTCTGGCGCTCGCCTTCGGCGTGCTCATCGTATTTGTGGTGGTCGCCGGCTCGATGTGGATCATGGCCGACATGAACCAGAACATGCTGATGCCATCAGCCGAGCCGACGATTATGCGCATGCAACACTGACGCCCGCCGAGAGCGGCCTATTCCCCCTAATTGTCCGAGGCGGATCCCTCGAAGTCGTCGCCTCGGTTCACGCGGATTCGGTTACAGCCAACGCGCTTACGATCGTCGCGGCTTGCGATGAGCTCGCGGCGCTCGAAAAGTGCGCTGCCTTGCGCGCTGCTCCCGATCTACACCAACGTATAAGGGGTTTCACTACTTGGTTGTGCCTGCGCTTCCCCGCGCACAATGGCGCTCCTCCGATGCAGACCGTACTTGGAACGACGATAGATGTTTTGAACATGTGAAGCGCTTCACCGAGGACGTAGCTCGCCAAATTGTTGAAGCTCTCTCGCGCTGAAAGGAGGCCGCGATGGACATCACCGCTCTGCTACTCTCTCGCCTTCAGTTCGCGCTCACCATCTCTTTCCACATCATCTTTCCTTCGTTCACGATCGGGCTTGCGGCGTGGCTTACCGTTCTTGAGGGGCTTCACCTCGCCACCCACCGGCGCGTGTACCGCCGCGTCTTCGAATTCTGGCTGAAAGTCTTTGGCATCGCGTTCGGTTTCGGCGTTGTCTCGGGAATTGTCATGGCATTTCAGTTCGGAATGAACTGGAGCGAACTCTCCCGCATGTCGGGACCGATTCAGGGACCGCTGCTCTCCTATGAAAGCTTCACGGCCTTTGCTCTCGAAGCGAGTTTTTTCGGAATCCTGCTTTTCGGCCGTTCGCGCGTTCCGCCGTGGTTCTATCTGTCCTCGACCGCCATGGTCGCCCTTGGAACGACCATGTCGGCCTTCTGGATCATGGTCAACAACAGCTGGATGCAGGTACCCGTCGGTTTCGTCGTGGAGAACGGCATCTTCGTTCCCGTCGACTGGTTCAGAATCATTTTTAGCCCGGTAGTCTGGGTACGCTTTCCGCATATGCTGCTCGCAGCATACCTGACCGGAGCGTTCTGCGTGGCTGCCACGGGAGCGTGGTATCTGCTCAGAGGGATGTGTGCATCAGAGGCCCGCATCATGCTGCGGATGGGCCTAGCTCTCGCTGCCGTGCTGGTACCCATCCAAATATTCTTCGGCCATCTTACGGGTGACTATACCCATGATTACCAGCCGGCAAAATTCGCCGCGATCGAGGGCCGCTGGCACGACGAGCAACCTGCAAGCGAGGTTCTGTTCGCGCTTCCGGACGAAGCGACGCAGACCAACCGATACGAGATCAAGATTCCCGTCCTTGGCAGCGTCGTTGGCAGTATGAGCTTCGCCTCCAGAGAAGTCGGCCTGACCAGCTTCCCGGTACGGGATCGGCCGCCGGTCGTTATTCCCTTCTTCGCCTTCAGGATCATGGTCGGCTGCGGTCTCGTGATGCTCGCGCTCGCCTGGTTCGGATCCTATCTGAGCTGGAAAAAACGGATCCACCACAACCGGCTGTTGCTCTGGTGCATCTTCCTGAGCTTTCCCCTGCCCTTCATTGCGATCCTAACAGGCTGGTTCACGGCCGAAGTCGGACGCCAACCCTGGACGATTTATGGCGTGCTCCGTACTGCCAATGCAATGACGCCGTTCCTGACGACTCCAGCGGCGGCAACCTCGCTGATCGTTTATTGCACGGTTTACACTTTCATCTTTGTGTTCGGGGTTTTTTACATCTACCGCCTGCTGCGCACAGGCCCCTCCGGTCCCCTTGTGACGCCCCCGTCGAACGCCACCCCCAATCGCCCCATGTCGGTCGTCGATCCCCATGGGGAGGCGATCCTTGTTCCTGCGGGAGAATAGCGATGATCATATTCTGGACCGCAGTGTTGACGATCAGCATGCTGCTTTACGTGCTGCTGGACGGTTTTGATCTTGGTGTCGGCATGCTGTTCGGCACTACGTCCGATGAGGCCAAACGGCGCACCATGATGAGTGCGGTCGCCCCAGTCTGGGACGGAAACGAGACCTGGTTGGTGAGTTCTGGCGTAGTCCTGTGGGGAGCCTTCCCGCTTGGCTATGCCACGGTAATCTCGGCGTTCTATTTGCCGGTTCTGCTGATGCTGGCCGGATTGATCCTGCGTGGCGTCGCCTTCGAGTTTCGCTACAAGACGACGCGGATGCGCTGGATTTGGGACGCCGGTTTCGCGGGCGGATCCTTCGTAGCCGCCTTTATGCAGGGGCTGATGGTGGGTGCGCTCGTTGCCGGCCTCCCCATGTCCGACGGCCGCTACACCGGCGGGATGATGGACTGGCTTAGTGCATTTGCGGTCTTGTGCGGCATCGGCCTCTGCTTCGGTTATGCTCTGCTCGGCGCCTGTTGGCTGGCCCGCAAATGCGAGGGCGACGTCCGGGAAGCCGCCTACCGCTTCATTCCTTATCTCGCTGGTGGCCTGTTCATATTTCTGATCGTCGTTTTCTGCTACGCGCTCGCCGAGAACCTGCAGGTCATGGGCCGATGGCTGCAACGGCCAGTTTTGTTCGTCTTCCCCGCCGTCGGCGCGATCGCCGCGGCCGTGTTGGCTGCGGGCATACGCCGACAACGCGACGGAACGCCCTTCTACATGGTTGCCCTGATTTTCGCGGCCGCGTTCGGCACGCTCGCGATCTCGTTCTGGCCCTACATGATCCCGTTCTCGATCACAATCGAACAGGCTGCGGCACCTCATGCGAGTCTCGTCTTCATGTTCTGGGGCGCAGGCCTGTTCATTTTCCCGCTGATGCTGATCTACACCGCGATCAACTACACCGTGTTTCGCGGCAAGGTCAAACCATCGGCGGAGCATTACTGACAGGATGGTGAAGCCTTATGTTGCAGCAATTTGACCCAAACCGCGAGCCGCCGTTGCTTGTCGTCGCGCTGAGCCTCGTCGCAGCATTGGGGAGTGTCGCGATCTGCTTGTTCTGGCCCTACCTGATTTCATTCATCATCGAGCGAGGGTGAAAATGTCGCTCGGAATTGGACAGAGCACGACGGCGGACGATGGCGCGGCTGCTGGATGGGGATCGGCGCTGGAGGCAGCCCGAGCTGCCGGTCCCCCGTTGCTGTTTGGTTTCCGGCTCTGGGCTTCCGTTTGCCTTGCCCTCTTCGTCGCGTTCTGGCTACAGCTCGACGATCCCCACTGGGCGGGGACTTCTGCGGCAATCATTTGCCAGCAATACCTGGGGGCTTCGCTGCGCAAGGCCCAATACCGCATTATAGGCACCGTCGTGGGTGCTGTGACAGTTGTAATGCTGGCGGCCTTGTTTCCGCAGGATCGCGTTGGCTTTCTAGGAGGGCTGGCGCTTTGGAGCGGGATTTGCGCTTTCGGCGCCAGCTTATTCCGAAACTTCGCTTCCTATGCTGCGTCCCTTGGGGGGTACACCGCAGCGATCATCGCAGCTGGCATACTTGGCCCCACCGGCGGCGCGAGCAGCGAGGTCTTCATGCTGGCGGTCACCCGCGCAAGCGAAATATCGATCGGCATTGTCTGCGCTGGCCTTGTGCTTGCCGGGTCCGATTTCGGCGGCGCCCCCCAGCGGCTAGCGGCAAAGTTTGCAGCTGTTTCAGGCGACGTCGCAGCCGGCTTCAGGTCCGGCCTGGAAGTCGCTGGATCCGAATCGTTCGACGCGCAGCAGCCGGTTCGACGGGAGCTCATCCGGCAGGTCATCGCGCTCGATCCACTGATCGATCAGGCGATCGGAGAATCCTCAAAGCTTCGCTATCACTCGCCGGCCCTGCAGGCTGCGGTCGACGGGCTGTTCGGTGCCCTCGCTGCCTGGCGGGGCGTTGTGGCGCGGCTTGGCCGGTCTGAGCCCGCCGCCGCCAAAGCAGAAGCCGAAGCCATTCTGCGTACCATGGGACCAGAATTGCATTCTGCCCGGTTGCCGGGCGAGGCGGGATTCTGGATGACCGACCCGGTTGGCTTGCAGCATCACTATGGCTCGGCGGTTCGGGGCCTGGTAGCCGCGCCGGCCAACACGCCCTCCCGGCGTCTGCTAAGCGACCAGACAGCAAACGTCCTTGCTGGCCTCATGGCCGTGCTCGAAGCAATGGCGATGCTGGTTGGCGACCCTGCACGCGCCCACTCTTCTCGTCGCAAGGCGAAACTCCACGTGCCCGATTGGCTCCCACCTCTCATCAACGCAAGCCGCGCATTCATGGCGATCGGCGCTATCGAAGTATTGTGGGTCGTCACCGGATGGCCGAACGGCGGCACGGCGATCGTCTTTGTCGCCATCGTGGTTCTCTTGCTTTCGCCGAGGGCCGAACTGGCCTTCCCAGGCGCCATCGCGCTAGCCCTTGGTACGATTGCCGCCATACCGATTGCTGCGGCGATCAAATTCGCCGTGCTTCCGGCGATAGAGACGTTCCCGGCGTTTTGCCTTGTCCTCGGTGCTTTTTTCATTCCGGTTGGCGCAGCCATGGGGCAGAGCCAGCAACCCGCCCTGTTGGCAATATGGGCGGCCTTGGCAATCAATCTCCTGCCCATCCTTCAGCCTGCAAACCAAATGAACTACAACACGGCGCAATTCTACAACTCTGCACTCGCCATTTTCGTGGGCTGTGTCGTGGGACCGCTTTCATTTCTGCTGGCGCCACCCCTATCGCCGGCGTTCCGAACCAAACGACTCCTAAGGTTGACCTTGCGCGACTTGAACCGGCTCGCGACCGGCCACCGATCAATGAAAGCGGAGGACTGGCGAGGTCGCATGCACAGCCGGCTCACGGCATTGCCTGACAGCGCGGAGCCCTTGCAGCGAGCACAACTCCTGGCCGCGCTTTCGGTTGGGAGCGAAATTATCCACCTTCGGCGTGAGATGTCCGAACTGGACCTAGGGCCAGAGCTCGGCTTGGTCCTGGGGACCTTGGCGCAAGGCAACAGTACCGCCGCCACGGCACAGCTCGACTCGCTTGATCGTCGCGTTGCATCCATCGTCGATTTCGGCACGCGCGCCTCCCGCGCCCTTTGCACCCGCGGTCGTATTCTCCTCATTTCAGATGCTCTCACCGAACACCGCGAATACTTCGACACGGGAGGCTCCCGATGAAATTCGTCGAGATCAACCTGTTCGGTGTCTACGTCGCGCCAATGTCTGTGCTGATGATCGCCGCCTGGTTCGCGACGCTGGCTCTGCGCAGAGTCGCCGGCCGATTCGGGCTGATGCAGTACGTCTGGCACCCCGCACTTTTCGTATTCGCCACATACGTGATTCTGTTGTCGTCAATGGTGCTCGTCATCGCACACTGAGGTTACCATGTCGGATGTTGAATTGAAGCCAGAGCGCAGCGAGAGCGCCGATGTTCATGTCTTGCAGCCTGCCCAGACGACGGCTCGAAAGCCGCAAAGGCGGCGCGTCCGCATCATTCCGCTGTTGATTACGCTCGCTGCAATTGGCATTGCCGTCGCGCTGGGCCGGGCCATGTGGGACGCCTATATGGCGACACCATGGACTCGCGACAGCACGGTGCGCGCCTATGTGGTGACGACGGCGCCCGAGGTCGCGGGCCGTATTGTTGAGATGCGGGTGATCGACAATCAGTTCGTCCATAAGGGCGATCTGCTGATGGTAATCGATCCCACCGACTACAGGATCGCACTGGAGTCGGCAGAAGCGGCCGTGGAGCAGGCCAAGGCCACAGCCGAAAATGCCCAGGCCCAGGCCGATCGCCGGCACAAACTGAGCGATCTCGCAGTCACCGTTGAGGGCAAGCAAACCTACGACACGAACGCGCTGTCGACCAAGGCACAACATCGGCAAGCTATCGCCCAGCTTGACCGGGCGAGGGTCAATCTCGAGCGTACCCAGATCCGTTCTCCAGTGAACGGATGGGTGACCAATCTGTTGGCTCAGAAAGGCGACTATGTCAGCATTGGACGTGACGTGCTCTCTATAATCGATGCCGATTCCTACTGGTTGGATGCCTATTTTGAGGAAACCCAACTTGCATCGGTACACGAGGGCGATCCTGCGAAGATCAAGTTGATGGGCTACAGTCAGATCGTGGAGGGCGACGTCGCTGGCGTGGCACGAGGCATCAACGTTTCAAATGCGCAACCGAACCAGCAAGGGCTTGCCACGGTGAACCCGATCTTCACCTGGGTGCGTCTGGCTCAGCGTGTGCCGGTGCGCATCCGGATCAAAGAAGTTCCGAATGGCGTTCGCTTGGTCGCCGGCTTGACTGCAACTGTTCAGATCGACCGGCGCCCCGAGGCCTCCGACTAACACCACCGGAGATCTCGCTATGAACCCCATTCGAGTTGCCTTGGGATTGTCGATGGACGCATCCATTATTTCGGCTCTTGCCGCCCTGATAGGAGCTGCCATCGGCGGACTAACATCCGTCCTCGCGTCTTGGCTGACCCAAAAAACGCAGACACGCGCGCAGTGGTTGACCCATGAGACAATCCGTCGCCAAGAACTTTACAAGGAATTCATCGAAGAAGCTGCAAATTGCTATGCCGACGCGCTCCAGCATGAGAAGCCGGAAATTCCAGCCTGGATCGAGCTTTATGCCAAGATTGGTCGAATGCGGGTCGTGTCCTCGCCGCGGGTGGTCGTCAGCGCCGAACAGGTGGGACAGAAAATCATCGATACCTACATGGAGCCGAACAAGACGTTCCTTGAAGTTCGCGAGCTCATCCATACTAAAGCCATCGACATTCTTAGCGATTTTGGCCGGGCCTGTCGCGAGGAATTCGACGCGCTTCGCACTCGTCGATTTTGAGACGAGTGCAAGGCCTAACTCGATGGCCTGAAATGCGACCTCGCGTTATACACCGAAACTTGCATCATCCCCGAGCGCAGCCAGGTCGGAAGAAGCGCGCCGGCGAAAAGCTGACCGGCCATCGCGCCTGACATCTTGCTCGCGATAAACGGTGGTGCGCCTGCACGCCGCCACGAGTATTCCGAATCGCGCACAACGCTTCACTTTCATACAGGGAACTGCGCGCAAACGGCCTCCTGGGCCGCCGCGCTCAACGAGCGACCCATTGCAGGAAATGAAAGCATCATCTCCAGACCAGCAAGCTTTCGCCTATGGTTTGAATTACGATTCACTTCCGCGATGCACGACCAGTGGGCCGCGCCTATCTATCAATTTGCTTCACAGTACCAGTTTACACCAACGTATAAGTTACGCGGCCCCTTAGTCTACCGCGTTTGACGGTTTGGTTGTGTTTAGGCTTCCCAACGCACAATGGCGCGGCCCTGACCGATCCCGTACGTAGAGCAACAGCAAGTCCTCGCGAACAAGCGATGCGATCCGAGCGCTGAATGTCGATTGTTCGGTGATTTTTCAACCGACGAACTCTGCGGAGGTCACTATGCCGTCTAAGGCCGTTGCCACTTCCTTTGCTCCCAATAAGTCAAAGCCGTTACCGGCGCCGAATACCGACTTCTACGAGGTCTACGAGACCTTGAGCGCCGAAGAACTCGCGATCGTGAAGCGGGTGCGCGCATTCATGGAATCCAAGGTCGCCCCTGTCATCACCGACTATTGGGTGAAAGACGCCTTTCCCTTCGAACTGTTGCCGGCAATCAAGGAGTTGGGCATTGGCGGGCTCGCGATGCATGGCTACGACTGCGCAGGTGGGAGCCTGGCTTTGTTCGGCTTTGTCCAGATGGAGCTCGCGCGCGTCGACCCGTCGATTGCGACCTTCATGGGCGTGCATGTCGGCCTGGCGATGGGGTCCATCTACATCGATGGATCGGAAGAGCAGAAGCAAAAATGGCTGCCGCAGATGGCACGCCTCGAGAAGATCGGCTGTTTCGGCCTCACCGAGCCGTTGGTAGGCTCGGGTGCCAGCGGCGGCTTGCTGACGACCGCGAAACGAGAGGGTGATAGCTGGATCCTCAACGGCGAGAAGCGCTGGATCGGCAACGCTCCCTGGTGCGATGTTTCGATCATCTGGGCACGAGATGTCGCCGACAACCAGGTCAAGGGCTTTATCGTGGAGAACAAGACCACGCCCGGCTTCAGCGTCGAGAAGATCGAGAACAAGATTGCGCTCAAGGTGGTCCAGAACGGCCATATCACGCTGAAGGATGTTCGAGTGCCGGATACGAGTCGCCTCCAAAGCGGCAATTCATTCCGTGACACCGCGAAGGTGCTGAAGATGACGCGCTACGCCGTCGCATGGATGGCAACAGGATGCGCGATGGGCGCCTACGAGGCTGCGCTGAAGTACAGCCAGGAGCGCTTGCAATTCGGCAAGCCGATCGCATCGTTCCAGCTGGTGCAGGACCTTCTGGCCAAAATGATCGCGAACATCACTGCCTCGCAGTGCCTGATCGTGCGCCAGGCGCAGCTCCATGCCGAAGGTAAGCTGACCGACGCCCACGCGGCACTTGCCAAGGCGTTCACCACTGCCAAGTGCCGCGAGACGGTCGCATGGGCCCGTGAATTGATAGGCGGCAACGGAATCGTTGCCGACTACAAGGCGGCGCGCTTCTTCGCGGACTGTGAAGCACTCTACTCCTACGAGGGTACGTACCAGATGCAAAATCTGATCGTCGGCAAGGCTGTCACTGGCCTCGGCGCCTTCATTTGACGGAGTAACGGCGGGCCAGCGCGACTTCGCTGGTCCGCTCCTTCAGACAGGAGAGATCAGTATGGGCCCCGCAGCAGAAACGCTTACACCCCCGCTTCCCGTCCTGCCGGCGACCTCGCCGCCGGTAGCACTGAAACTTGCCAATGTCGTCTACGAGAAGAAGGGTGCGATTGCCTACGTGACCGTCAATCGACCCAAGGTGCTCAATGCCCTGAACGCGCCGACCTGGGCGGATCTGCGAGTTGCATTCGAGGACGCGCGAGACGATGCGGCGATCCGCGGCGTCATTCTGACGGGCGCTGGCAACAAGGCGTTCATCGCAGGTGCCGACATAAGCGAGCTCGCCCATGCCACCGCGCTCGACGCCGAGCGCGCCAGCCGTTTCGGACAAGAGGTGCTCGACCTCGTTGAAAACCTCGGCAAGCCAGTCATCGCGGCCATCAATGGGTTCGCGCTCGGCGGCGGCTGCGAAACGGCGATGGCTTGCACCATCAGGATCTCGGTTGAAAGCGCCAGGTTCGGCCAGCCCGAAGTCACCCTCGGACTCGTTCCCGGCGGCGGCGGCACGCAACGCCTGCCGCGGCTGGTCGGCAAAGGCCGCGCACTGCAGCTTATCCTCTCCGGCGAGATGATCAGCGCGCAGGAGGCCTATCGCATCGGGCTCGTCAATGAAATCGTTCCGGCAGCCGACCTGATCACACACGCCGAGGCAATCCTGAACAAGATCGGCTCCAACGCCCCGGTCGCCATCAAGTTCGCGCTCGAAGCCGCGAACAAGGGGCTGGAGACAAGCCAGAGTGAAGGCCTGTTGCTCGAGGCCTCCTACTTCGGCCTATGCGCCGCAACCGAGGACAAGAAAGAGGGCACGTCCGCCTTCCTCGAAAAGCGAGCACCTCAGTTCCGCGGGCGCTGAGATAGTCACCAAATCCCGAAACATTCAGGAGGCACAGTTGGCAAGCGATAACATCTTTTCCGGACTGAAGGTCGTGGACCTGGCAAGTTTCATCGCGGGCCCCAGCGCCGCGGTGATCCTGTCTGACTTTGGCGCCGAGGTCATCAAGGTGGAGCCGCCCTCCGGCGACTTCTGGAGAAAAGCGAACAAGCTGCCGCCGCAGCCGGTCGCGGAAGACGCCTACCCCTGGCACCTTGCCAACCGCAACAAACTCGGCATCACACTTGACCTCAAATCGCCGAGCGCTCGGCGCGTCGTGGAGCGACTCGTCAAGTGGGCTGACGTGCTCATCGTCAACACACCGCATCCCGCCCGCAAGAAGTTGAAGCTGGAATATGACGATGTCGCGCAGTGGAATCCGCGGCTGATCTATGCGGACCTCACCGGCTTCGGCGAGAAAGGGCCCGACGCGGACCTTCCCGGATTCGATATCACGGCCTACTGGGCAAGAAGCGGATTGCTGTCAATGACCCGCGATACGGGTGCGCCGCCGACTTGGCCGGTGGCCGGCAGCGGCGACAATGCGACCGCCGTCGGCCTTTATTCGGCAATCGTGACGGCGCTCTACCGCCGCGAGCGTACCGGCAAAGGATCCTATGTCACGACTTCGCTCTTGGCGGAGGGGGTCTGGTCTGCAAGCGTCTCCATCCAGGCCGCGCTGTGCGAGGCGAAGTTCTTCGGTCTGCATGACCGATCCCATCCCGCAAACGCTGCAATGAACGTGTATCGGGCTTCTGACGACACGTGGTTTGTTCTCATCATCACACCCGACAAGGCGGCCGCCGTGGCAAAAGCCATGGGCCGTTCCGATCTCTTGACGGATCCCAGGTTCTCCGATCCTGCCAAACTGATGCAGAACATGCCGGCGTTGACCGCGATTCTCGACGAAACCTTCGCTTCGAAGCCGATGGCGCACTGGTACGAGGTCTTCTCAGGCGTTCACGTCACATTCGGCGCCGTTCGCGGCCCGCAGGAAGTGATCCAGGATCCGCAGCTCCGCTTGAATGGAATCGTGGTTCCGCTCGAAGGCGCGGGAGGCAAGCTGACGTCAACAATCAGCAGTCCGATCCAGGTGCATGGCGTCGCCAAAGTCTCTGCCAAACGCGCCCCTTCGCTTGGAGAACACAACGAACAGGTTCTCCAGCAGCTCGGCTTCAGTTCGGTCGAAATTGACGCCCTTCACGCGAGCGGGGCGGTTCCGAAAGCAAGGGAACGCGCAGCAGTTGCGGTCGGATAGATCGCTCCCGAAACCAGGCCCTCGATGTCGTTAGATCGAGGCGTCACCGCAAACCCAGACAATAGAAAGACAGCCATGGTCGAGCTTCAAACCAAATCGAAACCCGCACCCGCCAGCAAGGCGACTGTCGGGCGGTTATTCGTTCTCGAGTTGAACGCCGGCCGTATTCATACGATGAACACGGACGGGACCAACAAAAAGACAATAGCCAACGATTGCTCCTTGCCGGACGGCATCGCCGTCGACACCCATGCTGGTCACATCTACTGGACCAATATGGGGGTTCCGAGCGCCAACGACGGTTCGATCGAACGCGCCGACCTGGATGGCGGCAACCGCAGGGTCATCGTTCCACAAGGAGCCACCCACACGCCAAAGCAGATCCATCTCGATAGGGAGAATGGGAAGCTGTATTGGTGCGATCGCGAAGGCATGCGTGTCATGCGATGCGATCTCGATGGCTCGCAACTGGAAACTCTCGTTGAGACCGGTCGCGGCGACGTCGACCGGCGCGATGCAACTAAATGGTGCGTCGGCATCACTATCGATCCAAAGCGACGGCAGATCTACTGGACGCAGAAGGGTCCCGACAATGCGGGACTTGGCCGCATCCTCCGCGCCAACATCGAAATCCCGAAGGGCGACAGCGCATCCAACCGCAGCGACATCGAAGTGCTGTTCGATCATCTGCCTGAGCCGATTGATCTCGAGCTCGATCTGAAAAGCCGCGTCCTCTATTGGACCGATCGCGGCAACCCCCCACGGGGCAACACCGTGAATCGCGTACCCATCGATGCGATGCCAACCCCTGAACCGGAGATCGTGCTGACCGATCTGATGGAAGGAATCGGACTCGCGCTCGACGTCCCCCGCGACCGAATGTTCGTAACCGATTTTGCGGGATCGATCTATTCCGCCCATCTCGACGGGTCTGGAAAGCGGAACTTCCTCTTCGCCCAGGGTAATCTCACCGGTATCGCCTACGCCGATATCTGACCTGAAAACTCGTCAATGGAGAATGAACATGTCGACAAACAAACCTATTCGCCGCGCGGCCATTATCGGAACCGGCGTCATCGGCGCTAGCTGGGCAGCTCTGTTCCTGGCGAAGGGGCTGGAAGTCGCGGCTACCGATATCGCCCCGGATGCAGAGGCCGCGCTGAAGCGCTTCATCGACGCGGCCTGGCCTGCGCTCGAAAGGCTTGGCCTTGCGCCCGGCGCATCACGATCAAAACTGAACTTCTCGGCCGACCTGCCGACGGCGATAAAGGGCGCCGGCCTGGTCCAGGAAAATGGACCCGAGCGGATCGATTTCAAGAAGAAGCTCTATGGGCAGCTCGATGAGCTGTTGCCGCCCGATGTGATCATTGCGTCGAGCTCTTCTGGCTTGACCATGAGCGAAATTCAAACTGGCTGCGGTTCTCATCCTGAGCGCTGTGTCATCGGCCACCCGTTCAACCCGCCGCATTTAATTCCGCTGGTCGAAATCGTCGGCGGTGCAAAAACTTCCGAGGACACGATTCGACGCGCTTCGGAATTCTACGCCGGGCTCGGCAAGCGCACCGTGCGCCTTCACAAGGAACTGCCCGGGCACGTCGCTAATCGACTGCAGGCGGCGTTGATGAGAGAGGTCTATCACCTTGTTGGCGAAGGGGTCGTCAGCGTGGCCGACGTCGATACGGCATTGTGTTGGGGGCCAGGGCTGCGATGGGGCGTCATGGGCCAGGTTCTCTTGAATCACCTGGGCGGCGGCCCAGGCGGCATTGAGCACTTCTTCGCCCAGTTCACCGGCCCCGTGACGGCGTGGTGGAAGGCTCTCGGATCCCCCGTTCTCACGCCCGAGCTCCAGAAGAAGCTTACGGACGGCGTCCTCCAGGAAGCTGGATCACGGTCGATTGATGAACTGGCGGCTCAGCGCGACGAAGAGCTATTGGGCCTTCTCGAGCTGCGCGCCAGGTCCGAGCGGGCATCTTTGGTGCCTGAGTTGGCCGCTGCTCACGCGAGTTAAGTCGGATCATGTCATCCTAACAGCGTGGCCTCTCCATTCATCTCCGCCGCGCAGATCGGAATCTCTATGAGTGAAGCGCTCGACATAGTTCACGAACCGACGCCCGCGATTGAGCCAACCCGGGCTGAACGAAAGCGGATAGTGATCATCGGCGCAGGCTTTGCCGGGATGGCGGCTGCGCACGCGCTTAGAAAGTGCGACGCCGAAATCACTCTGATCGACCGGCGGAATCACCACATCTTTCAGCCGCTGCTGTACCAAGTTGCGACAGCAGTGCTTTCCTCCGCCGAAATCGCCGCACCGATCCGGAAACTCACCGAGGACCAGAAGAACCTTTCGGTGTTGTGGGGCGAGGTTAAGGCCGTCGACGTCAAGGCTCGATGCGTCGAAGTCGACTGCAACACCGTGCGGCTGAAAAGATTGGACTTCGATTACCTGGTCGTCGCAACAGGCGTGCAGCCAAGCTATTTCGGTCACGACGAGTTTGCCCGCCACGCTCCCACCCTCAAGACGATCACGGACGCCGAACTTATCCGTACCAAGCTGCTCACTGCCTACGAGATGGCAGAGATGACGGACGACCCAGACGAGCAAGCTCGGCAGATGACGTTTGTTCTCGTCGGTGCGGGACCAACAGGGGTAGAACTAGCCGCCTCCATCGCGCAATTGGCCACTGTCACCCTGCGCTCCAATTTTCGGAAGATCGATCCCGCCAATACATCCATTCTACTGCTGGAGGGTGGAAGTCGGGTGTTGCCGAGCTTCGCCGAGTCGCTGTCAAGGAAGGTCACCCGAAGGCTCGAAAGATTGGGCGTGAAAGTGATGACAGGCGCCATGGTGGAGAAAGTGAATGAGCAAGGGGTAACCGTCGCAGGAAAGCTGATCAGGAGCGCGACGGTACTTTGGACGGCCGGCGTTTCAGCATCCCCGATCGTCAAGATGGTTGGGGTCGGGACCGACCGGGCGGGACGCGCCTGCATCGGGCCTTTCATGAACGTCCCGGATCAACAGGGAATATTCGTAGTCGGCGATGCTTCCTCGGCAATGCGGAACGGGCGGCCGGTCCCAGGTGTTGCCCAAGCCGCGATGCAGGAGGGCCGCTATGTCGGTCGTCTCATTGCAAGGGAGCTGAAAGGCAAGTCGCAAACGCGGCCGTTTCGCTACTCCGATAAGGGCAACATGGCGGTAGTCGGCAAGAACTTCGCAATCCTGGAGTCGGGGCGACTGCGAATGAGCGGATTGCTTGCCTGGCTGGCATGGGCCTTCATTCACATCATTGCGCTTCCTCACGGGCAGAATCGCATGCGCGTTCGAAAGCAATGGCTGTGGAGCTATTTCTCCGGACAACGCAGCTCGCTTCTCATGTCCGAAGGGCCGCACAGAGTCAAATAGCGCCCGGAGATAGGTTTTCCGTTGGAATTTCTTCACTGATCGAGAGGACTCATGAGTAAGACGCTGACCATGACCACGTCGTCCGGCGCGCCGGTTGCCGACAACCAGAATTCCCTGACCGCAGGTCCGTTTGGCCCGATCCTAATGCAGGACTTTCACTTACTGGAAAAGCTCGCGCATCAGAACCGCGAGCGCATTCCAGAGCGCACTGTTCATGCCAAGGGTTCCGGCGCCTATGGCACGCTGACAGTCACAAACGATGTCACCAAGTACACCAAGATTGACGCCCTTTCCGCAGTGGGCAGGAAGACCGAAGCTTTCTTGCGTTTCTCCACGGTGGCTGGCGAGCGCGGCGCGGCGGATGCCGAGCGTGACGTGCGCGGATTTGCGTTGCGCTTCTACACCGAGCAAGGCAACTGGGACATCGTTGGCAACAACACGCCGGTATTTTTCGTGCGCGACCCCCTGAAGTTCCCCGACTTCATCCACACCCAGAAGCGCCATCCGCAGACGAACCTGCGCTCGAACACCGCGATGTGGGACTTCTGGTCGCTGTCGCCCGAAAGCCTGCACCAGGTCACCATCCTGATGTCCGATCGCGGCCTGCCGCAGAGCTATCGCCACGTCGACGGCTTCGGTTCGCACACCTATTCCTTCATTAATGCGGCCGGCGAGCGAAATTGGGTGAAATTCCATTTCAAGACTATGCAGGGCATCAAGAACTGGACCAACACGGAAGCGGCGGAACAGATCGCAAACGATCGCGAGACCCATCAGCGCGATCTGTTCGCGGCAATCGATCGCGGCGAGTTCCCAAAATGGAAGTTCTCCGTACAGATCATGCCCGAGAGTGACGTCGGCAAGCACTGGTACAACCCGTTCGACCTCACCAAGGTGTGGCCGCACAGGGACTACCCGCTGATCGAGATTGGCATCCTCGAACTCAACCGCAATCCGGAAAACTATTTTGCCGAGGTCGAGCAGGCCGCACTGTCGCCGGCGAACGTCGTCCCGGGCGTCGGCCACTCGCCGGACAAGATGCTGCAGGCTCGGGTGTTCGCCTATGCGGATGCCCACCGCTATCGCGTCGGCGTCAACGCGGAGCAGCTTTCGGTCAACAAGCCGCGCTGCCCGGTGCACACCTATCATGCCGACGGAGCGATGCGGCTCGCCGGCAATGCCACCCCCGACGCCTATTACGAGCCGAACTCCTTCAACGGTCCGGTGCAGGACCCAAGCGTCAAGGAGCCGCCGCTAAAGCTATCGGGCAATGCCGACCGCTACAACCATCGGGACGGAAACGACGACTACCGCCAGGCCGGCGATCTTTTTCGCCTGATGAGTGTCGCGCAAAAGAAGCAGCTGTTCGACAACATCAAGGCGGCGATGGACGGCGTACCGATGGAGATCGTCAAGCGCCAAGTCGGTCATTTCTATCGCGCCGACCCGGAATACGCCATTGGCGTAGCCACTCGCTTGGGTCTTGCCACGAGCGATATCCGGGCATCGCAAGCCGCGGAATAGTCGCAATGGGCCTTAGCCGCAGGACGGGAGAACGCATGAAAGGCGGCACTCACGGCTTAGGCGGACTGAAGGCCTGCTTTTCGGCAATTCGAAAGCTTGCCGTGATATTTGTCTGCACTGGAGGTCTGCTGCTGCCCAATCCGACATCCGCCAGCTCGGCAGATATAACGATACGGCAAGCCTGGAGCCGGGCGACGCCCAAAGGCGCGAGTGTCGCCGCTGGAAATCTGACGATCGAAAACCACGGCAACACGGTCGACAGGCTCCTCTCAGTTTCGAGTCCTGTCGCCCGCAAAGTCGAAATCCATGAAACGCTTGAAGCGGGTGGCGTCATGAGGATGCGACCCGCGAAAGACGGCTTGGCGATTCCACCACACGAAAAACTTGTTTTGGCTCAAGGCGGAAGCCACTTGATATTTTTGCAATTGATGGCTCCGTTTTCTGAGGGTGGGCGCGTCCCGGTCTCGCTCGATTTCGAGAGAGCCAGCCAGATAGACACTTCGCTGGAAGTTGGCGAGGTCGGAGCTAAAGGGCCTCCCTCGGTCGCCGCTTCCAAGGCGTCTATTGCTGGGAGCGCAAGCGGATCTGACTCGTTCTTCACCCACATTCACGATCCCCGAGCTATGGCCAACGTCATCCTGTCGCCGGGACGGTCGGGCCCCGTAGAAGTCGTGGTGCAACTCGGGGATCCGCAGGAAAATGCGCTTGCGGTGGACGGTCTGTCGGTCTCGTTAGCCAGCCCCGACGACAGGATTGTCCTGAGCGCAGCAGCAGCAGAGCGGATTGGGACCGAAACTTGGCGAGCACAGTTGTTTGTCTCAGGGGCGCGCAGATGGGATCTTACTCTTCGGATCGCTATGACGCCGAAAGGCAGGATCGAGATCAGAGCTCCAATCCTGGTCGAATGAACGCGAGGATTGGTTAGTCTGGCGTAAGAGATAAAGGGTAATCGTCATGAATATGGAAGTTCTAAGCTTGAATTGCCCTACCCGATTGACTTCGTCCCGCCTGGACTATGACGCCTTCTTCGATTCCGCATTGGATCAACTTCGAGACGAGCGCCGCTATCGGGTGTTTGCCGATCTAGAGCGCCTGGCCGGGCGGTTTCCGCACGCGATCTGGCATTCGCCGACGGGTCCGCGCGAGGTCGTGATCTGGTGCTCGAACGATTATCTGGGGATGGCGCAGCACCCGAAAGTAGTTGGCGCGATGGTCGAGGCCGCTTCACGCATGGGCACCGGCGCCGGGGGCACGCGCAACATCGCCGGCACCAATCATCCCCTGATCGAACTAGAACGTGAACTGGCCAGCTTGCATGGCAAGCAAGCCGCG
>Ga0335071_10000645_pt1 | contig 38036 bp, 25 predicted proteins | sample Lox_Sample_15_FD_206724 | JGI IMG/M metagenome (GOLD analysis project Ga0335071, IMG submission 206724) | Soil microbial communities from Loxahatchee National Wildlife Refuge, Florida, United States - Lox_Sample_1.5 | ecosystem: Environmental > Terrestrial > Soil > Wetlands | place: USA... | reverse complement strand
GGGCCGAGGCCGGTGAACCCTGTTCAAAGTACCTCTCGTCAAGAGCAACCTGCGGCCCCTGCGTTATCGCAGCCCACAGCGCGGAATTGGGCGCGCGCTCGAACAGCCACTCATACCTACCCCCGTCCTCGGCGTAGTCGAAGGCCGCCAACTTCTCGGAAGCGTCGGACGAGAAGCCTGTGAAAGACATCCATGCCTTAGCAAGGCGCTCGTTATCGATGATTCGATACGCGTCCGGGCCATACTGGTAATGGTCGGCCCTGAAGTTTTTGGGCTTGTGTTCCTTCATGTTGTCGAACTCCATGTCCTTACGCTGGTAGTACCAGCGGGGTGACATGCCATTGAACTGCCGCTGGAGGACGCGTTGAGTGCGGCTGTTGGATCTGAGATTGCGCGCGGACATTCGGTTCTGATTGTTGCTAGCGGTGACGACGTCCTCCAGGATGCCCTCATCTGGAGTGATTATGAACCGAACAGGCACAAGACAGTGGGTATCGAAACGCTGTCTGCTAGCGTCATCATCCATGTCCTTGTAGGCGTGGTGAAGAGATATGACAGTCTGACAGCCGTTGATGATCTGCGGCTTGTGTAGCGTTGCGTGGCAGGGTTGCGCGGCTCCCTTGGGCAAGCTGAGGGAATTGCATGAGAAGGTTACGCCGTTATTGAGAAGGTGGAAGCGCTCCTGTCCCTTTCTGTCCTGCAGGGTTTCGATTATCTGCCTATTGATGGATGTCTTCTTGCCTAGATAGAACCTCACGTTCAGGTCGAAGAGCGCCAGCTTATGTTGGTCGAATATCCTGAATATCTCTCGGGCTGGCACGAGGGCATAGCCCCATTTCTTCACCTGTCGATACGAATCTGGCTCGACATCGAGCCTGATCTTGTCCGGACGTTCCGGTGACAGCAACGACATGCCGAGTTCCGAGGCAATTCGCTGGTAGTCGACCACACGAACTTCGTACTTAGGTGCGGGCCACTTAGAGCGCAGTTCCTCGAGCTTTTCCTTCGCAGCAGGCGTGAGTGTGCCGAACACGGCCAATACGGAGTCGAGCCTGAACGTCCCACCATCGCGCTCAGCGGCCTCTCTGCCTGCCCGAAAGCGGTTCCGCGCCTCTTGAGCGCAGGGGTTCCCTCTAGCATTGCCTTCGTCATCGCTAAGGAACGTCAAGACATCTTCTATCTCGTTGATGACGTCGGGTCCGTACGTGACCGGACTGACTACACTTGTGTCGTCGATATCCGGTAGTTTGCACTGATAGGCCACGACGCGCTCTTCCGTGATGTCATAGAAGTCGATCTTCTGGTCCTTTGAGCGGTCACACACGCGGAGTCTGTCCGGCGCGATATTCTCAAGCTGCTGACCTATGTAGTACACGAATAGTTTCTGGAAATCGTCTCCTAAGTCAGGTCCTTCTTCGGATAGCGTTTCAAGGGTGCGTCTGAGCAAACCGACGATGTCCACATACTTGTAGTTGTCCCCTATGGCTTTCTTCATGGTGTGCGTGCTCCTTGTGTATCAACGGCGCTACGTCGCGCCCAACTTCTGGAGGGTAGAGAGGAATCCAGAGAACTCCCTCAACACTGTCAGATCGTCCCGGGTGATTCCGTCCGGGTCGAAGTGCATCACGTCGTTCCGAATATCCCTGACCCTGTCCAGTCTTTCTATGAATGCCGCGCGGTCGACTCTAAGCTGAAGCCTCTCCCATTTCCTCGGGTCGGCTAGGACGCGAACGTACTCGCCTATCGTGAGGTCTGCGACCTTCTTTACCTCTCGGCCGGAGTCAGTGTTGAGTTTGCTCGATTTCAGCTCCTCAATTGAGAAGTGCTTCAGAAGTATTCGGCGGATGTGGTTCTCAATCTGTGATAGCAGGAGGAATGGCTCGGCCAATTGGTGGAACTGTCTGCTGATGTCGCTGGCAGTGATGATTCCCGTGATCCTTCTGTCACGACCCTTGACAAGCACGTATTCATGCTGCGCAATCGTCTGCATGGCAGTCAGTAGCGAGTCGTCCTCACTGACCTCATGGTGAGTTTCCATCGCCTCTCGGACCAACAAGGTCGGCAGTCCAAGCGCCAGCCGCGATCCGATGGAGGCCCAGCTTATTACACCCTTGACGTCTCGTTCGCTGGTCATGACAGGCAGCTGTGAGTAGTCGTTGGACATCATGATGGTCACGGCTTCTGCTATCGGTGCGTCTGGCTTGACCGAAATCGGTGCGTGCTGAGCTGCCTCAAGCCTGCTTATTCGGTAGGTCGGGTCGGCATACTCGTTAGGCGTCCCGGCGGAGTTTGTGGCGTCCGGGCGCGTCTCCTCCTGCGCCAAGTGCGAGTCAGAGATGCCATCCTTCCGAGATGTCACCTTGGCGGGTTCTGCAGGTAGGAGCTGCACGGTAGAGTCGAGATATGCTGCTTCGAAGTCAGGGTCGGTACGCAGGCCTGCTTGGGTGAGACCGGTACGAACCGCGAACACGACCCAGTAACCTCGACGTTGCTGGCCGTACCATTCCAGCAATTCCCTTACGGTTACGCGTACGGCCGCACCGTGATTGACATCAGTGGCCACAGCTTTGAGTCGTTCATGTCCGTATTGAGTACTCATTGGCATGGGGAATCGATCGGATGACTACGCGGGCACACTGTCTATCTCGTTTCCATCAAGGCCGGGAAAGGACCGACTTCCATTGACGGTGAATTGTAGACGGGCACAGCCCGCTGTCAAGCCGAGAGCCGCGGGGGCGGGCGGGGCGGGAGCCTGGCTCGGACACTGACCGGAAAATGAAGCTCGGGATAAGGCTCGGGATTAGGCCCGGGATTAGATTCCGGAGTAAGCTCGGGAGTAGACCTGACGATTGCTCCGGCAAAAGACCCGACCATAGGCTCTACTTGTGCATGGGCCTAAGGCTCGACCATAGGCGGTACGATAGCTGGTGCAGTAAACTCGGCAATAGGCGGAAGGATAGCCGGTACAGAAGGCAGGGCAGTAGGCGGTGGATTAGGTGGGCGAGAAGGCTCAGGCTTAGGCGCGACAATTGGCGGGGCAATAGGCGGGGATTTAGGTGTGAGGATAGGCCCGGGTAACCGTCCCCCCCACGACCCCCGGGCAGGGAATACGTAACTTACGCGATGTCGTTTTGACCAGAAACGCCCAAAATCCGCAATTCCTACATGACGGCAATATGCATGGCCGAGCAGACGTGAGATGCAGAAACCAGACCGACGCGCCGCGGTCCACGTGAGAAACTAGAAACCCCCGGCAGGAGGCCGGGGGCTGTGGAGTCGGTGCAGACTACTTCTGTTTGTCTGACCCGGAGGGCTTGGGCTGCGGCGCGGGCTGCGGCTTGGGAGCCGGCTGGACCTGCATCGGATTGGCCTGAGGTTGGGCCGGCTGGGCTTCTTCCGGGGCGGCCTCGGTTTCGAAGTCGGATTCCTTCATCAGGACCTGTATCTTCGCCTTGGCCCGCAGGTTTGCTACCAACTGGTCGTACAGTTGCTTCTCCTGCGCGCGGCGGAGTTTGTTGTCGATCTTCGGGCGGACCTCGGTGAAGGGATGCGTGAACGCGTCCTTCTTTTCTACCATGGTCACGAAAGTGTAGGTGGAGTCGTTCAGCTTGATGACCGGCGAGATTCCGCCCTTGGACAGGATGAACGCGGCGTCGACGACTTTCTTGTCGTGAGCCTTATCGTCCCTGGCGAGCCAGTAGAGGTCGCCGCCGGACCAGCGGCTGGCCGAGGAGGAGAACCGTTTCGCTATGTCCTCGAACGGCGTCTTCTGCGCGGTATCCTTCTTCGTTACCTTCACGAGCAGCGTGCCGGCCGTTGTCTTGAGCGGCGCGGCGGTCTGCCCGGCGTTCAGTTTGAACAGGCCGGTTACGAAGTCGGCAGGCAGGGCTTCGTCGAGCTGGACGTAGGTGCCGAGCTTGGCCGAGTCGGTCGGAGCGACCTTCGCGGTTTCCGAACGAGGCGGCCGGCCGAGCAGCGAGTCAAGTTGGCTGATCCGCTTGACTTCCAGCAGCGCCGGTTTGTACAGCTTGTCCTGTTTGGAGAGGTCGTCGAATCCGAGGGCATACGCGCCTGACTTGAGGTAGGGGCCGGTGAGTTTCGTCTTCTGCGACAGGTCGGGCACGTTCTTGTTGCCGACGCTCGTCATCGGCTTGCCCGGCAGCAGGGCCGGGGCGCCGGCGAGAGCGTAGAGGCCCAGCAGGGAATCGCTGTTGGCGGTTGCGGCCGAGAACGATGTCGCAAGTTCCTGCATCGGTGCCGGGAAGAGCAGGGCGCGGCCCTGAACTAAGACCGGCAGCTTGCCGTTCACGGCCCAGTCGTGCACTTGCTGTGCCCGGGCCATGCTCGCGGCGGTGATTTCGCGGGCGTGGACCTTGGTCGGTTCTTTGTAGTCGGCGAGGTGCGCCTTGTAGTCGGCCATCAGCGTGGCCGAGTCGAGCACGACCTTGTCGACGGTCATCTTCTTGCGGTACGCGTCAATCAGCATGTTCGACCGGGCGGTGAGGATCTGGTCGACGACCTTGTTGACGAGCCACAGCTTCTGATACTCGGTTTGCTTGATCAGCAGCTTTTCGAGGATGAGGTTGTCGAGGATGCGGCGTTTGCCCTCGGGCGAGTTGAACTGGTCCCGGTAGAACGGCGGGATCATGTTGAGCCTGGCCGCGAGCGCGGATGAGTCGATGACGACGCCATTGACCACGGCGAGCGTGTCTTTGCCCTTGGCGATGGCCGTAGTGTCCTGGGTGATGGCCGCGTGGGCCTTGAGGTCGGCAACCGCTTTGTCGTAGGCCTTGGTCGAGTTCTGCTGCTGCATATCCGAGGTGAGCTGGCTGCGGACGTCGGCATAGGTGCGGACAGTCTTCGGCTTCTTCTCGGTCACCTTGATGATGACGAAGCCGTCTTTCACCTGAATCGGCTGGCTGATATCGCCGAGCTTCAGCGTGAAGGCCGCATCTTCGACCGGCTTCTGCAGGGAGCCGCGGGCAATCAGGCCGAGGTCCCCGCCCTTTGCCTTGTCCGGAGCGGTTGAGGCCTGTTTGGCGATGGTGTCCCATTTCTTCGCGGTCGTGTCGGACACAAGCCTGGCCCGCAGTTTGTCGGCCGAGTCCTTAGTCGGCACCTGAATCTGGTAGACGTGCACCTTTTCCGGTGTGGTGTACTTGGTGGCCAGGTCTTTGTTGTAGGCCGCCTTCATGTCTTTCTCGGTCGGCGCGCTGTTGTCTTCGACCGTGCGCTGGTACCATTCCTGGAACATCGCCCGGTTGCGCTGGTCCTCGAAGCCGGACGTGAAGGACGTATCGCGGGCGACGCCGCCAGCGAGCGCGGCTTTGTAGAGCAGCCGGTTGTCGATCATCGTGTCGAGCAACTGCTGCTTCTTGTCGAACTTCTCGTACGCGGTCGGGTTGCGGCTGATGTGGTCGTCGATCTCGATCCGGGTGATGGGGAAGGAGTCCACGAATGCGACGCGGTCCTGGTAGTTCTTACGGAAGCAACGCTCGATGGCGTCGAGCGCGTCGCTGCCGTAGGTCGACTTGGAGTAGCGCGTGGCGACCTGCTCGTAGTACTTCGCGGCATCGAGGTAGTTTTCCCGCAGCTCCTCGCAGAGCGCGAGGCGGTACAGGACGTCGGGCAATTGCTTGTCCTTGGGGTAAGCCGCGCTTAGACCGGAGTAGACCGACTCGGCCCCGGCGTAGTCCGCCTTCTTGTCGAGCAGGAAATCGCCGAGTTCGAGCCGGACGGCAAAGCGGTCGGCCGGCGTCTTGGCTTCGGCGTCGAGCCGTTGCAGTACCGCGTGCGCCTGGTCTACCTTCTTCGCCACATATAACCCGTAGACTGTGTCGAGCGCGGCGCTCACCGGCGTAGTGCTCGCCCCGGCGGCCGCGACCAGGCAGAGCAGTGCGAGAGTCAGAGCTTTCTTCACTGACAGCCTCCTTAGTAGTTAATCTCCATTGGACGGTTAAGCCGCGATTCCGTTACCGGGCAATCAGCAGGGCGACCTTCATCACCGTGCAGGACAGCAATGGAATCACGACGTTGTCGTTGACTTCAATCGGCAGCGCCTCCACCACCGAGGCGGAAACCGCACCAAGAATACCGATTCCGAGAGGTAAATCAAGACCGGGCAGGATTGAGACGACCCACGCGACGATGAGGCAGACGATCAGTCCGGCCAGCGTTCCCTCCAGGGTCTTGCGGAAGATCCTCACCCGGCCGATGGACAGGCCGACGATGGCGGCGGCCGTGTCGCCCAGCGCGAGGAACGACACGGCGGCGATGAATACGCCGCTGACGCGGCCCGCAGTCCCGTAGCCGAAGATCAGCATGCAGACGAGCGAGGCGAGCATCAGGTACGAGGCCCCGGTCAGGGACGAGAGTTCTTTGCGGCGGAGCATCGAGCCGAAGAGGACGATGAACACGCTCTTCACCGAGGTGAGGCGCAGCCGCAGGAAGTCGACGAGCAGGAAGATGAAGGACGCCACCGCCAGGATGAGCAGAGCCAGGTGCCAGGGCAGCGGGTAGGCGAGAAACGGAATCAGCAGAGCCGCAAGGTGGGGTAGCTTGCGGTTGAGTTCGGCGCCTAGAATTCGAATCCCCCGGAAAGCTGCTGCGGACTGCCCAGGTCCCGCGCGTCCGGGGCAACGCCGGCGGCATAACCGTAGTCGACGCGGAACCGCTTGATGCGCAGCCCGACCCCGAACGTGAAGTTCCCCTGGTAGACGCCGAGGCGGCCGAAGAGCACGTTGCGGAACCCGTACTCGAGGCCGTAGTTCGGCGTGAAGTCCAGTCCTTCGAGGTTGGCGTCGGCCTCGAATGCCAGGGTCAGGCAGTCGCGCGAGAAGCGGAAGGTCTTGGCAAGGCCGAGCGCCCCGCGCGGCATCACCAGCTCCTGCGTGCCTGTATCCCAGTAAAGCGGCGACGTGCTGGCGTTGCGGATGCGCAGGCCGACGTTGAGGTCGGGCAGCGGCGTGAGCGTTGCCCCGACGTCGAGGCCCATGCCGAAGGCGGAGCCGACCCCGAGGTCCTCGTAGATGAGTTTGACGTTACCGCCGACGCTGGCGTACGGTGACAGCGTCCGGGCGTAGTTGACGTAGCCGACCACCTGGTTCGCGCTGACCTCGGCCGAGTCATAAGGACGGTTATCGGGTCCCACCGGCTGGGTCGTGTCGTGCAACGCCGTCAGCTTGATGCCGGGGATGCCGTTCTGGAGCACGGCCAGCCCGATGGATTGGAGCGGGGAGTGGAACGAAACCCCAAGGTAGTTGTGGTTGACGAGGCCGGAGAAGTCCTCGGAGTGGAGGAACAGAACCGAAGTCCGCGCCAGACCGGAAGTGAGCGACGGGTTATAGTAGATGGCGCTCGGGTCATCGGCCGCGGCCACGACCGCGCCGCCGATGCCGATGGCGCGCGCCGAAGTGCCCAGCTCCTCGAAGTCGTCGGCGTACTTGGTCGCAAGGGTGGTCGCGGCCAGCGCCGCCAGCAGCGCGATCATTCTCAGCCGGACAACGTCGGTTCGTCCGAATCCGCTATTCATCTTTGCTCAGCCTCACAATTCCTGATCCAGCCTTCGGTCTCACACCCGCCGCACCGTGCCGCTCAGCTCCTTGCGCAGCATGCGCGCAGGCGCGCTGTAGGTCGGGCGTGCGACGATCGTCACCTTATACTCGCCCTGGGTTACGAACTTCCCGGCATTGTCGCGGCCGTCCCAGACAATCAGCACCTCCCCGGGACGGTGCTCATGCGGGGGAGCCAGGGAACGAACCAGTTTACCGGAGGAGTCGGCGATGTCTACTGTAATGTCGGCCATTTCGGTCACGTAGAGGGCGATGGTCGTGCCGGGTTTGAGCGAGTCGAACTCGGCCGGGTAGAAGCCGATCAGATACGCGTCAAGTCCGACCCAGTAGTACTGACCACCGTCCGCCTCGGAGATGAAGACCTGGCCGAGCCGGCGCCAGATGGTGATGCCGGTCGGCGAATCGAAGGTCGTGCCTTCATTGCCCTGGCGGCCGAACGACACGATGTACCTCAGTTCGGGGTCGAAGAGGTGTATCTCGGAATTGACCTGGTCGGTGACGTAGACGTTGCCGTGACGGTCGAAGGCGCAGTACGCGAAGCCGGCGGAATCGACGCCGATGCGGCGCTTGTCGATCGTCCGCTGTTCCTGACCGTCGTCCAGCGAGAACTGGCTGATGCGGGTTCGGCCGCGGTCGATCACGACCGCGGCATTGATGCCGAACTCGTTGTAGTCGGCCTTCGGGTCAAGTACGCTGATGCCGGTCGGTCCCTCCAGGTCCTGAGTCCAGGTCGTGACCAGCCTGCCCAGCGAGTCGAACACCGCCACCCGGTTGTTCCCGCTGTCGGCGACGTAGACCCGGCCGCGCGAGTCCATGGCGACATCCATCGGCGACTTGAGCCGCGCCCCCTCATTCGTCATTCCGGTTGCTTTATCCGGAATCACCCCGATCCAGCTCAGTTGCGTATTGTGGTACCTCAACCTGACCACCCGGTCGTTACGGGTGTCGGCCACGTACACCGTGCCGTACTTGTCGCAGCAGATGCCGTGAGGATGGTTGAAATGGCCGGTGTCGTTGCCCTGCGATCCGTAGATGCGCGGCTCGACAAGCTTCACATTGTAGACAATCTGGCTCGTGCCCGAGTTGACCGCGAATAAGGTCAGGATGTGGTCGTCGGTCGATGTCGTCGGGTCATCCTCCTCCACCATTTTGGCTCCGCACATCCCTTCCGGATCGTCGAGCTTGAAACTCCTGCCGAGATAAAGACTGATGTACAGCGAGCCGACACGATTGAAGCCCATGGTGTGGCTGAACGGCGGCACCATGAGGGTCGTCGGTTCGGTGGCAATTAGTGCGAGGAGAAGCGCGAACGGCACTGAAGATATACTAACCTCACCTCGCAGCTAGTCAAGCGGCCTGGGCCGGGTGCGATTAGGGTGAGGACTGCGAGCCCGGCCTGGAGAAGAGGCGCTGCCAGCGCGGGTCGCCGTGCAGTGCGTTGAAGTCGGAATCAGTCCGGGCATCGCGGAGCAACGCCGGGGCGCGGTCCTGAAGCAGCTCCAGCAACTCGAAGGCCTTGTCCTTGTCGGCAGCCTTGGCGCACGCACAAGCCCAGTTGAAGAGCGCCTCGTAGTAGTCGGGTTTGACTTCGATGGCGCGCTGGAACCTGGCGTACGCTTCCCCGGCTGTCGTTCGGGCTTCGCCTCCGGTCTGGAGCAGAGCCAGATCGCCGAGTGCGACGCCCCAGTTGCTGAACGCCACGTGGAAGTCGGGCTTGAGTTCCGTGGCACGCTGGTACTTGTCGCAGGCCTCCCTCAATGTGGCACGGGCTTCGTCGCCGGTCTGGAACGAGGCCAGGTGGGCGAGTGCGCTGCCCCAGTTGTTGAACGCCGCGTCGAAGTCAGGCCTTTGTTCGGTGGCGCTCTGGAACCTGGCGCAGGCCTCTTCGAACGTGGCCCTGACTTCATCGCCGGTCTGGAACAGGGCCAGGTCATAGAGCGCGTTGCCCCAGTTGTTGAACGCCTCGTGGAGGTCGGGCTTGAGTTCGGTAGCTCGCTGGAACCTGGCACAGGCGTCCTTGAAGGTGGCCCTGGCCTCATCGCCGGTCTGCTGCTTGGCCAACTCGTAAAGGGCGCGGCCCCAGTTATTGAATGCCTCGTATTTGTCAGGCTTGATTTCGGTGGCGCGCTGGAACCGGGCGCAGGCCTCCTTGAATGTGGCCACGGCCTCGCCGCCGGACAGGAGCCGGGCCAGGTCATAGAGCGCGTTTCCCCAGTAGTTGAACGCCACGTGGAAGTCGGGCTTGATCTCGGTAGCACGCTGGTACTTGTCGCAGGCCTCCCGCAATGTGGCCTTGACTTCGTCGCCGGTCTGGAGACGGGCAAGGTCAAAGAGCGCGTTGCCCCAGTTGTCGAAGGCCGCGTGCAAGTCGGGTCTGAGTTCGGTGGCGCGTTGCAACCGGGCACAGGCCTCCTTGAATGTGGCTCTGGCCTCGTCGCCGGTCTGGAGCAGGCCCAGGTCATAAAGTGCATTGCCCCAGTAGTTGAATGCCGTGTAGATGTCTGGTTTGAGTTCGGTCGCGCGCCGGAACTTGTCGCAGGCCTCCGTGAATGTAGCCCTGGCTTCATCGTCGGTCTGGAGCAGTGCCGATTCGTAGAGTGCGCGGCCCCAGGTGTTGAACGCCTCAGGCTGGTCAGGCTTGATATCCGTGGCGCGCCGGAACTTGTCGCAGGTCTCGCCGAGTGCGGTCCTGGCGTCGTCGCCGGTCTGGAGCCGGGCCAGCTCGTAAAGTGCATTGCCCCAATTGTACAGCGCGCGGTGCAGGTCGGGTTTGACCTCGGCAGCGCGTTCGAACCGGGCACAGGCGTCCCGGAACAAGGCCACTGCCTCGTCGCCGGTCTGGGACCGGGCCATGTCAGCGAGTGCGACACCCCAGTCATCGAACGCATGACCAAGCGGGTCGAATGCGTCGGTTGCATCGAGCTTCCTGGCTTGCTCCAGCAGGTAGTCCAGCGCGCCCGTGTCCGCCTCGGCCCACGCTTCGCGGGCCTGTTTCACGACCGTGTCGCGCTCGATGGGCAGCTTTCCATCTTCGCGCGGGCAGGCCGCCTCATTCCTTTCGAAGCAGTCTATCGCCGTGGCTGCCCAGTGTTTCCCCACTTCCGCAAGGTCGGTCTCCTCGACCGCGGCCACCTGTTCCAGGGTTTCACGCAGGTAGGAGAAGGGTTCCACCGTCATAGCCGAGCATTCGATGCCGAGCGCCCGTGCGAGGCGCATGAAGAACAGGTCGGCATCCTGGTTGCGTACGCAGTATGCGAGATTCGCGTCTACGCCGAACAACCCGTCCCGGACGTGTGACTTCGGTTCGGCGTCTCCGTGGAGGGTCCAGTAGAGACCGTGCGGATGCTGCCCGTGCCTGCAGAGAATGTCGAACACCGGGTCATTCTCGCCGCCGTAACCCACGACGATAAGGGTCCTGTCGTCGAGCACGGAGTAGAGAACGCTCGCCAGCCGTGCCCTTGCCGCCCGGTCTTCTTTGATCATCTGCGTCGTGCGGAACGCCCCGCCTTGGCCGTGAAGGTGAAGTACCGCGGGGGAGATGGCCCGTGCAGGGTCAATGGTGCCGACGTTCGCAACGTCATACACGTAGTGGTTCACGTTGGCGAAGGCCAGGCCGCGCACTGCGAGAGAGTCGAAGTTGGTGGTCAGAATCCAATCGACCAGGCCGTGCTTGACCAGGCAGGCGGCGTAGAGGTGCGCCATGTTTATTCTGGCCTTGCTCAAGTACCGGTCGAGTACTGCGGCACGCTGGTTCGCGTCGAGCCCTGCCACGAAGCTCGCGTAGTCCGGCAGGCGCTCGCGGTTGAACCCCGGGAACCTGTCCGCGTACTGGTCGAAGTTATCCATCACGATTTCCGCGGCAAGTGGGATGCCGGCTGAGCGGGAAGCACCCGCGCCCAGTAGCAGCGCAGCCTTGCGGTCCTGCTTCTCGTTGTCCCTCAGCTTCCGTGCGATGTCATCAATCGCAGCCAGGCGGCACGACTCCATCATCATTGGATTCTAGGGCGAACGAAGTCCCCAGTCAACTGGACGGGCGACGGGGCATGAGCTGCGTCAGGAGGCCCTTGACCTTCTCGCCGAACTTGCGGCGATGAAAGTACGTGGAATCGGAGCGTAGCCTGAAGCCCGAAGCAAGAGCCGCATCGCTGCCAGTCGGCAATCGACGACTGTGTGCGGCGAAGGTCCAGACCCGGTCGTGCACTCAATGCAAACACCGGCGGGTCTAAATGGGGACCCATTTCCCGTCTTTCCGCGACTAAGTTGCTGAGCTGGAGCGCGTTGGCCAATGGAAACGGCCGGAAATGACGCTTCGGGAATCGCCTTGGGAACCGTTCCGGGAACGGTTCGGGGGGCGGCTCTCGGAGGGACTGCTGACGTGATTAGCCGGGCGACTTCGACGGCGTATCCCAAGACGGTTCCGGCTGCGATTGGCGTATGGAATCCGGATGCGACTTGCGAATAGGTGTGGATGGTGACTTGAGATGCGACGTGCCCCGCGACTCTCAGCGTGGTTGACAGGGCTACCTGCGAAGTGACTTGCGGAGGGATTCTCAGGAGGACCTGCTGCGCGGTTTGCACAGCGACTTGGGCGGCAGGTCGTGAGGTTCCGGACTGGGTTCGGTCTGCCGGGTTGTGGCGGACTAACCTCTCCGGTTGGACGACCTTGGCACGGACATCCGGGCCCTTATTGATGACGTAGACGCTGGGCGAAGAGCGCGGGGAGTCGAGCTACCGCCTCTTGTGCGTCGGCTTGGCCTCGTTCTCGGCGACGCGGGCTTTGACCATGCGCCGCACGAGCGCGGAGGGGATAGGTTCATCTGCGTGGAAGCGGATCGTGCCTTTGCTGGTGCTGTACTTCTTCAGTTCGGCCGCGAACTTGCGGACAGTGGTCGCCCCGGCCGGGAAGAAACTGACGTGGTCCTTGAACGCCGCGTATCCGACAAGGTAGCCGTTCTGCCTGAATCCGGGCATGCTCCAGAAGATGCCTTCGGTTGCATCCGGAGCAGCGGCCCTGATGTCCTTGCGCAGTTTCTCCAGCGTCTTCCTGGTATCTTCGGGCAGCTTAGCAAGGTATTCTTCTACCGCACGGACTCCCTTTTCCTGCTCCCGTCCGCGCGCCTGCGTTCTTGGCTTCTGCATTCTGGCTTCTAGCCTCTGGCTTCTGACCTCGACCGGTCCTTGGAAGCGGCTCCCGCCCTAGAACTCGTAGGTAATCGTGTTGTTCGTCTCGGAAATCATGCCTTTGGTCTGCATCGTGCCGATGATGTGGTCGATTTCCTGCCGGCTGATCTTCTTCTGGAACATGGCGGAGATGGCCTGCGACAGGGTCTTGCGTTTGCGCGGGCGGGCCCGTTTCTCTACCTTGCCGAGGACATGGATGACACGCTGCAGCCTCGCGTCTTCCGCGGCCGGGGCAGGCGCTGCCGCCGCGGCCTTGTGGTGAAGCTCGTTGAGGTTCCCGATACGCCGGGACTTCATGCCGTTGGCGTTCAGATACTTGATGAGCGGGTCGAATCCTTTGTCGCGTGAGAGCACCAGGCATTCGGGCTTGGGCGTCTGGTCGTATGCCCGACCGAGCTGGAAGGCGATGAAGAAATCGAGCGCGTTGCTGCCGTTCCCGGTTATCTTCTGCCATTCGACCCGCCCGCCGAGCTGCTGTGCCCGCGTCACGAGGTCAAAGGGAACGCTCTTCTGGTCCGCGCCGACGAAGATGATTACGCGGTAGCTGTCGTCGAGGTTTGCCAGCTCCACCTGCTGCACGTTCTCGAAGTCCACGAGCAGCAGTTGCGTCTTTTCATGTGTAGTTTGCATCGGCTTCGATTCTCGGTCGGCAGGGGCCGAATGTCAAGCAAGGTCAAGGCACCCGGAACCGAGATGCGGCTGCTCGTCGGACGCGCTAGTCGGTCACCACCGCCCTTGCCGTCTGCGCACCTGATTTCACAAAGTACGCGCCTGCCCTGCGCACCGGCAGGAACTTCGTACCCGCAACCGCCGTCAGACTCAGTACGGCTCGGCCCGTCGCGTCGAACACGGTGATGGGGACGCTCGCGCCAGTGTGAAGCGCGATGCCCTGGCGGCAGGGATTGGACAAGACTCTGATGCCTGCCGGCAGGGATGCAGGGGCCTTCTCCTCGGCTACGCCATGGACCCATGGTCCGCCGCCGTCGGTGGTCTTGAGAATCGTGCCGTTGCCGCCAACTGCGTAACCGGTATCGCCGCCATGCGGGAAGCACAGGCCGTAGATCGGTTCGGTAGTAGCTCTGTCCTTTGTAGCCCAGATCTCGAGGGCACTATGCGTTACGCCGATAAACCCGCTGTCACCGCAAATGAACGCGAGGGTGTCAAGCGGCATGCATATCCCGTGGAAACCACCGGCAACGTAGGGACATCTCACAGTATCCCAAATCGGGCCGAAGGTCGCGGTGTAGCGGACGATGCCGTAACCCGTAACTGTATCTTGCCCGATGAGGTAGCCCTTGTCCGGGTTGGTGGGCGAGAACGCAGCGCCGGCCAGCGTTGCTGAAGGTGCCCCGGAGTTCTGATAGCCGCTGTTCCCTATGACAAGTCCCTTGACGCCGACAACCACGCCTTGGCTGTCCGTCGCGAAAGCGGCGCTGGTTGACCGGTCCAGAGGCCCTCCCACGACATGGTACGTCCAGCTGCTGCCGCCATCAGTGCTCTTGAGAACCGAGGCCAGGCTATCCGTGTGCAGCACTCCAATCCAAACGGTATGGCTTTTTGAGGGGAACGACACGTAGGTCAGCGGGTCGTAGGTGGGAGAGGCGGGTTTCATCCAGGTTGCTCCACCATCAGTGGTCATGACGATTGCTCCAACGTCCCCGACCGCAACACCGTTGTTGTCGTCCTTGAAGAAGACCGCCCTCAGCCCCATCAACGTCCCTGGGTTCTGGAATACCCATGTCGCACCGCCATCGGTGGTCTTGTAGACTGAGCCCCCACTCGACGCCGGTGCGCCGACCGCGTATCCGACCTGCGTGCCCTCAGGGAAACTTACACCCCTCAGGTCATCCATCGTGCCCGAGGTCAGCTTTGTCCAGCCCGCGAGGGCAATAGAGCATAGCAGCGCGATGCTGCCCAACACTGCCGCGTTACGCCGAAGTACCACGTCCACACTTCCTCCTCTTTCTGCCCTTCCTTGGATGCGAGACTTCTAGTTGCCCGTGTTCCTTCTCGTTCCGGCACGCCTTGTCCACGAGTGACCGGCCGGGAGCCATGGTTCACGTGCCGGCGAGGGAGGCCGCACGAGGCGCGATAATGTAGTTTAGCTCCCTGCTCCTGACTGTCAATGACCAGAGGTTGACGCGGACTGTGTCATCTCATAATCCGACAGTGAACGGGAGTGGGTGCGGCGTGCACAACGTGTGTCAGCGGGCTTCGCGCAGGTCTTGGCTCGCCCGCGTCACCATCACCCTTCCCTCCCGTTCAACGGGGAGGGAACATTAGGGAGGGGGAAGGGTATTGCGATGCAGGGGTGAAGGTCAGCACGTCGAAATGAAGGCCGTCCCTGCACCCGGGTTATCCGATGCCCGATTCAGGGAAGACGTGAGCGTGCGGCAAAGCACATGTAGGCGCACGCAGCAAGGCGGGCGCGCCCGTTAGACAGCCAACTGGCGTTGGCTGCAGCTACTTGCCCTGTGTCGGGGTTTTGGGGTTGGTCTTTCCTGTTGTGTCGGGCTTAGCAGACGGTGTTACGTGGGCTGAATCGGGCCTGACCGGCCGCTGGTGAAAGCTCGGTCAGCCGCCACCGGTTCCACAACCGACCATGGTCATTACCACAAATGACAACACCAGCAACCGCCAACTCACTACTCTCTTCATGTCCTATTAGACCCGTTAGTCACCTGCCGGGTGCTACCGGTACGTGGGAGGTTAAGGTCGATCGTTTACTTAAGGTCAGCGGCCGGCATGGCGGCCCGCGTTGAGCAGGGAGTCGAACCTGGGGTTGATGGGACCGCCGAGGCGGCGTGCGGCCTCGAGTTGCGTGCGGGCATCGTCGAGACGGCCGACGTTATACAGGCAGACGGCGAAGTTGTGCCGGACAGCGGGGTTGTCCGGAGCAAGCTGAACCATGGTGTCGTACTGAGCAAGGGCCTCCGGGTAACGGTTCTCCTGCTGCAACGCGGTGGCCAGCTCGAAGCGGAACTCGACCCGGCCCGGAGACAGCGCGACGGCTTTACCGAATTCGATGAAGGCAGGTTCGAGCTCTCCCCGGCGTTCATATGCTCTTCCGAGGTAGACGTGCGACGTGGGGTTGGACGGGTCGGCGCGGACGGCGTCCGACAGAAGCTGAAAGGCGCGGTCGGTCTCGCCGCGACCGAGCATGATGATGCCGAGGTTGCGCGAGGCTTCAGCGTGGCCGGGCTGCGTTCTAAGCGCCTCGTTGTATGTGGCGATGGCCCTGGTGGTGTCGCCCTCGTGGAAATAGACCGAGGCAAGGTTGGTCAGGCTCTGCGCCGCTTCCAGCTTCCCGCTGCCGTGGTGCACCGGATACGTGGTCAAGGCAAACGCGGCGAGGACCAGGGCGAGGGAGGAGAGAGAGAAGGAGAGGGAGGGGCGAGGGGCGGGGGATGAGGGACGGGGGACGGGGGACGGCGGACGGGTAGGGCGGACGAGGTTGAAGAGGCTGACCAGCATCGCGCCGGAGAATGGCAGGAGTGCAGGCAGAGCGGGAATGCGGTAGCGGGAGAAGACGAAGAACGCGATGACCGAAGCGGCATACCCGAAGTAGAAGACGACCAGCGACAGTCGAAGCCGGGTCGTCGACCACGGATTAGCACCGACGAACACTGATGGTCCGGAACGAGTCTGTGTCAGTCCGTGTTTATCTGTGGCTGGACTCGGACGGGTGAGGAGTATCATCGCGGCGAGGCCAAGGCCGAAGACCAGCCCGAACGACAGCAACGGCAGACGCAGCACCCATGAGTAGCGCGCGAAGAAGTACATGTCCTGGTTGTCCGGGACCTCGAAGTTGTTGAAGTAGAGGATTGTCTTCCGCCAGAGGAGCCTGGCAAAGTCGCTGCCATGGCTGGTCGCCCAGCTCAGCGCCGCGTGCGTGTAGAAGCGGGAGACGCCGGAATAGGACAGCGTCCTGCCGGCAGCCTTGTTCGCGTACTCCGCGAAGTCGGCCTGCTCGAAATCGGGGTTGGGCCTGACCCAGGGCGGCTCCTGGCACTGGCCCGTCGGGTTGTATGGGCTGTTGCCGATGTAGAGGTTCTGGCCCGCCTGGGTCGTAGTGAGCGTGAATTCGTGGGCCAGAACGGAATTACGGATGGACACCGGCGCGATGATCAGCAGCACACCGAGCAGGCTGGCGCCGGCAGGCAGGAGGACGCGGAGCCGGCCAGAGTCCGGAGACTTGGTGTCTTGGTGTCTTGGTGGTAAGAGTCCGTTTCCGGCCGTCGGCTTGGGGCCCGTGGCACGTGGCATGAATGCGAGGGCCAGCGGCAGGAGCGGCGCAAAGAGCAGCGTGTTGGCGCGGGTCAGCGCTGCAAGCCCGAGCCCGATGCCGCTCGCAAGTGGCCACAGCCAACGCCCGGCCGTGGGATTCTTGATTTGGGATTTTGGATTCTGGATTCCGGCTTCTGGACTGTGGGTTGTACCTTTCGCCTTGAGGCTTGAGGCTCTAACGAACAGCCACAGGAAGAGGGCGATGAGGAAGACGGCCAGCGCCGTCTTTTCAATCTGACTCTCGTAGAAGATGAGCGGCTTGTACAAGCCGGCGATGGCCGCGGCAGCAATTCCGGCACGCCAGTCGAAGAGACGCCGCGCCGTATCATAGACCAAGAGCAGGAAGACAGCCGCCAGCAACAGCTGAACGAGGTAGACGGCCCAGTAGTTGTGGCCGAAAACCGAATAGATGAGGGCCAGGAAGTAGGGGTACAGCGGGTCCTGATAGAACGGCTGGGCTGCAGCCTTCCCTTGGACAATGGTCATGGCCCATGTGTCATAGGCCTGACCGTCGATTACCGGCCGGGTGAAGAAAGGTGAGCTTGAGATAGCGACCAGATTGGCGACGCGCAGGCCTAGCCCGAGCGCGAGGACCGCGAGAAGGAGCCAGACTCGGGCCGAACCGGATTTCACCACGAAGACACGAAGACACGAAGTTCCCGGAGTCCGGGCTCCCTTAGAGTCTTTGTGCCTTGGTGGTACAGTCCGGTCTCTGACGCCCTCAGCGGGCCGGTGGCGCGGTTTCACAGGCTTGGAGTCTATGGTCGTGCGCCTGTCCTGTAAAGTCAGGCAGGACTCAGCGACAGGCCGGCGGGGTTGGACCGGTGACGACTGACGGCTAACAGCTTACGGCTGACAGCTTACGGCTTGCAGACTACAGCTCTCGACTTGAGCTTGTGCTTGTCTGCCAGCTTCGCCGTCCTACGGTCTCCCGGTGAGTGCTCCACCGAAGAAGAAGCCGAAGCCGAGGACACAGTCACAATGCGGACAGGAGTACATGATCTCCTTCTTGAGCGTACCTTCGATCTCCTTGAACACTTCGTTCTTTCGGTCTGAGCCGGCTCTTGGATCCAGAATCACCGTTTCCTTGCAGTACGGGCACTTCGCCATTTCGTTCTCTCCTTTCGTGCGTTTCCTGGAATACGGCCTCGGGCACGGCTTCATTGTAGGCTTGGTGAGCGAGGATGTCAAGGCGGCGGAAAGCGCCGAAGGCGCGCTAATCTACAATCTCGAATCCACAATCTGGAATCACGTTACTGTCGGCTGTTAGCTGTAGGCTTGCTTGATGTCCCGAAGCACCTGTCCCTGGTTCCTCCGGTTCCCTAGGATTGACGTTCGATTTCTATGGGCGATGGCTCAGTAGGCCGCCTTGATGATGGTGGTCGCTTGGCCGCGGTGCCGGGACAGATCCCCTTGCATTGGTGACATGAAGTAGACTCCGGGCCGGAGGCCTACGCCGATTCGGTCGCCTCTGCAGATGGCGACCTGGCGGCCGGTGACGTCGGAGAGTGCAAATACGTCGGTCTCATGCCCAACAACCCGAGCAACGGAAGTGAAGGGATTGGGCTCTACCAAGAGGCGGGTCGGATTTGCCGGACGCCGAGACAAAGGTTCCTCAATGCCGACATAGCCATCGGGGTCGGTCTTGATGAGATAGACATCCCAGTTCCCTGCGCCGAAGGACCAGGTGCGGCCTGTGACAATGTACCCCCCGTCTGAGGCCTGCCGGACCGAGCCACCTTCGTCGCCACCCGTCCCACCATAGGTTCTGGTCCACAGCGTATCACCCAAGGCGTTGGTCTTGATGAGGTAGACATCCTCGTCCCCTGCACCGAAGGACATGGTGGAGCCGGCAATGATGTAGCCGCCATCTGAGGTCTGTTGGACGGAGTTGCCGACATCGTTGCTTGTGCCGCCGTAGGTTCTGGTCCAGAGTGTGTCACCCGAGGCGTTAGTCTTGATCAGATAGACATCATAACCCCCTGCACCGAAGGACGTGGTCCAACCGGCGATGATGTAGCCGCCATCCGAGGTCTGCTGGACCGATTTGCCCCAATCATCATTCGTCCCGCCATAGGCTCTGGTCCACAGAGTATCGCCTGAGGCGTTGGTCTTGATGAGATAGACGTTGGCGCTGTCCGGCGTCCCCGCGCCGAAGGAATAAGTGAAGCCTGCGATGATGTACCCACCGTCTGAGGTCTGCTGGGCCGCCCTGCCCTCGTCGACGTACTCCCCGCCATAGGTTCTGGTCCACAGCGTGTCACCAAAGGCGTTGGTCTTGACGAGATAGGCATCGTAGCGCCCTGCGCCGAAGGACTCGGTGTAGCCTGCGATCATGTACCCACTGTCTAAGGTCTGCTGGACCGACTGGCCGTAGTCGCTCTGCGCCCCGCCATAGGTTCTGGTCCACAGGGTGTCGCCTGAGGCATCGGTCTTGACAAGATAGACAGCGGCGTACCCTTCGTAGCCTGCGATGATGTAACCGCTATCTGAGGTCTGCTGGACCGACGCGCCATAGTGGTATACCTTCTCGTGGTGGGTTCTGGTCCATTGCGTTTGACCAGAGGCGTCGGTCTTGATGAGATACAGGTCAGGACCCGATGAGCCGGGGACGGTCGTGTAGCCTGCAACAATGTAGCCGCTGTCTGAGGTCTGCCGGACTTCGCAGCCCCCATCGTCGCTCGTCCCGCCATAGGTTCTCCACCAGCTCGTTTGGGCGGAGGCAATTGTAGTGAGGCAGGTTGCGGATAGCAGCGCAATCACGCAAGGAGCGAAGACCTTCTTGGTCACTCTTCCCCCTTTGACGTTCGTGGTTCGACACCTACTCGGAATCGAGCCGGGTTCAGCGATGCCGACCGGGCCAGAGAAAGCAGCCGTCCCTTGATGTTGGTCTCGCTGAAAGGGCAGGGACATCCCGTATTCCGGGTCTCCGTATGGGACATCGGCAATCCCAGTACCATGTCACGTCTATTGTAATTCCGGCACTGTCCGGGTCAAGCCGAGGGCCGCATCGGCGGTGCGGCTGAAACCCAGCGCCGGGATGAGCATCCTCCCAAGCGCTGGGACAAGCATCCTCACAAGCACCGGGACAAGCACCCTCACAAGCACCGGGATAAGCACCCTCACAAGCACCGGGATAAGCACCCTCACAAGCACCGGGATAAGCACCGTCCCAAGCGCCGGGATAAGCACTCCTCCAAGCCCCTGGACAAGCACCCCTCCAAGCCCCTGGACAAGCACCCCTCCAAGCGCCGGGATAAGCACCGTCCCAAGCGCCGGGACAAGCGCCGTCATAAGCGTCGGGATAAGCACCTCCCTAAGCCCCGGGATAAGGTCCGGGGGAGACCTCCCCCCAACGACCCCTGGGCGGGAAATCAGCACTTAGCTCAACTTTCTCTTGTACAAAAACGAGGAAACCGGGTTATTACTATATGAGGACGGTCGATCGAACGTGGATTCTTGCTCTGCGGTCTAGCGCACGACCGTGATGGGGACTCGGGCGCTGCTGTTCCCGGCAGAGACCGAGATGAAGTAGACTCCGGCGGGAAGTGCGGAGGCGTCGAGGCTGAGCCGGTGCGAACCTGCCCTGTAAGCTTGAGGGGCGAGTTGGACGGCGACGCGGCCGGTCAGGTCGAACAGGGCGACGCGGCAGGAGGCAGGACTCCGGAGGCTGACGTTGAGGTTGAGTTGGCCGCGGACCGGGTTGGTTAGCAAGTGTAGACTCGGGACACGATCCGAAATGTCGGACATTTCGGTCATGTCCCTGCGCTCTTCGGCGATGCCGGTCTGCGGCAGGCGCGGTCTGAGCGTGCCGTCGGCGACAAGGCACATGCCGTAGAACCAGGAGCGTTCGCTGGGACTGCAACCGTCCCTCAGTTGAGCATCGAACCATTGGCGGAAGGCCTCGGCGAGCGACACGCCTTGTCCCAGCGGGGAGTAGAAGTCGCCAAAGTTGAGCATCGAGCCGGTCTTGGTCGAGCCGATTGCGCTGAGGCCGTCCGAGGTCTGAAATACGTAGCGGCCGCCGCAGTAGCCAGATTCGACGAAGCGGACGTTGGAGCAGGCAAAGAGGTCGTAGAAGCAGGCGTGCGGGTCGAGCGACGGTATCGAGGTCGCATAGAACCAGTCCATCGAGTCTTTGTGGTCGTAGTACATGGCGTGGCCGCCGGGCCAAGAGTGGGACATAAGGGCTATCCATTGGTAGGCGGCGGAGTCGATGCGCGGCTGGTAGTCAAGGATGCGGGTCTGTTCCGAGTCGCTCACGAGCACGCGGTCGTGGTAGAGCAGACCGACATTGCTGTCCCAATCGGTCGCCCAGGGTGTCCAGTCGTCGTCGATGTAGACAAGGGCGCGGTCAGTGACCGCCAGTTGGTGGCTCCGGTATCGGTGGTTCTTGTCGAAGTAGTTCACGAGCAGCGACTCGGCGTTGCCGATTTCCGATGCGGGCAGACGCGAGACAGAGATTTCCGGGGTGATGCTACCTTCATGGACGTCGTAGACGGAGTCCGAGCCGGGCACGAGGCTGTCGAGCGTGTCGGCGAGACGGGCCAGGCTGTCTTTCCATGTGCCGTCAAGGTCCATGAAGAAGAGGTCGCAGGGGAACTCTTCGTAGCCTTCGCCGTTGTCGCGCACGCCGTTGTCGTTCCAGTCGTCGATGAGCTGGAACCAGGCGATGGGCAGGTCGCCCACGAGCACCGCCGAAGTCATGCCGGTATGGTACTCGGCGGTCAGCAGGGCCTTGAGCGATTCGGCCGAAGTGCCGCTGACTGAGAAGACCGCGACACCCGTGGTCTCGCGTCCGAGGTCGGCGACCAGCGTGTCGAGTGACTGCTGCAGAGATGAGACGAGCGTTTCCTGGACGAAGAAGTCAACCCGCGGGCTGTCCAGCTTGCATGGGACCATCAGCGTGCTGACCCGCCACGGGCGCGGGCGCAGCGCTGCGCGCCACTCGGCGTGGGTGAGGGGCTTAGAGCTGTCCGGACTCATCCAGCGTAGGGGCGTTACGCCTGACGTACCGGTGGAGAGAAGCAGAGTAAGCGAGAGGATGAATTGCATATGCTACCTCACTTTGGTAACCGGGCAGACTTCGTTGCCCGCTCGTATGAAATAGGCGCCGCCTGGCAGACTGCGGCCATTGTCGTCGCGGCCGTCCCAAGATAGGGAGTAGGGACTAGGGATTAGGGATTGGGGAGGAATCAGAGCACGGACGAGGCGGCCGGCGGAGTTGAAGATGCGGAGGGTGGAGGTCAGTGGTCCAGTGGTCAAGTGGAGGACTGTGGAGGAGGAGAATGGGTTCGGTGAGACGGTGAACGGTGTACGGTGTGCGGTACTCGGCCGCTCGGCGACGTCGAGGTAGCCGAGGCCGGTCAGTTGAACTACTTCGGTTGAAACGAAGTCCCCGGCGTGCATCCAGTGGCCGACATGGGCGTACAGGGGGCCGGATGCCTGCGTCGATTCCTTGATTGACCAGAGCGAGTCCTTGTACCATTCGTAGGTACGGACATAGCTGGATTCTATTGCGGGCACGGATGACACGACCGTTGCGATCCGCTGGTACATGGTGCGCTGAATCTTGAAGCAGTGCGGGACCGCGCCGTAGGGTACGACCACGTCTTCGGTGTCGAGCACCGTGCAGGTGTCGGCCCAGACCTTGAGCGTATCGACAATCGTGTCTCCGGTGAACTCGCCGATGTAGGTGCCGGCGAGGCCGAAGCGCCAGGTGTCGCCGATGTTGAACGGAACCCGGTAGGCGTTGACCCAGCGGACCGAGTCGCCGAGCAATTGACGGGCGCAGAGCAGAGTGTCGCCGGATTCGTAGCAGGTATCGGTCGTCACGGTATCCGGTGTCGGGTGGGCTACCTGACTTATGACCCATGCCGAGTCGCCGAGGCGCACGGTTTCGGCAACAACAGTGGCTGTGTCCGCGCTGTTGCTCGTGACAATGGAATCGAAGGGACTGGGAATCAGGATGTGGAAGGAATCGCGGGCCGCGTCAATGGCTTCGGCCTGCCGATGCACCGCAAAGCCGAGGTACCTGCCGACCGGGCCCGCAACTGCGGCCGTCGCGAGCAGGACAAGCAGCGCGGTCAGGCGCATGTGGGTTCCATCGTGCCGACTCAGTCTAGTCCGAACCCGCTGCCGGTCAAGGGTGCGTCTGCCGGTGATTGACTTTCAGGCGAAAACGGCAAGAATACTCTTCTTGACCAGCGCCAAGGCACAAACCGAGATTACCCGATTGAGCCGGGAGCTCTCTGAGCACAACTACCGCTACTATGTGCTCGCCCAGCCGAGTATCAGCGACTATGAGTATGACCAGATGCTGAAGCGGCTCCAGGCTTTGGAACAGGAATTCCCGGACCTGGCCCGGCCGGACTCGCCGACCCGCCGCGTGGGCGGCGAACCGCTGAAGGAGTTCACGTCGGTCAGCCACGACCCGCCTATGCTTTCGCTCGACAATACCTATTCGTACGATGAGCTGCGTGAATTCGACACGAGGGTGAGAAAGGTCGTTCCGACCCCGGTCTATCTGGTGCAGCAGAAGATCGACGGCGTCGCGGTCTCACTGAGCTATGATGAGTTCGCGTTCATCCGCGGCGCTACCCGCGGGGACGGCACGACCGGCGACGACATCACCACCAATCTGGTCACCGTGAACTCGGTGCCGCTGAAGCTGCGAGAGGAGCGAAAGGGCTTCGAGCGGTTCGAGGTCAGGGGCGAGGCGTACATGCCGCGGCGCGAGTTCGAGCGCATCAATGCCGAGCGGGAGGAGGAAGGGTTGGCGACGTTCGCCAATCCGCGCAGCGCGACCGCGGGCACGCTCCATCTGCTCGACCCGAAGCTGGTGCGTAAACGCAGGCTGGATTGCTTCGTCCACACCGTGCCGCGCCGCATCGAGCGGATTGCGACCGACCACGAGGTGCTGGACGCGCTCAAGGAGCTCGGGTTCAAGACCGCGCCGGAGAGCAGGCTTTTCACCGGTATCGATGAGGTGATCGCCTACTGCGATGGCTGGCAGGCGCATCGGCACGACTTGCCCTATGACATCGACGGGATGGTTATCAAAGTCGACAGGTTCGGCGACCGCGAGGAGCTCGGCATGACCGAGAAGAGCCCGCGCTGGGCCGTAGCCTACAAGTACCCGCCCGAGGAAGCTGAGACCAAGGTCTTGAAGATATACTTCAACGTAGGCAGACTGGGGACCGTGACCCCAGTGGCAGAGGTTGGGCAGGTCTTCATCTCCGGCACGAACGTCACTCACTCGACCCTGCACAACATGGACGAGGTCGAACGGCTCGACATCCGCGTCGGCGACACCGCGGTCATTCACAAGGCGGGCGAGATTATCCCGCAGATACTGCGGGTGGTGCCGGACAGGGGACATGGCAGGCGGACAAAGGTGGCGATTCCCGAGAAGTGCCCGGCCTGCGGGACGAAGCTCTTCAAGGAAGCGGACGAGGTCGCGTGGCGGTGCGTGAATGCCTCGTGCCCGGCCCAGCTCAAGGCGAGGCTGCTCCATTTCGGCGCGCGCGCGGCTCTGGACATCGAAGGGCTTGGGGAGAAACTGGTAGAGCAACTGGTGAGCACGGGTCTGGTGAAGAACCTTGCGGACCTGTACGAGCTGAACCTGGAGAAGTTGGTAGAGTTGGAGCGGATGGGGGAGAAGTCCGCACAGGGAATCCTCGCCGGGTTGGAGGCGAGCAAGTCGCGGCCGTTCACGCGGGTGCTGTACGGCCTGGGAATCAGGCATGTGGGAATCCACGCGGCGCGGCTCCTGGCCCAGGCGTTCGGTTCGTGGGACCGGCTCCGCGAGGCGGCCGCAGGGGACGGGACAACCGCCAAGGACGCCAAGAACGTCAAGGGGAAGAAAGTAGATGAGATAGCGATGGTGCCCGGAGTGGGTCCGGTCGTGGCCGAGTCCTTCAGGCACTTCCTGGCGGACAAAGAGAATGTCGCATTGGTCGAGCGGCTGCGCGCAGCCGGGCTGCGGTTCGAGGAGAAGACCGCCGGCGGGCCGCGGCCTCTTGCCGGAAAGAAGTTTGTTCTGACCGGAACATTGGAGCAGCAGTCGCGCGAGCAGGCGACGGAGCTGGTATTGTCTCTTGGCGGCAGCGTGTCGTCCTCGGTCTCGAAGAAGACCGACTACGTCGTTGCGGGCGCGTCGCCGGGGTCAAAGTACGACAGAGCGAAGGAGCTGGGCGTGAAGATAATAAGCGAGGCCGAGTTCGTGAAGCTGGTCGAAGAGAAAGGACGATAGGTGGCAACACTCCGCGAGCACTACGAGCAGCAGGCCGGGTCGGACGCCCCGGTACAATACCTGAAGGGCATCGGGCCGCGCCGCGCCGAGATGCTGGCACGGGTCGGCATCGAGACGATTGAGGACCTGCTGTTCTTCGCGCCGCGACGCTACCTCGACCGTTCCCAGATGTTGGCCATCGGCGACCTGAGACCGGGCGATGAGGCGACAGTCATCGGCACGGTGGTCGCGGCCGGCAGCCGGCGGCTGAAGAGTTTCAAGCCGGCAGTGTCGGTCATGGTGAGGGACGCAAGCGGGATGATTGAAGCGGTCTGGTTCAATCGGCCCGACCTCCGCGAGCGCTTCCAGCCCAACCAGGAGATTCTGCTGTCGGGACGGGTCAGCCTTTATCGCGGAAAGCAGCTCGTGAACCCGATGTTCGAGCTCGGCGAAGACGGCGAGGGCTTCTCCTTCAAGAACGCGATAATACCGATTTACCCGTTGACCGAGGGCCTGTCGATCTGGGCCATACGCAACGCGGTGCGGGCGGCGCTGGACCGTTGCCGCGACAGTATGCCCGAGACGCTCCGGCCCGAGATTCTCGAACACTATGGATACCCGGGCATCGCCGACGCCCTGGAGACGATGCACTTTCCGAAGGACATCGAATCCGCGCACAAGGCGCTCGAACGACTGAGCTATGAAGAGCTGTTCTACTTCGAGCTGCTGCTGGCTCTGCGCCACCGGGAGAACGCGCAGGCGCGCAAGGGAAGCAGCATGAAGGAGACGGGTGCGCTTACCGGGCCGTTTATGTCCGCCCTGCACTTCAAGCTGACCAAGGCGCAGGAACGGGTGCTGGCGGATATCAAGCAGGATATGGCCGGCGAGTATCGCATGAACCGGCTGCTGCAGGGCGACGTGGGCTCGGGCAAAACCGTGGTCGCGTTGTATGCCATGCTGGTGGCCACGGAGAACCAGTGCCAGTCGGTGATGATGGCGCCGACCGAGATCCTGGCCGAGCAGCACTATCAGGGCTGGCACGAACGGCTGGCCGGCATCGGTGTGAAAGCGGCGCTGCTGACCGGTTCGACCCGGGCGGCTGAGCGCCGCGAGATCATCGCCGGCCTGGAATCGGGCGCGGTGCAGATGGTCTTCGGCACGCACGCACTCATCGAGGAGGGCGTCAAGTTCAGCCGGCTCGGGCTGGTCGTAGTCGACGAGCAGCACCGGTTCGGCGTGATGCAGCGTGCCGCATTGCTCAGCAAGGGCGACAATCCGGACTTCCTGGTAATGACGGCCACGCCGATTCCGCGCACGTTGGCCATGACTGCCTACGGCGACCTCGATACGTCGCTGCTGGACCAGAAGCCGCCGGGCCGGCGGACGGTCGCGACCCGGTTGATGAGTAACAACCAGCGGCAGCTCGTCTACGAGTCGACCGCCCGGCACCTGGATGACGGCGAGCAGGCGTTTGTCGTCTGCCCGCTGATTGAGGAGTCGGAGAAGCTCGACCTGGCGTCGGCCGAGAAGACGTTCGAGCAGACCAGCGCCGCCTTCCCGAAACACCGAGTGGGACTGGTCCACGGCCGGCTGAAGCCCGACGAGCGGGCGGACATCATGGAGAAGTTCCGGCGTCGCGACCTCGACATCCTGGTCGCGACCTCGGTCATCGAGGTCGGCGTGGACATCCCGAACGCCACCGTGATGATAATCGAACACCCGGAACGCTTCGGGCTGGCCCAGTTGCACCAGTTGCGGGGCAGGATCGGCCGGAGTGACAAGCAGTCGTTCTGCATTCTGCTGGCCGGCCAGTCGGGGATCGGCGATTCACTGGAGCGCCTGCGCTTCTTTACCGACACAAGTGACGGGTTTGCGCTGGCCGAGAAAGACCTTGAGCTGCGGGGACCGGGCGAGGTGCTGGGGACGCGTCAGCACGGGCTGCCGGATCTGCGCATTGCCGACATCGTGCGGGACCGCGTCGTGCTGCGGCAGGCGAGACGGGATGCGTTCCGCCTGGTCAAACTCGACCCGCAGTTGGAGCAGCCGGTCAACGACCGGGTCAGGAAGACGCTGCTGCGCCGGTACAAGGGCCGAGGCGAGCTTGCCGGGGTAGGGTAGGGCCGGCTCTAGGCCGGCGACTCGTAGATGCGGTAGGTCTTGTAGACCTTGCCGCCCCACATCGTGATCGGCCGGATGATGGCTATGTTGTCTTCAAGTATCAGGGAGAGTTCGCCCCGCCGGTACCCGAGTTTCCGCGCACCCAGGAAACACTCGTAGTAGAGCAGTGAGTCGAACCCGAGGTTGTGGAACTTGTACTTGACTCCCAGGGTCCAGAGGCGCGCCTGGTCCATGCGATTCCTCTCGGTAAGGAACGTGAGCCAGCCGAACGGGAAGAGCGAGCCATGCAGTCTCTTCAGAACCTGGTTGTAGTCGGGCAGGGCGACGCACATGCCGGCAATCTCGCCCTTGTAGAAGACCAGGGGGCAGAGTTCCGGCTTCACCAGGGGCTTGAGCTGTCTCGCCAGGTCCGTGATTTCCGCATCAGTCATGGGCACGTGGTCCCAGTTGTGTGACCACGCGTCATTGTAGACATCCTTGACGAAGACGATGTCCCGTTCGAGATGTTTGAGATCCACGGGGCGTACCTCGACTTCCGGGTTCTGCTTCAGTCGCGTCATGACCCGCTGCAGTTTCTCCGGAACCGGTACGTCCACCGGGATGACATAGGCATACATGTCCTTGACCTTGGCGAATCCGCAGCTCTCGATGAGCGTTGCGTACCACGGCGGGTTGTAGGACATCTTGAGCATCGGCGGGGAGTCGAATGGGCCGATCAGCAGCGCCACCTCGTCGTTAAGCGATGGGTTGGCCGGGCCGTAGACTTTGTCCATGTCCCGCTGCCTGCCCCATATCTTGACCGTGTCGAGCAGGGCGGCCGCTACCTGGGAGTCGTTCTCCGATTCAAAGAAACCGAAGCAGGCGACCTTGACCCCGTGGTGCCGGTTGTAGTTACGGTCGAGAATCGCCGCGACTCGGCCTACCACCTTCCCGTCATCGACGGCCAGGTACAGGTCCCGTTCGGCGTGCTCCCAGAAAGGATTGCAGCCCGGGGTGAGAGTGTTCTTGAAGTCGGAGATCAGCGGCGGGACCCAGTTCGGGTCGTCACGGTAGATCTGAAAAGGGAGTTTGACGAAGCGGTCGAGGTCCGCAGCGGACTCGACCCGCCGAACCGCGGTCATGGTTCAGGCGATGATGCCGCACTTCCGGCCCGCCTGCTCGAACTTCTCCAGCGCCTCGTCCATGTCCGCATCGGTATGAGTCGCCATCACCGCAGTGCGGATAAGCGAGCGGTTGGGCGGGACGCCGGGCGGAACGAAGGCGTTTGTGAAGATGCCGGCGTCGTAGAGCGCGCGCCAGAACGTAAGAGTGCGGACGTCGTCCCCGATGTGGATGGGCAGGATGGGCGTGACCGACGTGCCGAGGTTGTAGCCCATTCCGCGCAGGCCCGTGCTCATCCGGTGCGCGTTCTTCCACAAGTGCTTGCGGCGTTCGGGTTCGGCCTGAAGAATCCGGAGCGTCTCGATCACCGTGGCCGTTGCCGCCGGTGGAATAGCTGCGGAGAAGAGCACCGTACGCGCATTGTGGCGGATAAATGACATTACCTCCGCATCGCCGACGATGTAGCCGCCGATGGAGGCGAACGTCTTTGAGAACGTGCCCATGATGAGGTCGATCTCGGCTTCAACGCCGAAGTGCTCAGCCGTGCCGCGCCCGTGCTTGCCCATCACTCCCACGGCGTGCGCCTCGTCGACCATCAGCCGCGCCCGGTGCTTCCGGACGAGCGGGACCATCTGGTCGAGCGGAGCCAGGTCGCCTTCGACCGAGAAGACGCCGTCAACGACGACAAGCTTGCCCGCCTGGACATCGGCCGTCGACAGCGCGTGGTCGAACGAGTGCATGTCGTTGTGCACGAACCGTTTCACCGTGCCGTACGACATCTGGCATCCGTCCATGATGGACGCATGGTCGAGTTTGTCGGTGATGACGACGTCACCCCGTCGTATCAATGAGGAAATCGCTCCGAGGTTGGCCGAGTAGCCGGTCGAGAAGACTACACAGTCATCCTTGTGGTAGAAAGAGGCCAGTTTCTCCTCAAGTTCCACATGGATGTCAAGTGTCCCGTTCCCGAAGCGCGATCCGGTACAGCCGGTGCCGTACTTCCGGATTGCCGCAATTGCGGCCTCCTTCACTTTCGGATGCGTGGTCAGACCTAGGTAGTTGTTCGACCCCATCATCAACAATTCCCGGCCGTGGATAATAACACGCCGGTCAGGCTCCGAACTGATCGGGGTAAAGTACGGGTAGTAGTCGTTGTCCTTGGCCTGCTGGACTATCTTTGCGAACTCCTGGCATTTGTCGAATAGATCCACGCCGGGATTCTAAGCACAGCCTTCCGAGTGTCAAGCTCGGTGCGGGCTTGATTCGACACCGGTCCGGGCTATATTACGAACGTGATCGAGTTCGTCATCGCACTGGCCCTTGCCGCGTCGCCTTCCCGGTCCGATTTCCAGGTCCTCCGCGTCATGTATACATCTGACCTTCACGGTCGAAGCGCTCCGAGCATCGACTTCGGGTCGCCCGGACTGCCGCGCCGCAGACTCGGGGGCTGGGATAACCTGCTTCGCCTGATAAGGAAGGAGAGGACCGATGCGACTCTCCTGCTTGATTGCGGGGACTTCGGATTCGGTTCTTCGTCAGGCGACAGCTCCCAGGGTCGGGCCGCGGTTGAGTTCATGAATTCGGCCGGTTACGACGCCGCGGTTCCGGGACCGCGTGATTTCAACGGCGGCGCCGAGAACCTGGAGATCCTGGCCCAGGCAGCGTCGTTCCCGATTCTCTGTGACCCCATGCTTGATGTCGCGCTCAAACGTCAGGTTCCGCTGTTCCGTCCATATCTGGTCAGGGACATGATGGGCATGAGAGTCGCGGTCATCGGGATCGCCGATCCGGATATTGCGAGAGTTAACGCCCGCGCCGACGTTGCCGGATGGGTCGTGGATGACCCGCTGGTGCAGATGGCCCGGTACCTGCCGCTAGTGCGGGCCGAGAGCGCCAACGTCATCATAGTCATTGGGCACCTGAGCCCGGACGAAGGGTGCGCCATCGCCGACGGCTTCAGGGACGTCGACCTTGTCATCTGCCGTGGCAGCGGAACGGGCGTCGAGAACCGGATGACTTGCTCGGGTACGAGGCCGGTGCTGACTGCGGCAGCGTACGGCCAGCGGCTGGGTGTTGCCGACTTGCTGTTCAGCAAGACCGAGCACAAGGTCTACCAGACCGAGGTGCACCTGCTGAACGTCGAGCCCGGCTCGGATACATCGGCAGTGGCGGCATGGTTGAAGAGGCCGGCACAGGAAGATTCGGCCGAGTGTGTGAACACGCAGGAGTACTTGCCGGACAGCGCCGGTCTGCTGGCGCTTGGTCAGATGGTCGCAGACGGTGTGCGGCGCCAGGCCGGAGCCGACATCGCGGTTCTGCCGGCCTACGAAATAGAGTCCGGCCTGGCCGCGGGCAGTATCGACCGGGAGCAGTTGTTCGCAGTCGCGCCCTATCGGCGGAGGGCAAGGCTGGTTTCGATGGACGACACCACGCTGGCGCGGCTGGTCGCACCCGAGAGCGCCGACCAGCATGAGGCGGCGCCGTTCCTCGCCGGGGCCGACTACTTCGTCACCGGCGACACGCAGGCATGGCCGGAAGTCTCGCGCGTCGCGCGTGTGCGCGTCCGGAACCGGGCGTCGGGCAACTTCAATGTCTTGACCACCGAGCAGTGGCTCGAACGGGCGCGAATCCCGGTCACCGGGAGACTGCTGCCCCAGTCCCTGACCGATTTGTGGATAGGGTTTGCCGCGAGTGCTGAGACGCTGAAGCCCGTAGTTCAGCCGGTGCGGCTCTATCCTGCCGCTCCGGGCATAGTGCGGAAGCAGTCCGGCGGCCTGGTGAACATCAACACCGCCGATTCCGCGTTACTGGAGTCCCTGCCGGAAATCGGGCCCAAGACAGCCGAACGGATTATCGAGTACCGCGAGACCGTCGGCCGGTTCAAGTCAATCGACGAGATACAGAACGTCAAGGGAATCGGGCCGAAGAAATACGACCGGATCAAAGCGCTAATTACCGTGCGCTAGCGCGCAGGGAGTTTCCAGGTATCAGTTGCCAGTTTCCAGTAAACGGACAATCCGGTTACTGGAAACTGGTCGCCGGCAACTGGCCACTCGCGCCCGGCGCGTCAGTACGTGCGCGCGTAGTAGATGACCGTTTCGGTCGGCTTGCCGCAGACGATGCACTTGCCCGGTTTGCCCTGGTCCGCGGTCGGCATGTTGCGGGGCGTGGTCTTGGTGGCGTCGATCAGGGCGTTCTCGCATTCCTGCGCCTTGCACCAGTGGACCCGGACGTAACCCGGTTTGGCTTCCAGCACCGTCTTGAACTCGTCCAGCGACTCGGCGTCAGACGTGCGGCCGGCCACGAACTCGCGGGCCCGCTTCAGCATGCCCGCCTGAATCTCGTCAAGCAGCCCACCGAGTTGGGTCGGTAGCTCGGCCAGAGGCACGAACCGCTTGCCGGAGCCGTCGCGCGGCACCAGCACGCACTGTTCCTTGGCCACGTCCTTCGGCCCGATCTCGATCCGCACCGGCACGCCGCGCATCTCGTGTTCATTGTACTTCCAGCCCGCGGTCTGGGTAGTCCGGTCGTCGAGCAGGATGCGATAGGCCGACAGGCGCTCTTTGGTCTCGCGGCACTTGGCGAGCACGGCTTCGTCGTTCTTGCCGAAGAGAATCGGGACCATGACCGCCTGGTGCGGCGCGACGCGCGGAGGCATGAAGAGACCCTTGTCGTCGCCGTGGGTCATGATAAGCCCGCCGATGAGACGGGTCGAGACTCCCCAGGAAGTGCCCCAGGGTCGCTTCTCGGTGTTGTCCTCGTCGAGATAGCGGATGTCGAACGCCTCGGCAAAGTGCTGGCCGAGCAGGTGCGACGTGCCGGCCTGCAAAGCCTGCCCGTCCGGCATCATGGCCTCGATGGAATACGTGTCGACCGCGCCCGGGAACTTCTCGCTCTCCGGCTTGGCCCCGGCGAGCACGGGCAGGGCCAGGTCGTTCTCCACGAAGTCGACGTAGAGATTGAGAATCTTGAGCGTCTCTTCTTCCGCTTCCTCGCGCGTGCGGTGCAGGGTGTGGCCTTCCTGCCAGAGGAATTCGAGCGTGCGCAAGAACAGGCGGGTCGCCTTCTCCCAGCGGAAGATGTTGCACCACTGGTTGATGAGCACCGGCAGGTCGCGGTAGCTCTTCACCCATTTGGCATACATCGTGTTGATGATGGCCTCGCTCGTGGGCCGCAGGGCCAGCCGCTCGGTCAGCTCTTCATCGCCGCCGTGCGTGACCCAGGCGACCTGGGGCGAGAAGCCCTTAACGTGCTCGGCTTCCTTGGTGAGGAAGCTCTCCGGTATGAGTGTCGGGAAGCAGGCATTCACGTGGCCGGTGTCCTTGATCCGCTTGTCCAGGCGTGCCTGCATGTTCTCCCAGAGCGCGTAGCCGTAGGGCCGGATGACCATGCAGCCGCGCACCGGCGCATAGTCCGCCAGTTCGGTCTTCAGCACCACCGCGGTGTACCACTCGGAGAAATCTTCTGACTTGTGGGGAATCGCTTTGACGAGGCCGTCTTCTTTCATGGTGGCCAATCTTAGCGGTGCTCGGAATAGAGTCAAGCATCCCGAACGCAGAGGGCGCGTTGGCTGAGCAGACATGTCTCGCCGGTTCCGGACCGCAGCAAGGCAGCCTGACCGGTGCAAGGCGAGCTCGATGGGCGTGTGCGCTTGACGATTGCCCCTTGACTTGACTCCATTGCGTTGGGAGCTATTCTCTAGCCAGCGACGCTGGATACAGCGACGCCGGGAAGCCGCCGCGACGTCCTTCCGTCGCCAGGAAGACTGAATTCCTATCCGATTCGGGAGGTGCAGAATGTCACGTGACCGCGCGCTCGCTCTTGGTGCCGAACTCACTTTGTCTCACAACCGGGCCTTAAGACACCTGGCCATGCTGTTGGCTTTTTGCTGCTGCCTGTCGGCAGCTCATTCCAAGTGTCTGGAAACGACGTTCTTCGTGCCCGACTCGCTGTGCGGGGCCATGAACCTGGATTGTGCCGCATATGACTCAGCGACGAATACGGTGTATGTCGGTGGCGGGGCCGGCAACTGCGTCATCGCTATCGACTGCGCTACGAACGAGAAAGTTGCGAAGATACCGACCGGCCAGCCTGTCACGGCCATATGTTACAATCCTGCGAACAACAAGGTCTACTGCGCGGACGATGGCGGTGAAGTAACCGTGATAGACGGCGCGACTAACCATGTGCTCGCTACAGTGCCCACGGGGCAAGACCCGTTCGCGCTCTGCTATAACCTCCAGGACAACAAGGTTTACAGCGCCAATCACGGCAGTGCGAGCGTGACGGTCATCGACGGCGCAGGGGATTCGGTCCTTGCGACCTTGCCCGTCAGCGACTATCCGCTCGACCTGTGCTACAGCCCACAGTGTGACCGGGTGTGCTGCCTCAACGCGGGCGGCAGCGGCAGCGTGACGGTTATCGACGGCGCGGCTGACACGTTAATCCTCACGGTACCGGTCGGACGCTACCCGAACGCGCTCTGCTGCGATCCCCTCGACAACAAGCTGTTCTGCGTCAACTCGAGTGACAACAGCGTGACTGTCATAGACGTCGCAGGCGGCCGTGTGCTTGCCACGGTGCCGGTGGGACACGGCCCGAGCGCCGTCTGTTACAACTCCCAGAACAACAGAGTGTACTGCGCCGACTATGACAGCTACGACGTGACGGTGATAGACGGAGCGACCGACCTCGTCCTCGACACTGTGCCCGTCGGCATTGGGCCCATTGCACTGTGCTACAACTCACGTGACAGCAAGGTGTACTGCACCGGCTTCCTGAGCGACGACGTGACCGTCATCGACGGTGCGACCAGTCAGGTCGTCGCGACCCTGACGGCCGGGTCGTACCCGCGCGCTGTCTGCTACGGTCTTCAGAACGACAGGGTCTATTGCACCAACGAAGGCAGCAGCGACGTGTATGTGGTAGACGGCGTGTCCAACAGAGTCATCGATACCGTTATCACCGGAAGCTACCCGTGCGCCCTCTGCTATGACGCGCTCGACAACAAGGTCTATTGCGGGAACGAACGCGGTACCGACGTGAGCGTGATAGATGCGGCAGCCGATCGGGTTCTTGCTGTGGTTACCACGGGAACCCGGCCCAACGACCTCTGCCACAATCCTCAAAATGACAAGATATACAGCGCGAACTACCTGAATTCCAGCGTGACTGTGATCGATGGCACGACCAATGAGGTCATTGCGACCGTAGCAGTGGAAGGCTACCCTCGTGCGCTCTGCTACAACTTGGTGAACAACCGAGTGTACTGCGCGCACCTCATGAGCCGTTGCGTGTCGGTGATAGACGGCACAACTAACGAGGTCATCGACACCGTGCGAACAGGACTTGGGCCCTGCGCTCTCTGCTACAATCCTCGGGAGAACAAGGTTTATTGCGCGAACCGCGATGACAGCGGTAACGTGACGGTAATAGACGGAAACTCGAATCAGGTTGTGGCGACCGTCGTCGCCGACAGCCAGCCTCATGCCCTCTGCTACAATACGCTTGACAACAAGGTGTACTGCGCGAACGGCTACAGTAACGACGTAACCGTCATCGACTGTGCGAACGACTCAGTACTCGCTGCAGTGGCAGTCGGGCGCTCTCCCTGCGCCCTGTGCTACAACGCGAGGAACGACAGGGTATACTGCGCGAACCAGTATGGCCGAGACGTGACCATACTGGATGGAGCTTCGGATTCGGTGGTGGCAACCGTCGCGGTTGGTGGTTACCCCGACGCCATCGTCTACGACGCTGACAACAACAGGGTCTATTGTGCTGGCGAGGACGGCGACAGCGTGACCGTCATCGACGGGGCCACGAACGGCGTGGTCGAGCAGATTGGAGTCGGCTCGCAGCCTTGTGCGCTGCTGTGGATTCCTGGCCAGAACCGGGTCTACGTCGCCGACCATGAGTGGTCGAGCATCTCAGTCCTGCGTGATTCGCTGACCGGAGTCCATGAAGCCCTGAAGCCACAGGTCCCAAGCTCCAAGCCGTTGCCTACCATCGTTCGCGGAATGTATCGTATGCCGACATCTAGCTCGATGGGTGGGGCGTCGTGCGTGTTACTCGACATCAGCGGGCGTAAGGTGCTGAACCTGCGGCCGGGCGCAAATGATGTGCATGCCCTGGCTCCGGGCGTGTACTTTGTGAGGGAAGCTCAAGCTCAAGCCCAGGCCGTCCGCAAGGTCGTCCTCACAAGATAGAGCAAGCGGGAGTCGGGAGCAGCGTGTCGGGAGCGGGGAACGGACAACGGCGAGTTGAACCGGACTTCACTCGGAGTTCCCCGGGCGACTGACCGCGCGGCTTGCCTTATTGCTCTCCGAATTGCTGAGCAGATTGTCTGCCCCGCTGCTTGGCGAATTGCTCTCCGGGGAGCTTGCCGGGCAATCCTCCGCGCAGCCAGCGGAAGACCCCACCGGACTGCGCCCCCCGCGGCCTTCCGAGCAGCTCGCCGATCTCCTCTCCGAATAGCCTGCCCGGCAGCATGCCGGGCTGCTGACCACGCAGCTTCGCGGATTTCTCACGGGATAGCATACGGAGCAACCTTCGGAACTGCTTTCCGGGTAGTTCTCCAAAGAGCTTCCACAATAGCCGGGGGGATGGAATAGGGGAGATACGGAAAGGGTGAATACTGAATTGAAAAGAGAGAAGTTAGGAGATTTCCGGGCCGGGATTCTTGGGGACTTATGAGAAACTGGGCAACTGCTGGTTGCCTCCCGGAAAAGACCCAATCGTGCTGCAATTCGGTGCGCGCAGGACGCCATCCCTGCCGTAACATCAGGCATAACGCCACCTTTCCGTTCGCGGTCCGAGAGCCTTGACATCCGAGTGTGCTGCTAGATAATTGTGCGAAGACATGAATAGAAAGGACGAGAGTCTCTACCTCTCAAAGCTGGAACAGGTTGCTCCGCTGTTGGTGCGGGGATTGAGGCTGCTGCCGTCGGTGGAGACGCTGGGTGAGTTCTCGTTCTCGCAGGCGACCATCCTGCAGGCCCTGCTGATACGCAGGGAGTCGCGCATGAACGACCTCGCCCGCTTTCTCGGGCTGTCCAAAGCCAACGTGTCGGGGCTCGTCGACCGGCTGGTCGAGAAGCGCTTTATTGCGCGCGAGCATGGGGTGGAGGACCGTCGGGTTGTGATCGTCCGCCTGACCGCCAGGGGCTTAAAGGCCGCGCGGGCCTTGGCACTGGCCCAGCGCAGGAACCTGTCCCGCATGATGCGCCGCGTCCCGGAAGAGAACCTGAAGGTGTTCATCGAGACGCTGGAGCAGATGGCGATGGCCCTGCCCGAGCAATAGCAGGCGGCCTGCCGCTTTGCGTGCGCCGATCGCGGCCGGCGACTTTTTTCTTGCGCGAGATGGTCAACTTAGTATACTGTCTATGTGGACAACTGTATATCAAAGCGCAGCGGTGGTGGGGCACGTCTGAGCGTAGTGACGGGGGCAACCGGTCACGTCGGCAACGTCCTGGTTCGTGAACTCATCCAGCGGGGCGAGCGCGTCCGCGCCGTTGTTCATCCTTCGGAGACAACAGAGTCGATTGCCGGGCTCGACGTCGAACTGCTGCGCGTCGACGTAAGAGACTACGGTTCCCTGGTGTCGGCGTTCTCAAGCGCCGACCTCGTTTACCATTTGGCCGGGATCGTCACCATCTCCGGCGGTCAGCAGAAGCTTCTGCACGAGGTGAATGTAGTGGGGTCGCGCAACGTGGCACGGGCATGTCTGGAGGCGCGGGTGCGGCGGCTGGTCTACACCAGCTCGGTCCACGCCCTTGAGGTGCCACTCGCAGGAGTGCCGCTCTGCGAGACGGTCGAGTTCCGGCCCGAGGCGCTGGACGGCGACTATGCCCGATCAAAGGCGCGGGCCAGCATCGAGGTCCGGAAGGTACTGGAACAGGGATTGGACGCGGTTATGGTGTTCCCTTCCGGCATCATCGGCCCGTACGATTTTCGGCTTTCGGACATGGGGAGCCTCTTTGTGGACTTCGCCGGCGGCCGTCTGCCGGCGTATGTAGACGGCGCATACGACTTCGTGGATGTGCGGGACGTCGCTACCGGCTTGATGCTCGCTGCCGAGAAAGGCCGGCCGGGCGAGGGTTACATCCTTTCGGGCGAGAAGATTTCGGTGAAGGATCTTCTCACATTGCTGGAGCAGGTCACCGGTGTGCGCTCAAGGGCCCGCCGTCTACCCATGTGGCTGGCGCGTATCGCGGCCTGGTTCGCGCCAGCATACTACCGGTTGCGACGGGCCAAACCCAGATTCACCAGCTACTCGCTCCGGGTGCTGGCGTCGAACTGCCTGATGAGCTGCGCGAAGGCTGAGCGTGAACTCGGATACCGAGCGCGTCCTCTAAGTGTGACGGTTAGGGACACGATTGGGTGGTTCGTCGCAACCGGAAGGCTGCATCTGGAGTTGCCGCGGGTCGGCGCTGCCGCACCATGAACCTGATTCTGTCGGCCCTGTTGGCCCTGAGTGCTCCGTCAGCTACAAGCGCGGACTCGGTCTGTTGTCGAGCTGAGTACCTAATGTTCCATCGACACCT
>Ga0335071_10000643_pt1 | contig 38144 bp, 35 predicted proteins | sample Lox_Sample_15_FD_206724 | JGI IMG/M metagenome (GOLD analysis project Ga0335071, IMG submission 206724) | Soil microbial communities from Loxahatchee National Wildlife Refuge, Florida, United States - Lox_Sample_1.5 | ecosystem: Environmental > Terrestrial > Soil > Wetlands | place: USA... | reverse complement strand
CACGGCGTCCATGTTGATGCCGGCGCGGGTGCTGGCCACGTTGACCGACGAGCACACGCGCTCCGTGGTGCCGATGGCGTCGGGGATGGCCTCGATGAGCGCGGCGTCGCCGCGCGTGAAGCCCTTCTGCACCAGCGCGCTGAAGCCGCCGAGAAAGTCGATGCCGACCTCGTCGGCGGCCGCGTCCAGCGCGTGCGCCACCTCCACATAGGCCGTGGGGTCGTCGCTGCCGACCACCTCGGCGATGGGCGTGACGGAGACGCGCTTGTTGACGATGGGCACGCCGTACTTCTGCTGCAGCTCTCCGGCGACCTCGACCAGACGACCGGCGCGGCGCACGATCTTGGCGTGGATGCGCTCGGCGGTGCGGTGCGGCTCGCCGGCGGCGCAGTCGTCCAGCGAGATACCCATGGTGACGGCCCGGACATCGAGGTTCTCGGACCGGATCATGGTGACGGTCTCGAGGATCTCCTGGGCGGTGATGAAGACCACGGTCGCCGCCCTAGATGCGGTGCATGAACTTGAAGATGTTCTCGTGCTGCACGTGGATCTGCAGCCCGATCCGCTCGCCCGTGGCCTCCAGCGCGTCCTTGAGCTCCGCGATGGTGGTCTCTCCCTGGTCGAATGAGACGAACATGATCATCGTGAACATGCCGTTGGACACCGTCTGGCTGACGTCGTCGACGTTCGCGTTCTGCTCGGCGATGGTGGTCGCGACCTGCGCGAGCAGGCCATGGCTGTCGGGGCCGAGGGCGGTGACGATGACGGTCGTTCGCATGGTGGGACGTCCCTGGGCGAAGGTGGGCGGGAACAGGCGGCAAGTATACTAGATGGGCATGCCGACGCCCCCCCATCACACTCCCGCCGACGCCGCCGCGCCACCTCCTCCCGGCCGGCTGGACAGCCTCGACCGCGCCCTCTCCCGGCGCGCGGCGATCGACTGGCCGCACCCGCGCTGGCTCACCCTCCCGCTGAGTGGCCTTTCGCTCTCGGCGAACTACGGCGTCCTCTGGTACGTCCTCAGTCTGGTCCCCTGGCTCTTGGGCGCCGCCCACCCGCTCTGGAGAGCGCTGTACGTGGCGGCGCCCGTCACACTCGTGGAGATGACCGGATTCGTGATCAAGCTGTTCGTCGGCCGCGCGCGGCCGCCCATCGCCGACCCCTCACAGCCGGAGCAGATCCCGCTGCCGCTCAGCAAGTCGTTCCCCTCGTCGCACGCGAGCATGGCGGTGGTCGGGACGTTCACGCTCGGCGCACTGTACCCGCAGGCCATCCCCGCGCTGGTGGTCCTTGCGCTCGTGCTGATGTGCAGCCGTGTGTACCTCGGCGTCCACTATCTCGGGGATGTGCTCGGCGGCCTGGCGTACGGGCTCATCTGGGGGGCCGCGTGGGTCCTCCTCATCCCCAGGCCGGCGTGACGTGGGAGCGCTGAGCACACGCGGCGGCAAGCTCGCCGTGACCGCGGCCGCCGTCCTCGTCCTCGTCATCGGCCTCGCTGCCGGCGGCGCGTTCAACGGCTGCAGGCCGGCGACGGTCAGGAGCGGGCGGCCGTCGGCGGCCGTGTCCGGGACTCCCTACGGGGGAGTCGCCTACGCGACCGCCAAGGTCATCGCGCAGAGTATCGGCAAGCGCCCGGCCGACTCCTGGGGCGAGATCCACGCGCGCGCGTTCATCACGAACGCGTTCCGGCAGTACGGCTACTTCCCGCTGCTGCAGGAGTTCATCGCCACGTCGGGCGGCGGCCGTGTGCACTCCGGCAACATCGTCGCCGTCAAGGAAGGCCAGTCGCCCAGGCGCCTCATCGTCGGCGCCCACTACGACTCCGCCCCGGTGGGCCAGGGCTACACCGACAACGCCACCGGCGTCGGCCTGCTGCTCGAGGTGGCCGGACGCATCAAGAAGGTGCCGACGCCGTACACCATCGTCTTCGTCGCCTTCGGCGCCGGAGAGGACGGCCGGCTCGGCGCCAGGTACTACCTCGACTCACTGAGCGAGCCCGAGCGGCGCGCCACCTTCGGCATGATCGACCTTGACGCGCCGGCAGGCGGCGACCAGCTCGCCGTGATGAGCCGCGCTGGCGGCGCGACGTGGCTGCGCGGCGACGCCCTGAGCGCCGCCGACGAGCTCGGCGTCAAGCTGGTCACCAGTCCGGCAGGGCCGGGACGGCCGGCCGGGACCGTCGCCGTCCCCTCCGACGACCTGCCCTTCGCCGGCGACGGCCTGGCCACCGCGGTGTTCATCGCCGCGGACGCGAGGGCGAGCCGGGGGCAGAGACCGGTCCAGACCGCCCCCGCTCCGTCCATGTGGGATACTCCGCGGGACACCGTCGGCTACGTCGACAGGAAGTACCCGGGGAGGGTGCGGGACCAGCTGCGCGACCTGTCGCGCCTGTTGGAGACCCTGCTCACCAGCAAACTGGGAAGGCACACGTGAAGCTCGGCATCGTCGGCTTGCCCAACGTGGGGAAGACCACCCTGTTCAACGCGCTCACGCACGCGCGGGCCGCGGCGACCGCCTATGCCTTCACCTCGGCCGAGTCCAACCTCGGCGTGGTGGCCGTGCCGGACCCGCGTCTGGACAGGCTTCACGAGGTGCTCGAGACGCCCAGGAAGGTCAACGCGACCATCGACCTCGTGGACATCGCGGGGCTCGCCGAGGGCGCGAGCCGGGGCGAGGGCCTGGGGAACCGGTTCCTCAGCGACATCCGCGGCGTCGACGCCGTGGCGCACGTGGTCCGCGTGTTCGGCAACCCCGAAGTCGCACACGTGCGCGACGCCCTCGACCCGCGCGCCGACGTCGACCTCGTCGAGACCGAGCTGGTGCTCAGCGACGCCGAGCTGGTGGAGCGCCGCCTGGACAAGACCCGCAAGGCGGCGCGCAGCGGCGACAGGGCGGCGAAGCACGAGCTTGAGGTGCTCGAGGCGCTGCATGCGTCACTGCTCGACGGCGCACTGGCCAAGCGGTTCGGACGATCGGCGGAGGACGAGCCCCTGTTCCGCGAGCTCGCGCTCGTGAGCGACCGGCCGGTGCTGTTCGTCCTGAACACGGACGACGACCAGGGCGCCGAGGCGGCGCTGGAGCAGCACGCGGACTTCGTGGAGTGGGCGCGCGGCCGGGGCGACCAGGTGGTCGCCGTCGCGGCGCGGCTCGAGGCCGAGCTCGCCGACCTCGACCCTGAAGAGGCGGCCGAGTTCCGCGCGGAACTCGGCGCCGATGAGGCCGGCACGCTCGACATCGTCCTGCGCGCCTGCTACGAGGTGCTCGGCTACATCACCTTCTTCACCGGCGACTTCCGCAGCAGCGAGTCGCGCGCCTGGCAGCTGCCCAGGGGCTGGACGGCCAAGCAGGCAGCCGGCCGCATCCACAGCGACATCGAGCACGGTTTCGTGCGCGCCCAGGTGGTGCGCATCGAGGACCTCCTCGAGCTGGGCTCGTTCCACGCCGCGCGTGAGAAGGCGTTGCTGCGCACCGAGGGCAAGGAGTACGTCGTCCAGGACGGCGACGTCATCAACTTCATGCACACCGGCTGACGAGCCGGCTCAGTCCTCCAGCAAGATCCTGACATCCGTCGCCGTGCCCTCCAGGGGGGACGACTCGGCGACGGGGCCGTCGAACCATATCGACACCATCTGCCCCGGGCCCAGGTCGGCGGCCTTGCCCGTGCCGCCGCCCGGCATCCACACCGTGGTGCGTGAGGTGACGGTGACCGTGGCGCGGTCCACCGCCCCCTGGATCGCGCCGTCGTCCACCACGTGCAGCACGGTCTCGCCGGTGTCGGCGTCCCGGGTCAGGCCATGGATGGTGCCGGTGATCCCCGCGGGGACGGACGGCGGGGCGGTGGCCGACGGAGCCGGCTGAGCTGTCGGGCCACCGCACCCGCCGACGACGACCGCGGCCAGCAGCGCCAGAGCGGCAAGCGCCGCGGATGCCCTGCTCGTGAGTGTCATGAGCGAACCTTCTGTGCCGCGGGCGCGGCCGTCGTCTGTGGAAGGACGCGTGGGCGACGGCGCACGTTCACGCCGGGCATACAATCGGGGCCGGCCTCGACCGGCCCTTGGACGTGACTGAGCGACATCTTGCCATACCGGAAGGGTTCCGTGTGCGACGGCCGTCGCAAGCTGACGCCGCCACGGTCGCCGGGCTCAAGCGCTCGGTGGACGTCGCGCTGCACGGCGACTCGGACGTCACGGACGACACCGTGCGCGAGGAATGGGCGCTGCCGCGCCTCGATCTCGACCGCGACACGTGGCTCGTCGAGGATGACCATGGGGTCGCCGTGGCCTACGGCCTCTGCTGGGTGGAGGCTCCACCCGGAGAGATCGTCGCGGAGCAGACCGTGCATCCGGCAGCTCGGGGCCGTGGGCTCAGCGAGCTGCTCCTCGACCTCGGCGAGGCGCGGGCGAAGGACGTGTTCCGCGCCGCCCGTCCGCAGAGCGACGGCCGCCTCGGAGTCTGGTCGCACGAGCGCGATGCGGCGCGCCTGGCGTTGTTCGAGCGCCGCGGGTACGAGCGCGTGCGCGTCTTCTTGCGCCTCGACCGCGACTTAGGGCCGGCCGTGGAGGACCCGGTCTGGCCGGCCGGCATCAGCGCGCGGCCCTTCCGCAAGGGCCACGACGAGGCGGCGGTGCACGCAGCCGGCGAGGAGGCGTTCCGCGACCACTTCCGGCCGGCCGAGATGGGTCTGGACGAGTGGACCGAGTTCCGGTTCTCACGCGGCGACCTCGACCCGAGCCTGTGGTTCGCCGCCTGGGACGGCGACGAGGTCGCCGGGGCGGTGGTCGCCTTCGAGACCCCCGTCGGCGGGTACATCGACGAGCTCTTCGTGCGCCGCCCGTGGCGCGGCCGCGGTCTGGGCCGCGCCTTGCTGCTCGAGGTGTGCGCCGAGCTGCGCCGCCGCGGCCAGCCCGTGGCCTACCTCGGCGTAGACTCGGAGAACCCGACGGGGGCGATGCACCTCTACCGCACCGCGGGCTTTCGCTCCCTGCGCGGCGCCACCCTGTACTTCGAGAAGGCCCTCTCCGCGAGCTGACGTCTCTCCCGCACGTCGCATGCAGCCAACGTCGACGCCTCCCACCAGAGCAGCGCCACGGGCAGCCTCGCCGCCACCGAGAGGGGGCGTGGCTCTCGGCCTCCGCGCGAGGATGCCGTTGGCGCAGGGTCTACAATCGGCGGCGGTCCGGCTGCGTCAGGAGGTCAAGTGACGCGCTTCACGCAGGCAGTCTCACGACACGGCTACGTACTCGCCGCGGTGGCGATGGCGTTGAGCACCGGCGTGTTCCTGCTGGGCCGCGACCAGTTCGCCAAGGGGCAGTGGGCTCTCCTGTACCTCCTGGTGATCCTGCTGGTGGCGAGCGCCGCCGGCCCCGGGCCGGCCGTCCTCGCCGCCGTCCTCGCCTTCTTCGCCTGGAACTTCTTCTTCCTGCCGCCGTACCACACACTGGAGATCCGAGACCCCAAGGACTGGCTGTCGCTGGCCGCGTTCCTCGTCGTCGGCGTCATCGTCGGCGCGCTGGCCGGTCGCATGCGGGACCGGGAGGCGCGCGCTCGGGCGCGCGAGCAGGAGACTGCGGCCCTCAACCGTCTCAGTGCCGCCGTCGTCTCTCAGACCTCGACTGAGCAGATGGCCGAGACCTGCCTCGGTGAGATCGTCGACCTCCTCCGGGCCCGCTCCGCCGCGCTGTACATCGAACGGGACGGGCGCCTGACCCGGTACCGGCAGGCGCCCGAGGACGCTGAGGACGATCCTGCCGTGAGCGAACTGGCCGCGCGCGCCTTCGCCGCCGGCGAGGCCGCCCCTGCCGCCGGGGACGGCGGACTGTACGTGCCGGTGAGAAGCCCGTCGGGCGTCACGGGCGTGCTCACGGTGCAGGCGCGTCTGGACGGCCGCGCGTATAGCGAGTCGGACGCCCGCCTCGTCGCCTCGCTCGGCAACCTGGTCGGCGCGTTCCTGGAGCGGGAGCGACTGCAGCAGGAGGCGACGGCGGCGGCGGCCGCGCGCGAGGCCGACAACCTCAAGTCGAGCCTGCTCTCGTCGGTGTCCCACGAGCTCAAGACGCCGCTCGCCGCCCTTACCGCGACGGTCAGCAACCTGCTGGAGAGCGACGTCGATTGGGACGAGGAGAGCGTGCGCGACGAGCTGCGCTCGATCGTCGGTGACGTCGCCCGCCTCAACAACAGCATCACCTCGCTGCTGGAGTTGTCGCGGCTCGAGTCGCACGCGTGGGAGCCGCGCAGAGAGCTGTACGGCCTTGCCGAGATCGTGTTCGCCGGCATCGACAACCTCCCGACGCACCTGCGTCAGCGCGTCCTGGTCGACCTGCCGGAGGACGACATCATCATCGACGTGGACTTCGTCCAGTTCACCCGGGTCATGCAGAACCTGCTCGAGAACGCGCTTCTGTACACGGACGGCGAGGTCTCGGTGGGCGCGCACGGCTGGAACGAGGGTGCGCGCCTCTGGGTGGAAGACCAAGGACCGGGCATCCCTGCCGACGAACACGAAGCGGTGTTCGAGAAGTTCTTCCGCGGCAGGAAGCCGGAGGGTCGCCGCGCCCCCTCAGGCACCGGCCTCGGCCTGGCGATCGCTCGGGAGATCGTGCACGCCCACTGCGGGACCATCGGGGTCGAAGACGTCGTCCCGCAAGGGGCACGGTTCGTGATCACGCTGACGGACGGCGACGGGCCGGCCGGCGACAGGGAGGAGAGGGCATGACGGTGCCGGAACGACCGACGCACATCCTGGTCGTCGACGACGAGGAGCAGATCCGCCGCGCGCTCAGGTCGATCCTCTCCACGCGCGGCTACAGTCTCGACATGGCGTCGACGGCCCAGGAGGCGCTCATGAAAGCCATCGACTCCCCGCCCGACCTCGTCGTGCTCGACCTCATGCTGCCGGACCGCTCGGGCATCGAGGTCTGCAGAGAGCTGCGTTCGTGGATGAGCGCCCCGATCCTGATCCTCTCGGTACGCTCCAACGAGGCCGACAAGATCAGGGCGCTGGACGAGGGCGCGGACGACTACCTCACCAAGCCGTTCTCCGCCGGAGAACTCCTGGCGAGGATCCGCGCCCTGCTGCGGCGGGCGGCGGCGCTCACGTCCCCGCCGCCGCTCGTCAAGGCCGGCGAGCTCGAGATCGACATCGCCCGCCGCCGCGTGCGCCGGGCGGGCGAGGAGATCGCGCTCACGCCCACCGAGTTCGACATCCTCGCCTTCCTCGCCCGGAACGCCGGACTGGTCTGCACGCAGCGGATGATCCTCGAGGAGGTCTGGGGCCCGGAGTGGGTCGAGGACGCCCAGACCCTGCGGGTCCACGTCAGCAACCTGCGCAAGAAGATCGAGCCGCGCCCCGGTGGCCCCCGCTACATCATCACCGAGCCGGGAGTCGGGTTCCGCTTCGCGACGCCGGACGACGAGGGCTCGTAGGCCTTAACGCACTCTTTAGCTCTCGCCGTCGACAGTTCACTCGGCCTTGACAGGTCCGGGGGTAGCCTCCAGTCAGTGAAGCGCCGCGCTCCGAGCGGCGCCCGGACCGACGGAGGCGCGCCATGCTTCTCTGGCTCGAAGAGGCCGGCATCGAGATCGTGATGATCATGGCCACCGCGATCGCAGCCCTCATGTTCGTCGCCGCCGTCGCCTCCCTGGTCAGCGAGCACGTCCAGATGCGACGTCGGCGCAGCCGGCTGTCGGCGGAGGTGCATCTCAGCGCACCTGCACGCGCCGCCCGTCTCACCGGCCATCACGCCTGAACGACGCCGCGGAGGCCGAGGCCATGACCGACGTCGTCTACGTGCTGCTTATCCTGGCAGGGTTCGTGGTCGCCTACGCCTACGCACGCGGCGCCGCTCGACTCTGACCCTGGGATCCTCCCTCGTGAACGCCACATCCATCGCGCTCCTGGTCCTGGCTGCTCTCCTGCTCGCCTACCTGCTCTACGCTCTGCTGCGGCCGGAGAAGTTCTGAAGGGCCATGGCATTCGGCATTCTTCAGATCATCGTCTATCTCGTGCTGCTGGGTCTCATCGCCAAGCCGCTCGGCACCTACATGGCACACGTCTACAAGGGCGAGCGGACGTTTCTGCATCCCGTCCTGCGTCCGCTCGAGCGCGCCACCTACCGCATCTGCGGCGTCGACGAGAACCGGGAGATGGGCCTCGTGGGCTACACGATGGCCTTCCTGGTGTTCAACTTCATCGTCATCGCGTTCATCTACGCGGTGCTGCGCCTGCAGGGTCACCTGCCGCTGAACCCGGCGCACGTGCCCGGCATGAACTCGTGGGACGCGTTCAACACCGCCGCGAGCTTCGGGACGAACACGAACTGGCAGGTATACGTGCCCGAGACCTCGGTGAGCTACCTCAGCCAGATGCTCGCGCTCGCGCGCGAGAACTTCGTCTCCGCCGCGGTCGGCATGGCCGTCGCCGTTGCCTTCATCCGGGGCCTCACCCGCAAGTCGACCCGCGAGCTGGGCAACTACTGGGTCGACTTCACGCGCAGCTTCGTCTACATCCTGCTGCCCATCTGCATCGTCGGCACGCTCCTCCTCGTGTCGCAGGGCGTCGTCCAGAACCTTGACGCTCCCACCCAGGTCAAGACCATCGAGGGCGTCGCACAGACGATCGGCCAGGGCCCGGTCGCCTCGCAGGAGATCATCAAGGAGCTGGGCACCAACGGCGGCGGCTACTACAACGCCAACTCAGCTCACCCCTTCGAGAACCCCACGCCCTTCACCAACATCATCGAGATGCTGGCGCTCCTCGCCATCCCCGTGTCCTTCACGTACATGTTCGGCAGGTTCGCAGGCAACCAGCGGCAAGGCTGGGCGTTGTTCGCCGCCGCCATGGTGCTGGTCGTGATGAGCGTGAGCGTCATGTACTGGAGCGAGCAGCGCGGCAACCCCAACCTCACGCGAGTCGGGGCCGACCAGGCGCTCACGGCGCAGCAGCCCGGCGGCAACTTCGAGGGCAAAGAGGTCCGCGACGGCATCTCCAGCTCCGCCCTCTGGGCGACGGTCACCACCGTCACGTCCACCGGGGCGGTGAACGCCTCACACGACAGCCTCACGCCATTGGCGGGCGGCATGTCGATGCTCAACATCGCGCTCGGCGAGGTGGTGTTCGGGGGCGTCGGCGTCGGCATCATGGGTCTGCTGATCTTCGCGATCCTCTCGGTGTTCATCGCCGGCCTCATGGTCGGGCGGACGCCCGAGTACCTCGGGAAGAAGATCGAGGGTCGCGAGATGAAGCTCGCGGTGCTCGCGACCCTGTACTTCTGCGTCACCGCACTTGGCTTGGCCGCCATCGCCTCCGTCGTGCCGGCCGGCAAGGACGCGGTGCTCAACCAGGGGCCGCACGGCCTGTCCGAGATCCTCTATGCGACCTTGTCGCAGACCGGTAACAACGGCAGCGCCTTCGCCGGCCTCACGGTGAGCGGCAAGTTCTGGGCGACGGCCGGCGGGCTCATCATGCTCTGGGGTCGGTTCTTCTTCATCATCCCGTGCCTCGCTCTGGCCGCATCGCTCGGCGCCAAGAAGATCTTGCCGGAGTCGAGCGGCACCTTCCCGACCACAGGACCGATCTTCGTCGTGCTCCTCGTCGGCGTGATCCTCATCGTCGGCGCCCTGACCTACTTCCCGGCGCTTGCGCTGGGGCCGATCGTCGAGCAGTTCCTGATGAACGCCGGCAAACTCTTCGGATGAACCCGTACCGATCATGATCGCAAAGCCGCCACCCGACAGGCCGGACGTCGAGAAGCCGGATGTGGCTCCGACGGAACCCCGTGACAGCGTCGCCATGGGCCAGGCCCGGCACTCGTCAGCCTCGATGCGCGACCTCATCTGGCCAGCCATCGGCAGCTCGTTCGTCAAGCTGGATCCCCGCGAGGTCGCTCGCAATCCTGTGATGTTCGTGGTCGAGGTCGGCAGCGTCATCACGCTCATCGCTTTCATCGCAGGCCTGGTCAACGGCGGCTCCGACGTCGCGTTCGTCGGCCAGGTCAGCGCCTGGTTGTGGTTCACCGTGCTGTTCGCCAACTTCGCGACGGCGATGGCCGAGGGTCGCGGCAAGGCGCAGGCCGACACGCTGCGCAAGACCCGGACCGAGACACTCGCCCACGTAGTCGCGGACGGCGGCACCAAGCAGGTCCTTGCCAGCGAGCTGCGCAAGGGCGACATCTGCATCGTCAGCGCCGGCGAGACGATCCCCGGCGACGGCGACGTCGTCGAGGGCATCGCGTCGGTTGACGAGTCGGCCATCACGGGCGAGTCGGCGCCGGTCATTCGCGAAAGCGGCGGCGATCGCAGCGCGGTCACCGGCGGCACGCGGGTACTCTCCGACGAGATCAAGGTGCTCATCACATCCGATCCCGGCCAGACGTTCCTCGACCGCATGATCGCGCTCGTAGAGGGCGCCGAGCGCCAGAAGACGCCGAACGAGATCGCCCTCAACATCCTGCTGGCCGGTCTCACGATCATCTTCCTGATCGTGATCGTCACGCTGAAGCCGTTCGCCATCTACAGCAACGCGGCCGTCTCCGTCACGGTGCTCATCGCCCTGCTCGTCTGTCTCATCCCGACCACCATCGGCGGGCTGTTGTCGGCGATCGGCATCGCCGGCATGGACCGGCTGGTGCGGCACAACGTGCTGGCGATGTCCGGCCGCGCCGTCGAAGCTGCCGGTGATGTGGACACGCTGCTGCTCGACAAGACGGGGACGATCACACTCGGCAACCGGCAGGCGACCGAACTCATCCCCATGCCCGGGGTGGACATCAACGACCTCGCCGACGCCGCGCAGCTCGCGTCGCTTGCCGACGAGACGCCGGAGGGACGCTCGATCGTCGTGCTCGCCAAGCAGTTCGGCCTGCGCGGCCGCCACATCGACCCCGAACGGGCCTCCTTCGTGGAGTTCAGCGCACAGACGCGCATGAGCGGCATCGATCTCGACGGCCACTCCGTGCGCAAGGGCGCCGGCGACGCCGTCGTCTTGTGGATCAAGCAGCGCGGGGGCGAGGCGCCGCCCGAACTGGAGTCTACGCTGGCGCAAGTCTCTGGCCAGGGTGGCACCCCGCTCGCCGTCGCGCGCGACGACAAGGCGCTCGGCGTCATCCACCTCAAGGACATCGTCAAGGGCGGTATCCAGGAGCGGTTCGACCAGATGCGGGCCATGGGCATCCGCACCGTGATGATCACCGGCGACAACCCGCTCACGGCCGCCGTGATCGCCGAGGAGGCCGGCGTCGACGACTTCCTCGCCGAGGCCACGCCTGAGGCGAAGATGGAGCTCATCAAGCGCGAGCAGGCGCAGGGCAAGCTGGTCGCCATGACAGGTGACGGCACGAACGACGCGCCGGCGCTCGCGCAGGCGGACGTCGGCGTGGCCATGAACACCGGGACCATGGCCGCCAAGGAAGCCGGCAATATGGTCGACCTCGACTCCAACCCGACGAAGCTCATTGAGATCGTGGAGATCGGCAAGCAGCTGCTGATCACCCGGGGGGCGCTGACCACCTTCAGCATCGCCAACGACGTCGCCAAGTACTTCGCCATCATCCCAGCGATGTTCCTGGTCGCCTTCCCACAGCTCTCACCGCTCAACGTCATGCGCCTGCATTCGGCCGACAGCGCCATCCTCTCCGCGGTGATCTTCAACGCGATCATCATCGTGCTGCTCATCCCCCTGGCACTGCGTGGCGTCAAGTTCCGTGCCATCCCGGCGGCCTCACTCCTGCGCTTCAACCTCCTCGTCTACGGTCTGGGGGGCATCATCGCGCCGTTCATCGGCATCAAGATCATCGACCTGCTCATCGTGGCTGTGGGCCTCGTGAGCTGAGGAAGCAGCAATGAGACGCCACCTCGACACGGCGATCCGCATGACCATCCTCACGGCCATCCTTCTCGGCCTGGTCTACCCCCTGGCCATGACCGGGATCGCCCAGGTCCTCTTCCCGGGCGCGGCCGACGGCAGCCTGGTGAAGGTCAACGGGCAGGTCGTCGGCTCGACTCTGATCGCCCAGGCGTTCACGCAGGACAAGTACTTCTGGCCGCGGCCTTCGGCGGCCGGCAAGGGCTACGATGCCATGGCTTCGTCGTTCTCCAACCTGGGTCCGACCAACAAGACGCTGATCGACCGGGTCCAGTCGGCCGTCCAGGCGCAGGTCAGGGCCAATCCGGGGCTGAAGGCCGGCGCAGTGCCCGTCGACATGGTCACGACTTCGGCAAGCGGCCTCGATCCCGACATCACCGTGGCCAACGCTCGGGCGCAGGCCGCGCGCGTCGCCGCGGCCCGTGGCATGAGCGAGCAGCAAGTCCTGCAGTTCGTCGAGCGCTCCACTACGGGCCGCACGTTCGGCTTTCTCGGCGAGCCGCGCGTCAACGTGCTGGAGCTCAACATGGCCCTCGACAAGGCGGCGCCTTCATCGCAAGCTAGCCGCTGATGGACGAGGACGGCGACGTCACCGAAGCGTATTCGCTGCGTACTCTTCGCAAGCGCGGCAAGATCAAGATCTTCCTCGGCTACGCACCGGGCGTCGGCAAGACCTTCAGCATGCTGGCCGAGGCGCACCGGCGCTGCTCGCGCGGCGAGGACGTCGTGGTGGGGTTCGTCGAGACCCACGGCCGCAAAGAGACGGCGGAGCTCATCGAGGGTCTCGAGCGCCTCCCGCTGAAGACCATCGAATACCGCGGCAAGGACTTCGAGGAGCTCGACACCGACGCCGTGATCGCACGCCGGCCCGAATGGGTGCTGGTCGACGAGCTGGCGCACACCAACATCCCCGGCGCTCGCCACGAGAAGCGCTGGCAGAGCGTGGCCGAGATCCAGGCCGCCGGCATCAACGTCATCACCACCGTCAACATCCAGCACGTGGAGAGCCTGAACGACACCGTGTACGACATCACCGGTGTGCGCGTGCAGGAGACCGTCCCGGACTCCGTGGTCGACACCGCCGACGAAGTGGTCCTGGTCGACCTGACCACGGCCGCGCTGCTCAACCGCCTGCGGCGCGGCGTCGTCTACGACCTCGACAAGATCCCCGGCGCCCTGGCCAACTTCTTCAAGCGTGAGAACCTCGTGGCCCTTCGGGAGCTGGCGCTGCGCAAGACCGCCGAGGAGGTGGACGAATTCCTCGAGCGCATCACGCAGGGCGAGGAGTCGCTGCACCCCTGGGCAGCCGAGGAGCGCATCCTGGTCTGCGTGCGCCCCAATGCCGTCGCACCCAAGCTCATCCGCAGGGGCCACCGGCTGGCCAAGCGCTTCCAGGGCCGCTTCTGGGTGCTGCACGTGCGCACCCACGCCCAGGTCGGCGGCAGGAGGGCGGTGGACGAGCTTTTCGCGCTCGCCGCGGAGCTGGGCGGCGCCGGTGTCGAGGTGGAGGGCGACGCGGTGGTCGACGAGATCCTGCGGTTCGCCGGCGAGCACCGCGTCACCTACATCGTCATCGGCCAGTCACGTCGCTCGCGGGCGAGCGAGATCGTCCGCGGGTCGCGCATCGCTCACATCATCCGCGAGGTCGACCACATCGACGTGCTGGTCGTGGCCGACCCCAGCAAGTCGCCGCCGTTGCCGTCTGACGAGTAGGCCGCTCCGCCAGGCGACGAGCATCCCCGGCCGTTCGGTCTTTACTGATTCTTAACACACGTCGCTCGGTGCTTTACTGATTCTTGATACGTGGGGCCGCGCGGTCCTCTGGTCGGCGGTCACACCAGCGGTAGACTGCTGCAGAGAACCGACGCGGGCGTGCCACCGCTGAGATGACTGAGCCGACCACGACTGACATCTGGACGCTGCCTGACGACGCCGTCTTCACGGCGGAGGGTACCTCTCCCCAGGGCCTGACCGAGGACGAGGCGTTCTCGCGCCTGCAGCACTACGGCAAGAACGTGCTGCCGGCCAAGGTCGGGCGGCCGATCATCTTCAAGTTCATCGACCAGTTCACGAGCCTCTTCGCCATCATGCTGGAGGTCGCGGCGCTGCTCGTCTTCGTCGCCGCGCTGCTCTCCCAGGGCGAGGACCGCCACTACAACTTCATCGTCACCATCGCGATCATCGGCGTGGTGGTGCTGAACGGTGTGATCGGCTTCTTCCAGGAGTATCGCGCCGAGAAGGCCACGGAGGCGCTCCAGAAGCTCGTCCCCTCAAACGCCAAGGTCGTGCGCGACGGCGAGGTCACCGTGGTCGCCGCGGCGGACCTGGTGCCGGGAGACATCATCGTCCTCGAGGAAGGCGACAGCATCAGCGCCGACGCGCGCGTGGTGCGCCAATACGAGCTGTCGACCAACAACATCGCCCTCACCGGCGAGTCCGACGCGGTCAGGAAGACGGCCGACCCGATCCTCGAGGAAGAGCTCGCGGTCATCAACATGCCGAACCTGGTGTTCATGGGCACCAGCGTCGCTTCGGGCACCGGCCGCGCGGTGGTCTTCAAGACCGGCCTCGAGACCGAGTTCGGGCGTATCTTCTCACTCACGGCTGGGGTCTCGCAGGAGAAATCCCCGCTGCTCAAGGAGATCGACCGCATGGCGCGCACGGTGTCGTTCATCGCCGTGGGCTGCGGAGTGCTGCTGTTCGTGCTGGCGCTCGCCATCTTCAACTTCGGCGTGGTCTCGGCTCTCCTGTTCGCGCTGGGCGTCATGGTCGCGCTGGTGCCGGAGGGCCTGCCCGCGACCATGTCCGTCGCCCTCGCCATCGGCGTGCAGCGCATGGCGAAGGCCAAGGCGCTCATCAAGAACCTCGGCAGCGTCGAGACCCTGGGCTGCACCAACGTGGTCGCCACCGACAAGACCGGCACACTCACCAAGGCCGAGATGACGGTCAAGGCCCTTTACGTGGGCGGCCGGGATGTCGAGGTCACGGGCGCGGGCTACCAGCCGGTCGGCGGCTTCGTCGTCGACGGGCAGGAGCTCCAGCCGGCCGACGCCAAGCAGAGGCTGGAACGCATGATGCGCGCCATGACGTTCTGCAACGACGCCAAGGTGCTGCCGCCGACCGACGACAAGGGCTGGCGCGTGATCGGCGACCCCACGGAGGGCTGCCTGCTGGTCGCCGCGCAGAAGGCGGACTTCGACCTCCAGAGCGAACTGATCGACAGGCCCAAGATCTACGAGCTGCCGTTCGAGTCGGTGCGCAAGCGGATGTCCGTGGTGCATGTGGAGGGTGACGGCCAGAAGGCCTACGTCAAGGGCGCTCCATCCGAGACCCTCTCGCGATGCACCAGCATCCGGCTGGACGACGGGGTCGTACCGATGACCGACGAGCTGCGCGAACGCGTGACCGCCCAGAACGACGAGATGTCGCGGCACGCGTTGCGCGTGCTGGCGGTCTGCGAGCGCGACCTGCCCAACGAGCTCACCGACTACTCGCCCGACACGGTGGAGAAGGACCTGACCTTCCTGGGCCTGGTCGGGATGATCGACCCGCCGCGTCCCGAGGTCAGCGAGGCCGTGGAGCACGCGCTGCACGCCGGCATCCGCATCATCATGGTCACCGGCGACTACGGCCTGACAGCCGAGGCGATCGCCCGCCGCATCGGCATCGTCCGGGGCGACAGGCACGTGCGCGTCATCACGGGCGTCGACCTCGAGGAGATGACCGAGGACGACCTCGAGGGCGAGCTCCAGAAGGACCAGGATGTCATCTTCGCGAGGGTCGCTCCGGAGCACAAGATGCAGGTCGTGACCGCCCTCAAGGACATGGGCCAGATCGTGGCCGTCACCGGCGACGGCGTGAACGACGCTCCCGCGCTCAAGAAGGCCGACATCGGCGTGGCCATGGGCCTCACGGGCACGGACGTCTCGCGTGAGGCCGCCACCATGATCCTGCTCGACGACAGCTTCGCCAGCATCATCAAGGCGGTCGAGCAGGGCCGCGGCGTGTACGCGAACGTCAAGAAGATGATCACCTACATCTTCTCGCACAACATGGCCGAGCTCTTCCCGTTCGTCTTCGCCGCGCTCACCGGCATGCGCCTCGTGCCCCTCGGCGCCCTCCAGGTGCTCGCGATCGACCTCGGCTCGGACGTGCTGCCGGGGCTCGCGCTCGGCACCGAGCCGCCCGAGCCCGGGGTGATGGACCTGCCGCCGCGGCCGCGCAGCGAGCGCCTGCTGAGCAAGGCCACGCTGCGCCGCGTGGTCTACATCGGCGTCATCCAGTCGATCTTCGCCGTCACCGGGTTCCTGTACGTGCTGCTCTCGCACGGCTGGAACTGGGGCGACGGCAGCTGGATGCAGCCCACCAGCCCGCACTACGACATCTACCGCGAGGCGCTGATGATGACCCAGGCGGCCATCGTCATGGGCCAGGTTGCCAACGGCTTCGGCTGCCGCACCGAGCGTGAGTCGGTCTTCAAGATCGGCCTCTTCAGCAACCGCTTCCTCGTCATCAGCGAGCTGATCGGCATCGGGATGATCCTGATCATCGCCTACGTGCCGTTCGTCGCGAACATCTTCAAGACGGGTCCGCTCAGCCTTGCCGACTGGGGCTTCCTGGTGGTCGCGGCGGTCACTTTGTTCTTCGCCGAGGAAGCGAGAAAATGGTTGCTGCGCCGCAAGGATTCGAGGACGGCCGCGGCACAGACCACTGCTACCGGGAAGGAGACAGCCTGATGAAGGTGATCATCGTCGGCTGCGGCCGCGTGGGCGCCTATACCGCGGCCGCCCTGGCCCGGCAGGGGCACGACGTGGTCGTGATCGACAAGGACCCGCAGTCGTTCCGCCTGCTGCCGCGCGGATTCTCCGGTCAGACCATCGAGGGGTACGCGTTCGACAGGCAGATCCTCGAGCAGGCCGGCATCCAGGAAGCCGACGCCCTGGTCGCCTCGACCTCCGGCGACAACACCAACGCGGTGAGCGCCCGCATCGCCAAGGAGATCTACCGCGTCCCCGACGTCGTGAGCCGCATCTACGACCCCCAGCGCGCCGAGATCTACCGCCGTTACGGCATCCAGACGTTCGCGCCCACCGCGTGGAGCGCCGGGCGCATCATCCAGTTCCTGGTCGCCGGCAACGTCGAGCGCGAGGAGACCTTCGGCAACGGCGAGGTCGAGATGATCGCGGCGTTCGTTCCGGAGCACCTCATCGGCAAGAACGTCAACGACCTCCGCATCCCCGGGGAGATCCGCGTGGGCCTCATCGTGCGCATGGGCCGCGCCATGCTGCCGGTCTCGGGCACCCAGCTCGAACCTGACGACCAGGTGCATTGCCTGGTGCACCAGAGTGCCATCGAGAAGTTCCAGAAGATGATGGGGTGGAAGGCATGAAGGTCATCGTCGCCGGCGGCGGCACTCTGGGTCGCCGCGTCACCAAGTACGTGAGCGAGAAACACGACGTCGTCATGATCGAGAAGGATCCGCAGCGCTGCCGCGACATGGCCGAGGCGTTCGCCGGGTGGAAGGAAGTCACGGTCCTGCAGGGCGACATCGACGAACCGTCCATCCTGCTCGAGGCCGGTGTGGATCGCGCCGACGTGTTCGTGGCGGCCACCGGCGACGACGAGGACAATCTGGTCGCCTGCCTCCTCGCCAAGAACGAGTTCAAGGTCAAGCGGGTGATCGGTACCGTCCGGAACCCCCGCAACCGCTGGCTCTACAACCGCAGTTGGGGCGTGGACGTGGCCATCGACGCTGCGCAGATCGTGGCGCGCATCATCGAGGAGGAGGCGACGCTCGCGGACCTCGTCACCCTGCTCGACCTGCGCGAAGGCGAGGTGACGCTCACGGCGCTCACGGCGACAGAAGACGGCAAGCTCGCCGGCAAGTCGTTCGCCGAGCTGGGCGTGCCGGAGGGCTGCTACCCCGTCGCGCTGCTCCGCGACACCGGTCTCGTCATGCCCGGGCCGGACGTGCGCATCGAGGTGGGCGATGCGCTGCTGATCCTGGCCGGGCCCGGCGGAGCCTGCAAGATCGACACGATCGGCTGAGGCCGTCTCAAAGTAGGGCCCGGCTACGGCGGCTGGCACGAGACCGTCCGGGCCGGGCCCGCTCTCTTCCCCACCCGGGCACGGTCCGCGCCACCTCTGCTTGACGACCCTCGCGGCGACGGTATGTACTGGGTTCGTGCGCGAGCCCCCGCGCACGAGGCACGGAGGAACAGCGAGTGCGCCACACGTCGGCCATCGAGGTACGCCGCCGGCTGGCAGCCGGGCGGCCGCATGGTGACGGGCCCTCCGCCGGCCAGGGGCTCTTCCGCCCCGCCCGCGCCGCACGGTACTACGGCGGCCTCTGGTTCAAGGTCTTCAGCGAACGCGGACCCTGCTGACGCGGGGCGGCGGCCGCAGGCAGCCGCCGACGCCGCCGGTGGGACGCGCGCGGCGCGCGCTACCTGCGGCCGCCCACCGTGTCACCGCAGGACGACCACCACGCGAAGGGAAGCACCGTGAACCGAGCCACACTCAGGGTCTGGGACGACGAGGCCTGCCGCCGCGTGCACGAGGCTTCGCTGGCCGTGCTCGCGCGCACCGGCGTCGAGATGAAGGATGGGGGCGCACGTGAGCTGTGCGCCGCCGCAGGCGCGAGGGTCGAGGGACGACGCGTGCGCCTGCCGGCCGAGCTGGTCGAGCGCGCGCTCGAGAGCGCGCCGCGCTCGTCGACCCTCCGCCCGCGCGGGGGCGAGACGGCGCCGCTGGTGCTGCGCGACGGCGCCGGCTATACCGGGAGCGGCCCCGACTGCCTGTACGTCAGCGATCCGGAGACCGGCGGGCGCCGTCGCTCCACGCTCGCCGACGTCGAGGCGGCCGCGCGCGTGGTCGAGGCGCTCCCCAACATCGACTTCGCCATGAGCATGGCGCTCCCGGAAGACGTGGCCAACGAGGTCGTCGACGTCGTGCAGTTCGCCGCCATGCTGCGCGGCACGCGCAAGCCCATCGTCGTCTCGAGCCCGTACGGCGGCCACACGCTGTACACCATGCACGAGATGGCGGCGGCGGCAGGTGCGGCCGACAGCTTCGCCTGCCTCGCCATGACCTCGCCGCCGCTCATGCTCGACGACGTGTGCTGCACCAAGGCGCTCGCCTGCGCCGACCTCGGCATCCCGCTGGTACTGGCGCCGTCGGTCTCGGCCGGCGCGCAAGGGCCGGCTTCGCTCACGGCCTGCGTAGCGGTGGCCAACGCCGAAGTGCTCGCCGGCCTCGTCGTCCACCAGCTGGGCATGCCCGGTGCCCCCTTCGTGATGGGCGTGGGCACCGGCGTCATGAACATGCAGCACGCCGTGGAGGTCTACAACTCCCCCGGCGTCTTTCTCGGCAACCAGGCGCAGCTGGACGTGATCCGCTGGTACGGTCTGCCGAGCTGGCACTACGCCGGGCACTCGGACAGCAAGGGGCTGGACGAGCAGTGGGCACTGGAGCTGGGCGTCTCGACGCTCCTCGGCGCGCTCTCGCGCGCGACACTGCTCCACGACGTCGGCTACCTGGAGAGCGGCCTGCAGAGCGCGCTCGAAGGGCTGGTGCTCGGCGACGAAGTGGTCGGGTACGCCCGCGCCCTGCTGGAGGAACTCCCGGTCACCGAGGAGGCGCTCGCGCTGGCCGAGGTCGAGGCCGCCGGCCCCGGCGGCAACCATCTCGGCACGAAGATGACGCGGCGGCAGTTCCGCGACTTCTGGCGACCGGCGCTGATCGACCAGAGCACCTACGAGCGCTGGTCTGCGTCGGGCGGCGCCACGCTGCTCGAGCGCGTGCGAGCCCGCCTGGCCGAGATCCGGGCGGCGGGCCCGGCCTTCACGCTCGACGAGGCCGTCCTGCGGCGGCTCGACGAGCTGGCCGCCTCAGACTGAAGACAGCCTGCCGCCGTGAGCCGACCCGGACCTGACGGCCGGCGCCGCGAGCTCACCGGCTCCGGTGCCGCCGGACCTCCATTGCACGGCTGCGACCCGGAGCGCACCGCCGCCGGCCGCTCCGGCGCGGCCGTCCCGGCGTGAACGGTCTCCGCGTTTTGGACACCGGCCCCCGGGAACACTCGCGGCGCGCCCCCGACTTGCCGGGGCGTGCCGAGGCACCGGGGCGGCCTGCCGGCCGCCGGGAGGAGGAGCCGTGCGGACGCGGATGCTGGTGGTGGCGGCCTTCCTCGTCATGGCCACCGTGCCTGCGTGGCTCGCCTGGCACACCGGCGTCCTGCCGGGCCCGACGCAAGCCTCGGCCGAGTCCACAGGCGTCCTCACCACGTCGTCCGTGCCGGTCACCGTCATCGCCTGGCCCAGGGACCCGCTCGGACTGACCGCCAGCGACTCCAAGGTCTACTGGGAGCAGCGCAGCCCCGATCCCGCCGTCGCCGGTCTCTGGTACTACGACGTGCCCACGGGGCAGGTGCTGCAGCTCCTGACACGGCCCAGCCTGGGCAAGTCGTCGGGGTTCCCCGTGGCGGCCGGCGATCTCGTGGTCTGGACCTCCTGGGCCGGCAGGCGCGGCGCCGGTACGCCCACCGTCCAGGCCTACGACGGTCTGAGCCTGCGCCGCTGGCGGGTCGCCGCAGCCGGTGACGCAGCGGCGGCCGCAACCGAGATCGTCGTCTGGGCAGCGCCCAACGGCTCCGGCCCGGGCGACGACACGATCCGCGGCGTCGACAGCCTCACCGATGCGGCGTACGCGGTCGACGCCGGCGGCCGCGTCAAGGCCCTGGCCGCGTCCGGCCGCCAGCTGGCGTGGATCACCGACGGCAAGACCAATGAGGTGTGGGCCGGGTCCTTCAAGGACGCCACCCGGTACCGGCTCGCCGGGCGCGGCGCCGCGGTGGCCATCGACCACGACCGCGTCATCTGGGCCACCGGCCTCGGGCCGCGTTCGAGCGCCATCGTCTGCTGGGACCGCAGCGCCCACCTGACGACCGTCCTCTCCCGGCTGCCCGGATCGAGCTCGCAGCTGTCCCTGAGCAGACGCTACGCCGCGTGGGTGACCACGACCGGGACCACGGGATCGCAGGTGTGGGTGTACGACTTCGGCCTGAGGAAGGCCTATCGGGTCAGCATGTCCGGCGGCCGCCAAGTGAGCCCGGTGATCCTCGCCGGCAGCGTCTACTGGGCCGGCGACCGCGACGGGCACTGGGAACTGTACTCCCGGTCGCTGCAGCACTGACCCGGCGCAGCCCCGCCGGAACCCGCGGCCGCGCGCTCATGTAGACTCGACGCCGGCGCCGGACGCGCGCCACCATCACCGCACCCCGGAGGGCGCATGCCGGCCGTCATCCACGCCGAGCACCTGACCAAGCGTTTCGGCAAGAGGGTCCTGGCCGTCGACGATGTCAGCTTCACCATCGACGACGGCACCATCACCGGCGTGCTCGGCCCGAACGGCGCCGGCAAGACCACCACGCTGCGGATGATCCTCGACCTGGTGCGACCCACGTCCGGATCGGTGACGATCCTGGGGAGCCGGTACCGCGAGCTGCGCGCGCCGGCCGCGCGCGTGGGCGCCCTGCTCGACGCCTCCGGCTTCCATCCCGGGCGCTCCGGCCGCAACGCCCTTCGTGTCATCGCCATCGGCGCCGGCATCCCGGACGCGCGCGTAGACGAGACCCTCGAGATGGTCGAGCTCACGAAGGACGCGAAGCGCGCCGTCAAGGGATACTCGACCGGCATGAAGCAGCGCCTGGCCCTGGCGGCGGCCCTGCTCGGTGACCCCGAGGTGCTGCTTCTCGACGAGCCGGCCAACGGCCTCGACCCCGAAGGCATGCTCTGGCTGCGCACCTTCCTCCGCCGCCAGGCCAAGGAGGGCAAGACGGTGGTCGTCTCGAGCCACGTGCTGGCCGAGGTGGAGCAGACCGTCGACGAGGTGCTCATCATGAGCAAGGGCCGGCTACTGGCGCAGGGCCCCATCAGTAAGCTCACGTCGTCCGCTCAGCCGGTCGTACGCGTTCGAACGCCCGACGCTGAGAGCCTGGAGGCCGCGCTCCGCTCCGCCGGCGCGGCCGTCAACCGCCTGGACGACGCCTTGGCCGTGCGCGGGCCGTCCGCCGCCCAGGTCGGTGAGCTCGCCCACGCCCAGGGAGTCACGCTCCACGAGCTCCTCACCGAGCAGCCCAGCCTCGAGGACCTCTTCTTGCAGATCGCCGGCACGAGGAGAGAGCAGTGACCGGTCTCGTCATGGCCGAACTGCTCAAGCTGCGCAGCACGCGCACGGCGCTCGGCCTCTTCATCGTCATCCTCATCGTCACGCTCGTGCCCCTGATCCTGCTCATCGCCCTGGTGCCCAGAGACTGGCTCGAGGCCGACGGCGTGGCGAACCTGCTCAACACGGCCAGCGCGCTGGTGCCGCTGGTGCTCCTCGTGTTCGGCATCCTCGGGATGACGAACGAGTATCGCCACGGGACCATCACGTACTCGTACCTGGTCACCCCGCGCCGCTGGCAGGTGATGGTGATCAAGCTGGTCGTCTACGCTGCCGTGGGCATCGTCACGATGCTGGCGGCGGTGGTCCTCGTCTACCTGGTGATCCTGGCCGGTGGGGCCATTCGCGGCGTCGAGATCGACGCCAGCGGCGGAGCGACGCTCGGCGACTACGCCCGGCAGATCGTGGTCGCAGGGCTCCTCACCACGTTCGGCGTCGCCCTGGGCGCACTCTTCCGTGCCCAGGTCATCACCGTCGCGGGTGCGCTCATCTGGGCGCTGGTGGTCGAGAACATCATCTCGCTGGTCAGACCCGGGGTCGGCGTGTGGCTCCCCTTCAACGTGTTCAACGACGTGAGCGCCGCGCGCGTCGAGGGCGGCGTCAGCGCGGTGTCGTCCGCCGCCGTCCAGCTCTCACGCTCGTCGGCGTTCCTGGTCAGCATCGTGTACATCGCGGCGGTGAGCCTGCTCGCGGTGTACATCTCGCTGCGGCGCGACGTCACATGAGGCCGGGCACGGCCCAGACGAGCAGGCGACCGGGTTGAGCGGCAGGGACGCCCACTTCTCGATCCGGGGGCCGCTGCCCGGGCAGGGCGAGGCGGCCGAGAGGATCCTCCGCGCCCTCCCCACCTGGTTCGGCATCGAGGCCGCGCTCCGCGAGTACGTCCGCGCGGCCGACGAGCTCGACACGCTCGTCGCCATGGTCGCGAGGCCCGCCTGCGGCGGCCAGGTCCGAGAGGTCCGGCCGGACCAGGTGATCGGCTTCGTGACCCTGCGCGAGACGAGCGTGGACGCCCTGGAGCTGCACGTCATGGGCGTCCTCCCCTCCTGGCACCGGCGCGGGGCCGGCCGCGCGCTCGTGGAGCGCGCGGCGTCGTACGCCCGCGCCGAGGGCTACACCCTGCTGCACGTGAAGACGCTCGCCCCGAGCAACCCCGACACGGGGTACGCCGCGACGCGAGCGTTCTACGAGGCCGTGGGATTCCGCCCGCTCGAGGTCCTGACGCAGGTGTGGGGGCCCGAGAACCCCTGTCTGCTGCTCGTCAGGCCTCTCTAGCCCGCGGCGCCTGGCCCGCCGCGCCGTCAGGCGCCGGCCGCCGCGTCCAGCGCCGCCAGCGGCGCCGGCACGTTGTACACGCGCGCCGCCAGCTCCTTGTCGAGCTGGTACAGCCCCGCCGGCGTGTCGCCGGCCAGCTTGAACTTGTTGACCATGTCCATGGCGCTCTCTTCTTCCTCCACCTGCTCGGAGATGAACCACTGGAGGAAGTTGTACGTGGCGTGGTCCTTGAGCTCGAGCGCCAGCGACGCCATCTCGTGGATGCGCTCCGTGACCTTCTCCTCGTGCGCGAGCGCCTCCTCGAACATCGCCAGTCCGGTGGGCCACTGCGTCTCCGGCTGCCCGATCGCGTCCAGGATCACCCGCCCGCCGCGCGTGAGCACGTAGCTGAACATGATGCGCGCGTGGGCGATCTCCTCCTGGTACTGCACCGTCATCCAGTTCTGCCCGCCGGCCATGCCCATCTCGGCGAACTGGCTCGCCATCGAGAGATAGAGGTAGGCCGAGTAGAACTCCCAGTTGATCTGGCTGTTGAACGCGTCCTGCATCCGCTGGTCCAGCATGTCACCCTCCTCGGCGAGCACGGGTCGCTCGCCCGCGTTTGGACTCTGTCTACCCTATCGCGAGGGAGTGCGTACGCGCGCGTCGAAGGGAACACTTGTGTCGGGTCCACCTCTTCTCCTTACGGAGTCCCCGATGAACAGAGCTTTCGTCAAAGAGCCTGACGAGGGCGCGCCCGCAGAGGGCCTGCCCGAGCGGCAGATCAGCGAGCACGCCAACTACGTCACCCCCGCCGGCCTCAAGCAGCTGGAGCAGGAGGTCGGCCGGCTGGAGACGCGCCGGCTCGAGCTGCTCGAGCAGGACGACGACCCGGAGGACGAGCTGAGCTACGTGGATCGCGACCTGCGCTACTACACGGCGCGGCTCGAGAGCGCGATCCCGGTGGACATGCAGCGCCAGCCGCGCCGCAAGGTGGCGTTCGGAGCCGCCGTCACCGTGAGCCAGCCCGGCGGCAAGCGCCAGACGTTCACGATCGTCGGCGAGGACGAGGCCGACCTGCGGCAGGGCAAGATCAGCTACGTCTCGCCGCTGGCGGAGGCCCTGCTCGACGCGCGGGTCGGCAAGACCGTGCTCTGGCGCCGGCCGGCCGGCAACGTCGAGCTCACCGTCGAGGAGATCGGCTACCCGGGCAGCTGACCGGGTCCGGGCGCCGGCACCGAACGACTTCATCGGACCGGCCCCGTCGTCGTAGGGCCGGTCGTCAGACCGCGCGGCCGGGCGGCCACGAGAGCGTCACCGTGGTCCCCGTCCCCGACCCGCTCGCCACACGCAGGCTCGCGCCGGCCTCCGCCGCCCGCTCGCGCATGGAGCGCAGCCCGAGCTGTGCGGCCCCTACCGTGGAGGGATCGAAGCCGCGTCCGTCGTCGCGGATGACGAGGCTCCCGGCCCCGCCGTCGAGATCCAGGTCGACCCACACGCGCGACGCCGCGGCGTGCCGGATCACGTTGTTCAGCGCCTCCTGGGCGATGCGGTACACCGCCACGTGCAGCAGGCGGCCCAGCGGCACGTCGCCGGCCACGGTCAGCGTCACGTCGACGCTCGCACGACTCTCGGTCGCCTCCACGAGGTAGCGCAGGAGCTGCTGCACCGGTACCGCCTCGAGCGGCTCGTCCCGCAGCTCCAGCAGCATCGTCCGCATCTGCGCGAGCGCCCCCCGATTGAGGCGGCAGACCTCGTCGATGGTCTTCGCGAACCGGGGCGAGGCACCGTCATCCCCCAGGGAGAGCGCCTCGGCCTTGAGGCTCGCCGCGAACAGGGCCTGGGTCACCGAGTCGTGGAGGTCGCGGGCGAGCCGGCTGCGCTCGTCCTGGGCGGCGGCCTCCACCTCGCGCCTGCGGAGCTCGCGTTCGGAGCGCTCGCGCTCGAGCGCGAGCGCCACGTGGTCGGCGACCGTGCGCATCAGAGCGAGCTCCTCCGGGGTGAACCTCGTCCGGTCGCGGGCGCCGAACGACAGCGTGCCGATCACCGATCCGCGCGCGAAGAGCGGGTGCGCGGCGTAGGCCTGCACTCCGAACGAGCGCACGAGGTCGCACATGGGGTCGTCCGAGTGCTGGATGTCCTCAGCGACGATGCGCTCGGCCCGCGCCGCGGCGCAGCCGCACACGGCCACGCCGAACTCGAGCAGCTCGATACCGCACACAGCCCCCGGGTCGACGCCGGCGTACGCGTTGAGGACGAGGCACCCGGCGCGCGGGTCGACGAGGTAGTTGAAGAACACCTGGCACCCCAGGTACCCCATGACGTCGCGGCAGAGGTCCTCCACGACCCGTCGCGGCTCCTCGGCGGAGAGCAGGCGCGCCGCCGTCCTGGCCAGGAGGTCGGCGCGCTCCCAGCCGTCTTCTTGCGCGGTTCCCCGACGCGTGGCGTCGTCGCGGTCGTGCATGGCGATGCTTGCTCCAAGACTCCTGAGATGGCCTCCAGCCGTGACTCTTCTCCGATTGTAGGACGGCGCCGGGCGCCAGAAGGCGCATCGCCGTCGACGCGCGCAAGGGAAGATGGCGGAGCGACATGGGAGTCGAACCCACCCAGGACGGGATCACCGCCCCGCAGACGGTTTTGAAGACCGCGGCAGTCACCGGACCACGAGCCGCTCCGTAGGCGCATCTTGCCATGCGGGGCGGTCGGGTGACACCCGTGAGCGGCAGGGACGGCCGGCCCCCAGGACGAAGTTGCTCAGCCCGAAGACGAAAGTGGCCGGCCGCCCGGGGAGAGGCGGCCGGCCACTCGCAAGGGGCTGGTGACGTCCCTTACTTGGCGAGGTCGAGCAGTGCCTGACGGTCCTTGGCGATCTTGTACTCGGAGTCCATCTCGACGAGCCCGCCCGGGAACCCGACCTTCGGCATCAGCGCGACGTAGTCGTCGGCGTTGAACGCCTCGGGGTTGACGACGCCGGCCTTGGGGTCGCCCGGCTTGCTGCCAAGGCTGCCGGTGGCGAGAAGCTCGAGCGCGATGACCGGTGTGAAGCCGGTCTGGGCGGTGACGACCTGGATGCCGACGGTATCGAGGCACTCCTGGTTGTCGGCGACCTGGTACAGGTACACCTCACGCTTCAGGCCGTCCTTCTTGCCGGTCACGTAGGTGCCGGCGGCGGTCTTGCCGACATACTTGCGGCCGATGTCGTTGGGGTCCGGAGCCGCCGCGGCGATCACGTCGCGCGGCGCGACCTCGACGTTGCCGACCTTGATCTTCTCGGCCTTGTCCATGTTGGTGGAGCGGAGGGCCGCCATGAACGCCATGAACTCGTCGCCGAGGGCGTACTTGAACTCGGCCTTCTTGACGCCCTTGAGCCGGTCGGCGTTGTGGCCGATCTGGACGACTTCCTCGTGCTCGACGTGGCCGACCTCGACCTCGCCGATGCCCTCGGGCAGCACGAACTTCTCGAGCTCGGCGAACGGCCTGACCGTATGCCAGGCGCCGTCCTCGAACACGATGGCCGGATTGTTGCACTCCTCGATGGTGGTCCACACGCTGAAGCCGAAGCTGATGCCCTCGGCGCCGGGGATCTCGAGGTTGCTGCCGTCGCGGATGCCGATGTAGTCGATCTCGTCGAAGAGGTGGTCGGCCGCGTAGCGGGCGAAGAAGTCGGCCATGCCGGGCTCGACGCCGAAGCCGGCCAGTGCATACTTGCCGATGGCCTTGAAGTCGGCGTCGAGCGCGTACTCGTCGTCACCGAGCTTCTTGCCCACCTTGTTGAACGGGTCGGTGGGGTGCCACTCGCTGAGCGTCATGGCGGTGTCGAGGTAGTGCACCTTGGCCTTGAGGGCGGCCTGGAGGAGCGGCGGGTTGAAGTTCGGCGCGCAGAGGTTCATGAGGATGTCGACGCCGTGCTTCTCGGCCAGGGCGGCGACGGCGTCCACGTCGCTCGCGTCGATCTGCTCGGCGACGAAGCGCGGGTCCTTGAGGCCGGCGACGAAGTCGGCGGCGCGCTTGCCGTCGTAGTCGGCCATCACCATCTTCTCGAGCCACTCACCGTTGGGATCGCGACGCTTGGAGATCGCGGCGATCGACTGGCCCACACCACCGGTACCGACGACCAGAGCCTTCATGACGTTCCTTCTCCTTGACGAGACCTCGGCGCGCCGGGCGGCGCGCCTCTTGAGCGGAGGCGTCACGACACGTCGGAAACCCCTCCACAACCGTTCGGTGAAGGGGATTGTATAACTTTCTGGTCGAGTTGCAACCGTCAAGTTAGCAATCGTGGAGGTTTGCGCGCGGCACTTCGCGAGGCGCACGGCCGGGGCGTACGTTGGGGCACGGCAGGTCGCAGGTCGACGAGGAGACCGGCAGGAGCAGGAGAAGAGAAGGAAGGACGGCGGCGACCGCAGGGCGTAGGCAAGGGCGGCCGCCGCCGCCTGTTCCAAGCCTCGGGCCTCGACGGCGCGCCGCATATGGGACGGCCGTCTAGACCGGGCAAAGAGCGTGGTCAGGCGAGGCGACGGAGACCGGCCTCGGCGGCGGTGCGGCTGGGCTAGACGCCGACCTTGTACATCGTGCGCTCGCCGAGCGCCGTGATCACCCTGGCGTAGCCGGAGAGCTGCTCGTCGAGGACCGGGTCTCCCGTGTCGACGAGCAGCGGCCGGCCCTCGAGGCTGAGCAGCTTGGTCTGCGTCGCGATGACGATCACGCGGTCCGGTCCGGCGGCGCGGATCACGGCGGGGCTGATCTGCTGGTTGCCCCGCCCGAAGACGTGTCCCTGGCCGCCAATCACGGTGACCACGATGAACGACCGCGGCGCGGCGGCCACCAGCTCCAGCACCTGGGCTTCGGTGAGGTCCGCGCCGGCAAGAATCCCGTCGCGGACGGCGTCGACGCCGAGCAGCGTCTTGGGGAGGCCGAGGCGCTCCATCACCGCCCGCGTGGTGGTGCCGGGACCGAGGATGTAGAGCGACCCCGGCTCCATGCCGGCGACCACCTCGGTGGCGATGTCCCTGAGGGCGCGCTCCTCGCCGGCCACGCCGCCCGCCTTGGCGCTCTGGGTGAGGCCGCGCGCGTAGGGCACGGTCATGTAGCCGTAGAGGTGGGCGGAGACGCGGTCCTCGCGGAACGCATCCTCATCGATGTCCATGACCTCACCCTCGCGCAGCTGGACCGTTGCCGGGCGCTCGTGCAGGTACAGGCAGCAGACGTCCCCGGCGGCGGCCGGTGTCGTGGCGTACACCGCCGAATGGATCTTGACGCCGGCGGGGACGCCGATCACGGGCACCGCGTCTCCGACGGCGGCACAGATGGTGCGCGCGGTGCCGTCGCCGCCGGCGAAGAGGAGGAGGTCCACGCCGGCGGCGAGCAGGTCGCCCGCCGCCCGCCGCGTGTCGTCGGGCGTGGTGAGCACGAAGTCGTCGCAGGAGATGTGCGGCTCCGCGCCGGTCCGGTCCAGCTCGCAGAGCACGTAGGACCGGTGTCCCTCCAGCGAGCCGACGACGCGCGGTTCGAAGCCTGCCGCGCGCGCCTCATCTTCGCCCATCTCGCCGGGCCAGGTGACCACCTCCACGTGCTCGCGCACGCGGGCGACGCGCTCGAGCGCCAGCCGCGCGCGCCGCGGAGCGTCGCGCACGGCTCCCCGCTCGAGCGCGGCGCGCAGCACCTCGGCGCCGTCGCTGCCCTTGAGACCCACGCGGCCGCCGACTCCGGCACAAGGGTTCACGATCAGGCCGAGCTTCTTCACGCCGTCAGCTGACAGGCCAGGGCGCCGCGTGCCGGGCCGTGGTCAGCGGCGCTTGCGGCCGCCCCGGCGCTGCCTGGCCCTGGCCGTCGAAGCCTGCCGGCCGGACTGTTGCCGGCCCGGCGCCTGCGCGGCGGTGGCCGCGCCTCCAGTGGTGCCCGCCCGTCCCTGGGAGCGGGCGACCACGTAGTACAGGATGAGCGACGGCCCCATGAGGATGACCAGTGACGAGTTGCGCGTGAGCAAGATGCTCGCCAGCGCCGCCAGCACGGCGATGAAGACCGTGCGTTGCACCAGCCGGACGGTCTTGGCGCTCATCTGTCGGCCGCGGATCCAGAGGTCGTACGTATCGATCAGCATGACGACGGCAGCGACGGCCGCGACGGCGTACGCGAACGCGGTGGCCACCGCGACGTAGCTGCCCACCCCCGCGATGAGCAGGTTGACCGCCGCTCCGGCGAAGAGCGCGGCGGTCACGACGAACAGGAACAGCCCCAGCATCCGGGTCAGTCCGGTGGTCTGTCGTGCTTGACGGGCCATGCAGTCCTTTCGCGAGCAGATCGGCGGGTGCGGCCCGGGGCCGATGATACCTGAGCCGGCGCCGCGCCGTGCCGGTTTCTGGGCCCAGACGAGGCGGGGCGGCGCCGCAGCGCCGCCCCGCCCGGACCTTGGACCCGTCAGATCCTCAGGCCTTGTCCTTGAACTTGCGCCTGTACTTGCGCCACGTGAAGGCCCACTGATCCGGGTCCTCCATGGCCTCGACCCGCCGCATCTGGTCGATGGGCTGGGCGTGCGGCGAGTCGAGCACGAACTGGGCGTCCGCGTACGCCTCGTCGACGCCCTTCTTGATCACCGCGGCCCACTCGTCCAGGTCGGCCTTGCTGTAGGTCTCGCACGGCTCCGGCGTGAACGGCTCCGGCACGACCCACGGGTGGTGGCTCATCCAGTAGCTCTGGATGCCGAAGTCGACCATGCGGTCACGCAGCGCCTCGGTGCCGACGCCGGTGTCCTCCTTGAGCTTCTCCAGGCTGTAGCGCACCTGGTCGAGCCGCCGGTGACCCTCGGCGTACGGCCGGCTGACGCCCGGGACGGCCATCAGCAGGTTGTCGAGGTAGTTGTTGTTGAGCACGCTGATCTCGGCGACCTCTTTGAGCCCCTCCGGGCCCATGTTGCGTATCCAGGCATAGGCGCGGATGACGCCCATCCAGTTGCCGAGGAACCCGCGCACGCGGCCGATGCTCTCCGGCCGGTCGTAGTCGAGGTGGTACCTCTCGCCCGCTTTGGTCACTACCGGCACCGGCAGGTACGGCGCCAGCTTGTCCGTGCACATGTAGGCGCCGGTCGCCGGCCCCTCGCAGCCGTGCGGGCTGCTGAACGTCTTGTGCAGGTTGAAGTGGCAGGCGTCGAACCCGGCGTCGCGCGCGCGGGCAAAGCCGAGGATGCCGTTGGCGTTGGCCTGGTCGGTGAACGCCAGGGCGCCGGCATCGTGCAGGATCTCGACGTACTTGTCGATCTGCGGGTTGTAGATGCCGGTGTCCTCGGGATTGGTGATCATGCAGCCGACGGTCCTCTCGCTGACGGCGGCGCGGAACGCCTCGAGGTCCGGGTAGCCGTTCTCGTCGGGCATGACCGTGATGACCTTGAAGCCGGCCACCATGGGCGTCGCCGCGTCGCACGGATGCGAGAAGATCGTGGTGATCATCTCGGTACGCTGGCCGAGCTCGCCCCTGGCCTCGAAGTACCGGCGCATCACACACGCGTTGGTGAACACCGCGTGCGAGCCGCCGCCGGGCTGCAACGTGAAGGCGTCCATGCCGCTGATCGACTTCAGGTACTGCCCGGTGTCGTAGACGATCTGGAGCAGGCCCTGCATGGTCTCCTCGTCCTGCCACGGGTGCACGTCCGCGGCCTTGTGGCCGCGGATGAGCTCCTCGTGCAGCTTGGGCGAGTACTTCATGGTGCAGGTGCCCTCGCTGATGTCGCTGCCGAGGTCCATGCCCAGCGTCATCTGCGCGTACCGCAGGTAGTGGCGCATGACCTGGTACTGGGCCATCTCCGGCAGCTCGGGGGCGGCGGCGCGGGCCATCCCCTCGGGGATGTAGTCCGCCGCCGCGCCGACCTCGGCGGTCACGCCGTCCTCGGCGAGCGGCACGAGGATGCCGCGCTCGCCGGGCGAGCCCTGCTCCATGATGAACGGCTCGTCCCAGCGCGGCGCCCGGTAGTCGTGCAGCACGCCGCCGTCGCGCCGCAGCTTCGCCAGCCCGGCGACCTTGTCGGCCGCGGCATCCTTCAACTCCTCCGGTGTCATTTCGTCACCTCCTTGACCGCCGACGCCAACTCGTCGATGTCCGCCTGGTCGTAGTATTCGGTGACGCAGTAGAGCGCGCTCTGGCCGAACTCGGGGAACTCGGCGCTGAGGTCCTTGCCGCCGAAGATCTGGTGGCCGAGCAGCGCCTTGTTGACCTCGGCCACGCTCTTGCCGGTGCCGCTGAAGTCGACGACGAACTCCTTGAAGAAGCTCGGCGAGAGCTTGACCTGGACGCCTGGCAGCTCGCCGAGCTTCTTGGCTGCGTAGTGCGAGCGGGCGATGCACGTCTCGCCGAGTTCCCTGAAGCCCTGCGGGCCCATCAGCGCCATGTACACGGCGGCGGCGATGGTCCACAGGCCCGACGCCGTACCGACCCAGTCCTTGCCCTGGTCGCGGGCGCCGTAGCTCGTGCGGTCGGGGAGCGCCTCGCCCACGGCGTACTGGCCCGGCGTGGCGGTCTCCATGACGGTGTAGAGCTCCAGCGGGCACTCCTGGGCGAACACCGGGTCGTCGTCGCGGAACGCGATGAACCCGGAGCAGCCGCCGCCGGCGTGCATGTGCATACCCAGCGACTGGATGTCGCCGCAGGCGATGTCGGCGCCCAGGGCTCCGGGCGGCGCCAGCACGCCGAGCGTGATGGGGTCGACGCCGGCGATGGCGAGCGCGCCGACCGAGTGGGCGAGCTCCACGATCTTCGCGCCGTCGGCCTCGATGGTGCCGAGGTACGTGGGGCTCTCCCAGTACACGGCGGCGAAGGAATCGTCGAGCTTGGCCTCGAGGTCCTCGAGGTCGGCCATGCCGGTCTCGCGGTCCCACTCGTAGAAGCGGATCTTGGTGCTGTTGGCCATGGCCTCTGGCTGGCAGAGCGTGCGCGCCTCCATGAGGCGCATGGGGCTCATGTGCGCCGGCACGAGCACCTTGTCGCGGCCGGTGATGCGCCGGGCCATGCGGAACGAGCGCCCGGCCACGTCGCCCCAGTCGTAGATGGGGTTGGCGACGCCGTCCAGGTCCACCAGCTCGCCGAGCATGCTGTTGAACTCGTAGCGGGTGAGGTACTTGCCGAGGTCCGAGTAGTCGCCGCCGCAGTAGGCGCTGACGAACTCGGCGCGGTTGATGATCTCGTCGACGACGGACGGCACGTGGTGCTGCCAGCAGCCGGCGCCGCAGAAGTTCATGAAGTCGACGGAGGAGCTGTTCCTGTCGAGCAGGCACTGCACGTGCTTGCGCAGCGCGCGCTCGCTGAGGATCGCCGGCGGGATGTCCAGGGTGCCCTTGAAGCGCAGGCGGTCGGGGATCTCGGCGTAGATCTCCTCCACGCTGCCCAGCCCGAGCTCGTCGAGCATGGCCTGTTTGGTCGCAGGCACAGAGTTCGGGATGTAGGGGTGGACAAACGGTGTGTCAGCCATGGTCTGTGAAGAGCTCCTTCCCTGAGCTGTGGGACGACGTGGTCACTGCGAGGTGAGGCCGTACTTCTTGAGTTTGGCGACGACGAGCCGCGAGAGCCGGCGCTGGTACTTGACCCGGCCCGGCTCCACGAGGTGGGCGACGTCGACGAAGTCGCTGCTGACGAGCCCGATCTTGGCGACGAAGTCGGCGTAGGGGATCCCGTAGTCGGCGGCCGCCGTGCGCGCGCCGCGCCGGTAGCGGTCGCGGGCGGCGTCCCACGCATGCCCGATGATGTGCAGGTTGGCCGGCAGCTCGACGAGGATCGGGTGGTACCCCTTCTCCTGGCACAGCTCGATGAGCTCGCGCAGGGTGGCGTTGTCGCCGGCGTACCGTTGACGGAACCTCGGATACTTGACCGCCAGCCACCGGAGCACGATGCCGCGCTTGGCGGCGTCGCTGAGCTGGTCGCCGTCGTGGAAGCGGTGCGGGTCGTACACGCCGCCCCGGGCGGAAGACGCCGCGAGCGCGAGCGTCTTCGGCGGGATGGTGGTGTAGCGACCGACGTTGAGCCCGATCAGCACCAGGGACGGCACGTCCGGCGCCTCGCGCATGAACTTCAGGTCGTTCTTGAACGACTGGCTGGACGAGCCGAAGTCGAGGGCGCGCACCTTGCCGCCGCCCATGGCGGCGATCTGCGCGCGCCAGTCCGGCTCGTAGGTGATGCTCTCGCGTGCCGAGGAGCCGCCGAGCAGGTACACCACCGGCACCGACGGCGGGTGCTGCTCGAACGCGGCCAGCGTGTCGACGATGTGGTCCACGTCGGCGCCCGCGTAGAACGCAGCCGCCGCGGGCCCGGCGAGGGCGAGCACCAAGACGGCGGCAAGCAGAGCCGTGGCGGCGGACGCCGCGAGGCGTGCACGCAGGCTGCCGACCGGGACGCGCATCCCTCAGGCGTACCCGTACCCGGCCGAGGTGCCGAAGTCGATCGAGATGTTCGCGCCGGTGATCGGCGCCGCCGGCGCGGAAGCGAGGAAGAAGACCAGCTCGGCCACCTCCTCAGGCGTGATGAACCGCGCCTTTTCGCCCTGGAAGTAGCCGGTGAGGAGCCGCTTGTAGTAGCCCTCGGGGTCACCGCCGCCGTAGGTCTCGGCCTGGTAGCGCAGCATCGGCGTCATGATGTCCGCCGGGCAGACCGCGTTGACGCGGACGAGGGACGGCGCGAGCTCGATCGCCAGCGCCTTGGTCAGGAGGCTCACGCCGCCCTTCGACGCCGTGTAGACGGCCGTCTCCGGCGTTCCGACCAGCCCGCAATCGGAGCTCAGGTTGATGATGCAGCCCTCGGTCTTCTTGAGTTCGGGGATCGCGCGGCTGCAGGCGAAGAACGTGCCCTTGAGATTGACGTCGACCACGCGGTCCCAGTCGGCCTCGGTCATCTCCTCGGTGGGCCCTTCGACCCAGAGTCCTGCGGTGTTGAGGAGGACGTCGATGCGGCCGGTCGCCTCGACGGCCTCGGCCATCAGGTTCTCGATGTCGGCGACGCTGGTCACGTCGCAGGCCACGCCGTGCACCTCGGTGAGCGCGGCGAGCTGCCCGCAGAGGTCTTCGAGCGCGACCGCGTCGAGGTCGCCGAGCACCAGCGTCGCGCCGGCCGCGGCGAACCGCCGCGCGGACGCCGCGCCGACGCCGCCGGCCGCTCCCGTGACCACCACGGTCTTGCCGCTCATGTCGAAGGTCATGCGCGTCCCCCTCAGGCGGATGCCGGACGGCCGCGGGCGAACGCTGAACGGCCGTTCACTGTCCGGCAAGCATATCGCCCGGGGACGGGCCTGACCATGCCGCCCCGCGGAGCTTCAGCCGCCCCAGTCGATGAGGAAGTCCTCCCAGGTGGTGAGCCGCGTGAACTCGAGCTGGGAGCAGTAGTAGGAGAAGTCCCACCAGGAGATGGAGTCCGCCTCGGGATCCGGCGGCGCCGGCGGGTCCGGCCAGTAGATGCCGATACCGTGCAGCCGGCCTTCCGCCCGGGTGCTCCACTCGTACAGCACCACGCGGTGGACGGCCCGCATCACATCGGTGCACGTGCGCTGCAGCGTCGGAGAGTCGACGCTGCGGCGCAGCTGGGCCGCCGCGTCGTAGAGGTCGACGCTCGTCGGATCACCGTAGAGGGCGGAGGCGACCCGGCGGTAGGCCGCCAGGTAGTCGCGCCGGTGCTTCTTCATGCCGGCGCGCAGCTTCCAGGCGAGCAGGTCGACCTGCCGCACGAGCCTGTCCCAGCGCCAGTCGAGGGCGACCGCCGAACTCGCCAGCGTCCAGCGGTCGTGACCGCTGCGGTACGCGGCCGCGGTCGTCCTGGCCAGCGCGGCGGCGCCCATGCCCGGGTCGGCTTCCAGCTTGTCCAGGACCCGGGCGTAGTCGACGCCCGTGTAGCCGATGGAGTCCTCGCTGGCGGCGACGGCATCGGCGAAGCCGCGGAAGGTCGCCTCGACCTCGATCATCTGGCCCAGGCAGGTGTCCATGCCGACCATGTCCACCCCGCCGGCGGTCTCCATCGCGTGCCGGATCTCGTCCATGTCCAGCGAGTCGTTGCTGTTGACGTCGTGCATGGTGTAGCCGGGCCACCAGCCCCATCCGTGGTCCCAGAGGAAGAGCGCCGTGTGCCGGGACGGGTAGCTGGCGTGTGCCCAGGCGAGGAAGTCGACGAGCGTCTGGGGAGAGCCCATGTCCCGCTCGCCCCAGTCGGCGACGGCGTTCTGCGGCGTCGCCTGCATGCCCTGGGCCACGTTGAACGCCAGCGTGCCGGACCAGTCGCCGTCGGCGGTGCTGTAGCCCTTGGCCCTGTCGGCGAGCACGACGACCTGGACGTCGGCGCTCGAGCCGACGGCCGCGAGCTCCTTGTCGATGTCGTGGGTGACCCAGCGCTCGAGGTTGTTGTCGCCGTCCATGTAGACGAGCACGGTCCAGTCCGCCTCGGGCGCCGGCGGCAGGGGCGCCGGCGCGGCGCTCTCGACGGCGATCGGGGCGCCGCCCGGCGAGCTCGCGGTCGCGGGCCGCGCCGCCGGTCCTGGCCGGCCACCGCCCGACGCGGCAAGCGCCGGCGTGGCTCCGAGCAAGAGCATCACCGCGACCATGACGAGTACGACGATGAGCCGACGGCACATGGTGTCTCCTCCCTTGACCGGCGCGCGGCCCCCCGGCCGCGCTCCCCCGCAGACAGGATAGCGCGGCGCAGTCAGCCGCAGAAGAGGCGCGCCGCGCCCTCGGCCACGGCCGCGGTCTGGGCGACCGACTCGAGGTCGACCCACTCCTCGGCGGTGTGCTCGCCGTGGCCGATCGGCCCGAAGGTGACACACGGGATGCCGGCCTCGACCAGCAGGCCGGAGTCACCCCAGGCGATGTCGCCGGCGAGCCTGGCCGGGCGTCCGAGGACGGCCTCCGCCGCGGCCGCCGCGGCCTTGACGACGGGCTCGTCGCGCTCCATGTGCATCGCCTCGCGGGCGACGACGGTGCGCAGCTCCGCGCTGAACCGCGGGTCGGCGGCGTGGGCGGCGGCCAGAAGGCTCTCCATCTCCGCCCGCGACTGCGCGAGCGTCTCGCCGGCGATGGTGCACCGCTCGACGCCGAGCGTGCAGCGAGCCGGGTAGGCCGGCAGCTGCGTGCCGCCCTCGATGGTGCTCGCGTGGATGCTGCCGCGCCCGTAGGCGGCGCGCGGCCGCGCCGCGAGCTCCGCATCCAGCGCGGTGATGCCGGCGAGCACCGGGGCGAGCAACGCGACGGCGTCCACCCCGTGCTCGGGGTCGGCGCCGGCGGCCTCCACCCCGTGACTCTCGATCTCGTACCAGGCGAAGCCGCCGTGCTCGGTGACGACGTCCAGGCCGGTGCACTCGAGAAGCAGGCACGCGTCGGGACGGTACCGTGCCGGGAGCGCCTCCGCGCCGGCGCTCTCCCACTCCTCGTCGATCACACCGGCCAGATAGAGATCGCCGCGCAGCCGGGCACCGCCGGCGAGGAGCCCCTCGGCGGCGAGCAGCATCGCGGCGAACCCGCACTTCATGTCGGCCGCACCGCGCCCGTACATGCGCCCCTCGCGGACCGCGGGATCGAACGCCTCGGGCCCCCAGGGACCGACCACGTCGAGATGCCCGAGCAGCATGAGGCTGCTGCCGCCTCCCGAGCCGGCCAGCCGGCCGACGACGTTGGGCCGGCCCGGCAGCACGTCCCACAGGTCCACCTCGAGGCCGAGCCGCTCCATGCGCCGGGCGAGGTGGGCGGCGAACGCCGCCTCGCCCGGTCCGCCGGCGAGCCCGGGGTTGGTGCTGTCGATGCGGACCATCTCGGCGAGCAGCGGCTCAAGCTCCGACATGTGTTCCTCCACGAATCTGCTCATGGTCCGCTCCGGACCGTGGTTTTCGCCACTATAGCAGGCACTTCGTGTGATATGGTGCGGCCGCTGGGGGAGCTGCCCGGCGCATGCAACGGGAGAAGGGAGCACCGATGCGCCGCGTCACACCGTTTCTGGTCCTCGTCATCGTGGCCGTCGCCGCGACGACCGTCCTCGCCGCCTGCGGCGGGCCCACGTCCGGCTCCGGCGGCGCCTCGTCGTCCGCCGCCGCCGCGCCGGTCAGGGGCGGCACGCTCGTGGCCACCTACCAGGGCGAGCCCCAGGGCCTCGACCCGGCCATCGACTGGGAGGGCCAGGGCTGGGCCATCGAGCACTGCATGTTCGACAACTTCATCAAGTACGCGTCCAAGCCCGGCTCCGCCGGTACGCAGATGCTCCCCGACCTGGCCACCGAGCTGCCCACGACGGCCAACGGCGGCATCAGCAAGGACGGCACCGTCTACACCTTCCACCTCAAGCACGGCATCAAGTTCGCGCCGCCCGTCGACCGCGAGGTCACCTCGGCCGACTTCAAGTACAGCTTCGAGCGCATGATGGCAGACCCGAAGGCGCCGGCGACCGGCTTCTACACGGGCGTCGTCGGCGCCCAGGCCTTCATGGACGGCAAGGTCAAGGAGATCACGGGCTACCAGACGCCGGACAAGTACACGGTCGTCATCCACCTCTCCAAGCCCGACATGGCGTTCATGGGGGCGATGGCCATGTCGTTCACCGACGTCGTCGCCAAGGAGTGGGTGCAGAAGTGGGGCCGGCAGATCAACCGTCACCCGCTGGGTACCGGCCCCTTCATGTTCGACCACTGGACGCCGGGGCAGGAGATCGTCGTCAAGCGCAACCCCAACTACAACGCGCCCGACACCGTCTACCTCGACGGCATCGACTTCCAGTTCTCGCTGAACCCGTCCACGGCGCTGCTCAAGCTGGAGCGCGGCGACGTCAACGTGCTCGGCGACTACATCCCGCCCGCCGAGTACGTGCG
>Ga0335071_10000641_pt1 | contig 38178 bp, 33 predicted proteins | sample Lox_Sample_15_FD_206724 | JGI IMG/M metagenome (GOLD analysis project Ga0335071, IMG submission 206724) | Soil microbial communities from Loxahatchee National Wildlife Refuge, Florida, United States - Lox_Sample_1.5 | ecosystem: Environmental > Terrestrial > Soil > Wetlands | place: USA... | reverse complement strand
CATCCAATGCTCAAAAAGCTCGCGCCCAATGACATTCCTTACGATACCAAGTCGGCGTTCTCGATCACCATCAATCATCGAAAGACGTTCACTGGCATCACGGACAACGACCGAGCGATGACCACTTCTGAATTCGCGAAGCTGGCTCGGTTCGCTCTGAACAACGGGGAGGAAGCCGCGAGGGACGAGTTCGGCCGCAACTTCCGCTCGCCCGGGCACGTGCATCTTCTCAACTCCAGCAAGGAGCTACTAGTGGCGCGCAAGGGGCACACCGAGCTCTGCACCGCTCTGGTGACGATGGCCAAGCTCACGCCCACCGCCACGATCTGCGAGATGATGGGAGACGATGGCAATGCCCTCACCAAAGAGAAGGCGAGGGAATACGCCAAGAACCACAACCTCTGCTTCCTGGAAGGGCAGGAGATCATCGACGCCTGGAGAGGCGCAGGGAGCGCCAAATGACCAGAGTGATGGCCACTGGCGTCTTCGACATTTTGCATTCGGGGCATCTGCATTTCCTGGAGGAGGCGAAGAACCTAGGCGACGAGCTGGTGGTCGTGGTCGCAACGGACGCGACGGTCCGGAGGCGCAAGCACGAACCGATAACCCCAGAGAAGATGAGGGTCGAGCTCGTCTCGGCGTTGAAACCGGTGGACAGGGCGATCCTTGGTCACGAGGGCGACATCTTCGAGGTCGTGCTCCAGATCAAGCCGGACATCATTGCGCTCGGATATGACCAGCACTTCGACGAGAAGCAGTTGCAGGAGCAACTGAAAGCACGCGGGCTGAAAGTGAAAGTCGTTCGCCTCGCGAAGTACGAGGACGATCTCAACGGCACGCGCAAGATCATCCAGAAAGTCATAGACTGGCACTCGACCCGCAAGGAGCAAGAGAAGGAGGGGAGGAATTGAAGAAAATCGGGATTGCCGACACGACCTTCGCCCGTTACGACATGGGCGGGGCGGCCATCGACGAGCTGAAGTCGATGGGCACAGGTTTCGTGCTCGTACGTTACACTGTTCCCGGAGTGAAGGACCTCCCAGTCGCCTGCAAGAAGCTAATCGACGAGAAGGGATGCGACATCGTGATGGCGCTCGGAATGCCCGGACCGAAGGCGATCGACAAACAATGTGCGCACGAGGCATCCACTGGCCTGATACAATGCCAGCTGATGACGAACCGACACATCATCGAGGTCTTCGTGCACGCGGACGAGAGCAAGGACGCGCGCGCGCTATCCAAGCTCGCGGAGAACCGTGCCCGGGAGCACGCGCGCAACGCGTATCAACTGCTGTTCAAGCCCGAGGAGCTGGTACGCAACGCCGGCAAGGGGCTGAGACAAGGATTCGAGGACGAGGGTCCTCTGAGGGAGTGAGAGAATGAAGAAGTACAACATCGGAGTGGTGATGTCGGAGTTCAACTTCGACATCACGTCAATGATGCTGGAACGGGCGAAGGCGCACGCGCAGTTCCTGGATGTCAACATCGCGAAGGTGATGACGGTCCCGGGCGTGTTCGACATGCCCTTGGCCGTGAAGAGGCTCGTGCGGGACAAGTCGATCGACGGCGTGATCACGCTCGGAGCGGTCATCGAGGGCGAGACCGACCATGACCAGATCGTGATGCAGAACGCCGCGAGGAAGATCGCCGACCTGGCGGTGGAGTATGACAAGCCAGTGACGCTGGGAATCAGCGGGCCGGGCGAGACGCGACTTCAGGCGCAGGACCGTATCGAGAAGGGCCGCGACGCGCTCGAGAGCTGCGTGAAGCTGCTTCGACTGGAGTAGAAGAAACGAGAAAGCCGATGAGGCGAGGTCGCTCGTCCATCGGCGAGATTGGTTTTTCTACGCGTTCTTGCGCATGAAACTGTCCACGCGGTTGAACGCGTCATCGAGGACTTCAACCGGCGGCAGGAACACAGACCGGAAGTGCCAGGCGCCGTAGGTCGTGTCGAAACCGGAGCCGTGAACGAAGAGCACGTGCGTCTCCTTGAGCACGTCGAGCACCCAATCCTTGTCAGACTTCCACTTCTTCGATTCGATCCTCGGGAACATGTAGAAGGCGCCCTTGGGCTTGGTCGTGCTGATGCCCTTGATCTCGTTCAGCCTGCGGTGCGCGAACTCGCCGCGCTCCTTGAGCTTGCGCCGCGTGACCTCCATGTGGTCCTGCGGACCCTTCAAGGCCTCGATGACCGCCAGCTGACATGGATGGTTCGCACACAGCCTTAGACGAAGCTGCTTCACGAACCCCTCGCGGATCTCGTCCATCTTGCCGTTCGGGTCGCGGAAGCACGAATAGCCGAGCCTCCAGCCCGGGAGCAAATCGACCTTCGAGAATCCGTTGAACAGAATCACCGGAAGATCGGGCGCGAGCGTAGCGGGGGAGTGGTGCTCTCCCTCGAACGTCATCAGGTCGTAGATCTCATCGGACATGATGAACATGTCATGCTCGCCGGCGATGTCCGTCATGCCCTTCAGGATCTTGCGCGAGTAGAGCGCTCCGGTCGGGTTGTTCGGATTGATGATGACCATCGACTTAGTCTTGCTGCTGACCTTCTTGCGAATGTCGTCGAGGTCGGGCTGCCAGTCGTTCGCCTCGTCGGTCTTGTAGGCGACCGGCGTCCCGCCGAAGTATTTGACGTACTCGATGTAGGATGGATACGAAGGACCGGGAACGAGCACCTCATCACCAGGGTTCACCGAGGCCGCCATCATGTCGAGGATGCTCTCGCTCACGCCGTTCGTGATGTAGATGTCCTCCGGGGTGACGTCGATCTTGTTCTTCTTGCGTTCCTTTTGCATAAGGGCCTCGCGCAGCTCGTGCACGCCCTCCTCGGCAGTGTACCCGTTGTCGCACTCCTCCACCGCCCTGCAAAGTGCTGCGCGAACGTGCTTCGGGGTCTCGAAGTCCCACTTATTGGGGTCCCCGATGTTGAGCTTCACAATCTTCACGCCTTGCTTCTCCAGCTCCCTTGCGGGGACCGTGACTTCGCGGATGGCGTAGTCGATGTTCAGCGCACGTTGCGTGGCCCGCATGACAATCCGTCTCAGGGCGGTTAGTAACGTACTCATATTTCAGTGATTCGTACCAGTCGCCTGGGGCTCACCAGAGCAGGTTTTAATAGTCGCCCGCTAACTCGCGGGCTGAATGAGCCTGGTGATGTTGGGCAAGCTCGTCCTGCGCTGGTGTAGGGAATGCAACCTGCCGGTGCTGGAGGACGAACGGTGCGGGAGATGCGGCGGCGCAACATACGAAGTGAAGCTGACCCCTCCGGGCGACGTTAGACCGGCGTTCGCGAAGGACCTCGATACGATCAGGTCGGTCATCGACAAGCAGTTCGGGAAGGGCACTGGCGAGGCGGTTCTTCCCGATTCAGAGATCTTCATTCTGAACAAGATCCCCGCCATCGACCGGATGGAGGAGGTGATCGGCGAAGGCGAGGTGATTGGCACCCTCAGGTACGACCTCGGCAGAGGGTACCGCTTCCTGAGCCGCATGCCCGCCGCCAGGAGGATGCAGGGGCGGATGTCGCGAGGCTTCGTGCGCGCCGAGGAAGGCGCGGTCCCGTTCATTCTCCAAGGCCTGAACCTGATGGCCCCAGGGGTCGCAGATGTGCATGAGGAGGTCGTGGCGGGCGACGAGGTGGTCGTTATCGACCCTCAGAGCAGAGCGATATGCACCGGGACCGCAAGGATGTCCGCATCGGCGCTCGCTATCGAGAAGAAGGGGCTCGCGGTGAAGGCGAGATGGCAGGCGGAGCCACAGAGCTCGCACGACGCTCGCACGCCAACGTCCTGGAACGACGCCATCGAAGCGAACAAGCAGGCGATGTCGAGGCGCGTGGACGAAGCGGTCACGTTCATTCACCGGACGATCGAGAAGTACGACCTCCCGACGATGGTCTCCTTCTCGGGAGGAAAGGACTCTCTTGCCACGCTTCTCCTCACTCTCGACGCGAAGCTAGACCTTCCTGTCTTCTTCGTGAACACCGGTCTTGAATTCCCGGAGACGGTAGAGCACGTAAGGGCAGTTGCCATAAGACACGGACTGGGGCTGATCGAAGAGACAGCCCCGGAGGCCGCTTTCTTCGGAAACCTAGACTACTTCGGCCCGCCTGGTCGGGACTTCCGATGGTGCTGCAAGACCAACAAGCTCGGGCCGACAGTGAGCGCCATCCTCAAGCACTACCCCGAAGGCGTGCTCTCGTTCATCGGACAGAGGAGGTACGAATCCGAGCAGAGGGCCGACAAGCCCCGCGTCTGGAAGAACCCTTGGACCCCCGGACAGATAGGCGCCTCGCCAATCCAGGATTGGACCGCGCTGCATGTCTGGCTCTACATCTTCTCGAAAGGGGAAGCGTACAATGTCTGGTACGACCGGGGGTTGGATAGGATCGGCTGCTATCTCTGTCCCGCGTCGGATGTCGCCGAGACGCAGATCGTGCTCCAAGACTTCCCCGGCTCAAATCACTACATCGCCTATCTCAGGAATTATGCGGATAAGCGGGGACTCCCTGAAGCGTGGCTGAGGTTCGCCCTCCATCGGTGGAGACGACTTCCTGACTCGGTGCGCAAGGAGCTGGAAACGCTCGGAATAGGTCCAGAGGAGCTGCGCGCGAAGGCAACGAGCGTGAGCGACGACAGCTCCCTGAGGCTGAAGATGCAGTCTGGAGCAAGTCCCTGCGTGCTCGGATTCAGCATCGAGGGTGCGTTCAATCGCGCGATCGATCTGAGCAGGGCCGCCGAGCTCCTCAATCAGGCCGGGGAGGTCAGCTTGAACGAGGAGGAAGGCTGGTGCTTCGTGAACAACGTCCGACTGTTCGCCGAAGGCGCGCTGGTCGCGAAGGGGAAGGACCAGCAAGAGATCAGAAAGAATGTAGAAAGGGTGCGGCGAGCGGTGGTCAAGGCCGAGGAGTGCGTCGGGTGCGGGGTCTGCATCGCCAAATGCGATGAGGGTGCACTCACGCTGGTCCAGGGCAGGGTCCACTTATCCAAGGATCTCTGCATCCACTGTGGCAGATGCATCGAGCCCTGCCCTGCACTGGCTTTCGGCGATTCCGCTTTCGAGATGTGAAACGACGGCCTTGCGGCCGCCGCGTCACTGGACGCACGCTCGAATGCCCCCTCCGCTCGGCACCCAGTTTGCCTAGCGGACGAAGTCTATGCCGTCGTCCTCGTCCCTGCGAGCGCCACCGGATGGGGCGGGACCGCCGCCGACCTTCGGCCTCGGCTGATCCATCACTCCGAGCTTCCCGCGGCCGTCGTCCTTCCCGAGCATGTACTTCGACTGCGCCCCGGTCAGGATGAGCAGGATCTTGATGGTGCCTTCGAGCTCTGGCTCGATTGAGCATCCCCAGATGATCCTCGCCCGGTCCGCGACGCTGCTCGTGACGATCTCCGCCGCCTTCTGCGCCTCGCCGACGGTCATGTCCGGTCCGCCGACGACGCGGATGAGCGCGCCAGCAGCCTGCTTCAGGTTGATCTCTCCGAGCAGCGGGCTGTGCAGCGCCTCATTGACGGCAGACTTCACACGGTCGTCGTCGTCAGCGTTCGCTTCGCCGATGCCCACGAAGGCGACGCCGCCTTCGTTCATGACGGTCATTATGTCAGCGTAGTCGAGGTTCACGAGACCTGGCTTCGTTATGATCTCGGTCAGGCCCTTGATCGTCTGCATGAGGACTTCATCGGCGACCTTGAACGCCGCATCAACTGGCAGCTTCGGAACGAGCTCCAGGAGCTTGTCGTTCGGGATGACGATGGTGGTGTCGGTGATGCGCCTGAGCTTGTCCAGCCCGGCCATCGCGTTCTCCATGCGCACCGTTCCTTCGGCCTTGAATGGAAGAGTGACGACCCCGATGGTGAGCGCGCGGATCTGCTCCTTCGCGATGCGCGCGACATAGTGAGCGGAACCGGTGCCGGTGCCGCCTCCCATACCGGCGGTCACGAAGACGATGTTCGCGCCGTTCAGGAACTCACGGATCTCCATGTCGTTCTCGCGCGCCGCCTGTTCCCCGACCTCGGGGATGGCACCGGCACCGAGACCTCTCGTCGCGGTCTTCCCGATCAGGATCTTCTTCGGGGCGCGGATGGTCAGCAGGTGCTTCGCGTCCGTGTTGATCGCGCACAGCTGCGCGCCGCTGATCCCCGCGTCGACGCAGCGGTTGATGGTGTTCGAGCCGCCTCCACCGCAACCGACTATCTTGATGCAGACGTCGAGCTGCGAGGCGATCTTCTTCAGCTCCTCGTCCACCGCGGAGTTCGCCGCAGGGGCGGGTTGCGCAGTCGCTTTCTCCTTATCGTCCTTGTAGTTGGCTAGAGCATTCTTTACCAACGAATTTGGCATGAGTGCATCCCTCTGCCTACGAGAACGCCTATCCTGGATATAAATATTGTGTGCATCCAGTAGTTTTCTGCGACTATCTGGATTGAACGAAATTCCGCCTAGGAGACGGCAACGAGGACGGCCTCGGGCCAAGGAACGACGTGAATGCTCGGTTCGATCTCGAGCGCGCGCAGATGCTTCTGATAGAGGTCTTCGGCCGCCTGAGGAAGCATTCCCGAGGCGAGCTTGAGGGCGGTGATGGTGAGCGCGTAGGCAGTCATCTGGGCCGAGGGATCGTTCTCATCGAGTCGCCCCCTCACCTCTTCGAAGAACTTGACGAAATCGTCCTTGAGGTAGGCGTCCAGCGCGGCCAGTCCCGCCTCCCGGTTCCCGGCGAGCGTTTGCGACGTGACCGCCTGCATTATCGGCCGCATGCGCGCTATCGCCCAGACGTCCACTCCTTGCATCTGGTCGAACGGAAGGTCGGGGCGGTCCTTGGTGGTCGTTTGTAGGGTCCTTCCCGCCTTTGCCAGGGCTCCGCGGATCGACGCCTCGGTCCTTCTTTGGCTTATTATGTCGGAGGTCTCATCGATGACATGCGACTTGCTCGCGGAAATTGCGCGCTTCAACGAGGACTCGACGCCCTCGCTGTATGCTCCGATCCTCGTCAGGTCAGGCGCCATCCTCAGCACCTCCGAGACATAGACCTTGAGCGTGCTCGCCACCCGGTGACGATGCTTGACGAGGTCGAGCGAGGCCGCGATGTCCTGTAGCGCCTCCATCGGCTCGCCATCCAACAGCGAGTCCTTCGACGTCTCTGCCAGCGCCTCGATATCGTCGACAGGGATGTCCTTGTTGCGCGCCATCGCGATCAACAGCGCCGTGTTCTCATAGAAGGACGCATAGGTCACCGCGTGCATGCCGTTCTTCGACTTGAGAAACTCAACCGCCGCTCGGCGCACCTCGCGATTGGGGTGGGCCAGATTGTCGAGCACTCCCTTCATCCCGGCGCGCTCCTCGGTCACTTGCTCGAGGATCGCGCGTGCCTCGCGCGCTACCCGCTTGCTATTGTGGAAGTAGCTTTTGAGAATGATCGCCGTGATCTCCGCCGGGTCCGTCTTTGCCGTCCTCAGCAGCTTGCGCCTGAACCTGTCCCTCTCCATCGGCAAGCGCAGCGCTCTTGGAAGTCCCGCTTCGAGGCGGGCAAGCTGCCTGCGCCGTTTCGCGGCCGCTGCAGAATACCCCTCTCCGTCCATCCCGTCCCATTCCTGAATGGAATATTGGATTAAAATCGTTTTGCCGATGTCACTGGCGCGGCCCGACATCTGGGTCGCAAGTTTTTTATGTCTCCGCCGGTATGGTCAGCAACTGGGTAACGAAGGAAGGGCACTGGCAGATGGGAGAGCTGACTCAGGTCCGGACTATTCTGGAAGAAATAAAGCGAATCGAGCACGTTCAGGACGTGTCCCTGGTGTCTCGTAGCGGCATGTACATCCTTGGGGAGAGCCCGAAGGGAGTGCATCAGGAGACGTACGCCGCGATGTCTGGAATCCTAGTGGGAGCGGCGGAGACCACCGCGGCGGAGATGAAAGACCTGCTGCGCAACGTCATGGTCAAGCTGAACGGCCGGAGCCTGCTCCTCGTGGCCACCAACGGGCGGTACATTTTCGCGATCACCACCGACGACAAGGCGGACCTCGACAAGGTCTACAAGGAAGCGTCCGTCCTCGCGCAGAAAGCGGACCTGGACTTCTAGCTACAATCGTCTGAAGCCCCTCGCGCCCCATTGGCCGATGGCCTTGATTCCGTACCGGAATGTCTCCCGGAACAGTCTTCCGTGCCCGCCTAGTCGAACGTTCTTGCGCAGTAACGAGGCCACGATCGCATCCGCGTCCGTGCAGTCGCTAGGGAAGTCGCAGAAGGCGGAGCCTACAAGCTCTGGTCGATGCGCGTCCGAACCGCCGGTCGTCGGCAGGTCCAATTCCACCGCCAGAAGCTGACCGCGACGGTTGCTGCGATCGGTATTCCGCCCGTTCATGGTCTCCAGCGCATCGAACCTGTTGGCCCTGATGACGTCCGCCCCCAGCCCGGACCAGAACCGGAATGGATGGGCCGCCACCGCGATCCCGCCTCGGTCATGAACCAGGTCGATCGTCTCCGCGGCGGAGCGGTCCCTAGGGACCGCCTCGCTGATGTTGTAGGCAAGGATGTGCCCGTCCGCCGAAGTGATCTCCATGGCGGGCACGATGATCAAGCCAGGGAGCTTCAGACGCAGCGCCTCTTCCGAGCCCCGCAGCGAATTGTGGTCCGTGATGGCCACGACGCCGATCCCTCTCGCCCGGCACGCCTCGAGCAACTGCTCCACGCTCTGCGGCGAGTCGCCCGAGTGGCTCGAGTGCGTGTGCAGGTCGGCCTTCATCTCACTGGAGCCCCGTCCTCGATCTCCCCGTCGACCGTAATCGCCACGCCGGTGCTCGTGACCAGCGGAAGCGCGACCTGCGCGTCGGGAGTCGGAAGGTAGACAGCGACCTTGCCGGAGACAGATGCACCCTTCGGCGCCTTCAGCTCCACCTCACGCCCAATGGTCACTTTCCCGTTGCTCGCAGTGCCGATGCGAAGGGTGAGCTTCTGGAAGTCGGAGAACGAGATCTGCTTCTCGCCCTGGGCCATGCCGCTGTTCACGGGATCGCCTGGGTTCGATGCGCCCGAGGGGGTGAGCACCTTGACCTTGCCGCCGGACTCGGCCGCGAGCAACATCCCCATGGACTCGACGCCTCGCAGCTTCGCGGGCTGGAGGTTGCTGACGACCACGATGCTCTTCCCTTTGAGCTCTTCGCCGGGGTAGTACGCCCGCAATCCCGCCACGAGCTGGATCTTCGTCCCGATGTCGACGTCGATCACCAGCAGCTTCTCTGCGTTCGGGTGCGGTCGGACCTCTAGCACCTTTCCCACCTTGAGGTTGAGCGCCTCGAACCCCTTGAAAACATCGTCCATTTTCTCCACCACCATCCTGTTGAACAAAGGCTTCGGCTCTGGTAGCGCTGTCCCCGCGACGAGCGGTCTATCCATCCAGGCCAGTCCCATCAGGTACATACCTTCTTTCTCGCCCAGCTGAGCCCACAGTCTTTCCGAAGAGAATGGCAGGAAGGCGTGGGATAGGAGGGCGAGCGCCCTCACGATCCTGAGGTTGAGATTCAGGGCGGCACCGCACTTCTCGCGGTCGGTCTTGACCAGCGCCCAGGGAGCCATCCGATCGAAGAACTGGTTGCCGAACTGGGCGAGGTCCATCACCGCCTTGAGCGCAGGCTTGAACTGACAACCAGAGATCGACTCGTCGACCTGCTGGCGGCAGCGAGAGATGGCCTCAGCGACCATGCGCTCCTCTTCCCCGAAGCCGACGAATGTCGGAACGCTCCCGAAGTTCTTGTGAGTGAAGCTGAGAACTCGGTGATAGTAGTTGCCGAGCGTCGCCACCAGCTCATTGTTCACCTTCGCCTCGAAGTCATCTAGCGAGAAGTCAGTGTCTCGGTTCTCGGGCATGTTGGAGGCGATGTAGTAGCGGATGACGTCCGGGTCGAAACGCTCTACCAAGGAGGGCACGTCCACGCCTACCCCGCGACTCTTCGAGAACGCCTCTCCCTTGAACGTCAGGAACTCGTTGGCGGGCACATCGTACGGCAGGTTCAGACCTCCGTACCCCATGAGCATCGACGGCCAGATTATCGTGTGGAAGGGGATGTTGTCCTTCCCGAGGAAGTAATAGCCCTTCGTTTCAGGGTCCTGCCAGAATCCCTTCCAGGCATCGGGCGTTCCTCTAAGCTTGGCCCACTCCTTCGAGGCTGAAAGATATCCGATCACGGCCTCGAACCAGACGTAGATGACCTTGCCGTCCCAACCCTCGAGCGGCACTGGCACACCCCACGACATATCTCTCGTGATCGCTCGGTCCTTGAGCCCCGCCTCGAGCCAGTTCTGCGTGAACACCTTCACGTTCGAGCGCCAGTGGTCCATTCCTTGCACGTATCTCAAGAGCGGCTCCTGGAACGCGCTGAGCTTGAAGAAGAAGTGCTCGGTCTCGCGGAGCTCGGGGGCTGTTCCGCAAGTCGTGCAGCGTACGCCATCCAGTTCTCCTGCCTCATAGGTCGCGCCGCACTTCTCGCATTGATCCCCGCGCGCTCGTTCGTTGCCGCAGCGCTTGCACGTGCCCTCGACGTAGCGGTCGGGAAGGAACTTGGCTTCCTTGGGGCAGAAGTATTGCATCGTCCCCTTCTTGTAGAGGTAATCGTTTTCCAGTAGCGTCCGGAAAACGTCGTGTACGACCTCGTAGTGGTGCGGGTTGTGGGTCTTGGTGAACAGGTCGAATTGGATGCCGAGGTCTCTGATGGCCTTGGAATTGATGCGGTGGTAGCGCTCCGCGATCTCCTCCGCGCTCACCCCTTCCTTCTCCGCCTTGACCGTCACGGGCGTGCCATGCTGGTCCGAGCCGGAGACCATGAGCACCTCGTCTCCCTTCAATCGGTGGTATCGGGCGAAGATGTCCGGCCCAAGTAGCGAGCCCGCGATATGACCGAGATGGAGGGCCCCGTTCGCGTAGGGCCAAGCCGCGCATACCAGCACTCTTGCCATTGTATCGGCTGCAAATAGTGGAAGTTGGATTTAATGCTTGACGGCTGGCGCCACCCCTAAGCGTGCCCCTGCAGATCGGACTCCTGAGGCATGCCGATGGGCACCTCGCGGCTCTGCCTCTTCGCCTCCTCCCAGTACGCGATGTTGTTTACGCAGCCCGGGTCAGGGCCGAGCGGGTCATCGAAGTAGGCGATCGCGCGCGCTCTGCAACCACCGCAGATGTAGCGGTTCTCGCACTCGGGGCAATGACCTTTGAGCAGGTCCTTGTCGCGCAGGTCCTGGAGCAGCTCGTTCTGCCTCCAAATCGCTTCGAAATCGTCACGGACCAGATTACCTACGCGGAGCTGCGGGGTGTGCGGGAAGAAGACACATGGATAGACGTCCCCGTTCGGCTCTACGGCCAAATAGAAACGACCGGCGCCGCAGCCGCCGATGAAGTCGGACAGCGCACCCATCCGGTCGTTCTCCAGAGCCACGTTGTAGAAGTGCGTCGGCACCACCAGCTCCCCCGAACCGGCCGAGAGCTTCTTCGCCACGGGTGCGTACTGAGGTGCGGTGGAGAGCACCTGCATCGCCTCGCAGTTCGCTGCGAAAGCGGTCTCCAACGCCGCCCTGCGCTCGTGCGGGCTCAGGTCCATGTCGATCATCTCCTTTCCCCGGCCGGTCGGGATGAAGTTGTAGAGCATGCACCACTTCGCTCCGAGACCGCGACTGAAATCGAGCATACCAGGCAGCTCGGCGCGGTTGTGATTGGTGACCGTGGTCGAGATGCAGGTGGTGACCCCTTCGGCCACGCAATTCTTCACCGCCGTGACCGCCGCGTTCCACGAGCCCGAAACGCCTCGGAACCCATCATGCACCTCCGCCGACAGCCCATCGATGCTTATCTGCGCGAACCCGAGTCCAGCGGCCTTGAACCGAGCGACCGTCTCCCGATCCGAGAACCTCACCCCATTGGTCGCGATGGAGACGTAAAGGCCCGCGTCCTTCGCGTGACCTATGAAATCGAGGATCGAAGGATGGAGCGTGGGCTCGCCGCCGCTGAATGCGAGCGAGGAAACGTTCGCCCTGGAGATGACGTCGATGCCCCTGAGCACGTCCTCGTCCTTGAGCTCGTCCGCGCCGCGACGCCCTGCGTTCTCGTAGCAATGCTTGCACTTCAGATTGCACGCACGAGTGATGTTCCACACCACTTGGAACGGCGCGCCCGGCACGAACGGCCTTCGAACTCCGAAGTCCGAGAGCCCGGTCATGACGTTCACTAGTCCCTTCTTCCAGTAGGGGTCGGCAAGCTGTTTGCGCACGTCCGCTTCCTCGACCCCGAAAGCCTTCGCGCCCCTCTTGATGAGCATCGAGGCGAGCCGGGAGGTGAAGCGACAGGACGTACAGGCGCTCTCCCTCTCGCCGCTGAGAAGATCCAATCCGACCTCGATCTTGCGCCCGCCGTCGCGGTGACAGTAGGCGGTCGCGCGTCTGAGCATGAACCTCGAGAAGGGGTTCTCGACAACGCTTTCGAAGGTGCCGAGAACGTCGCTCATCGAACCGTCCTTCGATTCCGTGTCGTGCCCGAGCTGAGTGGCGACGGTGTTGTCGGTATCTTCCGAACTCGACATCTGCCGCGCTCCTGAGCAGGCCTAGGGGCACTTGCCCAAGGCCCGCCTTCAAAGCGTTTAGGTCTCAGCATCCCCTATTTAATCCTCACGCGTCGACGCGGCGGATTTGCCAAGCTCCGAACAAACCGACTTGACGAAGCCAGACGTGCAACTGCGCGAGCCTTCCCAGCTCAGTCCCGCGTCTCAATCACCTTTTTATCGGACCTCACAGTTGCTCAGCCGTATGCGGATAGCCGCCCTGCTGAAGGACCGTTGCCAACCCAAGAAGTGCAACTCCGAGTGCCTGCGATACTGCCCTAAGGTTCGCACCGGAGTGCAGACGATCGTCATCGGCGAGAAGGGCAAGCCGGAGATAACGGAGCAGCTCTGCGCCGGCTGCGGCATCTGCGTGCACAAGTGTCCCTTCGAAGCCATAAAGATCATCGGGCTGCCGGACGAGCTCGAGGGCGAGATCGTCCATCAGTATGGCCTGAACGGCTTCCGCCTCTATCGGCTTCCAGTGCCGAAGAGCGGGCTCGTGACCGGAGTCCTCGGCCCGAACGGAATAGGGAAGTCGACGTCGTTCCGATTGCTGTCGGGTCAGGAGATTCCGAACCTGGGCAAATATGATGCCCCGCCGACGAAGGATGACGTGCTCATGCGCTACGCCGGTACCGAACTGGGCGATTATCTCAAGCACGTCTACGACGGCAAGGTGAGCACAGCGGTCAAGCCACAGTATGTCGACAAGCTCCCAGGGGTGCACAAGGGAGTTGTACGTGAGCTGCTCGGAAAGGTCACCGATCGCATGACGATCAAGGAGGCGGCCGAGCTCCTCGAGCTCTCCGACGTCGTCGACCGCCCATTGAACGAGCTGTCCGGAGGAGAGCTTCAAAGGGTCGCCATCGCCGCGACGATGATGAAGGATGCGGACGTGTATTTCTTTGACGAGCCTTCGTCATATCTGGACATCTATCAAAGGATCAAGATCGCGAGGCTCATCCAGTCTCTGAGCGAGCGCAAGCAGGTCGTAGTGATCGAGCACGACATCGCGGTTCTCGATTTCCTCGCGGACAACGTGTATCTGGTCTACGGCAGCGAAGGTGCGTTCGGGGTCTACGCCCAGCCGAGACAGGTGCGGGTCGCGATCAACACCTACCTGGATGGCTATATGAGGGAGGAGAACATCCGCTTCCGCGAGTACCCGATAGTCTTCGAGGACAGACCGCCCAGGGACCAGTGGCAGACCGTCAACCTCCTCGAGTACCCGCAGATCGAATGCCTATATCCGAGCTTCCGGCTGAGGGTGGAGCCCGGGGCGATACGGGTGGGAGAGTCGGTCGGGGTCGTTGGCCCGAACGCGATCGGGAAGACGACGTTCGTAAAGGTGCTTGCGGGGGCGATCGAGCCGTCTTCTGGCGAGGTGCAGAAGAACGTCGCCGTCAGCTACAAGCCACAATACATCAACCCCGAGTTCGACGGCACGGTCAGCGAGCTGTTCTACACGACCGTCAAGGACTTTTTCCAATCCAGCTTCTTCGAGTCCGAGATTGCGCATCCATTGACGCTGAAGAACCTCTACGAGAAGAGCCTCGTCAACCTGTCTGGAGGGGAGTTGCAGCGAGTCGCGATTGCGCTCTGCCTCGCGAGGGAAGCGGACGTGTACCTCCTGGACGAGCCTTCCGCGTACCTGGACTCCAACCAGCGGATGGAGGCGGCAAAGACCATCAGGAGAGTGATGGAGAAGCGGGGCCGCAGCGCGCTCGTCGTCGACCACGACACCTACTTCCTCGACATGGTCTCGGACTCGATGATGGTGTTCTCCGGCGTCCCGGGACGAGAGGGGATCGGTCAGGGGCCGTTCGACATGCGCCAAGGGATGAACATGTTCCTGCGCTCCGTTGACGTCACCTTCCGCCGTGACAACGATACCAATCGCCCGCGAATCAACAAGCCCGGCTCCCGTTTGGACAAGGAGCAGAAGGAGAAGGGCGAGTACTACTACTCCGCCTGATCCTTCTCCTTTTGTCGGTTCCTGCGCCTATTCCTCCGCGAGTAGAAGAAGTAGGCGACGGCCGCGACGAGCGCGACGACGACCAGGATCTCGAACTCTTGGAATGAGCCCTCGAGGGATTGCCAATTCTCTCCTAGGACGTAACCGATGTAGGCGAGCAAGGCGCACCAGGGGAGTGACCCCAGGGTGCTCAGCGTCACGAAACGCCAGAACGGCATCTTTGCGATCCCCGCGGGAAGCGAGATGAACGTGCGGACGATGGGAAGAAGGCGGCTCCCGAACACCGCCCAATCGCCATACTTCTTGAACCAGCGCTCGGTCGCGTCGACGTGACCTTGGTTCAGAAAGAGGTACTTGCCGTACCTGGTGATGAACGGCCTTCCGCCCTTCTCGCCGATCTTGTAGGCCACCACCGACCCTAAGGTGCAACCCACCGTTCCGGCGACAACCACCAGCACGAGGTTGAACCCGCCGTTGAAGGCTAGCCAGCCGGCGAAGGGCATGACCACCTCGCTCGGGATGGGCAGGCAGGCGCTCTCCAAGCCCATGAGGAGGACCAGCCCCGGATAGCCGAGACCCGAGATGATGTTCTTTATCACCTCGACCCCCCAAGCGATGATGTCCATTGCTGGTGCAACAGCGTTCTTGTTTAAGCAACTTGGGGAGTGCCTGGCAACGAACACTCGCTGAGCCAGAAAGGAATTCTATTTAAGGGTGCGAGGGTTTCCTACCCCAGATGGGGAGCCGCGCCGACCTGCATGTGCACACCAAGTATTCTGGGCTCGCGCGTCTCGGTTTCCTTCGCTTCCCTGAATCCGTGAGCGAGCCGCGCGACGTTGTCAAGCAGGCGAATCGCAAGGGTCTGAGCGTGGTCTGCGTGACCGACCACAACACCATCCGAGGGGGGGTGCTGGCCAAGGACCACGCGAAGGAATTCCCCGGCACGGAGGTGGTGATCGGCGAGGAGATAAGCACCCTCGACGGGGAGCTCATCGGCCTCTTCCTGAACGAGACCGTGCCCAAGGACCTGAGCGCAGCAGAAAGCGTCGATCGCATTCGCGCTCAAGGTGGGTTAACGGTAGCGCCTCACCCCTTCAGCGCGCACGTACCTGGACTAGGAAGCCGGGTGGACACGCTCAATCTCGACGCTCTCGAAGTGCTCAATGGCGGGCACGTCGACGGCTATGCGAATGACAAGGCGGCGGAGCACGCGCGCAGCGGACGTTGGGCCACAGTGGGAGGGAGCGACTCGCACTCCTTGCCACCGATAGGCTGCTCGTACACCGAGTTCGATGGACAAGGAGCCGAGGGGCTGCGCAAGTCCGTCCTGAACAAGAGCACCAAAGCGGGCGGCAGCCCGATGCCGATAGGTCTCCACGTAGCGTGGAGCGTCGAGGTCGCCTTCGCCTCCGACAGGCTGTTGATCGGCTCGCTGCTGGGTCGCAGCGTGGAAGTCGACGAATATGACGTCACGATGAAGAAGGTGCGTGATATCGGCACCGGAAAGAAGATCCTCGCGATCGCCGGCTCGATTGTTTTCTTCGTTCCCCCGATACCCTACCTTGTAGGCATCATCGGTCAGCGACGCATCCGCATGATGAACAGCGGCCCTATGCACGAAGAGGACTCGAGGAAGCGGCTGATCTAGGCATCGTGGTGATGAGTAGGGTCGACAAGGTTGGCGAATGCGTTCACGACCACCTCGCTGAGCGCAGGGTGGATGGTCTGGCTTCTGGCGATCGGAGTGTATGTTTGATCGGCGCAGTTCATCAGATACACCAGCGGTTGCACGAGCAGGGAGGCCTGCGGCCCGCATACCGTCGCCCCAAGTATCCGCAGGGTCTCCGCGTCCACGATGACCTTTGCGAAACCGTCGTTCTCGTTCATCGCGAACCCTTTCGCCGTGTCGATGTAGCGGCTCGTTCCGACGAAGTAACGACGCCCGCGCTTCTTCGCCTCCGCCTCCGTCATTCCCACCACTCCCACCTCCGGATAGGTGAAGATGGCATGAGGGACCGCGTGCTCGTCGAACCGCACCTTCACCTTGCCGAAGGCATTGAACCAGGCGACGTCCGCGGCGTAGTTGGCGGTGTGCCGGAACATGTGACGCCCGATGATGTCGCCGAAGGCCCATATTCCTTGCACCGACGTCTCCAGGTATTCGTTCACGACCACGTATCCCTGGGAATCCGTGCCCACATTTGTCGCCCTCACGTCGAGCAGGTCCGCATTGCTCTGCACGCCGGTCGTCACTAGTATCTGATCGACCTCGACCTCTTCCACCTCGCCGGTGGCCCGATCACGATATGAGATCGTCTTTCCCGTCGGGCCGGTCCTCACCTGGGTCGTGTCCTTGTTCGTTCTAGTGGTGAGGTATTCGGACATCTTCCTTGACACCAGGCCGCTGACCTCCGGCTCCTCCCTCGGTAGGAGGACGGGGTTGTGACCGATGATCACGACCTCGGCCCCGAACGCCGAGAAGAAGTGCCCGAACTCGCATGCCTTGTAACCACCCCCAAGGATCGCCAGGCGTTCAGGGGGGCGCTCGATGTCGAAGACCGTCTCGGACGTGAGGAATCCCGCCTCATTGAGCCCAGGAATCGGCGGGACCCAGGTGCGCACACCGCAGGCGATCATGATCTTCGGAGCACGTATCTGTTCCTGCCCCACCTGCAGGGTCTTCATGCCGACGAACTTCGCCCTCACGTTGTAGAAACCCAGCTCCGTGTCGGCGGCGACCCCCTGCTCCATTTGGTGGCGATCGTGCAGCACCAGTTCCCACATGCGTTTGCGCACGAGCTCGAAGTCGACGTTCTCCACCTTTGCCGCGACCCCGATCCCCTTCCCATCGAGCAGCTCCCGCACGAGAGTGGCTGGTTCAATCATGATCTTGCTTGGGATGCAGCCTCTATTCAGGCACGTCCCGCCCAGGGGACCGTCCTCGACGATTGCGACCCTGAGGCCGTTCCCGCGCGCGCGAGCGGCGACGTTCATGCCCGCCCCAGTTCCAATGACTATTAGGTCGTATTCCTTCACTGGCAGCCCCTATAGGTAAGGGATGGGCGCAGGCTAAATCCTTGTCGCTAATTGGAGACCCTTCGAGCGACAAGGAACACTCAGCAACTATTCCTCCTAGGACTCAGTTTATTCGTTTTGTACATTTGTCTATCTTTTGAGGAATCACTAGCGCATTGTACAGAATCGAAAGCTTCTATTATATGTTTGTCTATCAAATGCCGGAAAATGTCTACAAACGACCAAGAAATGAGTCCGAATGTGGGCATGCGTCTGGGGTCAGCAGAATGCCGTCCCCGGGCCATTCCAAAATACGGTGTTGAGGTGAACGAGTGGCAGTGAATCCTGGTGATACGGCTTGGATGCTGATCTCTACCGCCTTGGTGTTCGTGATGACGCCGGCGGTCGGGTTCTTCTACGGTGGCATGTTGCGCAAGCAGAACATGCTCTCCATCCTCGGTCAGACGATCATCATCCTGGGGATGGTGACGCTTGTCTGGGTGACGGTGGGCTTCACTCTCGCCTTCGGCGCGTTCAGGGAACCGCTGATCGGCACTTTTGATTGGGTGATGCTAAAGGGCATCGGCGGAGGTCCACTCGATCAATACGCTCCCACGATCCCTGGCATACTGTACATGATGTTCCAGGGGATGTTCGCGATCATCACCGTGGCACTCATAATCGGCGGAATCGCAGAGAGGATGAGATTGAAGGCGCTCGTAGTCTTCCTCTTCATCTGGACGTTCGCCGTCTACATACCGGTCGCGCACTGGGTCTGGGGCGGGGGCTGGCTCGCCGCGTTGGGCGCGCTCGACTTTGCGGGCGGGACAGTCGTGCACATCACCGCTGGCATATCCGTGCTCGCCGCCGTCCTCGTGCTTGGCAAAAGGGTGACGGCGAACAACGGCAACCTGGAAACCCCGCACAACATTCCATTTGTGGTCCTTGGTGGCGCCTTGCTCTGGATCGGTTGGTTCGGATTCAACGGCGGCAGCGCGTTGAGTTCCGGAGAGCTTGCCGCGAATGCCTTCGTAGTCACGCACATCGCCGCGGCGACCGCGGCCACGGTCTGGGGGCTGATCTCATGGCTGCATCTCGGTCGACCGGGCGTGCTTGGCATGATCTCAGGGGCGGTTGCTGGGCTGGTGGCGATCACGCCCGCGTCCGGGTACGTGGACGTTTCCGGGGCGATCGCGATCGGGATTGGCGCAGGAGTGTTCTGCTACGGCGGCATCCTGCTGCGCAGGAGGCTCGGGTTCGATGATGCGCTCGATGTTTTCGGCGTCCATGGGGTCGGCGGCACGTGGGGAGCGATCGCGACCGGCCTCTTCGCGACGTCATCGGTCAACTCCGCAGTGATAAACAACGGTCTATTCTACGGCGGCGGCCTAAGTCTGCTCGGATCGCAGATAATCGCGGTAGCCGTGGTATGGGGTTTCGCTTTCAGCGTGACCTTCGTCCTAATGCACATCCTGAAGCGCGTGATGGCCGTCCGCATGACCAAGGAAGAGGAACGGATCGGTGCTGACATCATCCAGCACGGGGAGACGGCTTACTCGTGAGGTGCTTGAAATGATGAAGGTTGAGGCGATAATCCGGCCGGAGAAGTTGAACGCGGTCAAGGCGAGCCTGGAGGAGATCGGCGTGCACGGTATGACCGCCTACCCGGTTCAGGGACGAGGCGAGCAGAAGGGCCTCTGCTTCACGCACCGCGCAGGCAACTACCGCATCGACATGCTCGAGAAGACCAAGCTGGAGATCGTGGTCTCCGACGACCAGACAGAGAAGGTGGTTGAGACGGTCTGCCAGGCCGCGAGGACCGGGGACGCCGGGGACGGCAAGATCTTCGTGTACCCGGTGGCCAGGGTGATACGCGTGCGTACCGGCGAAGAGGTCAAGTGACGATGGCTCTCTGCCAAAACTCTTTCCAAACCCCTTCCCTTTCTTTCTAGTTCATTCTTCAAATCGTCGATCGGCTGTCGGTTCTCTTGGCCTTGCATTTCCAGCAGGACGCGTTCTTACTTACGTTCATCGCGTCGCAGGAGCTGCACTTCCACATGCTCTTCATGTCATAGGTGTCGCAGACCGCGCATTTCGATGGCACCTTGGCACGCTCCTCTTCATCCGCCACTTTCTCATCCACCCTTTAGCGATGGCGATCTCAGATGAATATGAGCACGATGAGAGCGACCACGAGCACCAACGTGGCGAGCGAGATGTTGTACGTGTTCTTGATCTGCCGCCTCAGCTCTTCGTATCCGCCCTCGCGCATCGGCATCGGATATGCCTGCGTCGTCTGCGTTGGCTTCGCTTCAGTCTTGTTGACAGGCTTTCCGCAGTAGCTGCAATAGGCCGCGTCATCGGGAATCAATCGTCCGCAGTTCCAGCAAGTTGCCATGTTTACACCGAGAGGCTTCTCTCAGTCGGGTGTATTTGAATTGTGGCCCCGAGGTCAGAGCATTGGCCGCAAGCTACCACTCTATCGTCTTTGGCGTGTGAACGAGTAGGGTAGTGCTCGATCATCTCAGGGTGCGGATGAGCTTCATCGATTCGCGCATGAACGAAGGCAGATCGCCGGGAAATCGCGAGGTGACCAGGTTGCCATCGACAACGACCTCCGCGTCGGCGTACTGTGCTCCTGCGTTGGTGAGTTCCTGAGGGACTCCGTCCCCCCAGAAGGAGGTCATCTTTCTTCCTCGGACCACGCCCGCTGAGATGAGCGTGTAGGGCCCATGGCATATCGATGCCACGGGCTTGTTCTTCTGCATGAACTCGCGAGCGATCGCTTGGGCCTTCGGGTGCTTGCGCACCGTCATGGGGGCCCCGTTTGGATCGCCACCCGGCAAGAAGAGCACGTCGTAGTCCCCCGGATCGACCTGATCGAACGTCTTCGCCGGCATGAGGCTGTACCCGTGCTCGCCGTTGAGCTGTTCCATCTTCGGTGCGGCGACATCCGCGTGGATTCCTTCCTCGAGGAGCCTGAAGTAGGGATACAGGACCTCTAGATCTTCGAACTTGTCTGCGGTCAGCATTATGGCTCTTGTCGCTTCACCGGGGGGCATTCTGTTCTCCTCCCACTGACTCTCGACTAGCCTGGATATAATGATTGGCAGAATTGAGATCGAGATGAGCTATGGAGCCACGGGCAGAATGAGAGCGGGCGAGTGGGGATTCACTCCGGCGAAGATTCAATTCACGATCAAATCGACATTGTGGTCGAATTCCTATTTTGATTCCCCGTTGAGAATGGATGTCTGGCTAGGAGGATCTCTGGCCCCCCCCCGTGTCCACTTCACTTCTCAAACAAGAGGTCCCTCAGCTGACGGAACTGCTCGGGGGTGATCTCCCCGTTGGTCAATCGCCACTTCAGCTTCTTCATCATTTCATCTTGATCGGTGGAGGGAGACAACCCCTTCTCTGCCCTCGCACCTTTCTTTTTGATCGTCCAATGGCATGTCCCATCGCCTTTGGTCATCATGCGGTCATACTTGAACTCGTAGGATGGGTCGATTGCTTCGCAGATGCCATTGAAGAATGTTTGGTATTGCTCACATATCTCTTTCGGTGAATCGGAGAATGGGCACTTGCAGATCTCCTGCACCGTTCCCACACCATTCTCCTCGAGATTACTCGATTTCTGATGCGCTCTACAGATCATTGATACGATGTTCGTCAGCGTTTCCTGGTTGGATGATGATTCTCCAATCTTCTTCGCAAGGCGACCTCCTATGGAGAGGCCTGACATCCTCATGTAGTGGCCCAGGACGTCCATGGCCTTTTCAGGTCCCGCCCAGTCGCTGAATGCTTTTGCCGACACCACCCAAAACTCTCCATATCCGGCGAGTTGCCAAAACAATCGCTCCTTAGCGGAGAATTGGCAAGTCGAAATATCATCGAGCGGCTCCGAATCGAAGGTCTCACCATTCTTCACTCTGAATTCGCAAGATCCGTCGCCGAACGAAAGCGACCTTGTAAGATTCCATTCGAGGCCTGAAGGCAATCCTTCGCGACGAACCATCTCTTCGAAGCAATTGCCACCAGCGTACTGGCAATAGCATATGCATGCCTCTCTACACGCACCCCCGGTCGCACATCCTTCAATTCTTACCAATGCTTCCTGGTGACCGACCTTGGCCACAAGTTCTGCCTCGTGTATCATATTTGGATAGTAAATCGTGCAAAGCACGGCGTCTTTCAGATTGTTTTCGAAATGGCGTTCTGAATCATAGTATCTATCTGCGCCTACCATTCCAATAATCTTCCAGTACGGATATAGATGCTTAAGCGCAACCTCCGAACCTGCATTGTCAACGAATGCCTGAGTGGTGGTCAACCACCACTCTCTAAGCAATCTGACCGATAATTCGTTCTTCTCCTCCTCGGACAACTCCAATGCTGGTTCCTGCCCCATTTGCCCCATATTGATTGGCGCTCAGACCCTCATTATGACATCGAGGGTAGAAATAAGGAAAGGGTTTGGGTCTATCTCTGACCCTCATACAGGCTCAAGGTCCCAGGATGCACAAAGCGGCACCCAGCCAGCAGGTTTGCTGAGTGAAAACCCAAAACTCACGGCATTCCTGCGAATTCCCTAGTATCCATGGCCCCATGCCAATCATGGATGTTGAATGGAGATCGGGAAACTCAAGTGCCGAGAATGTGGGGCGCCACTTGAACCGCACCAAAAATGGTGCCCTAGTTGCGGAGCTCAACAGATTGACGCCTCAATGGCGGTTCCGATCTTCTTCATCGCGAACTTCCTTTGCTATCTGGCATTATCATATCTCATGTCAGACTCGTCAGAGCTGCTTGGCTTCATTGTTCGAGCCACATCCTCGGTGGCAGCTGGAATTGTCGTTCTCGCAATCATCTCATACAGGCCTAGAATTGAGAGATGGTTGAGAGGCTATTCGCGCTCACATTCCTCAAGATGATATGCTAAAGAGTCGCCTCGAACTTCAATCCTTGCTGATTGACGAAAAAGAGAGACTATGTGGCTAAGATGAGAGCGGGCGAGCGGGGATTCGAACCCCGGACCTGCAGCTTAGGAGGCTGCTGCCATATCCAGTCTAGGCCACTCGCCCTAATGCAGAGCAGAACGCAGAACTAATAGAAAAGGGAAGGGGGTTAGGCTTACTCGCTCGGGAGCTCTTCCGGCTGGCGTTCCTCTTTCTTCTCTTCAGCCGGCTTCTCCTCTTCCTTCTTCGCGTACTCCTCCACGAAGCGCACCATCTTGGCCCCCAACGCCTCGCGCAGGTCGGCCACGATCTTGTACTTCGCGAGCATCCACTTCTGGTCGTACTTGCACACGTCGGGAATCACGACGCTGACGTCCTTGCCGTCCAGGGTCGGAACGAAGCCCTCCGCGTTGCCGTAGTCCATTTGGATCAGCGCTTGCACCTTCTCGACGTCGTCGATCAGCTTGCACATGATCTTGAACTTGTACTTCAGAGTGCGTCCGGCGAACTTGCGGTTGAAGTCCACGCGGACCACGCGCGGCGTGATCGCCACGACCGCGCCGACGCGGTTCTTGATGTTGACGTCCATACCGATCTTGGGCTCGATCTCCTGGCGCAAGAAATCACGCACCGGGATCTGCTCTACCAGCTTCGGGTCCCGAGCGCCCGCCGCTTTCTCAGGCGGAATCGTTATCTCGCGATCCTCGCCGACGAACGAGTTCTGGAGCGCTTCGTCCAGTCCTTCGAAGAGCCTTCCGCCCCCCACAAGGACGGGGATCGCGCCGTAAGTGACGTTCTCGTTGAACAGCCCTGCCTCTTTCGCGACGTCGGCAATCGAGGTGTCGAAGAGCTCGTCGGTGTCCGCGATCCAACCGCTGTAATCCAGACGGATGATATCTCCCTTCGCGATCTTGATTGCGTTCTCGGGCATTTCAGTGGACATGTGATTTCACCAGTAGCCTTGATTGAGCAGTCTCGGGATTTGTTCGCCACTCTTATATCTTTTGGTCGCGGCGGCTACGTGGTGAGCGATTCGACGGTCTTCTTGTCGAGGCGCTTGAGCAGCTCTATGGTGAGCCTGATGCCGCTCTCGACGTCTCCCAAGTCCAAGACGCCGATGTGCGAGTGTATGTGCCGGACAGGGACTCCCAGATTGAGCGTCGGGCAACCGATGTTCGCCGTGTGTATGTAGGCCCCGTCGGTTCCTCCGCCAGTGCTGTGCCCGAGCTGATACGGTATCTTGTTCTCCTCGGCCAGCGAAATCGCCAGTTCCTTCAGCGGCTGGTTCGGGATCATCATCGCATCGAAAACGGTGATCTCGACCCCGCCTCCTATCTTCGACGGCGCCTGTTGCGGCTCGATCCCGGGCACGTCGCCGGAGATGCCGACGTCGAGCACGAGCGCGACGTCCGGCTTCACGAGGTTCGCCGCCGTCTTCGCCCCTCTCGCTCCGACCTCCTCCTGGACCGTACCCGCCACGACCACTCGGTTCGGGTGCATGATCCTCTCTTCGGAGAGCCTTCGCAGCAGCTCCGCGCCCATGAACGCGGAGGCGCGATTGTCGAACGCCTTTCCGAATGCGATCTTTCTCTCCCCGGCCTCCTTGCCGTCCTTGAAGGCCTTCTTCGTGAGTACCCTGAACGAGGACTCAGGCACCACGGCGTCGCCGATGCGCACGCCCATCGCTTCGGCCTCTTCCTTGTTGGAGGCTCCGATGTCGATGAGCATCTTGTCCTTCGCGACGACCTTCTTCCTTTCCTCAGCGTCCATGACGTGGGGAGGTTTGGAGGCGATCAAGCCCTTGACGACGCCCTTCTTCGTCATTACCTGGATTCTCTGCCCCAGGAGGACCTGATCGAACCAGCCGCCGAGCTGTGTGAAATTGAGATATCCAGCCTGGTTCACGGCCGTTACCAGGAATCCGATCTCGTCCACGTGCGCGGGAACGAGCACGCAGGGACCCTTCTTGTTCCCGTTCTTCTCGAAGAACAAGTTGCCCAGCTTGTCGCCATACACCGAATCGCTGTAAGGTGTCGCGTATCGCCTTAGCAGCTCCAACGTCTCCTTCTCGAAACCGGAGGGGCCCGAGCTGTTGCTCAACTCCTCGAAGAACCTCAATGCGTCCGAATCCATTCCCTCACATCTCGTCCAGGGATTCGAAAGCGACGGTAATATTAGCTTCGCTCCTGCGCCGATGTCGGCCAGACGCGGACTCTCTCTTGAAAAGTGATAAATCCCTGATGACGCTTACGAAGCGACAGGCCACCATAGCTCAGCCTGGCAGAGCGGCTGACTTGTAATCAGCAGGTCGGGAGTTCAACTCTCCCTGGTGGCTCTCCGTCACTTCTTGCCCACTTCCGCAAGCGCCTTCTCGAAGATGTCGAGGCCAGCATCGATCTGATCCATCGAAGTGTTCAGCGGAGGGATGAAGCGAAGCGTCGAGCGCCCGCACCCGATCAGGATCAAGCCCTTCTTGAACGCCGCCATTTCCAAATCGTCGCGCTCCTCGACCGCGTACTCCTTCGTCCCGCGGTCCTTGACCAGCTCCACGCCGATCATCAACCCGTAGCCGCGAACGTCGCCGATGAGCTCGTGCTCTTGCATCATCTCTTCGAGACGCTGCTTGAGATGCTTGCCCTTCTTCGCCGCCTGCTGCACCAGCCTCTCTTTCTCGATCACTTCTATCGTGGCCAGGGAAGCCGCGCAAGCGAGCGCGTTCCCTCCGTAGGTGTTCGAGTGCGCACCCTTCTTGGTCCAGTCGAGCTCACGGCGGAATATCGTCGCCGCGAATGGCACGCCGGAACCAAGGGCCTTGGCGGAGCACATGATGTCCGGGACGACGTCGTAGTTCTCCATCGCCCACATTCTGCCGCTCCGACCCATCCCGGCCTGCACCTCGTCGTCAACGAACAGTATCCCATGCTTGCTGCAGATCTTCGCGATCGCCTGCACGAACTCCTTCGGTGGAACGATGTAGCCCCCTTCGCCCTGAATCGGCTCCATGAAGACCGCGGCCACCTCCTCGGGCGGGAGGTTGTCCTCGAAGTGCACCTCCTCCAGCACCTTGGCGCACAATATCCCGCAGCCAGGAAATTCCTGATGATAGGGGCAGCGGTAGCAGTTGGCGAATGGAATGTGGGTGACCCCAGGCGTCGTCGGGAAGTAGCGCTCCTGCTGGACGGTCTTGCTCGCGGTCATGGAGAGGGCACCTAGAGTGCGGCCGTGGAAACCGCCGAAGAACGCGATGAACTGCTTCCGCTCGGTAGACCAGCGCGCGAGCTTCATGGCCGCTTCGACGCACTCCGTTCCCGAGTTGGAGAAGAAGATGCGCTTGCGCGAGTTGCCCAAGGAGATGGAGCAGAGCTTCTTGGCGAGCCTAGATTGGATGTCGTAGTAGAAGTCGGTGCCCGCGAAGTGCGAGAACTTGCCGAGCTGATCGCAGACTGCCTTCGTGACGGCAGGGTGGCAATGACCGATATTGAGGACGGCGACCCCGCTGGCAAAGTCAAGATAGGAATTGCCGTCGACGTCCCAGACGACCGATCCCTCCGCCCTCTCCACCGCTAGGGGGAGCGACTTCGTGGACGTGGCAAGGTACTCGTCGTCCATCTCGATCACCTTCTTCGCTTTCGGTCCGGGCGGCTCTACCAACAATTTCGGCACCACCGTGATCACTCCCTCAACGACTCGAAACTACGGACTAGCGGCTATATGATGGTTGTCGATTTACGAAAATCGAATCCAAACGGGGCGATTGCCAGTGATTCTACGTTTGAGGCGCGGAGAGCACCGCGCTACGATAATCGTAGGCGCCTATTCCTCCGTCCCGTCCGCCTGCTCGGCGGATTCGATGACCTTCGTGAGAATCGAGTATCCGGATATCATGTCCGACTCGCTCACGATGAATATCGTGTCGGTGTAACAGCTCACGGTCTCCACGACGTTCACGTTGTTCTCGGCAAGGTTCGACGCGAGGAACGCGAAGACTCCGCTCGTCTCGGTGATCAAGGCTGGCGACTTGACCGTTATCTCGACCAGGTCCTGACGCACTTTGAGCACGTTCTCCCTGCCGACCGCGTTCACGACCTCGTTCTTCAGCTTCTCGTCCGCGATGATGGTTATCGCCTGAGCGCCCTGGATGACCTGCATGATCGCCTTTTCGTTGATGAGCTTCTGGAACACGGTCTCGAGACGCTGCAGGACGGTCCAGTCGTTCTTCGCTGTGACGTTGCAGACCTTGGTCTTGACCTCGAGGCGACTGGAGGCGAGGATCTTCAAGATCTCGCGTTCATGGTCGCGCTTGGCGAGTTTGACGGCGTACCGGCGGCAGGCGATCATCACCGCCTCCTCGTTCTTGATGCCCAGGTCCTTCATGATCTGGCGCGCGAGCGAGGAGTAGTTGATGAGGTCCTTTGAGATGCAGTCTTTGACCGAAGGGTGGGCGTCGATGTAGGCGCGCGTGCGCTCCGCTACGCTTTCCTTCTGGGCAAGCTCTTTCATAAGAAAGGAACGAAAAGAATGAGGATATTAAAAGTTTACTTACGGCCTAGTCAGGAATGACTCCAGCGTCAGGTTGAACGCCTTCATCGATTGTTCGCTGATGATCAGTGGTGGCACAAGCCGAATGACCTTTCCGCCAGCAACGTTCACAAGCTGCTTCCTCGCGAACGCGTACTTCTGCAGCTCCTTCGCCCTCTCCTCGACCATTTCGATACCGATCATCAGACCGAGGCCGCGCGCTTCCTTCACGAAAGGCTTCCCATCCGCGATCCTACGAATCTGGGCCAGCCACTCCGCCCCCTTGATGTCCGAGCGTTCGACCAGCTTGTCCTTCTTGATCGTGTTGATGACCGCGGTGGAGACCGCACAACCCAGCGGATTGCCTCCGAAGGTCGTGCCATGCGAGCCCGGGGCGAAGGCCTTTGAGATCTCTTGCGTGGATATCACCGCACCGATCGGATATCCGCCCCCGAGCGCTTTCGCCACCGTGACGATATCGGGCACGATGTCGTAGTGCTGGAAGCCGAACCAACGACCAGTTCGTCCAAAGCCAGTCTGCACCTCGTCCATGATCAGGAGGGCGCCATTGTCGGTGCAGATGTCCCTGGCGGCGCGCATGTAATCCTTAGTGGCTAGTACCACCCCTCCCTCGCCCTGCACCGGCTCGAGGATGAGCGCGGCGGTCTCCTTCGTGACGTGCGCCTTCAGCTGCTCCTCGCTCCCGTAGTCGACGAAGTCGAACGCCTTGGATATCAGTGGCTCGTATCCCACCTGGTACTTCAGCTGCCCGGTGGCGGAAAGCGCCCCGATCGTGCGTCCGTGGAACGAGTTCTTCGTCGAGACGAACCGCGGGCGCAGTGTACGCTTCGAAGCGAGTTTGAGCGCGGCCTCGTTCGCCTCCGCGCCGCTGTTCACGAAGAGGGATACCCCCAGCGGCCAGGGCACGATCGAGGCGATCGCTTCGCCCAACGATGCCTGCTCCTGCATGTAGTAGAGGTTGGAGACGTGGACGAGCTTCCGGACCTGAGCGGTCGCTGCCTCAACGATGGCGGGATGGTTGTGCCCGAGCGCGTTGACCGCGATTCCAGCGACGAAGTCGACGTAACGAACGTTCCCAATGTCCCACAGGAACTCGCCCTCCCCGCGTTCGAAGCAGACCTCTTCGCGGGCGTAGTTCTGGAACACGTACGAAGCGTACAGTTGCTTGATCTCCTCGAGCATCATCCTTCTACCCCCTATCCAGGCACCACCCTCGTACCAGCGAGCTTGACCCCCATAAGCTGATCGGCTATCGCGCCCGATGACTTTGCCTCGATCATGTGCGCGACCTCCACACCGTGATCGATCGCGTAGCGGCAGGCCTCGACCTTTGGAATCATACCCTGGCCGAGAATCCCCTCACGGATCAGCCCATCGATCTCCGAGACGTGGAGCAAGTGGATGACGGAATCCAGCTTTCCGATCTCTCGCATCAGCCCGGGCACGTCCGTCACCAGGAGCAGCTGCTCCGCCTTGAAGGACGCGGCGACGTGCGCCGCCGAGGTGTCGGCGTTCACGTTCGCCAGATGACCGCCCGGCAGGGCGCAGATCGGAAACAGTACGGGGACCTTTCCGTTGGAAACGAGCTTGTTCAATCGGGAAGGTTCTACCGAGGACACTTCGCCGACGAAGCCGAGGTCGACCTCTACCGCCGTTCCGTCCTCGCCGACGGCACTCGCCGGCGGCATCTTCCTGCACTTGATCGTGCCGGCCTCAGCGCCCATCATCCCGACCGCCTGCACCCCTTCGGCCTCGAGCGCCCGCACGATCCTGCCGTTGATGGATGAAAGCACCTCCACCGCGATCTTCAATGTTCGTTCGTCCGTCACCCTCAGGCCCGCCACCTTCCTTGCGTGCAGTCCCTGGCGCTTCATCTCTTCGGTGATCTCCGGCCCGCCACCATGCACCAGTAGCGGCTCGAAACCGCTCTCCACCAGGCCCGCCACCTCCACCGCGAAGGCCTTCGTCTTCTCGGGACTGTCGACCGAGCTGCCGCCGATCTTGATTACCACCCTGTGCCCGCCCCCGAGCTGTCTCGCCTGTCTCAAATCAGAACCTCATCAGGTGGTGTAGGACGCGTTGATCCGCACGTAATCGTAGCTCAGATCGCAGCCCCAGGCCTCGCCCGTCCCTTTGCCGACACCGAGCTCCAAACGAACGACGATGCGCTTCTCGTGCAGCACTGCCCGGGCCACCCCTTCCTCCGTGGACTCAGGCGCGAACGAGGGCGAGCCGTTCTCGAACAGCACCACGCTCTTCCCGTTCTCGAGCACCAGGCGCACCTTGGAGATGTCGAAGTCCGCCCCGGAGTTGCCGAGCGCCGCGAGGATGCGCCCAAAGTTCGGGTCCGCCCCGAACACGGCCGCCTTGACCAGGTTCGATGCCACGATGGAACGCGCGGCGATGCGCGCCTCGTTGTCGTCCTTTGCCCCCGTGACGATGACCTCGATGAGCTTCGTTGCCCCCTCGCCATCGATCGCCACCGCCTTCGCCAGCGATTTCGCGATCGTGGTGACCGCTTCCCAGAAAGCGGGGTCGTCATCCGCTGGCGCTCCACCCGCAGCCCCGTTCGCGAGGAGGGCAGAGATGTCGTTCGTGCTCTGATCCCCGTCTACATTGATGACATTGAAGCTGGCGTCCATCACTTGCTGCCAGCGCGGATTCGGATCCGCCTTCAGCACCGCGTCCGTGGTCACGAAGCTCAGCGTGGTCGCGTGCAAGGTCCTCATCGCAGGCGAGATCATCCCGCTGCCCTTGGCCATGCCCGCGACCGTGACGAGTGTACCGTCCTTCAGGGTCGTCTGCACCGCGCAACTCTTCATCTTCGTGTCCGTGGTCATGATGGCCTTCGCCACCACCACATCCGCCTCGGTGCCTCTCTGCAGCTCTCTCGAGGCCTGCAGTATGCCCGCGTTCACCACGCCCATCGGCAGGAAGCGCCCAATCACTCCAGTGGATGCCACGCCGACCTCGATGGGCTTCAGCTTGAGCGCGAGCGCAGCGACCTCCCTCATCGCCTCCGCGTCCGCCATCCCCTTCAACCCTGTGAGCGCGTTCGCGTTCCCGGAGTTGATCACGAAGGCCCTGAGCTCCGACGGATGGTCACGCATCATGATCTCGATGGGCGCGGCCCTTGCCTTGTTCTGTGTGTACGCCATCGCCGCCCTCGCCGGCAGCTCGGAGTACACGATCGCGAGGTCGAGCTTGTCCTTCTTGATGCCAGACTTCACGCCCGCCGCGCTGAACCCCTTCGGTGCCGTGATCCCGCCTTCGATGTGTTGAACCGTCATCTCTCACACCCCCAGACCGGGGAAGTCGAGCCCTGAGGCCTCTGGCAGATCGAACATCAGGTTGGCGTTCTGCACCGCCTGTCCGCTGCCTCCCTTCACCAGATTGTCGAGCGCGCTCATCACAACGACGGTGTCCGAGCCGCATACCTCGAGCCCGACCTCGCAGAAATTGCTTCCGACCGTTGCGGGTATCGAAGGCACCTGGACTATGCGAACGAACTTCTTATCCTGGTAGTACCGCCGATAGAGCTCTTCGAGGTCCTGCTTGCTCTTCTTCTCCTTCAGGGTGACGTAGCTCGTGCACAGCATTCCGCGCACGATCGGCATGAGGTGGGGCGTGAAGACCGTTTGGACCCTTGAGCCTGCGACCATGCTCAAAGCCATCTCGATCTCGGGCGTGTGGCGATGGGTCGCGATCTTGTAGGGCGTGATTGACGCGCCGCAGGTGGGATGGTGCGTCGCCTTGGTAGGCTCCTGTCCAGCTCCCGAGGTCCCGCTCTTCGCATCAACGATCGCCTTGCCTTCCGCCAGCCCAGACGCGAACAGAGGCGCAAGTCCGAGGGCGGCGCACGTCGGATAGCAGCCCGGGTTCGCCACCAGATCGGCCTTCTTGACCGTCTCACCGAACAGCTCAGTGATCCCGTACGCCGCCTTGCCAAGGTTCGCCTCGTCCTTATGTTCCAGTCCATACCACTTCTTGTATTCCACGGAATCGCGCAGCCGGTAGTCCCCGCTCAGATCGACCACCCGCGCCCCCGCGGCGAGCAGCTCCGGGACGACGCCCATCGATGCGCCGTGCGGAGCCGCAACGAACACGACGTCATACTTGCTCGGATCGACGAGGCGCTCCTCGAACTTGAGGTCGAGAAAGCCTTCGAGGTTCGCGTGCACGCTCGAGATCTTCGTGCCCGCATGCTGCCTCGAGGTGACCGTCTCCAGAGAAATCGTTGGATGCCTGCAGAGCAGCCGAGCGAGCTCCCCGCCCGTATACCCCGACCCGCCCACGATCGCCGCCTTCACCATTTCGTTTGTCCTCGTTCGCCGCGATGCGGCAGATCAATGGCCCTGCCTGTCCGCGGGTTATGAGTCCTGCGGATTTATGGGCCGTATTAATATCGTGATGACCCATTCTAGACATTTGACCGGGTGGCTGTTTTCGAAGAGACGGTTCGGACCTGGCTTGGCTCTTGTCGCGTGCGAGACTCGCGCCCGGTGAGTTGTCGGAGTAACGGCAACAATCCTTAATAAGGACTTCCAAGTAGCACGGAAGATTCCAATGGTACCCAGCAAATCAGAGCGCAAGAAAGTGGTGCTCGCTTACTCCGGCGGCCTGGACACCTCCGTTGCGATCCAATGGCTGCAGGAGCGGTACAACGTCGATGTAGTCGCGGTTTCAGTTGACGTGGGCCAGCCTGGAAACATGAAGGCTAACATCGATCGCGCCAAGAAGATCGGCGCCGTCAACGCCTACGCCATCGACGCGAAAGAGGAATTCGTCGAGAAATATTGCTTCCCCGCTTTGAAGGCCAACGCGATGTATGAGGACGCGTATCCAGTCTGCACCTCGATCGCCCGCCCCTTGATCGCGAAACTTCTAGTCGAAGTGGCGAAGAAGGAGGGCGCTTCCTTCATCGCTCACGGCTGCACCGCCAAGGGCAACGACCAGGTGCGCTTCGACGTCTCCATCGGCGCACTCGCTCCACACATCGAGATCATCGCCCCCATGCGCGAGTGGGTGATGACGCGCGAGGACGAAATCGAGTACGCGCGCGAACACAACATTCCGATCACCGTCAAGAAAGAAAGCCCCTACTCCACGGACGAGAACCTCTGGGGTCGGAGCATCGAATGCGGCATCCTTGAGGATGCGTGGCAAGAGCCACCCGAGGATGCATTCGAATGGACCGTCTCCCCGCTGGCGGCGCCCGATGAACCGACCTACGTCGAGATCGGTTTCGAGAAGGGGGTCCCGGTAAGCCTCGATGGCACGAAGATGAACGGGGTCGCGCTAGTGGAGAAGCTGAACGCGGTCGCCGGGAAGAACGGCGTCGGTCGCATCGACCACATCGAGGACCGTCTGGTGGGCATCAAGTCGAGAGAGAACTACGAGTGCCCGGCAGCGGTCGTTCTCATCGCCGCTCACAAGGATCTCGAAAAGCTCGTGCTTCCGAAGGACACGCTGAAGTTCAAGGCCGAGGTCGACCAGAAGTACGGCGAGCTCGCGTACGATGGGCTGTGGTTCTCGACGCTGAAGAACTCCCTGGACGCCTTCATCGACGAGACTCAGCAGTACGTCACCGGCACCGTGCGGGTGCGCCTGCAGAAGGGTTCCGCGGCGGTCGTCGGGCGTTCCTCGCCGTATTCCATGTACGACACCGGCCTCGCGACGTATGCCAAAGGGGATCAGTTCGATCACACCTCCGCGAAGGGATTCATTTATGTCTGGGGACTGCCGTTGAAGACCGTCGCGGCGGCGCACAAGGAGAAGGTTGAGAATGGGGAGCAAACGGGTCCTGTGGGCGGGGAGATTCAAGGAAATCGCGAGTGACCGGACCCTTGCCTACACCTCTTCGCTCGCGGTCGACAGTCGCCTCGCATGGTACGACGCCGTCGGCTCGATCGCCCACGCGCGCATGCTCGGACGGAAAGGCATCCTTCCGAAGGGCGACGTGGAGAAGATAGTGCGCGGGCTGGTGCGGATCGCGAAGGAGGCGCAGAGCGAGGAACTGCCCTTCTCCGACAAGCTCGAGGACGTGCACACCAACATCGAGTTCCTTCTCACCGAGAGGATCGGCGAGGCTGGAGCCAAGCTGCACACCGCGCGCTCTCGCAACGACCAGGTGGCAACGGATTTCCGTATGTACCTGCGCGACGCGACCCTGGACGCGGTCGAGCTCGTGGGCGGGCTGCAGCAGGCCCTCCTGAAGAAGGCGAAGGAAAACACCGGCACGATCGTGCCTGGCTTCACGCATATGCAGCACGCGCAGCCCGTCAGTCTGGCGCAGCACCTCATGGCCCATTTCCAGCGCTTGCAGAGAGATTCGGAGCGCCTCCTTGGCAGCTATGGCCGCTTGAACTTCTGCCCATTGGGCTCGGCCGCGCTCGCGGGAACGACATACCCGATCGACCGCAAGTGGGTGGCGGAGGCGCTCGGGTTCGACGCGCCGAGCGAGAATTCCATGGACTCGGTGAGCGACCGGGACTTTGCGGCGGAACTGCTGTTCTGCTTGTCCATGATCTCCATCCATCTTTCATCGCTGTGCGAGGAATTGGTGATCTGGTCGACCCCTGAGTTCGGGTTCGTGGAGATAAGCGACGCGTATTCCACCGGCAGCTCGATCATGCCGCAGAAGAAGAATCCGGACGTGGCTGAGCTGATGCGCGGTCGCGCGGCGCGCTCAATCGGGGACCTTGCTTCGATGCTCGCACTGTTGAAGGGCCTCCCACAGGCCTACAATCGCGACCTGCAGGAGGATAAGAGCGTCTCGATGGCAGCGCTCGATCAGACGTTGGCCTCGCTCGCCATTGCCGCTGACATGATCGAGACGCTGAGGTTCGATGCGAAGCGTATGAAGCTGGCGTGCGAGACGGGCTATCTCAACGCGACCGAGCTCGCCGACTACCTCGTCAGGAAAGGGGTCGCGTTCCGCGCCGCTCACGAGGTCACTGGCAAAGTGGTGAGGTGCGCGATCGAGAAGGGCGTGAAGCTCGAAGAACTGCCGCTCTCGGACCTCAAGAAGTCCTCAAAGCTCATCGAGGCGGACGTTTTCGAAGCGCTCTCTCTCAGGAACTGTGTCGAGAAGCGCTGCTCGTACGGTGGGACGAGCTCGAAGGCGGTGGCGGTGCAGCTGACGAACGCCGAGGAACGCCTGGCGGAGGACTACGCGTCGGTGAAGTGCGAGCGGGTGAGGCTGGCGAGGAAGTACCGCGCCCTGCTCCGTTGAACCGGTCTTGCCGAACGGAATGCTTCACTCTTCGACGCTGGAGAGGGCGTTCCACTCGACCTCGTGGTCCACCCCGTTTTTGTTGAGAATCCTCGAGATCCGCTCGGTCACGCGGACGACCTCGCTGCTGCGCGCCGTCCCTCGGACGTAGAACTCCTTCCTCGTGAGCGGAAAAATCATTCGCATGCGCCCCTTGCGGTTGTACCCCTCCGGCTTCCCGTTGCGCTCAAGTTCCACTTGGTTGAGGTGGATGAACATCAAAAGCACTTCGGGATCCTCGGGCAGCTGGTCCGTCTCCTCGAGGAACGTCGTGAGCACCTCCGGGAACACCGGAGCGATGTCGCGATAGTCCTTCTTCCCCTTGAGGACGAAGTGACCGCTGGTCGCTTTCATGCGGCTTTTTTGATGATTTTGCCACTAATAAATGTTTCCAATTCTGAGCGCATTGGCGCGCGATTGGATTTAAGAGCGGGAGGGCATTTGGGATGCATGGTCGTCGCCCTCAGCGTCGCCGGTTCCGATTCGATCGGCGGTGCCGGAATCCAAGCGGACATCAAGGCAATGGCCGCGGTGGGAGTGCACGCCGCGACGGCGATCACCTGCGTCACGTCCCAGAACACCAGGAAGGTGAAGGCGATCCTGCCGTTGCCGGTCGAGCAGGTCGAGTCCCAGCTCGCCGCGGTTCTTGCGGATGCGGATGTGAAGGCGATCAAGACCGGAATGCTGTACAACGCGGAAATTGCGTCCGCTGTTTCCTCCAGGCTTGAGAGCGTCAAGGCCCCGATAGTGGTCGATCCCGTGCTGGTCGCTGGAGTCGGGGACACTCTGCACGCCGAAGACCTGCTCGAAGCCCTTCGCTCTAGACTTCTTCCCCTCGCGACGCTCATAACCCCGAACGTGCCCGAGGCCGAGGAGCTCACGGACCTTTCGATCAAGGACCTTCAAGGGGCGAGGAGGGCGTGCAAGGTGATTGCGGACTTCGGCCCGAAGGGAGTCCTGCTGAAGGGCGGCCATCTTCCTGGCGGAAACGCCACGGATGTCCTGTATCATGAGGGCCGATTCGTCGAGCTAAGGCAGACGCGGATCGACGCGAAGGTCCACGGGAGCGGGTGCAACCTGTCTGCCTTCATCGCAGCATACCTCGCGCTCGGCCTCGAGCTCGAGGAAGCGGTGGTGCAGGGGAAGGCGAGGATCACGGAGGGAATCGAATCTCACTATCCAGTCGGAAAGGGGCTCGACGTTTGCGACTCGCTCGCGAGCGTGCGCCGCGAGCAAGCCAGGTACTCTGTCATGGTGGAGCTCGCGGAATCGGTGAGGGAGCTAGAAACGATATTGACGAGGGAATGGGTGCCTGAAGTGGGCACGAACTTCGCCTACGCGCTGCCGCACGCTCGGTACTACGAGGACGTCTGCGCGCTTGAAGGGCGGATCGTGGGCGCGGGCAAGAGGGTCGCGCGGACCGGTTGCCTGTCGTTCGGCGCTTCGCGTCACGTCGCCAGGATCGTGCTCACTGCCATGAGCTTCGACCCCGAGTGCAGGAGCGCGATCAACGTCCGATGCTCGGACGAGAACATCGGGGCGCTCAAGAAAGCGAAGTTGAAGATATCCAGCTTTGATCGCGCCGACGAGCCAGAGGGCGTCAAGACGATGGAGTGGGGGACGGCGGAAGCGATCAGAAGTGCAGGCAGGGTCCCAGACGCGATATTCGACCGCGGCGGATTGGGGAAGGAGCCGATGATCCGCCTCCTCGGAAAGGACCCGAGGGACGTGCTCTCGAAGCTGTCCAGAGCGATGCGCTGAGGTGCAATTTGAGAATCGCGATGTTCACGGACACCTACCTGCCATCCCGGGACGGGGTGGTCACGTCCATCCTCACGACGAGAAGCGAGCTACAGCGGCTGGGGCATGAGGTGTTCGTGTTCGCGCCGGACGCAGGCAGGGATGAGGCGAAGGAGGAGGGAGTCTGCTATCTGCGCTCGGTCGGGTTCCGAAGGTATCCTGGGTATCACGTGCCGATCTTCCCGACCAACAAGTGCGAGATTCTCAAGAAGCTCGACATCGACATCATTCATTCGCAAGGCCTGCTCTTCATGGCGCTCCGCTCGATGTTCGCGGGCCGCTCGCTGAAGAAGCCGGTCGTCACCTCCTTCCACACCATGGTCACCGAGGCGATCCAATACTACAACTTCACCCCGTTCCCGGACTACATGGCCTCGCGCCTGATCTGGATCTACCTGAGGAGCCTGCTGCAGCGATCCGAGGCGGTCATCGCGCCGACTGAGGCGATCGCCAACGAGCTTCGCGGCTACGCCCCCAGGATGAGACGGATCGAGGTCATCCCTACCGGCGTCGATGCCGAGCGCTTCAATCCCCGCAACGACGGTTCGGCGATCCGTGCCAAATATGGACTGGAGGACAAGAGGGTGGTCATGAACCTGGGGAGGATCGCTCGCGAGAAGAACATGGAGCTCGTCCTGAAGGGGTTCGAAGAGCTGAGGAAGCAAGAGGACGACGTCGCTCTCATGGTGGTCGGGGAAGGCCCCGCCCGAGAGTACTACAAAGAGATGGCGGAAGACCTTGGCCTCGGCAGAAGCGTCGTATTCACAGGCTTCGTTCCAGATGACGAGCTTCCTTCCTACTACGCGGCCTGCGACGCGTTCACCATCGCTTCGAAGTTCGAGACCCAGGGGCTGGTGGTGCTAGAAGCGATGGCCACTGGCAAGCCAGTGAGCGGGATCGATTACCGTGCAGTTGCCGAGATAATCACCGACGGGGAGAACGGCTACCTATTCAAAGAAAGCACGAGCGGCTGGCTAGAGTCAACGAAGAAAGCTCTCAACGCCAGCGAAGCACTGAAGGTCAGGGCGCGCGAACGGGCGGAGCAATACACCATCCATGAGGCGACTGGCCGGTTGGTCGAAGTCTATCAGGCATCGATCCATTCCAAGCGCAAACGCGTCGGGCTCGAGTGATCACAGCACGGCCCGATAGGACTCGTCCCAGGCTCTCGCGATGACGTCCCAATCGAACAAACGCGTCGCTCTTTCCCTCGATGCTCTCTCGCATGCCTTGCGGAGGTTGTCGTCGCTCAGCAGCAACATCACCTTCTCAGCCAGGGCGTGCGAATCGCGCGGGGGCACGATGAACCCGCACTCTTGCGACACGATCTCCGGATTGCCGCCGACGCTCGTCGCCACGATAGCCTTGCCACATCCAAGCGCCTCGTACAGCACGACCGCACTGGGCTCGTAGAAGGACGCGAGCGCGAACACGTCCGCTAGGTCGTAGTAGAGAGGGATCTGCTCCTCGGGTATCCCGGTCACGAAATGAACGGACTCGGTTATGCCTAGAGAGGCAGATTGCTTCAGCAGCTCGTCCTTCAGCGGTCCCCTGCCGATGATCACCAAGTGCGCGTCCCTGAATTGCTCCCTCACCTTCGCCATCGCATCGATCAGGAACGGGAACCCCTTCTGCTCTACGAGCCTGCCGTTGGAGAGTACCACTGGGCCAGGCCCGACCCCCAACTTCCGCCTCAGTTCAGTGACGTCCAGCCCGGGCCGGAAGCGCTTCGTGTCGACCCCATTATAGACGACCGTCGCCTTGTTCCGCTCCTTGACAGGGATCGTGTCGCTCAACGTGGCCGCGCTCACGCAGTTGATGCGGTCGCAGGCGGCGAAGATATAGCGACCGAGCATTTCGTCGTAGAGGCCGCCCCAGCGGTCCACCCTCGGTGAGATGCCGCGCGGTCGAGCGTTGTGAATCGTGAGCATGAGCCTCTTGCCTTGCCGGCGCCTGATGCGGAGGTACGTCAGTGGGGAGTACCAGAAGCGGTTGTGCACGTGGAACAGGTCGGCCTCGGCGCACTTCGACCTCAAGTCC